>Ga0181530_10002542_pt1 | contig 21518 bp, 20 predicted proteins | sample PEATcosm2014_Bin_42_FD_119769 | JGI IMG/M metagenome (GOLD analysis project Ga0181530, IMG submission 119769) | Peatland microbial communities from MTU Mesocosm Facility, Houghton, MI, USA - PEATcosm2014_Bin10_60_metaG | ecosystem: Environmental > Terrestrial > Soil > Wetlands > Peat | place... | reverse complement strand
TGCATCGTACTGTTGCGAAGTTCAGGCTTCCCTTCAAATGCGAATTGTGGGAGTATTTAGGTTCGCAACGTGAACCTCCTGTCCCCTCCCAAACTTGAGTGGGCGTTTCAAAACCGAAGGGACGACGGGGAATTGATACTTGGCCTCTGTCAATAGCCTGACAATCAAAGAAGTGTTCGACTTGGTGCGTGCTGACCTCGAGAAGGTGGAAGAGGAATTTCGTCTGCAGAGCATCTCCAGCGTTCAGCCCATCACCGAGATCGGCCAATACCTGCGAGGCAGCGGGGGCAAAAGACTGCGTCCTGCCCTGGTGCTGCTCTCCTCCAAACTGTGTGGTTTTGAGGGGCCGGCTGCGATTCGGCTCGGAACCGTGGTCGAACTCATCCACACCGCCACGCTCGTTCATGACGACGTGATTGACGAGGCGGACACACGTCGGGGACGACCTTCCACAAATTCCCGATGGGGCAACCACTTGAGTGTGCTGGCCGGGGATTGGCTTTACATGCAGGCCTTTAACATTGCCCTGGCGGAGCGCAACTTCAAGATACTTGACCTCTGCATCGCATTAACGCAGGCCATGGTCGAGGGCGAGTTGCTGCAACTCACCTGGCAGAGAAGGATCGACGTCCCCGAAGACGTCTATTTCGAGTTGACTTACCGCAAGACTGCTTGCCTGTTTTCCGTTTCTCTCCGATTGGGTGCGGTGCTGGCAGGAAGGAGCGAGGAGGAGGAAAGACTGTTGGGCGCCTATGGCCACAATTTTGGCTTGTCCTTCCAGCTTATCGATGACGTACTCGATTTTACTTCCTCCGAGGAGATATTAGGAAAGCCTATCGGCAATGACCTTCGCGAAGGCAAGGTCACGTTACCGCTGATCTATCTCCTGCAACGCTGTGGACGCGAGGAGGCTCAGAAAGTAAGGTCTGTGCTCGAAGACGGCGGCTTCAACTCGGCAGGATTTAATGAGATTCTGGACCTGATCGACCGGTATAACACCTTGCAGGCCGCGAGAGAAAAGGCCCAGGAATTTGCTCAGAAGGCCAAGCGCTGTCTGGAGACGTTCCCGGACACGCCTTACAAGGATGCCCTGCGATCCCTGCCTGACTTCATGCTGGATCGCGAGTTCTAAGAACACCTTCTCACCCCGGCATGAAGCACCGCCGCGAAACCGAAATCAAGTTGCTGGCTCGTGACCGCAAGCAGTTGGGGAAACGCCTGTCTCATCTGGGCTTCAAGGTTTTGAAGGCACGGCACTTTGAGAGCAATTACCTTTTCGACTTCCCGGACCTTCGGCTTCGCAGGTCTGGGTGTCTTCTCCGATTGCGTTTCGCTCACGGCGAAGACCGGTTGACGTTCAAGGGGCCATCGCTCCGCCGGCGTTGGTACGAAACCAGACGCGAAATCGAAACCCGAGTCGAAGAAGGAGTGCTCCTTCGCGAGGTCCTGAAGAACCTGGGGTTGAAGCAAGTGTTCATTTATGAAAAGTACCGGACCATCTATGCCGAAGGTAACAAAGCAGACTTTCATGGACTGCCCCAGGTAGCGCACGACGAGACGCCCATAGGCAATTACCTCGAGCTTGAAGGGCCAGAGAAATGGATCGACCAGGTTGCGACCCGGCTGGGGTATTCGCGCCAGGATTACATCAGCAGCAGCTATTTGGCTCTTTACTACCAGAAGTGCCAGGAAGAAGGCAAGACCCCAGGTAATATGGTTTTCAAAGGGCGCAAATCGCGGTAGTGTCCTAGTATGGGATGTACGGCCGGTCCCGCAAGGCGGGACCGGCCAGGTCGCCCCAAGAGGCGGCCCTAGAGTCGAATTGGGACACTACCAAATCGCGATTGGGTTTCGTTGCCACCTGAGTTATAATAGGTTTGATTGGTGCGCCGCTGACATTGGGTGGGCGGGCGAGGAGGATATGTTATGGAGGGTTTGTTTCAGCCAACCCATTTGATTTTCATATTGCTAATTGTGTTGATCCTGTTTGGACCAGGAAAGTTGCCGGAACTCGGAAAGGGCTTGGGGAAGGGAATTCGCGAGTTCAAGGATGCCATCAAAGGCGGCATGGAGGGGAGCTCGGAAAAGAAAGAGGAAGAGAAGAAGCCCTAAGCCGTCCTCCGCATTTCCACTCTTGCGAAGATCTTTCTCTGCCCCTGTCCTTCATTGTTCAACGGCAAGCTCAGCAAAAGCGAGAATCCCAAAGGGTGGTACGGATCGCATAATCCTCGGTAGCTCAATGGTAGAGCGTTCGGCTGTTAACCGAAGGGTTCCAGGTTCGAGTCCTGGCCGAGGAGCCAACTTTCTTCACACTGGCTGCTAATTCGTCAGCCGACGAATTCCAGGTTCGAGTCCTGGCCGAGGAGCCAAACCTTACTCAGTCAGCTACGTTGATCGTTCCCGTTCTCAATCACCCGACACGCCTGAAATTGTGCCCAAAAACGTGGCTGGAGCATTGCATACTGAGATGGTCATGTGTACATTATTGGGCGGGAAGTCAAAATGGAATTTCGTGGTTAAACTGACCAGGAAGCTCCCGACCACTTAGGTTGTGAACGTGGGGAACACCGCGGCAGTGAACCCTACACCCTGACGCCGCAAAACGCAGGCAGGGATGGACCGAGAGCATTTGAGGTTGAGCCAGATCAGCGCCGGTCCAGGGTCGGCCCGCATGCCCGTGGCGGACGACGCGATCGGTGACCAGACTTGGTGTTCCGTGAGTTGTCCGCGTGGGACTGCTCTCGTGCTTATGGGCGGGTTGATCTACCTGTACTTAATTCTGTTTTCTCCACCTTTCATCCCCATCTACTCGGCGGGCGACGGAACCCTTTACATCAGCCAAGCGACACGAATACTCCAGGGAGAGGTCCCGTATCGTGACTTCTTCGAGTTGACGCCTCCGGGAACCGATTTGGTTTACTGCGTTTTTTTCAAGTTGTTTGGGTTTCACCAATGGATCCATAACGCGACTTTGCTGGTCCTGGGAATGAGCTTCCTTTGGCTGAGCATTGTCATCTCACGGCGGGTGCTGCCCGCGCATTTGGTTTTCTTGCCAGGGGCACTATTTCTTTCCATCCCTTTTGCGATCCGGCTCGATGGCACTCACCACTGGTTCAGTTGTCTAGCCGTAACGAGTGTCCTGGCAATCCTTATTGATCGACGGACACCAGTCCGCATTGTCGCAGCAGGGGGATTGTGCGGCGTTGCGCTGTGCTTCACCCAACATCGAGGGCTCTTTGGCTTTCTGGGTTTAGGGGCATTCCTCTTCTGGGAATGGAGGAAAAAGCAAGAAAGCTGGAAGGCGCTGTTCAAGAAACAACTCCTGCTGATCTTGGGGTTCTTGATTGCACCCGTGGTGGTTGATGGCTATTTTATCTGGAAGGCGGGGCTCGAGCGATTCCTGTTCTGCACAGTCGTTTTTGGCCTGAAATACTACGCACCCTATGGAAATATAAACACTTTTGGAGCAGTCTTGAGGGACTTGAGCCTCCCCCTGGATCGGCAACTTCTCCGCTATAAGCTCGCGTTTCTTTTCGTCTTGGTCGTCACCCCTTTGAGTTACCTGCTCTTCTTCCTACGCGGGTGGCAAAGGGCACGCAAAGGGTCGGATGCCCCCTGGAGCCAACTCTTGCTTGTGGCCATCGTTGGAATATCGCTGCTGCTGAGTGTGGCGTCTGCCCCAGCCGCAGTCAGGGTTGCTCCCGGAATGTTGCCCGCTTTGATTCTAATCGTGTGGTTCATGTTCACGCTAAGGCACTTTCGCCGGAGTCTTGTGACACTTCTCTGGCTTGGAGTTCTCGGATCGGCACTCTTCGGTGCTTACTGGCGACAGACCCACTGGCGAACCTTCTTCGATACACCGGGTGGTCGCATAGCCGTCCATGATCAAGACCTCGCAGAAAGGTTAGTTTGGCTTCAAGAAAGAAGCCACCCAGGGGAGTACATGTTTGATACCCATTGGCCAATTGTAAACGTGGCACTGGGGTTGAGGAATCCTGCGCCGATTCCGGTCCTCACGGATACGGACTACACCCGCCCGGAGCAGGTCGAGGGAGTCATCTCAGGCCTGGAAAAACATCAGGTGCACTATGTGCTATGGTCGGCGGGTGACCTTATTGCGCTCCCAAACGAAAGGATTGCCCCTGGGGATCATCTCGAGCCCCTCCGGAGATACCTGCGGACGAACTATCAGCTTGCGGCAACCTTTACAGACGGCACACCGGTCTTGGAAAGGAACTCTCTCCAAACTCATCCCTGATTACATTTCCATCCTTAGGTTTAGCATAAGTCCACTCCAACTCAACCGATTAGAAGATGACCGCGAGCGCCGCATAATTAAAGAGCGAAACGATGGACTCTCGTCTCGAGCTCACGGCTGCCTGCCAACCATCCTGGCAAGCGTACTGGCTTTGCCGGCCGCGGGAAACTCTCATTTCAGAGGGATCGGAAAGCAGGATTTACACCGAAGAAATACTCTGACCGACGGCAGGCGGTGGTCAAGGTGCGTGCTTCTTCCCGGGCACCTGATCCTGAACCACAGCGAAGGTCGCCAGAGAGGTCACGAACTTCTTTATGCCGACGCTGTGAAAGTACACCATGGTTTGATCGCGGTCGCTTTCGAGGACCGCGCCCCAACCGTACCTGAAATGGCGGACAGACTGGCCGGGTTTTAATTTCATAAGGTCCTCTCTCCACCTGGCTATCTGATCTCATCCCTGGTACTGCTGCCTGCCAGGGCGGCGGAAATCGGCCTAGGGCCCAGCGCTGCCTCGGGGGACTGGGCGTTCCGAAAGTCGTCGCGGCCGAGGCCGATCTAAACGCATCTGCGTGGCACTACAGTACCCTAATAATCGCGCCTGCGGTATGAGCCATCCCGGCCGCCACCACCGCGTGGTCGCGAGAAGTCCGTGCGCTGGGGGCGAGCTTCGTTGACGGTCAAAGGACGGCCCTCGAGGGCCTGTCCGTTCAAGCCGGTGATCGCCTTTTGAAGGTCCTGGCCTTCGGCGAGCTCGACAAATCCGAATCCTCGCGGGGCGCCTGACAGCTTGTCGCGAATCACCACTGCCGAGGCCACTTGATAGCCCGCATTGGTCACAAAATCGGTGAGACTACCATCGGTGGCGCTGTGGGGAAGATTACCTACGAAAAGTTTTGTTGCCATCTGTTCCTCCAAGTTGGGGCGGCCCTTGGGGTCCGCCCGGTTAACCTACACTGATTGGTGAGACGGGGCCAGCCCCACTGCCAAAAGTCTTTCGGCACGGCAAGCGCCGATCGGGGTCAACCCATCTACAGCGTGCGTTCAACAGTTGTCAGCCACGCTGCCACAAGTGTTTCGGCCCGGCGACCGACGACACGATGCTGTCCTCTTTCTTCTTTGCCTGCGGCTTACGCGGGTAGTGCCGTTCCAGGTATTCCCGGATGTCAGGCTCCCCGATACTCAGACGGGCCTCAGTGCGAGATTCGAGCGTTTCCCCTCCTAGTTCTTTCGCCAACCGCGCAAAGCATATGCCTGGGCCATCCTGGAGTTTCAGGCAATCCGGGCGAAACGCTTCGAATTGAACATTGACCGTGAAATCGCGTGCCTCATGGGGCGCGTCAATCACGTGAAAAGCATAGATTCGAGAACTGGCTGCACTGTCGAAACCGACATATTGGATATACATTTCAAAATCCTCAAATTGGCCCTGCGAGCGCTGGTCATAGTTAACACCGCTGGCAGCGCCGATCCGCTCAACCGTCAACGGCAAGATGCTGGCTCTTCTTCTCCGGGACCCAGCACTGGTCGTGTTTGATTTCTTGTTTCCAGCGCCTTTCGCGCTTCTCGAGTTTGCTTCTGCCGGAGAATCTTTTGCCGGCGTTCCCGACCAAACCTGGATTTGTCACCATTTCTTTCCGACATAATTCCCTCTCTTGTGAGCCCTCTGCTTTGGTTTCAGACGCACAACGCAATAATGTCGTTTCGTCTTCGCCGAACTGGAGAGCGGACTTGGCCGCTCCCACCGATCCAGGTGCCTCGTTGTTTCAGGCTGCTGCGCGAGCGACGGTCGTGTGGAAGGTCGAGTTGGCAACCTCATAAGTTTGAATACGAAGAGCCCCTTCAAGCACTTTTGCCAAAGCCTTCAGCACTTCCGGATAGGTTGCGCGGTTATATGCTTCCGCGTCCTCTTTCCGATCCCACAAACTGATTGCAACGGCTCCCCCTCCCTCGGAGGCTATGAAGGTGATTTCGCCTTGAAAACCTCTCTGTTTTCGAAGCACTGGAATGATTTCCTTCTCCATCGTCCGGCTAAACTCCCCAACGCTATTCGGGTTCAAATGCAGGGATATATGTCGAGCGAACATGGCAACCTCCTTGGTTGTCTTCTAAGAGGTAAGGCCGCAGATAACCCGACTTAGTTCAGGAGACCTGGAGAGTGTCTAGGAGAGGCTCACCTCATTAACCATACTGATTGAATTAACTTTACTTGTCAAGCCAATTATGCAAGATTCTAATTTAAGAGGGTTAAGTGAACTATAAATAGTTAATCTTGGGGAGGGACCCATGGACCTACCGTTAGTAATCAGGCAACGACTCGAACAACTGGGACATGAACAGAGAGACTTGGCGGTTGCTGCCCAGGTCACGGAGTCCTACATATCGCAGTTGCTTACCCGGAGGAAAGCGCCACCCGCACCTGAGCGGACAGATATCTATGGGAAGATTGAGGAATTCTTGAAGTTCCGAAGCGGGGAGCTCACAAAGCTGGCTGAGCAACAGCGCCACGAAGCGCTAAAACGAAAACTGGCAGACCCACCCGCGCCGTTATTTAAAGAGGTTCGAGAGTTGGTGCTTAGAAAATGCAAACCGGACAAACAGAAACAAATTGCGGCGATCTTCGAAAAGCAGCCCTTCGGTGAACTCGAACTCCTGGTCACGCAGAAGCTTTTGGATGTGGTCAAGAAAGTCGCCAGACGAGAACTGGAAAGTGAAAACTGGCTCCGCTTGGTGGCCAAGCTCAGCAACCGGAGCTACGAAGAGATGCGGGTGGGGATTCTCGAGTTCCTGGATACAGACATCTTCAATGTGTCGATTGAGAACTGCGTCTCCTTTTTGGACCCGCTGATCGAATTCTGGGATATCGACCTCGCGACTTTCGGTTTGGAAATCGTGTTAAACCGCAGAGTGGCCCCTGGGCACCCTAAGAAGTTTGAGTTCGTGGAAAAGGATTTCGAACCGCCCTTGGAGGAAGAGCCGGGGTTGAGAGAATTCCTTCAGGATGCTTCTCTCAGCGGCGGCGCCACCGAGGATGAAATCGCCTTTCTGAAGAAGCTGCGATTCAAGGAAAGACGGCCTACCGCACTCTATTATTACCGGGAGTTGCAAAACCTAAGAGACCCTCTTCATTTTCGCACCGCGAAAGCCGCTTAGGACGCATTCGCCACCGGCGCGACCCGTAGGCCACACCTGCGAAGCAAAGCGTGGTAAGATACGCGGCGAAAGATCGCCAAGGAGGCTTCAAGCTCATGGCTTGCAGAATCCACATTGGCCTATTCACCGTGATGATGGTGGCTGCGATTGTCTTACCCGCAGGGGCGCAGCTCCTGCCGTAAGTAACCCCAAAGCCAGCGAAAGCGCCCGCCACGAAGCCCGCACAGATCGTGGTCGAGACCTCCCCCGACGCCGAGGTCTACCTCGATGACCAATACACCGGCCGGGCGAGTCCGGAAGGCCGGCTGGTGATTGGCGATCCGAAACCAGGAGAGCACAACCTGCGGGTCTACTTCGCCGGCAAGAAAGAGTTCCAGCAGAAGATAACTGTGGTGGCGGGGAAAGAGGTGAAAATCGTGGCCACGCTCGCTAACCTGTCGGGGAGCATCCTGCTAAAAACCACGCCGGGCGCGGAGGTCTCTCTGGACAACTCGAGTCGAGGGGTCGCAGACGCCAGTGGACAACTCACGGTTTCGGAGGTAGCTACCGGTCTTCACGCGCTGCGGATCGCGGCACGCGGGAAGAAGGATTTCAGCCAGACAGTTGACGTATCGAGCGGACAAGAAAGCCGCGTCGAAGCCGCGCTATTGGACCTCGGCCCTGCCGCAGGGTCAGTGCGAGAGAACCCCAGAGATGGCCTCAAGTATGTCTGGATTCCGCCAGGGACGTTCATGATGGGCTGCTCGCCGGGCGACAACGAGTGCGAAAAGGATGAAAAGCCATCGCACCAAGTCACCATCAGCAAGGGTTTTTGGATCGGGCAGACGGAGGTTACTGTGGGCGCCTTCAAGCGCTTCGCAGCAGCCACGGAACGGCCAATGCCAGATGCTCCGAGATTCAACAAGGGTTGGGCGAATGACCGTATGCCTATCGTGAATGTGACCTGGAATGACGCACACGACTTCTGTGCGTGGGCGGGAGCGCGGTTGCCCACAGAGGCGGAGTGGGAATACGCGGCGCGAGGAGAAAGCACGGAGGCGCGCTATGGGTCAATCGACGAAGTCGCCTGGTACAGCGTCAACAGCGGAGGCCAGACGCATCCGGTGGGCGAGAAACGAGCCAATGGATTCGGGTTGCACGACGTGCTGGGGAATGTTTGGGAGTGGGTGAATGACTGGTACGACCAGAACTATTACCAGAACAGCCCGTCCCAGGATCCCTCAGGGCCGACAGGCGGTCAGCAGCGCGTTCTGCGTGGCGGGGCCTGGGTCAGCGTTCCCTGGGTCGTTCGCGTATCGTTCCGCAGCAGCTACAATCCAGCCAACAGGAACTACATCAACGGGGTTCGTTGTGGCGGGGAAGTGGCTGGTCCTTGACCCTTTTTCCTTTTCCCTTGAGATCTGGGGAGTACCGGCCCATAAGCGCTAAGTTAACTGTCCGGCAGGCTCGATAGGCCGCTAGGGCAATTTGGCGCAGCGGAAGCCGATAAGCGGTGAACGCGTAGAGGCGTGGTCAAGGTTGCGGGTTGTGGTGGTCACGTGCTCGTTGTCGCATTTGTAAGAACCCCCTCGAATGACCTTGGCGTCTTCAGGAATAGCAGACACGGAGGTCTGGCCGGGGTAGGGCTTGTAGTCGTCCAGGCACCACTCCCAGACGTTCCCGGACATATCCAGAACGCCGAACGGACCGGCAGCGTCAGGGTGGGCGCCGACCGGCTCCGGGTGGCCCAGGCCGGTTTCGAGACTGTCTACAAGCGCTGAAGTGAAGCTATTTCCCCAGGGGTAGAGTCTGCCATCCGTTCCACGCGCTGCGAATTCCCATTCGGCTTCAGTCGGCAGCCGCCCGCCCGGCACGACCCCCCCGCAATACGCCTGCGCGTCCTGCCACGAGATATTAGTGGCAGGCCAAGCAGCCTGTGAGTCTGGGTACGTCGAAGGCTCGCCTTTCGTTTTCTGAAGAAACCCGCTGTATTGAGCCCGCGTGACGGGTTCCTTGTCGATGTAGAATGGCGCGACACTCGCGGAATGAGCAGGAGTTTCTTCCACATTCGGGGCGTTGTCACGACCCATGGTAAACGTGCCTCCGGGAATGTACACCATCACGGTCGCTCCCTGTGGAACAGGGACGGAGGGAGCAGGTCCTGGAGGAGCTTGCTGCTTCCGTAAAGGCTCAACGGTCGCTCCCTGTGGAATAGGAACGGAGGGAGCAGGTCCTGGAGGAGCTTGCTGCTTCTGTGGTTGCTGCTTCGCCGATTGGGAAAAATACCAGATGGCCCCCGCCGCGACGAGTATTATGAGGGCGCTAAGACCCATGTACTTCATCGTCTTGCTCGCCTCCGGCACGGTTCTGAACTGAGGAGTTGGTTTGGTGACGCGGTCCTTCGAGGCGGGAACTGGCCTCGCGCCGGGGGCGGGCCCCGCGGGCGGAGCAGGTTCAGGAGCCGCAGCGGAATCCCGAGCCTCCTGAGCGGCATTCAGGCGCGCTTGTTCCGGGGATTCTTTTCGCGGAGGAGGAGTCTTGCCGGGCGGCGCAGGCTGACGACCCACTGGGGCCGCCGATTGTAGGGGCGTCTCGGGTTCTCGAGGGCCGCGGGATTCGCGGCCCGGCACGCCGGGTTCAATCAGCTTCGTCGTAGCGAGCGGCTGCGGTGATTCTGCCTGCGATGGGGCCGAGGCCGCGCGGGCGAAATCGCGCGCGAAATCCAGTGCAGACGGGTAACGCTGTTCGCGGTCCTTGGCCAGGGCTTTCATCACCGTGGCTTCAACCTGAGGGGAGACTGGCAAACCCGGGGCGACAGCCCGGAAAGGCGGCGGTTCCTCCAGCATGTGCTTGCGCACGTAGCCAAGCGGCGTGTCGGAATGGAAGAGCCCACGGCCCGCGAGCATTTCATAGGTAACGACACCCAACGAGTAGATGTCGGAGCGCCCGTCCAATTGATCGCTGCGCATGCCCGAGGCCTGCTCGCAGGACATGTAAGCGGGTGTCCCAAGCACTGTCCCGAAGAGCGTGTGGGTGGCGGACTCGCGCAGCTTAGCGATGCCAAAATCGACGATCTTGACGATCAGCTCGCCTTCATCGCCGCGCGTCAAGAAAACGTTATCGGGCTTGACGTCGCGGTGGATGATGCCGAGTTTGTGCGCGGCGTTCAGCCCGCGCGCTAGCTGCGAGAGGATTTCAGTGCACTCGGCCACGGGCAACGCGCCGCGCCTGCGGAGCGCTTGGCGGAGCGTCTCGCCTTCCAGATATTCCATCGCGATGTAGGGAGTCCCATCGTCGCATTGGCCCGACTCGTAGATGGTCACGACATTGGTATGACGGATGCGCGCCGTGGAGGTCCCTTCATCGTGAAAACGCAGGAGGAATTCGGGATCATCCAGGAGCCGGCGGCTCAGGACCTTTAACGCCACGGGGCGATTCCCGAGGGCGATTTGCTCCGCGAGAAAGACCGCTCCCATGCCTCCTACACCCAGCTTCTTGACAATTCGATAACGCCGCGCGAGACTGCTGGCAAGCTCAGACTCGGTCACACCGGAAGCGGAAGGAAGCGGCGTGCCGTCTTTCCCACAGAAATCTGCATCGTCGGGGTATGTTCGCTGGCATTGAGGGCAGGTGCGCACGGTTACTCACCGAGTCGTCGAGAGGCTCTTCAGCCGTGCATATACTACAACTCTTCGTGTCTACGGGCAACGGAGCTTCTGAGCACCACCTTCAAAATCCGGTAGTGGGTCAATTTGATGTAGAGGCGGCGGAACCTGTCCCGATCTGACCGGGACGCCGCCATTTGGCGATCCCGCAGACGCGGGATCGCCGCTACAGCATCAAATTGACCCACTACCCAAAATCCTGTTCTTTCGGCGGTTTTCTGGCGTATTTTATAAACGCATCACTTCACTTTCTTTCAGGGAGCGAGATGGCGATGAAAGCGTTGTTCTTTGAAGGCATTCATGAAGATGCAGTCGCAACGTTCTCCCGCGCTGGCTATGATGTCAGGACCCTGCCCGGAAGCCCGGATGCAGCCGTACTGGTTCAGGAAATCCGAAATGTTGCCGTGCTCGGTATCCGGTCCAAGACAAGAATCACCAAGTCTGTTCTTGAATCTGCTCCTGAGCTACTTGTGGTAGGCGCCTATTGTATCGGGGTCGAGCAAATTGACTGCGCCAGTTGCACCGAACAGGGCATCGCGGTGTTCAATGATCCCCACAGTAACACCCGTTCCGTGGCTGAGCTCGCCATGGGAGAAATCATCATGTTGGTGCGGCGAGTTTTTCACAGCAGCTTCGCTCTCCACCGCGGCGCTTGGCACAAAAGCTCGAAGGGTTGCCATGAAGTTCGTGGCTTGACACTCGGCATCGTGGGCTACGGTAAGATTGGCTCGCAACTTTCTGAATTGGCAGAGGCTATTGGGATGAAAGTGGTCTTCTGCGATGTGGCGGAGGTTCTGGCACGAGGGAACGCAAAGAACTGCGCGTTTTCGGAGCTGCTTCAAACAGCGGATGTGGTTTCCCTTCACGTTGACGGCCAACCCCAAAACAGGAATTTCTTTGGCGAAGAAGAGTTCCGGATGATGAAAAGGGGATCGGTTTTCCTCAACTTGAGTCGAGGTTTCGTGGTTAATCATGAAGCGCTGGCAGAAAACCTGAAGAGCGGTAAGCTGAGCGGGGCGGCCATTGACGTTTTCCCCGAAGAGCCGGGCAGCGGGGGACTTTTTTCCAACTCACTCCAGAACCTTCCCAACGTCATTCTGACGCCACACATCGGAGGAAGTACCGAAGAAGCTCAGCAAAGCATTGGACAATTCGTTTCGGCGCAGATGTGCCGTTACTTACAAAGCGGCGACACCAGGCTCAGCGTGAATCTGCCACACTGCCAACTCGAGAGCGCCCCCCGAAATCACAGGCTGGTACACATTCATAGGAACATTCCCGGAATGTTGCTGGCCATAAACCGGGTGTTCGGGGAACGAGGCATCAACGTGGAACGACAAGTCTATGACACCAAGGGGACGGTCGGGTATGCCATCCTGGACATCAATCATGAGTGGGACGACGGGCTCATCCGCGCGCTCAAAGCCATACCTAGCACCATCAGATTCAGAGTTCTTTAACGAACCTTTGGCCCTTTCATTCCCTATTCCCCATTCCCTATTCCCTGTTCCCCATTCCCTATTCCCTGTTCCCTGTTGCCTATTCCCTATTTCCTGTTCCCTTCCTCTCAATCTGTAATCTCAAATTTCCAATGCTTTTAGTCCGCCTGGCTCGGTGCGTCGGCGGACTTCGCCCGGCCGTTCACCGCCGTGCGCCGGCGACTACGTGCCACCCGCCCGCTACGCCTCAGTCGAAACAAAACTGTTGCAAGGGCCTGTCCAGAAACTCGACGAATTACTCGTTTCAGTTGGGCAGGTTAGGCCGAGCGGACGGGAAGGCGCTTTACCCGCTTTTTGCGCCCCCAGAACGTCCTCGGCACACTCGACCCTTGATCCCCGGAGGGGATCAATTAAGTAGCCGGAGGCAGCGCCCCCGGAAAACGCGCCCCCAACAAGGTCCGACCCCGCAGGCGCGGGATCGAATCCGGACGGCGTCCCACCGGTCTTGCGTCCCGCGGCTCAGGGTAATGCGACCCCTCCAGGGTCGGAGATCGAGCGTGGCGCTTTCCGGGGGCGCTGCCCCATAGGCGCCAAGATAAGAACCATTTCTATCGTTCCGACGCCATTCCCGTCCCGCGAAGCGGGACACGGTGAGTAGCCGTAGGTGAAACCTACGGAAACAGAAGCCCAGAAAGCATTCCGGCCCCGGAGGGGCCGAACCATTGCCTGGTCAACCCCGTTGGGGTTGCGTAATTCTGTGCGGTCCGTTATCCGCAGGTTAAAACCTGCGGCTATTCACCGTTGGCCCCTGCCGGGGCCATTTGAACACGGCGTACCTTAGCGCCTATGGGGCGTTGCCCCCGGCTACAGTCTTGTGCCCTTGCAGGGCACGGAAGACCTACCCGTCGGTCTTACCCCGCGGCACCCCGTTTCTGACATCACGGATGGCGATTTTCGGCTTTGCACGCTCAAGACAACTTTTCGAGTGCTTGCACGATTGGGGCGAGTAAATGCGCATCCGGTTTTTCGCCTGACGATTCGCAGGCCTGCATGTAGTCCCTTACAAGGGCGGCCATCAGTCGAGCAAACGTTCTTGGATCGCCCAGGAACAATCGACGAAGCGTCTCGACGCCGCGCTTGAAAGCGTTCATTGCGCGGCTGGGGCTTTCCTGCCGCCAAATGCTGCCCAATGTTTCCAGGCTTCTCGCCAGGTCCGGCTCGAAGGCGTCAGGGTTCTGGTTTGCCAGCAGCTCGTGGATAGCCACCGCCCGCTCCGCCGCGCCGAGCGCCTCCTCCCGCCGCCCGAGAGCGCTGTAGAAGGCGCCCAGGTTGTTGAGGCTTCCCGCGAAGCCCGCCTCGAAGGCGTCCGGGTTCTGCTTCGCCAGCCGCTCGCGAATAGCCACCGCCCGCTCCGCCGCGCCCACTGCCTCCTCCCGCCGCCCCAGTCCGCTGTAGAAGGCGCCCAGGTTGTTGAGGCTTGCCGCCAGGTTCGGCTCGAAGGCGTCGGGGTTCTGCTTCGCCAGCCGTTCGTAAATCTCCGCCGCCCGCTCCGCCGCGCCCAGCGCCTCCTCCCGCCGCCCGAGAGCGCTGCAGACGGCGCCCAGGTTGTTGAGGCTCGAAGCCAGCTCTGGCTCGAAGGCGTCAGGGTTCTGCTTCGCCAACCGCTCGCGAATAGCCAACCGCCCGTTCCGCCGCGCCCAGTGCCTCCTCCCGCCGTCCCAGTTCGCTGTAGAAGGCACCCAGGTTGTTGAGGCTTGCCGCCAAGTTCGGCTCGAAAGCGTCGGGGTTCTGCTTCGCCAGCCGCTCGCGAATAGCCACGGCCCGCTCCGCCACGGGCAGCGCCTCCTCCCGCCGCCCCAGTTCGCTGTAGCGGTTGCCCAGGTTGGTGAGGCTCATCGCCAAGTCCGGCTCGAAGGCGTCAGGGTTCTGCTTCGCCAGCCGCTCGTCGATAACCACCGCCCGCTCCGCCACGCCTAGCGCCTCCTCCCGTCGCCCCAGTTCGCTGTAGCGGTTGCCCAGGCTGTTGAGGCTCATCGCCAGGTCAGGTCCGACAGCGCCCGGGTTCTGCTTCGCCAGCCGCTCGTAAATCTCCGCCGCCGGCTCCGCCGCGCCCAGCGCCTCCTCCCGACGTCCCAGTTCGCTGTAGCGGTTGCCCAGGTTGTGGAGGCTCATCGCCAGGTCAGGTCCGAAAGCGCCGGGGTTCTGCTTCGCCAGCCGCGCGTAAATTTCCGTCGCTCGCTGCGCCATGCGCAGCGCCTCCTCCCGCCGCCCCAGCTCGCTGTAGAAGGCGCCCTGGTTGTTGAGGCTCATCGCCAAGTGCGGCTCGAAAGCGCCGGGGTTCTGCTTCGCCAGCCGCTCGTAAATCTCCGCCGCCCGCTGCGCAGCGCGCAGCGCGTCCTCGCGCCGCCCCAGCGCGCTGTAATTGCTGCCCAGGATGCTGAGGATTCGGGCTCGCTCCGCGTCGTCTCCCGGCGCAACAGGCACGGCCTGAAGCCGCCTTTCATGTTGGACAACAGCGATGCGTGCCAGGGCTACGCTGCGCTCAGGAATCAAGGCTTCAATCGTGGGCAGCTCATCTGCTCGCCGCTGCTGGAGCGAGGACGTGAGCCACGACTCGATCACCCCAAGTTTGCCCAAGGCATGAAGGTCGACCACGGCTCGCAGCAGAGGGTTCCAGGCCTGTGGTCCCGAGCATTCCAGTACCGCTTCGATCGCCTGAACGGCCAATACTGGCTTCTGCCGCAGCACTGTTATGGCGAAGGCCTCGGCCAGGAGATCGGGAGCAAGAGGCATGAGCAGAGTGGCACCAGCTTGGGTCTTGCCCAGGAGGCCGGCGATGTGATCGCTATGCTCTCCTGGCTGTCCGTGGGTGTAGCCACAGGCTCGGGCGTCTGATCCAAGCAGCTTAAGCCATCTCGGGTCCTCTCTCGCCAAGGGCCCTGTGAAGGTTAGCAACGCGATGCCACGCTCGACAAGCGTGGCCCGTGTCGAGTCTCCGCTACATTCCCGTTTTATATAATCGCGCTCGCGCCCCACCGCGTCTCCAAGCAACTCCTCCTGGCCCCACTGGGTGAGTTTCGAAGTGTCGTTTTCGGCGCACGCCCGGAGGGCTGCCATTTGCAGAAACAAGGGTCGGCCCTCGGTCCGCCGTCGAAGCTCTCGCAGTTCCTGCTCATCAAGCTTCGGAAGCGGCGGCGGCGGGTCGCCCGGCAGCTTGGCCCAGCCCTCGAACGTGGCGCGCAGAATCGCCTCCATCACTTCGTCCGGAGCCTCCCGGCCCGGCGCGGTGATCTCTTGGACCGGCTCGACGCTCTCCCGCACTTGGTCGCGGAGCGCGCCCTCTCCGAAACTCAGCAGTGCGTGCAGCCAGCCATTGTCCGGATCAGCCTGCCGCTCGAGCAGCAGAAGCCGCAGGCGCGTAGCCTCCGGATGGCCTTGCGCCCACTGCCCGCATCGCTCAAGCAAGCGCTTGAGGTCCTCCAGCTTGCTGGCAGCGTAATCGATGACTACAAGCGTATTGGTCGGTGGATCCCAATCTGCGAAACGATTATCCCCAAACCACTGCTTAAGGGACTCGGCATCGAGAAAGCCGGAATTCCAACCAGCCTGTTCCTGCTGCATCGCCACCTCAAGGGCAAGCCGGGTCTTCCCTACGCCGCCCGCGCCGGTGAGCGCCTTCCAGCGAAAAGCCGCCGGATGGTCACAGAACGTAGCCAGAGACTCAAGCTCCGGCTCTCGGCCCATGAGGCCGATAAAGGCGTTGTAAGGCCTGAGCAGGCGGCTCAGGGGCGTTCTGGTGAGCGGTTGCGGCCGGTCGACGTGAAGCGGCAGCCGCTCGGCCCCTGTCCGCGACACCCGACCTGCGGTTTTGCCGATCTGCTCGCAAGCGGCCTTCTCTGCCTCTGCTTTCCACTTTCCCAGCAGGTACACGGTGAAGTGCGCCGGGTCGTTGTCGACGAGCTTGGCACAATTCTGGCAGAGCCAGATGGCGTTGTCCGGGTGGCGTCGTTCTTCCGGCGTAAGATTGGGGTCGTACCTGGGGCCGCCAGGGGCCGCGGCGGTGATGTGGGCGGCCACGCCGACGTTAAGGGCCTTCGTCGGGTCGATCTGCGGGCCGCTGGTAAGTGCGCGGCAATCAGGGTTAGAACACCGGTTGCCAACGCGCGCGGCCACAATCCGCTTGACGTCCTCGGGGAAGTCGTCTCTCGCAGGCACTGCGTGAGTATACGGCTGTCCGAGCTGGTGGTCTAGTGCATTACGACGCACGCCGATTGCGCGGGCTGGCGCATGCCGGCAGCGGGTAGCGCACACTCTCGTTTCCCCGAGAGTCTGCGGCTTTTCCTTCAAATTCGCGTTCCTTCATTCACCAGCGACCGTGCACGATCGCCCGTCAGAATGAGATTCTCGCTCACGTCCCTACCCGGAGGCCCAGTGCAGTCGCGCGCGCCCGACTGCTCCGGGTCAGAGCGAGATTCCTCCCCTTCGTTTCGCTCAGGGTCGGAATGATCCGTCAGCCGACGGATTCACAAAGGGTGGACGGGGCCCGCCGTCACTGAGAAGCTATGAGGAAATCCCCGTGCGGGCACGCCAGACCGAGTAATAAACTTCGCCCCAGTTGACCACCGACATCGCGAGCGGCCCTTTGGCCTCCGCCGGCTTCGCCAGCAGCTCTTCGACCTTGTCGGCGCCCGCGCGGTCCTCGAAGGACGTCATGAGGGCGCGGTCGTGTAGGGCCGAACGGCGTTCGGCCCACACGGGCCAGCGCCGCTGGCCCCTACTCCCTGGCGCCCGCAACAAGAAGGGGTGGAAAGTGGCGCGTGGTGGCGCGAGAGGCGCCGCTCATAGGCTATATAAGTCGGCTACTATCAAGCAGGCAAGCCGCGAAGTGTGCCAAAATGCCACACTCATACGCTTTCCGGTATGCTCTCAGCATTCTTCTAAGCCATTGAAAATACGTGGGAATAGGACGTTGTGGGCGCAGAGCACTTCGAAAAAACGGGACGCATGGGGCAAATGGAAATCACGCCCCTCGAAGGCGACAATGTATTTTCTGGCCGCCCCAACCTGCACCCCGAGTGCCTCAAGCCAACATGGTTGCATTGTTCTATACTGCCTATGAGGTCGCAAGCGGAGGCTGGCGGCTTTAGTTGTTCTCCTATTCATCGCCGCATCGCTGTTAGTCGCGACGCTATCTTGCGGCGGGGGAGGAAGCACAGTGAGCGGTCCGCCGCCCCCTGCGCCGGTGGCGTTCACTATCACCGTTCAGGCGAGCGGCGCGGGAGTCAGCACGCCCAACAACATTGGGTCGCTGACCATTACAGTGAACTGATTCTCGACATGCTCATTGAGTAGGGGAAAAAACGTGGCAAAAAAGAATTTTTCTCTTGTGGCTAGAATTAGTACAGATAATCCCACAGCAATTAATATAGTCCTCAGGAAGGTCGTTCCTCAGGGTGTCATCGAAGAGACAGCAGACCATGAATTTCTCGTTAAGGCAGAGTTTATGGGAGAGAATGCGCGGGAGCTTAATCGCTCCTTGCTATCGGAGTTGCGCAGGGTAGAAAAGAAAACCAGGCTGCGCGCGGAATGGACCTCAGGCAATACAACGGAAAGATTTTTTGATTACGTACCAAAAGCTAAAACCACAGCGAAATAAAGCCGGCAGCCGTGCAGGTTCCCGCCGCATGCCAGAATGCGCAGAACCAGCAGGCCCAGCTTGCCGAGCAACCGCCAAAAAGAACCGCAGGGTACTGTGCGTTATGGGACTACTTCAGTCCCAGTTTTTCACTTGCGGCCAGATTTCCCTCAGGGGCTGTCTGAGGCCGCGGCAGTAGAAGACGTCAAAGTGCTCGTAGGGCATGGAGTAGGGGTGATAGACGCTGGCGACCCTCTCGACGCTGGCGAAGCGCCGCTCAAGGTCCTGCTGCTGGCCCTCCATTACGATGACGCTCTCTCCGGTGTATTCTCGCGGTCCCCAATAGAAATAGTTCTGGTGCCCGCTGATGGCGGGCGGCAGGCCGTATTTCGGACCGAAGAGATCGATGGCGCCGGCCTGACCGTAATTCTGGCCGAAGATCGCGGTCTTGGCGCGAACCTCCGGCGGCAGGCTGTTGTAAACCCGCGCGACCGTGGCCGTCATCTCCTCCCAACCGAACTGGTCGGCGAAGAGCTGCGGCAGCGGGCCCAGCCGGTGAGTCTCAAGCCTGGGCGGCTGGAGATGCAGCGCCTTCGTGTATCGAATGTACATTTCGGGAGGCAGGACCGGAATGACGAGCGGCGAGAACACAGCGCCGGCCCCGACCATCAGGGCGGGATAGGCGAGTTTCAGCCATTGGTGTCGCGGCCGGTCCAACCACGATTCCCACATCACGCTGCCGGCGGCGAGCAGAACCGGAAAGGCGGGATAGAGGTAGTAGATCCGCGGGCTCAGCTTCACGATGACAGCCGCCGTGAAAACCCATGCCCAACCCAGCGCGCGAAACGGCTTGCCCAATTTCGAGAAGAAGTAAAACCAGAGGCCGGCGAGCCAGATGGGCAGAGTCAAGGGAAGCAGCGTCAGGATTTCCTGAGCGAAGAATGCCAACGGCCCAAGAGGCACATCGCGCCCGCTGCGCTGGATGTTGGCGTGCAATTCCAGGAACGGAAAGTGGTGCTGAATGTTCCAGAGCAGATTCGGCAGGAAGATCAGGAAAGCGAGCGCGCCGCCGACCCAGAGCCAGCGACTCGAGAGCGCGCGGCGCTGCGGAGTCAACAGCAGGCCGACCACCATGCCGGCCCCAAAGATCAGCATGGAGTACTTGTTTTCGAGTCCGACTCCCGCCAGCATGCCGAACCAGATCCAGAGCTTCGGGTTGCCGGTTTTGATGATGCGGATGAGCAGGTAGGCACAGCCCAGCCAGAACAGCGGCTCGAACGCGTTCATGGTCAGCAGGCTATCGGCGGCGAGGAAACCCGGCGCCACCAGGGCCGCAATGGCAGCCAGGCCCTGGGCAAAGCGCTTCCCACCCAGCTCGCGGGCGATCAGAGCCGTGAGAGCAACTTCGGCGGCCCCCGCGACGGCCGGAAAGAACCGGATTGCAGGGAGGGAATCCCCCAGCAGAGAGCGCGCCAGCCAAGTGATCACGGCGATCAGCGGAGGTTGGTCGACGTAACCCCAATCAAGGTGCCGGCTGCAAGCGAGGTAATACAGTTCGTCAACGAAGTAACCGTAATGACGGCCGGCATACAAATGCACAAGGAGCTTGCAGGCCGAGATGCAGAGCACCAGCGCGCTTGCGGTGAATGCGAGCCGCCTCTGGGGAGCTTGGCCGAGCACGGGAGCGGATGATGAACTCATGGGCAGTCGAAATCCAAATATACAACGTTTCGGCGCCCGAAGCCTGGGTTCGTGTGTTGCAGCGCGGCCTGCGGCGGCAATCAAGAACAAGGTTCACCGCCGCGGCGCTGAGACGCGGAGAAGAGCTCTGGTGTTTCCGCACCTTGAGCCAGGCCGCCGTGTTCTCTCTAGCACAAATGGCGAACTTCATCCGCAGAGTTGGGACATTACCCCTGAGCGGGTAGTGGGTCAATTTGATGTAGAGGCGGCTTTACGCCGCCATTTGGCGAGATAAACTCGCCGCTACAGCATCAAATTGACCCATTGCCCCTGAGCGCGCGAGGTTGCGGTTTTCGCCTGCTCGGGCTAAAGTAAGGGGTAGACACGGGCGAACAATGCAGGCTGGCGACGCAGGTATCGATCGATGAGGCTGCAAGAAAAAATACTGAACCCTTCCATTCCGGTGACGCTCTTTGAAGTGGTCCCGCCGGCTGAGGATCAGCCGGGGGCAATCAACGAATCCCTTGCGGAACTGAGAAGGGTCAAGCAATTCGTGGACGGGGTCAACCTTCCGGAAATTCACGACGAAGATCGCGGGACGGAGCGAACCAGCAAGTTTGTGCCGCGCGTGGAGCCGCGAGTGTTTGGCTCACGCATTCAGCGCGAGCTGGAAGCGGACGTGGTTCTCAACCGCGTGGTCGTCCATGACCCGAAGCCGGAAATATGGTTCCGCGAGACCTGCCTGGAATGGGGCCTGAGGCACCTCGTGCTGGTGGGCGGCGAATCCGCCGAGCTCCGCTATCCCGGGCCGAGCGTCATGGAAGCCGCAGCCTTGGTGCGGAGGGAGGGACTGCCGATAATGCTGGGGGGAATTACGATTCCCAGCCGAAAGAACGAATCCGACCGGATTCGCATCAAGACCAGGGCGGGTATCGACTTTTTCACCTCGCAGATTCTGTTCGACTCGAATGACGTGGTGTGGCTCATCCAGCGGCTCAACGGCGTGCCGGCGCGCGTTTTCCTCAGCTTCGCTCCGGTCAGCCACCGCCGCGATTTGCAGTTCCTGCGCTGGCTGGGGGCTGACATCCCAAAGGACCTCGATCGTTTCCTGCTGGGCTCGGAAGACGGCGCCACGGCCCCCACCGAGACGTGCCTGGAGAGGTCGCTCGACCTGGCGCAGCGCATCCTGATGGATGTTTTCGACAACCTGCCTCCTGACCCGCCGCCCCTCGGGCTCAACATTGAGCACATCAACCGCAGGAATTTTTCACCCGCGATCAAGATGCTGGATCGGCTTGGTAATCTCTACACCAACCTCGTGGCGGCGCGCGCCCGCGCCAGCCTGGTGTGACTCGTCAGCCGATGTGGCACGGACGTCTCTGTCATCCCGAGCCCTTCACTGTCATTCCGAGCGCAGCGAGGAATCTCGCTCTGCCCGTTCAGGGTAAACTCCGCGAGGAATCTCGCCCTGGTTCTTCCTTCAGCCTACCCCCTGGTCCCCTTGAGCTCCGATCCACTTCACGCAGAGCGAGATTCCTCTCCCGCGACTGCGGGATCGGAATGACATCCACTTTTCTTCTGCTGGCCATGGCGACTCGGCTGGCATAGAATGCCGACGTGGATCGAGAACGAAAAAAGCCGCAAGGTTCTCTGTTTGATGTAGCGGTGATGGCGGCCATCCCTCATCCGCTTACTTATCGTTTCCCGGATTC
>Ga0181530_10002538_pt1 | contig 21536 bp, 19 predicted proteins | sample PEATcosm2014_Bin_42_FD_119769 | JGI IMG/M metagenome (GOLD analysis project Ga0181530, IMG submission 119769) | Peatland microbial communities from MTU Mesocosm Facility, Houghton, MI, USA - PEATcosm2014_Bin10_60_metaG | ecosystem: Environmental > Terrestrial > Soil > Wetlands > Peat | place... | reverse complement strand
GGCGATTGGAATTGCCGGCATGGATAGGGCTCTGCAGGCGAACATCATTGCCAAGAGCGGCAAGGCCGTCGAGACTGCGGGTGACATCGACATCGTGCTCCTGGACAAAACTGGAACGATTACTGAGGGCAACCGGCGCGCGACGCAATTCCTGCCTGTCGAGGGCTATTCTACCGCCCAGGTCGGGGAGTTGGCTGCTCTGGCGTCCGCTGCTGACGAAACGCCAGAAGGTAAGAGCATTGTCAGCATTTACGAGTTCCAAAGTCGAAAGCCAGTCAGCGTGCCGCAAAATGCGGAATTCATCACGTTTTCTGCTTCTACTCGTATGAGCGGCATTAATCTTTCGGACGGCCGGCGTATTCGGAAAGGAGCGGCAGATGCCGTGGCGGAGTTCGTTCGGGAGCAGGGTGGCAGCGTACCAACGGAGGTCTCGCCATTGGTGGACGGCGTCGCTTTGCGGGGAGCCACTCCACTTGTAGTCGCAGATGGCCCCAAGATAGTCGGTGTGGTGGTTCTTGAGGATATTCTAAAGCCGGCGATGAAAGAGCGGTTTGACCGTTTGCGCAAAATGGGACTGCGCACGGTCATGATCACCGGAGACAATCCGCTCACAGCGGCAACAATTGCCAAACAGGCTGGCGTGGACGACTTCCTTGCTCAGGCCAAGCCTGAAGACAAACTGGCATACATTCGACAGCAGCAGGAGGAAGGGAAACTTGTCGCGATGATGGGCGACGGCACGAATGACGCTCCAGCCCTGGCGCAGGCGGACGTCGCCGTGGCCATGAATGCCGGGACCCAGGCAGCTAAAGAAGCCGGCAATATGGTGGATCTCGACAGTGATCCCACTAAGCTCATCGAGGTCGTTGAAATTGGTAAACAGTTGTTGATGACGAGGGGAGCTTTGACCACCTTCTCCATTGCAAACGATGTGGCGAAATACTTCGCAATCATCCCTGCGCTTTTCGCAGGAACCTTGCCATGGCTGAAGACGATGGACATCATGCACCTGCATTCGCCGACTTCAGCCATCCTCTCGGCTGTAATTTTCAACGCGATTATCATCCCTTTGTTGATTCCGGTCGCACTCAAAGGAGTCAAGTACGAACCCCTTGGGGCCGACGCTTTGCTTCGCCGAAATCTGCTGATTTGGGGGCTCGGAGGCGTAATTGTACCCTTCATCGGGATCAAGATCATTGATCTGGCCATGGCGGGCTTGCGCTTGACCGTCTGAAGTTTTCGAGAGTAACAGAGGAGTTGCAATGTCACGACACGTTTCAAAGAGTCTCTTTTTGTTATTGTTCACCGTACCACTTCTCGCCATCCTCTTTCCCGGCGCGGTATGGCTCATCGGACACGTTTTCTTTCCCTTTAAAGCGGAAGGCAGCTTGTTGAAGGGCCCCGATGGGAAGGTGGTCGGCTCCAAACTGATCGCGCAACCCTTCACGAAGGACGAATATTTCCAGCCCCGGCCTTCGGCAGCGTCATACGACGCATCTGCATCCGCGTCTTCGACTCTCGCTCCCTCGAATTACCTGCTGCGTGATCGGGTTGCCCGCACGCTCGGCCCCATTGTCAGGTATCAAAGCGGACCCAAGGCTGGACAGCTCGTAGCCCCGGATATTGAGGCTTGGTTCCAGCAAGATCGGTACCAAGGAAATGCGGGAATTGTGGCCCAATGGGCCGATCTCCACAACGGCCTGGCGACTGCCTGGGTGGGTGCAGATCCCACCCATGGCGCATATGTGGACTCCTGGGCCAAGGCGCATCCGGCCGTCGTCGCCGACTGGGTGAAAGCCAACCCGAGCACCCCGCAACCCAAGGCTGCCGATTTGGCAGTGGTTTTCTTTGAAAACTTCTCCAAGGAAAACCCTGGCCGGTTCCCTTTTCCGGTCACGCACACAGGTGCCGACGGTAAGGCTACAACTGCGATTGAACCGGTCAAGGATGGTTCGGATGTTCAGTCGATCTTCTTCGACATGTGGCGGCAGGACCATCCTGACGCTGATCTACAGAACGTCCCTGGTGATTTGGTAACGACTTCCGGTTCTGGCCTCGATCCCGACATTACCCTGCAGAATGCTGAATACCAGTTGGATCGAGTCGCTTCCAAATGGGCTGCTGACGCCAAGCATGATCCCGCGGCAATCCGTAGAGAAATCGACCAGATACTTCAGGCCAATGCCAAAGCTCCGTTTGGCGGGCTGGCAGGGGAAAAGATGGTAAACGTATTGGAGGTCAACCTAGAGCTTCGCAAACGCTACGGAGCGCCTAAGTAAGTTCACCTCGATGAACGCCTCGGCCTGACCGGACTCATTCAGGATCACCTGGTGGATTCTCGCACTGGGCGGAATACACAGTTTCCCCTGGCGGATCTGTTCCGGCAGTCCGCCTACAGCCGGTTGGCTGGGTACGAAGACCTGAACGATTACACGAGTACAGAAGGAGCACGGGTGGCCTTGAGAACCGCCGGAGCACTGGCGAAGGAAAAACAATGCACACGGCAAAGCTTTTACTACTCATTTTAGCAGTTCGGAAACAGATGATCTGCGCTGGACTACTTTGTTTGATGACGTTAGTTGCCACTACAGCACAAGCGCAGACGCCGGACCAGCAGAATGCGGCCGCGCCGACGGCCCCGCCTCCAGCCCCGGCAGCGCTCCCCACTCCTTCCATAACGGGTCCGCTGCAGGAACTCCCCCCAGCCATCTTCAACGCCGGACCTTTCGGCAAAGTCGCTGCGAACGGCATTCTCAGCGGCATGGGCCTGTGGCAGAGCAATCACATCCCGGGTGATGACTCCACTCAAGCGGCTCTAAGTAACGGGCAGGTGTTCCTTCAAAGGACCGACGGCTGGTTTCAGTTCTACCTGCAGGCGGGCGCGTATAATATTCCGGCCCTGGGGGTGTCGTTCCTCGCCACAGACAAAACGCTGACCGACCTCTACGGTCCGCTGCCGGTCGGCTTCCTGAAACTGGCGCCGGGAAAGAACACCTCCATCCTGATCGGTGCCCTACCGACACTGATGGGCGCCGAGTCAACGTTCACCTTCCAAAACATGAACATCGAGCGCGGCCTGTTGTGGAACCAGGAAAACGCCGTCAATCGCGGAATTCAAGTGAATCAGACGATGGGCAAATTCACTGCCTCATTGAGTTGGAACGACGGGTTCTATTCCAACCGCTACAGTTGGATGAGCGGTTCGTTAACTTATGCTAATGGGCCCCATAGCTTGGCGTTCGAGGGGATGGGCAACCTGGGGCAGACAGCCTATCAGACTGTGGCCACACCCGTACAAAACAACGGCAGCATGTACGCCGTCATCTACACGTACTCCAAGGGGTCCTGGATCGTCCAGCCCTACTTTCAATACACCGATGTGCCGACCAACCAGAAGATCGGCGTCGTGAAGGGGGCGTCGACGCGAGGCGGTGCGCTACTGGTGAGTCACACGTTCAAACACGGCTTCTCGCTCGCAGGGCGCGGGGAATATATCTCAAGCACGGGGAGCGCCGCTGAGCAAGCCGTCAATCTGATGTACGGTCCGGGCAGCGCGGGCTGGTCGGCCACTCTGACGCCCACTTTTCAATACGGAGGCTTCTTCTTTCGCGGAGACCTTTCTTTTGTTCGGGCGAGCAGCTACACGCCGGGTTACGCCTTCGGCCCCACGGGCACGAACCCAAACCAGCCCCGAGCCGTGGGTGAAATAGGATTCATTTTTGGCAACAATATAATTGCGAAGAAACCGTAAATTCAGACGCACAGGGGCGGCTTAGGCGCTAGCAGGGATTGATCCGCTATTCACAATGATATCGGGGATCACCTTCAACGATCACCTGCTCACCCGGCTGGAGTACGGGCGCGACATGTCCAACCGTCCGAGCCTGTTCAAGGGCACGACGCCCGCGGACCACCATGATACGATAACCGGTGCGCTGATCTACACCTTCGATTTGAAGGAGCTTCACCCCTAGGTACATTCAGTCTTGATTTCCCGGCGGGCGCACGGCGCTCGGCGGCGTTGCGTTTGCCCTCTCAGCGGGCGCGGCATTCGCCCAAGGTCCTGTGAGGATCACTCTGGACGACGCCATTCAACTGGCGCTCCAACACAACCATAGCCTGCTGGCCGCGCGCACGACCATCCAGCAGAGCCAGGCGCAGGAAATTACTGCGAATCTACGCCCCAACCCCTCAATCTTCAGCGATTGGGATTACCTGCCGTTGTTTTCGCCGAGCAACTTTACGGGTACTTACCTCCACGACTCGACGGAGGGTGACCTGGGCCTCAGCTACCTGATCGAGCGCGGCAAGAAACGCCAGCACCGGCTTCAGGCCGCCAAGGACCAGACGGCAGTGACCACCTCGATGGTAGCAGACAACGAGCGCACACTGACCTTTCAGGTGGCCACCCTGTTCGTCAACGTGCAGCTTGCCGAATCGACATTGGACCTGGCCCAAGAGGATCTGAAAAGTTATCAGCGCACGGTTGACCTCAATGAACTGCGTTACAAAAAAGGAGCGATCAGCGAAGATGACAACTTAAAGATCGAACTACAGCTCCTCCAGTTCCAGAATGACGTTGCGCAGGCACAGCTCGCGAGGGTTCAGGCACTTTCCGATCTGCGCAATTCGCTTGGATATGAATCCCAGCGACCTACGATGTGGCGGGGATATTCGACTACATCCCGATGCACGCCAACCTCGAGGATTTTCAATTGAAGGCTCTCCAAACACGCCCCGACTATCGCGCCGCGCGGCAGAGCGTCACGGCGGCGAACAGTCAATACCTGCTGGCCAAGGCGGACGGAAAGCAGGATGTCACCGTGCAAGGGAACCACTCGCACGTCAACGGCATCAACGCCGTTTCTCTATATGCGAGCATCCCGCTCCCAATTTTCAACCGAAACCAGGGCGAGATCGCCCGCACGCGATTCGCCATTACGCAGTTTCAGGAACAGGAGAAGGCCGCGAACAACCAAGTTATGACCGACGTGCGCGATGCATACGAAAACTTCCAGACGAGCGACCAGATTGTGCAGCTCTACCGTTCGGGATATCTCGATCGGGCGAAGAAAGACCGCGACATCAGCGAATACGCTTACCAGCGGGGCGCCGTCAGCCTGCTCGATTTTCTTGACGCCGAGCGCAGCTATCGCGCCACGCAGCTCGCCTACCGCCAGGCGCTGGCCTCATGGCTTCTGGCAGTGGAGCAGTTGCGTGAGGCAGTAGGCGCCAGGAACCTGCCATGACGAAACTCGAAAATCGAAGCTCGAAAATCGGCCCGAGTTTCGAACTTCGATTTTCGAATTTCGGTTTCTCCGCGGTCTCTGTGCGCTCTGTGGTAAGTCTTTTCCTTGCCCCAAAGGAGGCAATTAAGTGAAAAAACACGAAGTGAGGGGCTGGATCGAGGAAACCGGGGTTATTGCCGCGGTTCGCGTTTTCTCGGAGGAGGACGCCCTTTTTGCCGCCCAGGCGGTCGCGGAGGGCGGGATTCCCGTCGTCGAAATCACCTTAACCGTGCCCCAAGCCACCCAGGTCATCTCGCACCTGGTGAAGAACCATCCCCGCATGGTCGTGGGGGCGGGCGGAGTGAGGAAGGTGGCAACCGCGCGTCAGTGTCTTGATGCGGGAGCGCAGTTTTTGACCGGCGACGGACTTCATCCGGCAGTGACCGAGTTCGCGGCGCTAGAGGAGATTGTGACGATTCCGGGAGCGCTGACCCCGACGGAGGTGATGGCCGCATGGGAGGCGAGGTCGGATTTCGTCAAGGTCGTTCCGTGCGCCCAAATTGGCGGTGAAACCTACATTGGATCTCTCCATCGGATGTTCCCTCACATTCCGTTAATCGCCTCAGGGGGCGTGAATCAACAGAACGCATCCAAATTCATCCTCGCTGGGGCCATAGCGCTCGGCGTAGGCCGTGAACTGATCCCTCCTGACGCCATCCGCCGTCGCCAGCAGGACCGGATTGGCGAACTGGCCCGCCGGTTCCTGGGCTTTGTAAAGCTCGGCCGGGACCATTTGGCCGCGCGCGCGGCAAGAAGAACTGCCCTCGGTGAAGAATAACGAGGAGGTTTCTCCGGGAATGTCGCAAGTCCGTGCTGCTCGTTCACACGACCTGCCAGCGAAGTCTTGCAGCACGCATTAGTCAGTTCGACTTCGGACCGCGCTCCGGCCCCGCGAAGAAGTCCATCGCGGCGATTGCGCTGCGGTTGTGGTCCTACTTCCAGCGGGCGCCGTGTTCCTCCAGTGCAATCCGGACGAGCTGGCTGCGGGTTCTCACACCTGTTTTCTGGAACAGTTGTTGGAGAGCAGCTTTCACCGAACTCTCCGAGATGTTGAGACGCGCGCCAATTTCCTTATTGCTGAGTCCCTCAAACACCCCGTGCAGCACCTGAGTCTCCCGTTCCGTAAACGGTTTGGTCTGGTCCGCTCCTTCGGGGTGTTTTGACACCCTGACCAAGGACTGAATCGCATTTTCATCCAGCCAGGTTTCTCCTGCCATGACCTTGCGAATGGCCTGCTTGAGGAGCGCTGGCGAACTGTGCTTTGGAAAAATTCCTCCCACGCCCAGGCCGAGCGCCTGTACGGATTCAGCATCACTCATCCCTGCGGTGACCATGAGGAACCGTCCCTCAAAGCCCGACTGCCGGGCTTGGGTAATGAACTCAAAGCCGCGCTCTTTCCCGAGGTCATAGTCCAGCAAGACAAGATCAATGGGCTTCCGGCGCAACACATCGGTGGCTTCACCGACCGATGCGCAAAGAGCTGCCATCACCAAATCAGGCTCGCCCGCCAACAGCCGGCTGAGGCCCTCTCGAAAGAGAGAGTGATCGTCCAATAAGAGAATCCTGATTCTATCCATTCACTTCTTGCGCACCGTCCTCGTCCCGCCGGTCTGCGAAGGGCACGAGGTCCAAAGCGAAGCAGCACCCGGGAGATCCTGGTTCGTACCGTAGGTCACCGTTAAATGTCCTCACAAAAGCCCGCGAGAGGTACAACCCCAGCCCGGTGGCTTCCGCCCCCTCCTGAAACGGTTGAAACAGACGTTCAGGGTTGGGAATGCCGTGACCGGTATCGCGGACTCGCACCACGACCCGCTCACCTTCCAGGGACGCGCTGACTCTGAACTCCGTCTGCTCCTGGTCCTCCATGGCGCGCTGGCTGTTCTTGGTGAGGTTCAGGAGCACTTGCAAGAGATTATGGCGCTCCGCCCACACCCGGGGCAAGACTTTGGGGACGTCCCAGCGAACGAGCACACCCGACTCTCGCAATGAAGGCCCGGTCACAATGCGCAATTCGTCAAGTACCGAGCCAAGGTCCACGGGAGCCAGATCCTCGCTCCCCGCGCTTTGCCGAAGCTCAAGGGTTGCAATTTTTCCCAGACCTTCCACTAGATTCCCCAGGGCGCGGAAGTCCTCGCTTTGTGCCAGCTCGGGACCGCGCGAAAGGTTTTCGTAGACCACGGAGATGGCGCCGCATACGTTGCGGATTTCGTGCGATACGGCTCCGACGGCCAAGCGTGACGCGACCAGGAGGTGATGGAGGCTGGATTCCTCCTCGTCGCGAAGGTCCTCGGAGCTATCGACGAGCATGGCCGCCAACCTTGGTCCGGCGCTTGTCTTGTAAGTGGAAAACCAAACGTCCGCGAGAAACACATCCCCGTCTCGACGCCGGCCACTGCACTGCATCGCGGTACGGAAGCTGGGCGTGGATTCATCGGCCGGCGGGACTCTGGCCAAGGGCGGTAGAAAGTCCTTGATGGCTTCGCCCGGCAAGCTCTCAGGCTCAAAGCCCAGCAAGCGATGAGCGGCCTGATTGGCCATCAGGATTCTACCGGCGGAATCCACAGTCAGGATAGCTGCGGGGCTGCTTTCGATGAGTGCTTTCAACTGGTGTTCAGCGTCGCGCCGCAACAGAGCCTCTTGCTCAACTTCTCGGACGTGCTGCGCCGTGAGTCGCCGGTTTTTGGCGGATTCATGAGCGAAGAGCGCGGTGCCAAAGTAGGCAGCGAACATGAAGATGTCGCGGGGAACCCCTGCTGCCAGATCCCACGTAAAGGGGGAAAAGAGTTCGGCCAGAAAGGTACACAATCCTCCCAGTATGGCGAGTTGCCAGCGCGGCAGGCAACTGCCCACGATCAGCATGGGAAAAAGATATAGAAAGCCAAAAGAGACGTTCAGTTCGACACGCCAATCGATCAGGGCCACGATCAAAATCATCATCGCGGCGACGAAGAGAAGTTTGGCGCGACTTAACCGTAGGAAGAATGAAAGCATTTCGCTACCGCCCCCCTAATGCCTGACTACGCTTTCGTGCGAAACGCACCGACCACCGCCCACAATTTTACCAAAAGCACCCGCCGACCGCTGCACCGATGACCGAAAGATAGGCTCCATCTGGCCGAAAGATACTGTCCAAGAGATAGGCTTGGCTGCCCAGAGGATAACTTGAGGACCGCCGAGCCGGACCCTTAATCTTAAAGGTCAGTTCCAAGGCAACGCCGTCTCATGGGTCCAGACTATCGTGCTCAAACACTTCCATGCTCCAGCTCGCGGCCTGAATAAGATTGTGCCCAGATCCACTGCATTACGAGATGGTGCCCGAGGCCTTTGAGCGTAGAGACCTGAGAGGGTTAGCAGGTTGGGAGGCCTGACGGTCGGAGGAAGACGATGAAATATCCGGTTCACATCAGCAAGAGATTCGCCGTGGTGTTGGTGGCGGCAGCGGCGATAGTTGTCGCCACGGGACTCCTGGAATCCGGCCGCAGTCGTAGTCAGGCTACAAGCGCGAATACGCCGCAGGAAGCAGGTGCAAAATCCAACACGTCCCCGTCCGAAGCGACCTTGGACCTGTCACCCAGCCAACTGAACTCGATCAAGATCGAACCGGTGGGTAGCTACCTGTTTCCCGTTGAGAAGGAAGCGGTTGGCAACATTGATTATGACGAAGACCTGTCAGTTCAAGTTTTCCCGGCTTACCAGGGAACCATCATCCAGGCTTTAGGGGAACTTGGCGCCGAAGTTCAGAAGGAACAGCCCCTCTACACAATTAAAAGCCCTGACCTCATCCAGGCTGAGTCAACGCTGATCGGCGCGGCGGCGACTTTCGTCCTGACCAACAAGGAACTGGCGCGCGTCCAGGGTCTGGGCGGAATTGCCGAGCGCGAGAAGGAACAGGCGACCTCAGATCAACAAACCGCGGAAGGCGCGCTCAAAGCCGCGCGCGATGCCGTTCGCGTCTTTGGCAAGACGGATGCCGAAATTGATCAAATGATCGCCTCGCGCAAGATCGATCCCGCCCTGGTCGTGCGCAGTCCCATTCCCGGCAAAATCACCTCGAAGAACGCGCAGCCGGGATTTTTGGTGCAGCCGGGAAACCTGCCGGCGCCCTACTCGGTGGCTGACGTCTCGATCAAATGGATGCTGGCGAATGTCATGGAAAGTGAGATCCCGCTTTTTCATTTGGGCCAGCCGGTCCAAGTCCGGGTGATCTCCTATCCTGACCGCGTGTTTAAGGGGAAGGTTTCGAAGATCTACGAGACGGTGGATCCGAATACTCATCGAGTAACGATCCGTTCCGAGATCGCGGACCCCAACGATGAGCTGCATTCCGGAATGCTCGCTAACTTCGTCATTAGCGTCCACGACCCGGTGGAAGCCACCGCCCTACCCGCTAATGGCGTGGTCCGCGAACCCGACGGCACGATGACGGCTTGGGTGACAACCGATCGTCACCGTTTTGTGCAGAGAATCATCAAGACCGGCCTGCGCAAGGACGGCCGGGTTCAGATTCTCGATGGTTTGCAGCGCGGAGAACTGGTGGTGGCAGACGGCGCCGTGTTTCTTAGCAACATGCTGCAAGCGCCACCAAGCGATTAGCCGGATGCTGAAAACGATTGTGAACGCTGTCATTCCGATCCCGCCCTGCGGGAGAGGAATCTCGCCCTGCGGTAAGGCGCATAGCTAGGCGCCATGCGGAAGAAAGAATCAGAGCAAGATTCCTCGCTCCGCTCGGAATGAAACCCTTGACTGCCATGTTCAAAGCTCTCATCTCATTTTGCCTGAGCCGCCGCCCAATTGTGGTGTTGGGCCTGCTGTTGTTTGCCGGCGCCGGGCTCATTGCTTTCAAGATGCTCAATATTGAGGCGTATCCAAACCCCACGCCCGTGATCCTGGAAATTACCGCCCAGGCGCCAGGCCTCTCGGCCGAGGAGATGGAACGTTACTACACGCTCCCCACGGAGATTGGGCTCTACACCACGCCCGGCATTGATGTCATCCGCTCCACCTCGTTCTATGGATTGTCCTTTGTGCGCGTCACCTTCAAATATGGGGTGAACTACAACTTTGCCTACGCCCAGGCATCGGTCGCGATGCAACAGAACGTTAGCCTGCCAGGTAATCTGGTGCCCACCATCCAAGCTAACAGCTCGACTGGAGAAATCTATCGTTATCAGGTCGTCGGTCCAAAGCATTTCGGAATCACGAATCTGCGCACGGTTCAGGATTGGATTGTCCTGCGCCGGCTGTTGACCATTCCCGGCATCGCCGCCGTCAACAGTTGGGGCGGCCCCACCAAGGAATTCCAGGTCGAGGTGGACCCTCACAAGCTGGAAGCCTACAGCGTCACCGTGCCCCAAGTCCTGACGGCGCTGGGCAACGCCAACCTCAACGTCGGCGGACGCGAAATCCGCATTGGCCAGCAGTCGATCAATATCCGCGGCGTCGGCCTGATTGACGATGGTGGCAATGATGATTTGAGGCAGGGTTACAAGGTTGATGACATCGAAAATGTGGTTCTGACCCAGGCCAACGGCGTCCCGGTGCTGGTCCGGGATGTCGCCAAGGTGTCGGTCGGCTACCGGCCAAGGCTCGGCATTCTGGGCCGCGACCAGCAGGACGATGTCGTGGGATCGATCGTGGTGATGAGGCGAACGGAAAAGACCGCCGACATGATTCCCAAGGTCAAAGCGGCAATTGACAAGCTGAATCACGACGGGAGTCTGCCGCCGGGAGTCAGGGTCGTTCCTTATTACGACCGCTCATCCTTGATCGCCGTCACCACGCACACGGTTCTGCACAACCTGATTTTCGGATGCCTGCTGGTCTTCTTGATCCAATGGATTTTCCTCGGTAATCTCCGCAGCGCGACCATCGTGGGGTTGAACATCCCGTTCGCGCTGTTCTTCGCCACCATTCTCCTGGTGATTCAGGGCGAAAGCGCGAACCTGCTGTCCGTGGGCGCGGTGGATTTCGGCATCATCGTGGATTCGGCTGTGATCCTAGTCGAGAATATCTTCCGGAATTTTCAGCGCGACCCGGAAGAAAGACAGAGTCTGCTCCAGCGTCTGGCGGGGGGTTCCTGGGGGCCCGACCCGACGAGATCCTCGGAACATACAGCGGCAGCTCACGGATGGACGGATCGACTGCGGCTGATTCTGATCAGCGCCATGCAGGTGGACAAGGCAGTTCTATTCTCGGCGCTCATCACCGTGGCCGGTTTCGTGCCCTTGTTCACCATGCAGGGAGTCGAGGGTCAGATCTTCGGCCCCATGGCGCGCACTTACGGCTACGCCCTGGCCGGAGCCTTGCTGGCAACGTTCACCGTCACGCCCGTGGTCGCTTCCATGCTGCTCCCCAAGCGCGTCAAGGAAGCCGAAACGATCGTCGTCCGCCTGTTGCACCAGATATACAATCCTGCCCTGCGTTTTTCACTGAATCACCGCTTTCTCGTGGTAGGACTCGAACTTGCCTTTTCTCTGGGAACCTTCTTCCTGATCGCACCGAGACTCGGCAGCGAGTTTCTTCCGCATTTGGAAGAAGGCAACTTTTGGATCCGCGCTTCCATGCCGATCACGCTCTCGCTCGAGGACGGCGAGGCGTCCGCGAGAAAGATGCGCGAGATTCTCCTGAGACACCCCGAAGTCCTTACGGTGCTTTCCCAGCATGGCCGGCCGGACGACGGCAGCGACGCATCGCCCTTCTCCAACGTCGAGCTATTCGCGCCCCTCAAGCCTTTTGACGAATGGCCCAAAGGCTTGACCAAGGAGAAGTTAACCGACCAGATTCAAGCGGAGTTTAATAACGAGCTGCCGGGGGTCGTCTTCAATTTCTCCCAATACATTGAGGACAACATCGAGGAAGGGATCTCGGGCGTCAAAGGCGTCAATTCGGTCAAGATCGTCGGTCCCAATCTCCAGACCATCACCAAACTTGCCGAGCAGGTCCGCGACCAAATGAGCCAGGTGCAGGGCATCGCCGACCTCGGCATCTTCCCAGTCCTCGGACAGCCAAACTTGAACATCAAGGTGGATCGTGCCAAGGCCGCGCGCTACGGCCTCAATTCCGGTGATGTTAACTCGGTCGTTCAAGCGGCCATGGGTGGAGCCGTAGCGACTTCGGTCTTGGAAGGCGACCGGCAGTTCGACCTCGTCGTCCGCTATACGCCGGAATACCGCGACAGCATCGAAAAAATCCGCAACATCAAAGTGGCCTATCAAACCAGCAGCGGCGCCAATGCCTATATACCCTTGAGCGAACTGGCCGCGATCACCCTGGATACGGGAGCAGCCTGGGTTTATCACGAGAGCGTGCAGCGCTTCATCCCGGTCAAGTTCAGCGTCCGTGGCCGCGACCTGGGCGGCACGGTCGAGGAGGCGCAGAAGCGGATCGCGAACAACGTGAAACTTCCGCCGGGATACCGGCTGATTTGGGCCGGCGAGTTCGGAGACCTTCAGGAAGCCAAAGAACGTCTGTGGGTCATTGTACCGATCAGCTTCATCCTGATTGCCGGGGCGCTCTACAGCTTGTTCAATAACGTGCGCGACTCCCTTCTGGCCCTCGCCGGCATCCCTAACGCGGTGGTGGGCGGCATACTTGCGCTCTATATCTCAGGTCTCCATTTCAGCATCTCCGCCGCCATCGGCTTCGTCTCGCTCTTCGGCGTGTCCGTCATGGACGGCATCCTGATGATGACTTTTTACAACCACGAAAGGGATAAGGGCTTGGCGCCCATGGACGCGATGTTCCGCGCCGCAACCACCCGCATGCGCCCACTGCTGATGACGGCGCTTTCGGCCTGCATCGGCCTTTTTCCCGCAGCAATTTCCACGGGTATCGGCAGCCAGGTGCAGCGTCCGCTCGCCACGGTGATCGTGGGCGGCATGCTGGTCGGCCCCGTTATGCTGCTTCTGGCTGTGCCCGCGCTGAGAATGATATTTCTAGGCCGCAACCATGACCCAGTATCGGGGGTTCAATCAGGATGAAGATCACGTGTCTCCTTTTCCTGTCGATTAGCTGGGCGACGTTGACGTATGGGACAGGTTACGCAGTCCCGGAATCAGTTCTTTGCCCTCTCCCTTGCGGAGAGGGGATAGGCCACGCCGTCCCGAAATTAGTTCTTTGCCCTCTCCCTTGGGGAGAGGGTGTCCCGCGATCCCGATGCACTTCATCGGGACGCGGGAGGGTGAGGGGTCACTGGGGCCCAGCATCCCAACAGACATCTCCCGCGAACTCCGCGAGCGACCATCCGCGCGATCCCGATGCACTTCATCGGGACGCCGCTTCGCCTCGCGACGGGAGACATCAGACGGGTGGAAAGGCTTCTGATGAACAGCGAAACCACGGCCGGGCTTCTGACCCGAATCACCCGCCCAGCCGTGCGCCCCTAATCAAGGTAAATCGTCCTAAGCAGCTTCCGAATAGCCGGCAACGTTCCCTACCTGGAAATGCTCTTCATCAACCGGGTTCAAACAAATCTGGTGGCGCGGCAAAAGGCGGATTAATCCAGAACGAAACAGTCAACATCGCCTTGCCTGTTCGGACGCCAAGTGTCGTCCGACCCACCGTACCATCGTTCAACAATGTGCGCCATCGTAGCCCTAACCCGGCGGGCGTGGGTGGATCGCCGAGCTCACATAGCAGCAATACCGGGGCGATCAACGGAACCCGTATGAACCGCAAGCCTTAACAGGATGGAGCGCGGGCATCCTGCCCGCTACCTCTTGCGGAAGCGGGACGCTCCCGCAACAGCGGGCAGGATGCCCGCGCTCCGAGGCAACGTTCGAAGGAACTAAACGCATGTTTCGCACTCGCATATTGCGCCTCGCCGGCTTCATCGCGACCTCTGCCTTACTGCTCACCGCAGCTTGCGTGGTTGGGCCTAAGTTCAAGAAGCCTGCTCCTCCGAATGTCGGCGGTTATACCCCCACTCCGATTTCGACCACCAGCAGCACGGCCAACATCGCCGGGGGAGAGGCACAACACCTTGTGGAAGGGCGGGATATTCCGGGAGAGTGGTGGACCTTGTTTCACTCGAAGCCACTTAACGATTTGATAGAGCGCTCGCTCAAAGCCAATCCCGACCTCAGGGCGGCGCAGGCGGCATTGATAGTGGCAAGGGAAAATGTGCTGGCCCAACGAGGTTTTTACTATCCCAGTGTTACGGGCGGCTTTTCGGCGACCCGGGCTAAGTCAGCGAATGACCTTTCACCTGTGACCAACACGAGCGTCTTGAATTACAGCCTCTATACGCCGCAAGTGAGCGTCTCGTTTGTTCCGGACGTTTTCGGTCTGAACCGGAGAACCGTGGAGTCGCTCGCAGCGCAGGAGCAGCAGGCGCGTTTTGCCCTGGCCGCCACGCATATCACGCTGAGCTCGAACGTCGCCGCCGGAGCCATACAAGAGGCATCGTTGCGGGGGCAGATGAAAGCCACCGATGAGCTCATTACCATCAACACCGAAATGCTCAAGATTATACGGGAACAGTATGCGAAGGGGTATGCGAGCGAGCTCGACGTGGCGGCGCAGGAATCGCAGCTCGCGCTAGTCGCCGCCACCTTGCCGCCGCTGCTTAAGCAGTTGGCTCAACAACGGGACTTGCTGGCTGTGCTGTCGGGCGGGTTCCCCAACCAGGATTTGACCGAAAAGTTTGAGCTGTCGAATCTGCGACTGCCGCAGGAACTGCCGGTGAGCCTTCCTTCGAAACTCGTCGAGCAGCGCCCGGACGTGCGTCAGGCTGAGGAGAACCTCCATGCTGCCAGCGCCCTCATCGGCGTAGCCATTGCGAACCGGATCCCGACTATTACCCTGAGCGCCGATGCCGGCAGCTCGCCGGATGCAGTCAGCAGGATGTTCTCACACGGCAATGGCTTTTGGGATTTGACCGCGGGAATCACCCAGCCCATCTTTGATGCCGGTACCCTGCGGCATCGGGAGCGCGCCGCGCAAGCCGCTTTTACTCAGGCCGCCGAACAATATCGCAGCACTGTCCTCACCGCCTTTCAGAATGTCGCCGACACACTGCATGCGCTCCAGCAAGACGCCGATGCTTTGAAGGCCGCGGCAGCCGCAAAACATGCCGCCAGCGTCACCCTCGACCTGGCCAGAAAACAGTATCAGTCCGGCTACGTCAGCTACCTGGCGCTCTTAAGCGCGGAACAAGCGTATCAGCAAGCCGTGATCAACCTCGTGCAGGCGCAAGCCAATCGTTATGCCGACACTGCCGCCTTGTTTCAGGCTCTTGGCGGCGGATGGTGGAACCGCTCGGATGTTCCCAAGAGTTAATTCGAAGAGCTTCGGCATAAACCTGGTGAGCGGAAGGTGAATTATGAAAGATCACGCCTACGCCATATCGACTCTCGCGCTCGTCGCCCCTTCGGGGCCGGACAATTCTCGACAGCAGGTTCTACGCTCCCTCCTCAAATGTCGCCTGCCCAAGGGATGAAATGCCAAGGAAGTCTGGTACACTCGCGGAGCACGAGGTTTGTGTCTATTCTCTGGTGTGAGCTTTTCTCGCTCTCAAGCCAGGGGCAGCAGTCTCGCTTCGATCAAATTGTGGATATCCAGGCTAGCGCGGCTCGCAAATCAGAATCCGCTCATGGAGGAGGCGCATGAAACCATTCACTGCTGAAGTCATCGGCACGGCATTGATGATCGTTTTGGGAGATGGGGTGGTGGCGGGAGTTCTGTTGAATAAGACAAAGGCGCAGAACTCAGGTTGGATGGTGATCACTACGGGCTGGGCGATGGGCGTGGCAGTTGCGGTCTATGCGGTCGGGCGCATCAGCGGCGCGCATTTGAATCCCGCGATAACTCTGGGCCTTGCTGCGGTCGGCAAGTTTGCCTGGAGCGATGTGCCCAGATACATCGGGGCCCAATTCATTGGCGCCTTCCTAGGTGCGGTCATTGTATGGCTGGCCTATTTGGCGCACTGGTCCGAAACTGAAAGCCAAGTTTCGAAGCTTGCCGTCTTCTCGACCATCCCCGCCATCCGTCGATACCCTCTAAACCTCCTCACCGAAATAATCGGAACGTTCGTGCTGGTCTTTGGGGTACTGGCCATCTCGGCGAACGCTGGTCCGGCGCAAAGCGGAGTCACACCCTTGCTCATTGGACTACTGATCTGGGGGATTGGTCTCTCGCTGGGCGCTCCGACCGGCTACGCCATAAACCCGGCCCGAGATCTGGGTCCACGCCTTGCCCATGCGCTCCTGCCTATACCGGGCAAAGGCAGCTCAGATTGGGGATACTCCTGGGTGCCGGTTGTGGGGCCGCTCATCGGCGGTGCGATAGGCGCGGCGGCGTACGTGGGGTTGTTAGGAAGATAAAACAGCCGATGGTCTTCGGTTATCAATGTGCATCGCGGCCTCTTTGCGTTTGCCAACAATCATATCGAGGATGCCTGCCAAACCAGATCCCCCCGAGGAGTCTCTCTCCGCCCGCCTTGGCAGGCGACATCCAAGGTGCGAGTTCCGAATTCAGGTTTAAGGCGCCGGGCTAAAGTCCGCCTCCACACTCCTGCTCTCGTGAATCCGGCGTTTTTGCCTTGACACGAGGCTAGGGATGTGATAGTTGGTAGACGGTAGGTGGGGAAGAGCAGGATTCAGGATTCAGGATTCAGGAGTCAGGAGTCAGGAGTCAGAAGAGCGGGGGCAGGCTACAGAGGACGGGGAAAGGGGCTAATTCTCAATTGTGAATTGAATTGCCTTCCCACTTCTGATCGCGGCCGACTGCCTTCTGCTTACTGCCGACTGCCTACTGCATTTGAGGGGAGGTCGAGTTGGCGGGACTCTTGGTAGTGTCTCAGTTTGAAAAACCTGGATGACTATCGCGGTAACTGACGAGGAGGAGCTAATATCTTACCAAGTTTTTCATTGCGAATCTGTTTGGAGGTTTCTTGAATCCAGTCCCAAGCTTGCAGGGGAAGCCAGCCTTGGCAGTTAGCTGCATCAATCTCTGCCACCAAAAGTGAATCGTTTGTGTGGATATAGGGCAAAAGCAAGTCTGTTAATTGTTCCGCATCCCGATTGGTGAAGACGATACACGTTTGCTCAATGAAATGCCACCAATTTAGTGCATTTCCCCGCAGTGCTACGAAGAACGGAGAGTAGTCAATATCCTGATTGCGCAGCGAAAATGTGACCAAGAGAAGGTGCATGTTCAAGAGCTTTCGCCGCCAGTTGGAAGTTCTAGCGGTTTTCCTGATCCTGGTAATGAACTGATTTCCGCAGAAGTTAATTCCCTTTTTTCAGTGCCGAAGGCGAGTTTAGCTTCTGCTCGATGTCCAGTTTCCCCATATGTTAGATTTTTCGGTTTGTACCAGCCAAAGACAATAACAGCTAATACCACTAGCCCGATAACGCCGACGCCGGTAAGGAAAACTAGCCGTTGCATCTCGGGTCTCCCCCAGACGATGGCTACGATCACCATCACGCTAAGATAAAAAACAACTCTGAAAAAGAAAGACAATGGAGTCTTCACCTCTTGTTGGGACAGAGCAGAAAGTGCGTTCTTGATCTGTTTGAAGAGTTCAAACTTTTCCATCGTAGGCTTGACAAGGGCGCACCACCACGCTATCTTGGAATTGCGCCCCAAGACATTGAGGAAGGCCCGACCGTGAATCGGGCCAGTCCCATTTACACGCCAATATTACCTAACATTTCTTCGATTGTCCAGACGTGATCGGTGATTCCCGCTTCCATTGCGGGTGTGACTCTTAGCGTCTTGTGAATCCGGCAGAAATTGTAGTGCATGAAGTGGAGGGCCACTTGATACGCGTGGTTCTCGACTTTCTTTGAGAATGCGTTCGTCAGCCTAGTGAATCGGCGCATCCCCATTCTCATTGTGAGATTTTGGCGCTCGACAAAACTGGTGCTGATATGGTCAGGGTCGGGATGGCCCATGACTGGCTTGCACTCGCAGCTTGTGCATACCGCGGGACTGTAACGTGTTTCATCTTGAGTTGATTCGTAAGTCTTAATCAGCATAGAGTAGTCAATATTACATCCGAACGCTCCTTCAACAGCTTCCAAGTATACCTTGAGGCCATCCGTTGTGAGCTGGACACGGCTAGCCAGTCGAGATGCAAGATCATCAATGAACATGCGGGCGCTGCGAGCATTGCGGTTTCCAATCATGAAGGAAGGCACCAGCTTTGTTTCAGCGTCAATTGCGGTCCAGGTCCACACATCCCCAAAGCCGAATTGACCTTTCTTGTCGGCAGGCACGTTCTTTTCCTTCGCGTAGACAAACGCCCATATCTCATCGCACTGAATCTGTTTGCACTTCAGATTGCGGAGTGTGCGGTCCTGGTAATCAGCAGAGGCAGAGCCAACGTCTACCAGAAGCTTTGTAACCGTATTGATCGACACATCCGCAAGCCGACTGGTGGCGCGAAGGCTGTTTCCCTCAATCAGCATCCCTATAATGCGTGCGCGTTCTTGAATGGATAGTCTGTTCATGAACCTAATCATACTGAACCCCCGATTGTTTGTCAAGCATAAAATTCAGTTTGAGAAATTATTTTCTGGCATTCAAAAAATACGCTTGACAGAATGCCAGTACATGGCTATTATACAAGCATGGAAAACGAAAACAACAACAAAATACCAGAATTAGATTTAAGGGAAGATAAGGATGGGCGTGTGCGCTCGGGCAAGGCCCGGATGGAGAAACTAACTCCCGATCAGAGAAGCGCACTCGGGCGGCAAGGAGCTAACGCAAGGTGGGCCGTGGAGCGCATTGACCCTGGGTCCGTCGAGAAGGTCTTCAAGGCTTCGCACACCGGAGAATTACAACTCAGAATAGGTGAAAAGCCTCTCGTCATTCCTTGTGCAAATCTTAACGACGGCGTGACGCGAGTTATTTCCCGCAACGCCATATTCAGGGCGTTTGGAAGAACCAAGCGGGGGCGCGCCAAGGACGAAAACAGGGTGCCCAATATGCCCAGTTTTATCGATGCAAAGAACCTTCAACCGTTTGTTTGCAAGCACATAGGTGGTGGGCTCAAACTGCTAGTGTATGAGGACTTAAAAGGTCGAATGAACCAAGGATACAATGCATTACTTCTGCCTCAACTGTGCAACGTGTATCTTGAAGCTCGAAGGCAAGGCAATGTCCTCACTAAGCCTCAAGAATCACTTGCCATAGCCGCTGAAATTCTTCTTGGTGCGTTAGGAACGGTCGGCATCATCGCGCTGATTGACGAAGCAACGGGGTTCCAAAATGTTCGGGATCGAGAGGCTCTACAGGAAATATTAAACCTGTACATCGGCAAGGAATTGGCTAAATGGGCAAAGCGATTTCCCGATGAATTCTATAAAGAAACGTTCCGGTTGCGAGGCTGGCAATACGATCCAACGAGTTCAAAACGACCTATGCTCATGGCAAGACTAACCATTGATTTGGTTTACGACCGTATTGGACCCGGCTTAACGAAGGAACTTCAAGAGCGACGAGAGGAGATATTTGATACCACAGGAAAAAGGGGAAAGCTACAACAATTGCTCACTCCCGATGTGGGGCACCCCGCATTACAGCATCATCTTTCGGGTCTAATTTTTCTAGGAAGAGCATCTAGTAATTGGGATGATTTTTATCTGTCGGTAGAGAAGGTGGCGCCCCGCTATAATCGTACACTCAGATTTCCTTTTGAGGATTCAGAGGCCATTTCTATTTCTGCCAGCGAGCCGCAGCCGCCCGCCTTGCAATCGCCTTCCGCTTAGATGCTGAGAGGCTCCGTGCTCTGGCATTTCCGCCCTTGAGCCCACCAGCACGGCCACGGCTCGGAGGATGGCGCTTTGACTCGCTAACCGTATCCTCGACTTCGCCGGTCGCAATATCGACAATCATCTTCGCTAGTTGGTTCGGATCTCGGGGACGCTTTGCCATGCATCCATTATCGCAGCATGGCGGGGTGAGTCAATAGGCGGAAAATTCAAACTGAGACACTACCGGACTCTTGGCCCGTACCGCGGTCTACGACAAGATGTCGTCTTGGCTGGGAAAGAAGAAACCCTAGTAACTTTAAAAAATGACCGACCAACGCGGGAATGTCTATGAAAACAAAGGACCGGCTTTCAGCAGGCCGCGACAAAGCGGGAATGTTACAGAAAACAAAGGTAGTTACGCGTTGAAAGCGGGAATGTTGCTGAAAAGAAAGGACGTAGGTGGGGAAGAACAGGATTCAGGATTCGGGATTCAGGAATCAGAAGAGCAGCGGACAGGCGATAGAGCAATGCTGAATTATGAATTGTGAATGATATTGTGAGTTGCTTTCTTTCCTTTGACACCGCCGACTGCCTTCTGCTTGCTGCCGACGGCCTACTGCAGTCGTAGGTGGTAGGCGGTAGGTGGCAGACGGTACGTGGTATGTCGTAGGTCGTAGGTGGGCCCCCCCCAAATACCACCTCCTACCTACCACATACGGGAAGAAGAGCATGATTTGGTTTTCGCGCTCTCTCGGGCAGAATGGCGATTGAGCCGCAATGCCATCTCAGGTTATAGTTGAGATTCGCGATTGACCACCAACAGAAGGCAGATGGCCCAGGTTTCTTCACGCTCAGGAAGTAGAGGCAGGCGGCTTGTTCCGGCAGCCCTGCTTGCGTTGACTTTGTCATCCGGCGTTGTGGCGCTGGAATTCCTGAGCGCCGAGACGGCCAAGACCCCCCCGATTTCCGTCCGCTTTACGGACATCCGTCAAGTCGCTGGCATCACCTTCCAGCACGACCATACTTTCACTGCGGAAAAAAACTATCTCGAGACCATGGGCAGCGGCCTGGGTTGGATTGATTACGACCAGGACGGATTGATGGACCTTTATTTTGTGCAGACGGCGGAGACCGAGTGGTACAAGCCTCCGCACCCGCTGCGCTCCGCCCTTTATCATAACAATGGCGATGGGACCTTTACGGACGTGACGGAAAAGGCTGGTGTGGGCGCCGAGGGCCTCTACGGGCAGGGCGTGGCCGTGGGCGACTACGACAACGACGGCTATCCCGACCTTTACGTCACCGGCTACGGCCGGGCCATCCTTTACCACAATAACGGGGACGGCACCTTCACGGATGTGACCGCCAAAGCCGGCGTCGGTGACGAGGGCCAGTGGTCCACCAGCGCGGGCTGGTTCGATTACGACAAGGACGGGTATCTCGACCTGCTGGTCTGCAACTACATTGACTGGTCGCCCAAGACCAACCTCTATTGCGGCGAGCATCGGCCCGGCTACCGCGCTTACTGCCATCCGGACAACTATCG
>Ga0181530_10002534_pt1 | contig 21558 bp, 13 predicted proteins | sample PEATcosm2014_Bin_42_FD_119769 | JGI IMG/M metagenome (GOLD analysis project Ga0181530, IMG submission 119769) | Peatland microbial communities from MTU Mesocosm Facility, Houghton, MI, USA - PEATcosm2014_Bin10_60_metaG | ecosystem: Environmental > Terrestrial > Soil > Wetlands > Peat | place... | reverse complement strand
CTGGCGGGCGTGGTTACCGCCGATGCCGACGGGCAGCACGACCCCGGCGACATCGAGCGCGTCGCCGAATCGCTGCTGGCGCATCCCCGCAGCCTGGTGCTGGGTTGCCGCGCTTTTCATGAAGATGTGCCGCTGCGCAGCCGCTTCGGAAACATCCTCACCAGAGCCATCATGCACGCCCTGATGGGACGCAAGATGGCCGATACCCAGACCGGCTTGCGCGGCCTCCCCGCGTCTTTCGCGCTGCGCACGCTGAAGATCGAAGCGACTGGCTACGAGTTCGAGCTGGAAATGCTGATTGCCGCACACCAACTCGGCATCCCTGTGGTGGAAGAAAGCATCCGCACCATCTACGAACCGGGCAACCGGTCCTCGCACTTCAATCCGATCGTGGATTCGATGAAGATCTACTTCGTGCTGCTGCGGTTCGGCTCGGTTTCGCTGCTCACCGCGCTGCTGGACAACCTGATCTTCTACCTGGCGTATCGCCAAGGGGGCCACATCCTGGCCTCGCAGGTGCTGGGCCGCTTGTTCGCCGTCGGCTTCAATTATTCGATGGTGCGCAGCTCGGTTTTTTACACGCATCAACAGCACCGGAAGGTTCTGCCGAAATACCTGCTGCTGGTGCTGGCCAGCGGGACGGCGTCCTACGGCGGCATCCGGCTGCTCGCCACGACTTTTGGCATCAACCCGGTTTCCGCCAAGCTGGTGGTGGAGACGGTTCTCTTCTTCGTCAATTTCACGGTGCAGCGCCTGTTCATCTTCAAGCCCGACGGCGCCGAGGCGGCGCCTCGCGAACCGCGCCCGCCGCGCGCCGTTCCGGCCCGCCTGGTTTCCACGGTGGTGGTGCTGATTTCGCTCGGCGTACTGGCGATGGAAGTTTACGGTTTCCGCACCGGCCACCTGTTCTCGCAGGAAATCTGGCTACCCATCGGGATCAAGCGCTTCACGCGATTCATCGGCATGTACCTGGGAGTATCCATCCCGGTCCTGCTGCTGGTGCCTTGGAGTTTCGCAGGCCTCATGGCCGGGTTCGCCGCGGTCGGCACGGCGGTATCGGTGGGCCCGCTACCCTTGCTGGCGGTGGTCTTCTTCCTGGTCTCCTCCTGCGCTCTCGGTTCCTTTCTGCTGGGCCGCAAACACGGCGACGACACGCAGTCGCAACTCTTCTCCACGCTGCTCGGAATGGCTGTGTGGATCCTTCTGATGTACTTACTGGCACGGCTTCCAGTGAATTACGCGGCGGCCTGGGCGGCGGTGCTCGCCATTCCCATACTGCTGGACCTGGGCGGCGCATGGCGGCGACTTTCCCGTTGGGCCGACCTGCTGCGCACCGCCGAACTGCGTTGCCCGGGCGAACGCGCGGCCTTCGCGATCCTGGTCTTTTTCCTGCTGGCGCACTGGTTCGTGGCGCTCATGCCGGAAACCAGCGCGGATGGCCTGGCCATGCACCTGGCGATTCCCGCCAACATCGCCACCAACCACGCACTGACTTACCAGCCCAGCCGCTTCCTGTGGGCGGTGATGCCCATGGGCGCCGACCTCACTTACACCATCACCTATCTTCTGGGCGGCGAGTACGCCGCGCGCCTGATCGATTTCACGATGCTGCTCGGGATCGAAGCCCTGCTCTACTACGCGATGCGCCGTTGGCTGACACGCGGCGCCACGTTCCTTCTGATGGCGCTGTTCGCCACCACTCCGCTGGTGCAACTGGTCACTGGCTCGCTCTTCGTGGAGAACCTGATGACCGCCATGATCCTGGGCCTGATGGCAGCCATCTGGCGCTTCGGTGACACCGGAGAGAAGCGATTCCTTTACGTTGCCGCGGTGTTGGGCGGAACCGCGCTCTCCATCAAGTTCGGATCCATCCCCTTCGTGGCGCTGGCGCTGCCCTTCGCCGCCTGGGAGGCAGTGCGCCACCGCAAGCCGCTCGGCCCCAGGCCGGCGGTGGTTTGCGCGCTGGCGGTGGTGCTGTTGCTGGCGACCGCGCTGCCGCCCTATGTCATCGCGTACTCGAAAACGGGCAACCCGTTGTTCCCGTTTTTGAACGACAAGATTCCGTCGCCCTTGCTGCCTCGCGATGCCGGCCTGACGGATGCGCGGTTTCTGAGGCCGCTCACTTGGAACACGCCGTACGATCTTACCTTTCACTCCAGCAAAACCTATGAGGGACAGGACGGCTCTTTCGGCTTTCAGTACCTGTTACTGGCTCCGCTAGGCGTGGTGGCGATTCTGTTCTTGCGGAGGCGGCCCGCGGTGAGCGCGGCGGTAGTGGCGCTGGGGGCCTCGTTCCTCATCATGCGCTCGCAGCCGAATGCCCGCTACCTGTATCCGGCGTTGCCGCTGCTTACCGTAGCGTTCGCGGCGCTGATGGGATGGGCGGCAGATCATCGCCGGCTCTATTGGGGGTTGATCGCGTTTGTGGCGGCGTGCATCGGGATGAACACTTACTTCCTGCCTTCATCCAGTTACTATCATCGTGATTTCTGCCTGCGCCTGCCCTTCTCGCGCGCCGAAAGAGACCGCTTCCGGGCGGAAGCCGTACCCGTCCGCGAAGTGATCGCTTACTACAATCGCGCCCACCCGAACTCTACGGTGCTGATGGCGAGCGAAAGTGCGATCGCCGGCCTGAATGGCAAGATCTACGAGAACCACTGGCAGCAATACGACACGCTGATGAGTATCCGCAATACGCACAACGTGCCCGACATGGTGCGCCTGATGCAAAGTTGGGGCGTGCAGTATTTCATTTCTTCCAAGCCGGCCGCGGAAGACGATGTGAAGCCCGCCGTGCTGCGGGAGATGCTGGAGCGTTGCACGGAGGCGGAGTACGAACTAGGCGATCAGTACCTGGCGCGCCTGCAGCCTACCTGCCGCCCGCAGCGGGTAGTCTCATCCGGGTTCTACGACGATTTCGACCCGGCGGTGCTTTTCCGCGGAGACTGGACCATGGACCGCTCATTCGAAGGCCCGGACCGTCATACCATCAGCTATTCCGATATCCCGGGCAGCGAGGCGCAGATCTTGTTTGAGGGAAAGGCGCTGACGTATGAGTACACCAAGGCGCCCAATCGTGGCCTGGCGGAAGTGATTATCGATGGTGGCAGCCAAGGCACCATCGATCTCTATTCCCCCAAGGTCGAATGGCAAACGCACACGCGCTTCTGCTGCTTTGCGGCCGGTAAACACGTGGCGGTGATCCGCGTGGTGGGCCGGGCCAATCCAAAATCAACCGGTGTGTATATCGACCTGGATTCCTTCACCGTGGAATAGCCGCCGCGATCATCTCTTCGAAAGAGTGGTGCCCGGGCAGCAGTGTCCCGAGGTCCGACTTGTGAATGCACTCTTGGTTCTGCTTCAGGGCGCGCAGATTGTCAGAATCGATCGGCAGCTTGATCCGCAGCTTTTCGGATAACGACAACAAACCGGCAGCCCAACTTACCGGAATGTTGAAATAGAAAGTCCGATGCCGTCCGGCGCGATTGATTGTTTCGATAAACCGCCGCATGGTCACCAACTCCGGATTGAACAGATTGTAGGCGCCCGCGCGGCCTTCAACCAGGGTGGTCATGGCGGCGGCGAGGTCGTCCACCGCGACCACGGGTATCAAGTCACGCCCTCCATCCAGCAACGGCATGACGGGACTCGCGAGGATTTTGCGCATGTTGCGAAAAAAGAGACCGCCGTTGCCGACTACCAAGCCTGGACGAACGATGGTTTCACCGCGTTGCAGGAAATACTTCTCCAGTTGACGCTTCAAGCGTCCGTATTCGGCGATGGACTCGGGTCGCGCCGAATAAGAGCTGACAAAGATCTGGCGCGGCACCCCGGCGGCCCTGGCGGCTGCGTACGCCAACTTGGTGCCTTCCACGTTCACGGCGAAGCCGGCCTCGCGGTCGTAAGCAAGGTGCGTCACTACGTCAATGCCCGCCAAGTCATCCGGATTCAGGGCCTCGCCGAGCACGAATGGCACCACACGGCGCAACCCCGGAATGATCGCACCGCAGCGGCTGGTTCCATAGACCTCATGCCCCGACGCCACCCAGTGCGCAGCCAGATGAGATCCCAGGAAGCCGCTCACGCCAGTGAGAAAGAGTTTCATTCCAACGAAGCCCTCACCTTTCGAGCGATGCGGAGCGCGTTGGCCATAATCGTGAAGGTCAGATTCTTGGCCGGCAATTCGCTAAAACAAGCGCCATCGGAGACATAAACCGCCTTGGTCCCATACAGCCGTCCATCCGCGCCGGTCTGATAACGGCCCGCACTGGCTTTCATCGGCAGCGTGCCGGCGTAGTGCAGGCTACTGCCCATGGCAGGATACTGGCACAGCGCGGCGGCGCTGAGGTAACCGATCCGGCGAAAAGCCCGGATCAGGCGGCGCTCCGCGACCTGGTTGCTCTTCCATTCGTAGTTGATGTCGAGCGTGCCATCCGGCTTGAGGCGGATATAGTTGGACGAATCACTCGAGCCGGGATAAAAGAGCATCAGGAGCGCCATGGCCGGAGAGAGGTAGCGTGCCCACGTGAGGTTCGCCCAAATGCTCAAGGGAAATTGAAAAAGCACGTCGGAGCGCAGCGGGCCAGTAGTCCCGTAGATTGTGCCCTGCAGCAGGCCGGGGCTGCCGGCACCCTGGTAGATGAGGTTGAGCTGGCCTAGAGCGCTGTCATGGATTTCTAGGGCGGCGCCGATACGGCTCAACCGGAAAAGCGGAATGCATGCCATGGGGTTGTCCAGAATCGGCAACCGGCTCTCGTAATCCCGGTTGGTTTCGAGCACGATCTTGCTTGTCCCCAGCGTGCCCGCCGCCAGAATCAGGTTCTTGCCAAGAAACTTCTCATAACTGCCGCTACTTAGATTTCGAGCAGTGACTTCGACGCCGCCGTCTTGTTCTCTGTACTCACGCACCAGATAGCCGGTACGCAGAGTAACCCGATTCCGAGCCACTAACTCATCGACAGTGAAGGCAGGATTATAAATGGCGGGATCATACGGGCGGTAAAACTCGAGGTTATCGTATTGGTAAGCAGCGCGCCCGTTATGCGGCTCGGTGAGCACCGCCAGGCGGGGACGGCCCATGGTAATCCCCTGGCGTTCGAAGCCGGCCTTGCGCATACGAAACCGGTCCAGAATATCGGAGGCAAGCTTCGTGAGACGCATCGGCGGAAGCAAATGAGGCTCCGCGCCGAAATAGGGCGCCAGATCGTCGTTCGCCCCGCTGATCCCCATGTGGTTGGAGATTTCGTCGTAGAAAGGCTCCAGATCCGCGACGTCGATGGGGAAGCTTTCCAGATCCTTAGCGGTGAAGCGGAAAACGCCCGCACCCCAGGCATTGGCCAGCCCACCCAGCGCGAAGCTCGCCACGGCCTCGAAGTTACGCGATTCGACCGGCATCAGTTTGGCCCAGTCCCGCACAATGTAGGACATGTACGGCGACTTGAGCTTGAGACTGATGTTCCGCTTATGGACGTTATGCAGCCCCTCGAATCCGGAGCCGATCAATTCTTCAAAGAGATCCTCGCGCTGCTGCCGCAAGGCGTACAGATTGCCTTCGAGATCGTGGATCTTCGGCGGCCGGTAGCCCACGTCCAGAACCAGCACATTGCGGCCTTGCAGCGCATAGGCCGAGAAGGCGCCGGCGGGGCCCGAGCCCACGATCACCGCATCATACAAAGTCGTATCTCCAGACCAGGTACAGGCCTTTCGCGCATTTCCAACCCGAGCGCACAACCGCCCCGAACAACCGAAGCACGGCGCGCCACCAACCGGGCACCTGGTTGATGAAGCACGCGTAGTATTCCGAACGGACTTCCACCAGGTAAAAAAGGATTTGAATCTTGCGGGTCAACACGCGGCTGCCCTTTCGCAGGCGCAGGGCCAATTCGATGGCCTCGGCATCGAGCCGCCGCGCTACGATGGTCTCCACCATCTCCCGCGCTTTGCGATCCAGCACGGGAAAACAGAGGCGGTTGGCCGCCACGTACCGCTCCACAACGGGACCGGGCAATGGGCGGCGGAAGAACAGGGCGTGGAAATGGCGCGCTTCGCTTTCGAGCGCCGTCCGGTCGTCAGCCATGGCGATTGCAGATGATCTTTCGCACGATGAGATGTACCATCGCAGGGAAACGCTTGATTCCGCTCCCCAATTTTACAATGCGCCACAGCCCGCGGCGAGGCCGGCGCAACCGGTTGCGATAGGCTGGTCTGGTGGAGCTGGTTCCGCGCCTGGATGACGGGAAGCCGCGGAATGGCCGACGATCTCGCCGAAGCCCGCGCCGGCGCGCCGGCTGCATTACACGTGACGGGCCGCTGGCTGACGCTCGCGGTTCCGTGCCGAGGCTGCGATGCGGGCCGCGCGCAAAATCCTGTTAGCATAGCATTCTCAGAATGAAGGCAGCATCCGACAGGGCTGGCGACGGGCCGCATCGCACGACCCGGGTGGGCGGAATTGCGTCCGCGATTTTGCTGACTGCCTATTTCCTCTACTTCAATTGGGGCAGTCTCAAGGTCCATTTCGCGCTCGACGATGTGGGCAATATAGATCACTACCACAACATTCCTCCCTGGCAGTTGGTGCTTTCCCAGTTTCTGCCCTGGCGTGGCGACCCCCGGCCGATGGGAGGCTTGTTCTACATTCCGATTTACCACTTCGCCGGTTTGAATCCGGTTCCCTATCAAGTGGTGCTTCTCGCGCTCCTGCTGGGCAATGTGTACTGGGTCTATCGATTCGCCAAGCTCCTGGGGTGCCGTGAGGCCGCCGCGCTGCTGGCCGCGCTGGCAGTCTGTTATCACGTGGGACTAGCCAACCTGTACTACAATGCCGCATTCGTCTTCGACGTGTTGTGCTGCTTCTTTTACCTGGCGACGTTGACTTACTATCTCCGCATTCGCAATCGCAACCGCCTCCTGGGCCCAGGTCAGACAGTGATCTTCCTGGCCCTCTTCCTGTGCGCGCTGAACTCCAAAGAGATGGCGGTTACCATCCCTCTGGTCGTGCTGGCCTATGAGTGGTTCTATCATCGTCCCGCGCCGTTGACCTCAGAACATCTTTGGGCGTGGGTCCGCGGTCCGGCGCGAATGGCGCTGATTGCCGCCGTGCTGGACCTGTTGGATGTCTATGGCAAGATATCCGGACCCGATGCCATGACCAAAGCGGAAACGTACCATCCGGTATTCACACTGAGCCGCGTCTACGCCTTCCATAGCATTGCTTTCCGGGACCTGTTTTCGGCAGGGATCTGGACCCCGGGCTGGCGGGGGGTTCTGACAATATGGGTCGTGCTGGCTCTGGTCGCCTGGGTACGGAGCGACTTGCCGGTCCTGCGTTTTCTGTTCTGGTTCCTCGTGATTGTGCCAATACCCATCGAGTTTCTAGTGGGCAAGGCGCTAGCTTGTCTGTGCCTGCTCATGGTCGGCTGGGCAATCTTCGTGGCAGTCAGTTTGGTGGACGTGACTCAGACGATAGGCCGCGCCACGGCGCGCTACGCGCATTTCAATCGCCTGGCGCGCCGCACGCTGGAGGCCGCGCTGCTAGCGGCGATCGCGGTTTCCTGGGCGCGCGAGAATCGCCATCTGCAAGTTGCCATAGTGAGAAACTCGATGGCTTCGCAGGGGTTCGAGACCTGGGATCTGATCCAGCAACTTCCCAAGTTCCAGCGTCCGCGCCCCGGCAGCCGGGTGGCGTTTCTGAGTGACCCGCTAATCGGTATCGATATGTGGCGTCTGGCTCAACTATGGGTTCACGATCTAAATACACAGGTCCACGTGCAGGCCCAGGGTCCACTCACCGAGGAACAGTTGGCGGAGATGGACTATATCTATACCTTCGAAGGCCGCAAGATGATCCAGTTGAAATAGCGCGAATCACCGGGAGACGCTGACCGGGACGGGCCGGCGCGCCGCGGCTCTCCGATACACCAGCCAGGCTGAGGCCACTACGGCCAGCGTCCCCAGGGCCAGCTTTCCTTCGAAGAGCCAGACGTTGGTGATTTCCGCAGTCGGCACTATCGAGCAGAGGATGGCCAACACCGTGATGGCCCATCCGGAGAGCGCGCTCAGCCGCTTGCCGCACTTCCAGGCGCTGCCGAAAATGTACAGGTAGGGCAGGAAGCCGGTGATCACCATCAAGGAAATCAGCTCCTGGTACGCCGCCCGCAGGCTGTCGCCCAGTTGAAATACCACCAGCAGAAATGACGCCACGCCGCCGAACGCCAGAATCGAAACGTGCGGCGTGCCCCAGCGGGGATGCACTCTTCCAAAGGCCGCCGGCAACAGGTGGTCCACTCCGGCGGCGAAGGGCAGGCGCGAGACGGAGCTTCCCAATCCGCCGATCTGTCCCAGCGCGCTGGCCATCACCAGCACCGCCAGAATGGGCGGGAGCCACAAGACACCCAGCGCCAGGCCGGCCGATTCTCCGGCTTGCGCGAGGCCGTTCAACTCGCTGATCTTCTCCGGCCGCAGCAACACCAGCATGGCTACCGTGGCGGCTGAGTAGAAGACCGTGGCGAAGCCCGAGGCAATCCAGCCGGCGCGCCGCAGTGTGCGCTGCGGATCGTGAATTTCCGCTCCCATCATGGCGGCCATCTCCAGCCCCGACATGGCGTAGGCAATGGTGGACCAGAAACTCACGGTGCCCCAATCCCATTTTGGGATCACGTCGATCCTGGTGGCCACGCCGCGCTTCGCGCTCACCAGCAACGCCAGCACGACCAGCAAGATTCCGAGGACCCAGGTGGCCGCGGCGCCCAAGTTTTGGGTCCACTTGCCGATGCCGACACCCAGCAGGTTGGTGGTCAACGCCACCCAGATCGCCACCAGCGCCGCCGCCAGCAGGGCCGCGCGGTTGTCGGCCAGGTGCGCGAAGCGGGGACCCAGCGTGTAGAAACCGGCGCCCATATAAAACATCGCAGCGGTGGGAAGCCAGAAGGCGATGCCCATCCAGTACACCCAGAAACAGAGGAAGCCGTGCCAAGGCCCAAAATCGCCACGCGTCCAGACATACAGGCCGCCCGCGCAGCCGGGGTACTTCACGGCGAGCGCGCCCACGGCCACCGCCAGCGGCAAGGCAAAGAGCAGTGCCGCCGCCAGCCACAATGTGACGGAACCGGGCCCGGCATGCGCCGCCGCGGGGATCCAGCGCGTGCCCACGATGCAGGCGATGGCGAAGAGGGAGACATCGCGGAGCCCCATCTCGCGTTTGAGGCCCGTGCCGGATTCGGTTGCCGGGGACATCGTTCCAGTGTACAGTGCAGCGGGACAGACGATCGGGTTTTGCCGTCTGTCAGGCGCGTGGGGTTTAGAGAGGCATGACAGACCACAAGAACCGATGGTCTGTCCCACTGGCCGTTAGCCGGTCCCGAATGCCTTTGCGAATTCGATCCCGATGCGGCGCAGCCCTTCGCTGAGAAACTCCGGCCGCCCGCCCAACCACAGCCGCACAAATCCTTCCAGGCCCAGGTGCACGCCCGGCACAATCAGCACGCTCTGGTTCACACGCACGCGCTCGCACAGCGGGTAGCTCGGCATTGGAGAATTGTACCGCACCAGGCACAGAGCGCCGGCGCGCGGCTCGCGAAACTCCAGCTTGCCGCCGAAGCCCTCCACCCACTTCCGCACGACCGGCAAATTCTGCTGCAGAATGGCCCGCGTGCGCGCGTACAGCCTTTCGCGGTTTTCCGCCTGCACGGCCACGCGCGCCACCGCGTCGGAGATCTTGTTCGGCCCGATGGTGATGTAATCGTGCTGGCTCCAGCACTGCGCCACCACTTCCTTCGGGCCGGCGATCCACCCGATGCGCACTCCCGGAATTCCGTAGGCTTTCGAGAGGCCGCTGGTGACGATGACGCGGTCGCTCATGCCCCAGAAGCTGCGCGTGCGCTCGCAATCAATCTCCGCGCCGAGATAGACTTCGTCGGCCAGCAGATAAGCGCCCACCTGGTCGCAGCGCTCCACCATGTGGCGCATGGCCTCGGCGGTGAGCACCGAGCCGGTGGGATTGTTGGGATTCGAAAGGTACACCAAGCGCGTCTTCTCGTTGACAGCCTGGTCGAATTCGTCCCAATCCGGTTCCCAACCGCGGTCGAGCAGCAGGCGGAAAGGGCGCAGCCGCGCGCCACAACTTTTGGGCAGCCCGCCATACTGCATGTAATTGGGGACTTCCATGGCCACCTCATCGCCGTCGCGCAGGAGCGAGAGCGCCAGCAGATAGTTGGCCTCCGAAGTGCCGTTGGTGACTTCGATGTGTTCCGGCGTCGCGCCGGGATACTGGGCGGCCAGGGCTTCGCGCAGCGGAACGGTGCCGTTCGACTGGCTGTAGCCCAGAGGCATGCTCAGGATGGCGTTGAGGTCGAGCCCCATTTCCCCGAGCTCCAGCAGCGTCACGGGCCGCACACCGCTCTCGCTCATATCCATTTCGACCAGGTTTTCCCAGGTCGACTGCATGCGCTCCATCTCAAACGGTTCGATTTTCAAATGAGCCTCTCGTAACAATATTCGGCGATGTAAAGGTCCTCGACGCCGAGCCCGGTGAGGTCGCAGACGCTGAGGCCGGCGCGGTCCCACGCAGGCTGCTTTTCGCAGAACGCGCCGATCTCCATAGCCCGTTCCCACTCACCCGGCGCGTGCTGCAATTCTCCGAGGTTCTCACACTGGCGGCGCGAATCCACCAGCAACAGCGCGGCCTGTTGCAGAATTTCGGGGTCGAGCTCCTGTTTGCCTGTGGAATCCGCGCCCACGGCGCAAATGTGCGAGCCGGCCTGCACGTCGGCGGCGGCCAGCAGCGCCTGGCGCGACGACGTGGTGGTGACGATGAGGCGCGTGCGCTGGGCCACTTCGCGCGGCGACGCGGCGATGATCACCTCCGCGCCCGGCGCGGCAATGGCGAGATCGCGCGAGCATGCGAGCGTCCGCTCCACCGAGCGGCCCCAGATCCAGATATGTTTCAGGTTAAGGACTTCCGCGTGCATCCGCGCTTGCAGCCGCGCCTGCACGCCGACGCCCAGGATGCCGATGCTTTCGTCGCGCCGCCCGAGTTCGCGCGTCACCATGGCGGCCACGGCAGCCGTGCGCAAATCCGTGAGGTGGCCCTCATCGGCCAGCACCGCCACCGGCTCGCCGGTTTCGGCCGACGCCAGCAGCACCATGCCATTCCCGGTAGGCAGATCGCGCGCAACGTTGCCCGGAAAAGTGGTCGCGACTTTCAGCGCGAAATACCGGCCGCCGCGCCGGTAACTGGACTTCATGTGGACTTCGGCGCGCTCCGATGCAATGTCCAGGTGCATCGGCATGGGAGTATCGCATTCGCCGCGGGACTGGGCGATGAGAGCGTCGCGCATGCAATCGATGAGATCGGGGTAAGCCAGCGCGCGCCGGATTTCGGAAAGCTCGATGATTCGCAAGCCGCTGCCCATTTTAGCGCGTCGGATGCACGGGGGCCTGCAACACGGTAAAATTCGCATATGCGAAGATTTGCCCTCTGGTTACTCATACCCGCAACCGCGGTCCTGGCCGGCGATTTTGAAGGACGGTGGGACGCAACCATTGTGTCCGGCGGAGCCCGCGTTCCGTTTCGCATGGGAATTACCGAATCGCCCGCGCGCGTCTGCTTCTTCGAAGACACCCAGCCGGCCTGCTCCACCTCGGCCGAGCTCAAAGACGGAGCGCTGACGGCCCGCTGGGACTACATGAACACGGAACTGCAACTTACGGCGAAGGACGGCGCGTTAACCGGAAGTTACGTGAGTCTGCGATCGCAGCGGTCCCGGCCCAGCGCGATTGAGGCGAAGCATTACCAGGCTCCGCCTGCTCCCACACAGCCACCGGCAAAATTCGACGGCGAATGGGAAGTCCACACGAAAGCGGCCACGGCCGGCAACCAGTTGCTGTTGCAGCAGTCCGGCGCCGACCTGAAGGGCACCATCCTGAGAGTGGACGGCGACGTCGGCACACTGGTTGGCCGAGTGGACGGCAACCATTTCCTGATCAGTCATTTTTCGGGCGACCGCGCGGTCTCGCTCGACGGCACCTTACTGGCCGACGGGACTATTGACCTCACGCAGGGCAATTCCAAAATGACGGCGTACCGCCCGGCCGTGGCGCGCGCGCGCAATCTTCTGCCCCCGGAAGATCCTTCGATGTATGCCCGCGCCAAGGATCCGGCCGCGAAGTTCCATTTCAACTTTCCAGACCTCCGCGGCAAGACCGTGACGGACGATGACTTCGCGGGTAAGCCGTATATCGTGACGGTTACGGGAAGCTGGTGCCCGAACTGCCGCGACGAAGCGCCGTTCCTGGCGGAGTTATACAAGAGTTATCACCCCCAGGGCCTGGACATAGTCGGATTCTGCTTCGAATACTCCGATGACCCCACTTACGCTCCGCTCAAGGCCTTCGTCCGCAAGTACGGGATTGCTTACCCGATGTTGCTGGCAGGCGACCCGAGCAAAGTCAAACTCCCGGAGGTGGTGCCGCAAGTCGAACACATCGGGGCCTATCCCACTTCGATTTATATCGGGCGAGATGGCCGCATCAAGGCCGTCCACACGGGCTTTCCAAGCATCGGCAGCGGCGAAGAACTGACGCGCGTCAAGAAAGAAGTAAGGGACATCGTGGAGCAGATGCTGGCCGACAAGCCGGCGAAGTAAGAGGCAGCATGATGGCCAGCGGGAGCGCGACCAGGGGGTCGCGCGCAGTCCAGGGGGACTGCCCCACTGGCCGAGAATCCTCGGAACGGAAGAAGAATTTGAAGGGATGTAATCCTTACTGTTTGGGAATCGCCGCCAGCGGCCAGTTCACATACTTGATGCGCTCCCGCCGCCACGTGTAAGTGATGCGCAGGCTGCCGTCGCTCGCCTGGATTATCGCCGGGTAGGAGTACTCGCCCGGTTCCGTCTCGAGCGCGTGAAACTGGGTCCAGCGGTCGCCATCCGCGCTCACCGCCAGGTTCAACGGGCTGCGCGCCGTGGCGCTGTGGTTGTATACCATCACGAAACGGCCGTCCTGCAAGCGCACCACGTCGATGCCGGCGTTGGGATTGGGAAGATCGATGGGGTGGGCGGCGGTCCACGTCACGCCGGCGTCCGGCGAATCCGCCACCACTATCCGCCCGAACTGCGAACGCGCGTAGAACCGCACGTGCTTGGCGCCCATCCAGACCACCACCGGTTGGATGATGCCGCCGCCTTTCGCGCGAATGGGACCGTGCCGCGTCCAGGTTTCTCCCTGGTCGGTGCTGCGCTCGATCCACGCCGACCACGATTGGTAACTCTCCACCGAGGTTCCGCTCACGATGGTGCCATCGGGCAGCACCAGCGGTTTGGCGCGAATGGGCCCGTAGATGCCGGCGGGAAGGTGCTCCGGCGCCGACCAGGTGGCGCCGTCGTCGCGGCTCGACATCCGTCCGGCGGTCCACTGTTGCGGTCCCGGGCCGAACTTATAGTAGAGCCACAGCACGCCATCGCCGGAGTGAAACAGCACCGGGTTCCAGGTGGCGATATTGGGCTCGCGCACCAGCCCGGCGGGTGCGCTCCAATGTCCGTTGCGCCGGCGCGCGCCCCAGATGGCCACATCCGGCCGCCCTTCCGCCGTGCCACCGAACCAGGCCGCCATCAGCTCGCCGGGCCGGATCTCGACGATAGTGGAAGCGTGGCACTGGGGCGTGGGCATGCGCTCGGCGACGAACTCCGAGGTCTGCGCGCCCAGCACCGCAGCGAACGCACTTGACATCGCAAACTTAGTAAACCGTTTCATCAAGGAACCGCTGAGCCGGCCGGGTTGACAGACGGAAGCGCCTGTCCCACTTCGATGCGCAAGAACTTGCGTGTCTGTGGGGCAGGCGCTTTCGCCTGCCAACCGATTATTTCACAACCGCACGCGCAAGTAAGGCGCCACGGCCACGGCTACTCGTCGCGGAGGGCGATCATGGGGTCGAGCGCGGCTGCGCGTCGCGCCGGGACGTAACTGGCGGCGAGCGAGATGGCGGCGAGCAGGGCGGCTGCGGTAAGCAGCGAAACGGGGTCGTACGGTTTGAGGCCGAACAGCATGGAAGCGGCGGCCCGGCCCGCCCAGAGCACTATGGCGGTTCCTACAACCAGGCCCACGGCGAGCAGGAGCATGGCTTCGCGCAGGACCAGGCGGATAACGCTGGCGCGATCGGCGCCGAGGGCCATACGGACGCCGATTTCGCTCTGCCGGCGGCCCACCATATAAGAAATGACGCCGTAGAGGCCGAGCGTGGCGAGCAACTCGGCGAGGAGACCGAAGGCGCCGGACAATGCGGCGACCAGGCGCTCGCGCAGAAGTGAATCCTCCAACTGGCCGGAGAGCGCGCGGAAGGTGAGGCTCATCGAGGAATCGACTTCGGCCATGGCAGCCTTGGCAGCCTTCATGACAGGACCGGGCGGGCCTTCGACACGCAGCACGAAGCCGGCGCCGGAATCGGGAGTGTCGTCCTGGGCGATGGGGAAGAACCCGATGGGGCCAAAATCCTCGCGCAGGTGGTAGTATTTCGAATTCTTCACCAGGCCGACGATCTGGAATAGTGGCTCGGGTTTGCCGGCGGCGGCTTCCAGCCGGAAGGTGCGGCCCACGGGGTTGGCGCCGCCGAAAAATCGCTTCGCGAAGACTTCGTTGACGATGGCGACTTTGGGCGAGCCGAGGGTATCGTGGTCGTTGAATTCGCGGCCGGCCACCAGGCGGGTTCCCATGGTGTGGAAGTAGCCGGGGCTGACGCGGTTGAAATTGGCCTGTTTGCCGCTGGCGGCCGCGGGTGTGCCATCGGGGCCGATATCGTCATTCCAGCCGTTCCCACTAACCGGCATGTAGGACACCTGCGCGGCGGAGACGACGCCCGGCAGCGCGGCGAGGCGGCCGCACAGTTCGCGATCCAGCGGCAAGCGGCGGTCGTTGGGATATTGCGCACGGCTGTAATCCAGGCCAATGGTCAGAACCCCTTCGGGTTGGAAGCCCATTTCGGTGGTCATCAGGCTGCGCAGGCTGCGGATGAAGAGCAGCGCTCCTACCAACAGGACCAGCGAAAGGGCCACCTGGGTGGTGACCAGAATTCGGCGCAGGCTGAAGTGCTCTTTTCCGGCGGTGACGCTGCGGCCTCCGGCGCGCATGGCGGAGGCCGGCGAGATATGGGTCGCGCGAAGGGCCGGGACGAGCCCGAAGAGAGTGCAGGTGAGAAGGGCGAGGGCCGCGGTGAACCCGATGGTGCGCCAATCCCAGCCGAGTTGCAGGAAGACCGGGTCGTCAACGGTGTTGAGGAAGGAGACCAGACCGCGGCTCAAGGCTTGAGCGAGAACGGCGCCGAGGGAGCCACCGATGACGGCCAGCAGCAGGCTTTCCGCGAGTAACTGCCGGATGAGGCGCCAGCGGGAGGCTCCGATGGCGAGCCTGACGGCGAATTCGCGCTGGCGAATGCCGGCGCGCGCCAGGAGGAGATTGGCGAGGTTGGCGCAGGCGATCAGCAGCACCAGTCCGGTAATGGCCATGAGCAGCCATAGGGGCCGCTCGTACTCGCTGCGCAGATCCGATTCGCCGGTGGCGGCTTCACTGGCGCCGAGTTTGTTGTTGAGATAGTTCCTGATGTAGTCGGGCCGGAAAGTCGGGCCCACCGTGGCCTGCATGATGGCGGGTGAAAGCGCGTGAAGCTGGGCGGTGGCGCGCCGGGCGGTGAAACCAGGCTTGAGACGGCCCATCATGGAGAGCCACCATCTGTCCCTTCCGGGAATGCGGCCGATGCCATCGTCGGAGAGCAGGCGATCGGCGCAAAGCGGAACGGCGACCTCGTAGCGGTTGCCGACCTCGACGCCGAAAAACGCGGGCGGGGTGACAGCGACGATAGGGATGGGGTGGCCGTCGAGGGAGACGGTGCGGCCAAGAGCGGCGGGGTCGCCATCGAATTCGCGCTGCCAGAAGCCATAGCTGAGGACGGCTCCGGGATCGGCACACGCGGCGTTGTCGTCCTGCGCGGTGAAGGTGTGGCCGATGAGCGGGTTCACTCCGAGCAGGGAGAAGAAGTTGCCGCTGACGTAGAGGCCTTCGGCGAAGCGCGCCTCGCCGCCGGGAGCCAGGTTGAAGCGGTGGGCGCTCCATCCCAGCACTTCGGTGAATGCCTGTTGCTGCGTGCGAATGGCGTCATACTGCGCATAGGTGAGGTTCGCGCTGCGGCTGGAGAAGTTGCCAGAGCGGTGTGAACCTTTTTCGAAATCGATCATCGCCAGTTCCTGGGGGTTGCGCACGGGCAGGAGTTTGAGCCGGATGGCATCGACCAGTTGGAAGATGGCAGCGTTGGCGCCAATGCCCAAGGCCAGCGAGAGCGCTGCGGTGATGGCGAAACCGGGACTTCGCCGGAGTTGGCGGAAACCGTACGTGACGTCTTGCAGGATCGACACAGGCATGAGGAGCCTCTTGGATTATACGAAGGAAATTGACAGGGGTTAGGGGCGGCCGCAGTTGGCAGTCTGTCATCAGCCAGGCCGCCGATGTGAAACTATTTTTTCGCCGGCCCTTAGTCGTCCTGTCTCTTCCCAATCGCGATCAGCGACTTCGTAACTCCCAGAAAGCGCTCGCGCAGGATGCGCGCCGCCGGAAACAGCGCGCGCAGTTCGCGCGGCCCCAGCAGCCGGATGTCCCGCAGAAAGTGTTCGATGTAATAGTCGCGCCGGTCCGGCGCCGGCCGCGCCACCGCGCTCCACACGGTGCCGCGCCGCGCTATCGCGCGCTGCCACGGCTTCGGCAGCCAGTGAAGGAACGGCGTCAACAGATGCTGCTCCACGGGGAACCAGCGGTTGGGCGTCTGCACCCAGAATCCGCGGCCCACGCGCGCCACTTCGCGCGCGAAACACTGCTGGCTGGCGGCATCGCCGACGTGCTCGATCACCGAATTGCTGAAGACCACGTCGAAGGACTGGTCGCCAAACGGCAGCGCGCAGCCGTCTCCCGCCACCCATTGGGCGGCGCCCGCCAGGTCGGCGCGGGCCCGCGGCATGTTCAGCAACACCAGGCGCGGCTGCACGGGAGCCATCCGCCAATCTTCCGGCGTGCCGCCTACATCCAGCACGCGCGTCTCCCGGCCGATCGAGAACTCCCGCACAAAGCGCTCCATGCGCCGGCGGCGGAAGCGCCGCGAGAGGCGTTGCATCGCGGAAGGTGGCGGAGGCACTCTTACATCTTGCCTCGAACCGCGGCGTCGAATGAAATCCGGTTGTCGTCCAGGATGGAGCCGGTGGCCCGCTGCAGCGCGGCCTTGGCCTTCACATACGAGCTTTGCGCCGCCACTTCGGTGGATTTCGCCTGCGCCAGCAGGCTGGCGTACTGAATGACGAAGAAGCTGGTGGAAGAGCCCACTGCGAACTTGGTCTGCTCGGCTTCGAGCGATTCTTTCTGCAGGCGGGTCGCCTCGGTCGCGGCCTGGTAGGACGCCCGCGCGCGACGCATGGCAATCAGCGCATCTTCCACTTCCAGACGCGCCTGGTTCTGCAATTGCCCCAGCCGCACTTGCGATTGCTTCACCTGCAGCTCGTCGCGCGCCAAGTCGGCTTCGGCAATGCGATTGTGGATGGGCAGCGTCACCTGCACGCCGATGCCATAAGTGGGGTAGTTGCGGGCCAGCACCTGCTCGAGCGCGCTGCCGTAGCCGCCGCTGTAACCGGGATAGGAATAGCTCACTAATGGATTCGACGTGCCGGCCAGCCCGTTGTTCTGCATGGCGCCCACCAGATCCACTTCGGGAAGCGTGGCGTTGCGCGCGCCTGCCAAGCCGGTCACGGAATTCTCAACCTGCAGCCGCCCCTGCCCCACGTCCGGCCGGTTCTGCAGGGCCGTGGCAATCAAATCCTGCATCGGCTGGAGGTCGTCGCGATCCGGTATGGTCAGGGTGTCAGTGGCAATGATGTGGGCCGCGCGGATTTCGGCATCGTCGTTGCCGCGCCGCGTCAGCACGGTCTTGAGGATAGCCTCCTGTTCCTCCACCAGGCCGTGCGCGTTAATCAGGTCCTGGCGCGCCGAGTAGACCTGAGCGCTGGCGCGCGACAGCTCGATGCGGGCCAGCGTCCCCACGTCCACCTGCGCCTGGGTGTCGCGCTGCAGCTTCTCGGCCAGCGTCACGGTTTCCTGTTTCACCTTCTCGTCTTCGGTCAGCGCCACGAAATCCGTGTAAAGGCGGATGACGCCGTAAACCGTCGCGATAAGCTGCTGCCGGAACAGCAGGCTGGTAATCTTGCGTTCGTTGGCGGCGATGCGGATGAAGCGCCGGTTCAGGCTGGCGCCGAAACCTCGCAACAGAGGCTGCGTGACCGTGATTCCCAGGCTGGAGCCGGAAAACGGCTGGAGCCCGCTGGTGATGGCGTTCCAGTTGGTGTGGTAGTTGTTGAAGCTCGCCGACGCCGTCGCGCCGCTGGCAAAACCTTGCCCGATTCCCGCGTTGGCCGTCGTGGTATTAGTGACCAGCGCGTTGGTCCCATAAGATTGGGAATCAGTCTGCGGAGTGGTCTGGTGGGTGAAGTTCAGAAGGCCGGTCGCCACCGGATCGTAGACCGGAACGGCGCTCCCGCCCGACTGCGCGACGGTGCCTTGCAGCGAGTAGTTATCCTGCGGCTCCCCCAGCACGCCCAGCTCAAGCGCGTTGGTGACCACCGACGTTCCGGCCGTGGCGCGTCCCGCCGACGCCGCGCTGGTCACCACCGGGCTCAACGGCCCGCCCACGCCCACGGGCACTTCCGCGATGGTGAAGTTGAGCCCGCGCACCGTGCCGCCTCCTTGCGCCCGCAGCAGTTCGGCGTCGCCCTGCGGCATCAGATACCGTTCGAGCTCGATATCCAGGTTGTTCTCGATGGCCAGCGCCAGCGCGTCCTGCAACGAAAGGTACAGATTGCCCGCGCGCATCAAGTCGTGAACCCGCGCCGAGTTCTGGAAACTGACCTGGGGCGCGGCCACGCCGGGCCCCGCGACCAGCCAACAGGCAAGCAAAACGCTAAGAATTGATTTGCACATCGCTGATTTCCTGGTGAAAATTTGGATTGGTTCCGATCGACAGGAGCGGAAGAGCGCGACCAAGGGGTCGCGTGCGGACCTGGGGGTCCGCCCTCCTTATGAATTCGGCGGGACAGGACACTAGCGCTTCGCGGCCGCCGGTTGGGGAGCCTGAACCGGCTTGACCTTGGCGCCCTCGCGCACCACATCGCTGGGGTTGGCTACCAGTTGCTGCCCGAGCTGCAAGCCTTCCAGCACCTCGAGGTGGTCGCCGAAATCGCGGCCCAGCTTAATCCGCGTGAAGTGCACCACGCCGTCGGGCCCCACCACGGCCACCTGCGGCCCGTCGCTACGCACCACCAGGGTGTCGCCGGGAATCAACAATGGCGGATCCTGGCGCGGCACCGACAGGTCTACCTGCGCGTACATGCCCGGCATCAGCGCGCCGGCCGCATTGGCGACCTGCACTTCCACCAACAGCGTGCGCGTGGCCGGATCGAGCGAGTTCGCCGTGCGCGTCACTTCGCCCGGAAACTTGACGCCTGGGCGGTCCGCGATCTCCAGAGCGGCGTGCTGCCCCACCCGCACGTTGCCGGCATCGGCCTGCGGAACGTTGAGATAGGTGCGCAGCCGGCCGGTCTGCGCGATGCGATAGAGCAGCGTGCTGCCTTCGTTCACCAGCGCTCCCACGTCGATGTTGCGCTGCGTGATCACGCCCGCAAAGGGCGCCCGCACCGTCAGGTAGTTTTTCAGATCGTTGAGCCGCGCCAGGTTGGCTTCCACCGCCGACGCGCTGCCGCGCGCCGCGTTCACCGATTTCTCGAGCGCCTGTACGCTGGCCTGTTGGGCCGCATACTGCATTTGCGCGGTGTCGTTGTCCTGCTGCGAGATCACGTCTTTATCGAGGAGCCTCTGCTGGCGCTCGGCGGTCACTTTGGCGAGCGCTTCATTGCTGCGTCCCTGTGCGAGCGCCGCCTGGGTCTGCTCGATGTTGCTGTGCGCCTGGTCCACGGTGGCCTTGGCCTGCGCGATCTGTTGATCCAGCTCCGGCGCCTCGATCTCCGCCAGCACCTGGCCCTCCTGCACGCGGTCGCCGATGTCGACGTAGCGCTTTAGAATATACCCGCTGGAGCGCGCCAGCACCGGCGCTTCCGTCACCGCCTCTATGTTGCCCGCCAGCACCAGGTTGCCCTTTGCCAGGGATCGCTCCACCGGCACCACCTTTACCACCGGCAGCGCTGCCCCACCGGCTTTCGACTCCTGGGCCAATACCATTTCGCGCTGTTGCCGCGGAAGGTACCCCAAGAAGTAGCCAGCCACCAGCAGCACCAGCAGCAGAGAAATCAACACCGCGAACGTGCGAAACGTCGGGCCCTTGTGCCCGACGGACGGCCCGTGGGGCTGGCTGGCAGCCAGCCGCCGCTTGAGATCTTCAATTTCGGAGCGCAGCCGCTCTTCGTTGGTATTGATCTCGTTCATGCCATATCCTCGCCCATCATCTCGTCTTGCAGGTACTCGTGTTCTTCTTCCACAATCCTCCGCTCGTAATCCACCGGGGCTTTCTTCCGCAACATACTATAAACCAACGGAACCACAAACAGCGTCGTAATGGTCGCCAGAATCAGCCCGCCAATCACCGCGCGGCCCAGGGGCGCGTTCTGCTCGCCGCCTTCGCCCATTCCCAAGGCCATGGGAAGCATGCCGATGATCATGGCGCTGGCCGTCATGATGACCGGGCGGATGCGCGTGTGTCCCGCCGCCAGCGCCGCCGCGCGGGCGTCCAGGCCCTCTTCCCGCTGGTCGTTGGCGAACACTACCATCAGGATACTATTGGCCGTGGCCACACCGATGCACATGATCGAACCCATCAGCGACGGCACGCTGAAGGTGGTCTGCGTGAGGAAGAGGATCCACACGATGCCCGCCATCGCGCCCGGCAACGCCATCAGAATAATGAACGGGTCCAGCCACGATTGAAAGTTGACCGCCATCAGCAAATAGACCAGAACCACCGCGAAGATCATCCCCAGTCCCAGCCGGAAAAAGGAAGTTTCCATGGTGGTGATCTGGCCGCGCAGATCGATCGAACTGCCCCGCGGCAGCTTGGCGGAGGCCTGCTTCACCAATCTCTCCACCGCCGACCCCACCGCACCCAGGTCGCGGCGATCCACGTTGGCGTAAACGTCGAACACCGGCTGCACGTTGTAATGATTCACGATCTCCGGCGCGATGCCGCGCGAGACGGTCGCCAGGTTGGAGAGCAACTCCGGCCCGCCCGACGCTGCGCCGGGGTTGCCATAGGCCAGCGACGACTGGTTGGGCGCCGTGCCCATCCCGGCCGGACCCGACGTTCCAGCCGCCGACGTGGACGTGGTGGAAGTGAAGTTGCCCGCCGCCGCAATGGGCGTCCGCAGAATCGCCGAGAGCGAGTCCATCTTGTATTGCGGCGTCTGCACGGATATGAAATAACTGACTCCGGTATTCCAGTCCAGCCACTGGGTGGGCGCCACCTGCCCGCTCGACGAGAGCGAAATCAGCATGCTGTTGGTGACGTCTTTCTGCGTCAGCCCCACCAGGCCGGCCTTG
>Ga0181530_10002533_pt1 | contig 21566 bp, 19 predicted proteins | sample PEATcosm2014_Bin_42_FD_119769 | JGI IMG/M metagenome (GOLD analysis project Ga0181530, IMG submission 119769) | Peatland microbial communities from MTU Mesocosm Facility, Houghton, MI, USA - PEATcosm2014_Bin10_60_metaG | ecosystem: Environmental > Terrestrial > Soil > Wetlands > Peat | place... | reverse complement strand
ATTTCACTTCGCTTCGCACGTGCTGGTGCAACTGTCATCGCGAATTATCTCCGCAACGAACAGGCTGCTGAAGAGCTGAAGGCGATGGCCAAGGAAGAAAACCTAGCCATTGCGCTGTGTCGTGCGAATCTAACCAGCGAGAGAGGCCTGGAACAGCTGGACCGCTCATTGCAAGATTTTGGTCCCCATCTTTCTGGGTTGGTTCATTGTGCCGCCACCGGGGTTCACCGGCCAATCGAGAAACTGACCGAGCGCGATTTCGACTGGGTCTTTAGCCTGAATGTCCGCGCTTTTTTCAAGTTGATCAAACTTCTCATGGCCCGTTTCTCGCAAGGATCAAGCGTCGTAGCAGTCAGCTCATGGGGAGCTTTGCGCGCTCTGCCGTACTATTCATTGGTCGGTTCGTCCAAGGGCGCGCTTGAGGCCTTGGCGCGGCACCTCGCGGTCGAGTTCGCGCCACATGGCATTCGCGTCAACATTCTGACTGCCGGGGCAGTGCTTACTGACGCATGGAGCGCCCTGCCAAATAGCGAGGAACGCATCGCCGAGGCTCTGCGTCGCACTCCGTCTGGGCGCTTGGCCACAGCCGAAGAGATCGCGTACGGGGCGCAATTCCTCTGTTCGGACGCGGCCTCAGCGATCATCGGTCATACTCTTGTGCTCGATGGCGGCGCGGGGATCTTGGCCTAACTCTTCGCTCCTAGAGTAGATCCATTTTGAATGGTTATTCGACGGACCTGGTAGCAACCGCGGATTTATCAAACACTCAGTATGCAAGCTCGTAGACTAGCAACAATAAATCAGGAACATACGTCAAACAACGAGAGGGGAAAATGAGCGATCAGGATCAAATCTTAGTCAAGGTCCGAGAGGCCTTCAAAACCGCCTTTGACGTCGACCCGCAATTGGTTACTATGGACACCACGTATAGTGATATCGCTGCCTGGGATTCGACGGGTCATTTGTCTTTGGCCGCTACCTTGGAAGAAGTTTTCGGCATCAGCCTGGATGTGGATGAATTGAACGAGATGGAAAGTGTTCGCGATATTGTGCGCATTATCACTCCCAAGCTTTCCAAGAAAGTTCAAAGTGACAGCCGCTGCTGAATGGAATTTCGCCGGGCGCTTGGTAAAGCGCCTGGGACCGAATTCGTGCTTGATCGATGCCGCCACCGGGCAGACGGTTTCCCCGGCGGATTTGCCGCGGCTCATTCCGGCTATTGGCACTGCTTTACTGCGCGCCGGATTGAGAAAGGGTGACCGAGTACTCATCGGCTGTTCCTTGTCTCCCGCGAGCGCCTTGGTCTATTTGGGGGCCATGTACGCTGGTCTTGTGGTCGTGCCCGTAGAGGATCGCGGACTCGCCGCTTCAGTCGCGGCGCTAGTCGAAGCGACGGGCGCGAGAGCCGTCTGGACCGAAGCAGGCCTTCACGGAAAAGGGATCGACCTGGGATCGGTTCTTAGCCTGGAGGGTAACTTAGCCGAAGATGTGGCAGCGATTATGCCGCCTGCTCCTTGCGAGGAGTCAGATCTGGCGGCGCTAATGGCGACTTCCGGTTCCACCGGCGTACCCCGCTTCGTTATGGTCAGCCATGGGAATTTGATCGCCAACACCGAGGCAATCATCCGCAGCCAACTGTTGACCAACGATGAGAGAGCTATGTTGATTCTGCCCCTGAACTATTGTTTCGGGGCAAGCGTGATGCATACGCATCTCTATCAGGGCGGCAGTGTGATCTTTGATCGCCGTTTCATGTTCCCCGACAAAGTGCTCCATGCGATCGCGCAATTTGGTTGCACCACGTTCGCGGGTGTGCCAACCGCTTATAACGTGCTTCTTCGACGATCGAACATGCGGCGGATTGCCATGCCTACTTTGCGGCGTTTTCTGCAGGCCGGAGGAGCCCTGGGTCGTGAGAGAATCAGTGAAATGCGGTCGGCTTTTCCAACGATCAGGTTTTACGTGATGTACGGGCAAACCGAAGCAACCGCCCGGATATCTTGTATGGAACCTGAACGCTGGGACGAGAAACTGGGAAGCGTGGGACGACCGTTGGACAATTTGACGGTCCGGATCGTGGATGAAGAAGGAAATGACTTGCCTGCAGGGCAAGTGGGAGAGCTAGTGGTAAAGGGCCCATCTATTTGCTCCGGCTATTTAGGCGACCCAGAAGAAACGCGTGGCATTTTCTGCAACGGCTGCCTGCGAACCCGCGACCTAGCTCACCGGGATGAGGAAGGTTATCTCTGGATCGTAGGACGCAAAGGTGCATTTGTGAAAATGAGAGGCATACGCGTGAGTCTTGCGGAGGTGACAGCTAAGGTCACGGCCATTCCAGGCGTTTATGAATGTGCCGCCCGTGCTGTCGATCATCCCGAAGCAGGAGAAGCGTTAGTTTTGTTTATCGTGCCCGATGAAGGAGCAAGAATTGTAGCGGAAGAAATTCGCCGCGAACTCCCGGTCCACTGGACTCTCGACTCCGTCCATTTGGTTTCGGAATTGCCAAAGACATCCAGCGGCAAAATTGCGCTGTCGTCGGTTTCCGCTTAGAGAATGGCTTCCATGCAGCAATTTGAGGATAAAGTAGAGTCCCTTCTGGCAATCGCTCCTTATGGTCAGCCTCCGGAAGAAAGACAGGCCAGCCTGTTGGCAATACTTAAGGAAGAGCTAAACTACGCCTGCCAGCGGCATGATGGCTATAAGAATTATGTTGAGCACTGGCCCGTAGATTTTCAATCCGCTGGTCAGGTCGCGGATCTCCCTTTTCTGCCGGTAGGAATCCTAAAGGCTAATCCTCCGTTGTCCTTGGTGCATCGTGACGAGATAAAGAGGACCTTAACCTCGAGCGCTACCACGTCTCAGTCACCGAGTCGCGTTGTGCTCGATTCTTCCACTGCACGACGCATGACCAAGGGAGTGGTATCCATTGTTCGGGATTTCATCGGACCCGCTCGCAGACCTTATTTGGTCGTGGACACGCGGGATTTCAAGGCGGACGCGAATGCGCTGGGGGCCAGGGGCGCCGCGATTCAAGGACTACAGCCTTTTGCCAACGAAACGACGTACTGTCTTAGCTTGAATGACCAAGGTGACTTGCAGCTGGATCGAGACAGACTGAGAGACTTCGCCAAAGATCGGCAGGATTCGGAGGTACTGGTATACGGCTTTACGTACATTTTGTGGAATCACCTGGTGAAGCCTCTGATGGAAGAGGGCATCTGTCTCAATTTGCCCAAAGCGCGAGTCCTGCACAGCGGCGGATGGAAGCGTCTACAGGACCAAGCCGTTGAGAAGGAGGTCTTCAACCAGCAACTGGCCCGGACTTTTGGGTGTTCGCCTGAGCGCATTATCGATTTTTACGGGATGGTGGAAACTGTTGGCGTCATCTATCCGGATTGCTCCGAAGGTAATAAACACGGACCTGTATTTGGTGACGTGATTGTGCGAGATCCGCTTAGCCTAGAACCGGTCGCGGCAGGAGAATACGGAATCGTTCAGGTGTGCAGTGTTCTGCCAACGAGCTTCCCAGGCCACCTGCTGCTCACGGAAGACAGGGCCCAAGTGATTGCTTATGATGGCTGCCGTTGTGGCAGGCGGGGTATCAGTTTCCGCTTTGCGGGACGCATTCCCAAGGCTGAGCTTCGAGGCTGCGGAAACCTTCAGGTCAATCGATTGCCGGTGAATTGATGACGAGTATCTCGATGTCTGCTCTGACACAGAGAGTAAGTTCGCCTGCAGAGATTTCCTGCGCAGCAGGGAAGCTACGTCGGGCAGTCGCGGACGTTGAAGTTTCACCGAATGACGTTATCACCGTTTTCGATCGTTGGGCGAGGAGCTTGCAGGCTCGCGAACTTGACGATACGCCCGGGATTCCTTTCCTCCGGATGTGGCTAAGACGAGGAACTTTAGAGCCAATTATTGCACGAGAACTCGGTCCCAATGGCTTGCATGGCGGATGGAACGAATACGGGCGAGCCAAGTGCAAGGCTTTTCCTTTAGGCATAATCGGCCACTGGCCTGCTGGAAACGTAGAGATCCAGCCAATTTTGTCAATGACCTGCGCTCTTCTGGGAGGGAACGCTGCCTTAGTACGCATTCCTGACGGTCTTCTTGATCTGACGCAACACGTGATGGAAAAGTTGGTCGAAAGCGATTCCGGCGAGATATTGAGTTCTCGCATTTTTATGGCCGCGTTCGATCATGATCGACAAGACTTGCAGGAAGCGATGGCACGATCCGTGGACGGTGCAATGATCTGGGGCGGGGAAGAGGCCGTTTTGCAGATTCGCGCATTGCCTTTCCCCCATTGGGCCAAAGTGGCGGTTTTCGGACCTAGAATCTCAGTCGCAGCGATGGATGCAGCGGTCTGGGGCAACCCTGACGAACATGAAACTTGGTGCCGACGGATAGCACGCGATGTCTGGCAATTTGATCAGCAGGCCTGCTCCTCACCTCAAGCTTTATTCCTCGAGAAGGCGAGTGGTCAATCGACCGAGCAATTTCTGCAGGCTCTTCGGCACGCCTTTGAAACCGAAAACCAGGCTCACCCGCGGCGAACCATTGCTGGCGCGCTGACTTCAGCCATCTGCCATGCGCGAGCTTCCTGGCTACTGAAGGACACGGCACATAAAGCAGTCTTTCCTAAGAGTCCAGATTGGACGCTCCTAGTCGGCTCGGGGTCGGACGTGCCCCAACCTGTCCAAGGGAAAACCTTGATGGTACTGGAGGTTGACAACCTGGCAGGTCCAATTTCGCAGTTCGATGGAAATGTGCAGACGCTTGGTTTAGCGATAGCCGATCCAGAGAAGGAAAGAAAACTTACCCTGCTGGCCGGGAAGAAAGGTGTTGACCGAATCGTGAAACTGGGGCAGATGCATGTTTTTGTTCCTCCGTGGGATGGAGTTGATCTAATTCGCCCGATGGTCAGAATGGTTCGCCATGTTTGTTCAAAGGACAATGAAAATGCTAACTGAAAACCTAGAGACTACGAAGGACGCGCGAGATTTTCTCAGGAGCCTGGAAAAAAATGCCAAGATGCTGGCCCCTGCGGCACGGGCCACGTTTGAGGCCAATGAGGAGCTCTGCTCATGGCTTCTAAACCCCCTCGCGCGCTGGGCTCACGCAGCTTATGGCGACCGCACCTTCGAGGATGCGGCAAAAGGCTACGCCAAATATTGTCTGGGAGTGTGGAAGTCCCAGCAGCTCTACGAAAAGAACGGCCGGTATACTCCAGAAAGTCTTCCGGAACTCATGTCGGAAGTGTATGAACACGACGGCTACATGGTTCCTTACATGTGGGCGGCAATTCTGATCTATCCTTTCTGGCCGTCCATGATCAGGCACGTCGCTTTGTATCGGGACGAGTTTCTGAAAGTGGTGCCGGCGGGAGCTAAGGTCCTGGAGTTGGCTTCCGGTCATGGAGTACTGGGCTTGCTGGCTGCGGAAACACGGCCGGACGTCCAAGTGAACGGTTTCGACATTAGCCCGCCAGCTGTGGCCGTATCAAATCGGCTGCTTGCTGTCTCCGGACACAATGGCCGGGTAAGCTTTGAGGTCAAAGATGCCCTTAAATTGACGGGGGACCGCGGAACATATCAGGGGATTATTGCTGCCATGCTGGCTGAACACTTACAGGATCCCCGTCCTTTGTTTGCGTCGATAGCGCATCATCTCGCCCCCGATGGAGTCGTGTTTTTCAGCACAGCACTGGAGTCAGCGCAGCGGGATCACACCTTTGAATTCCATAACGAAAGCGAGCCCATCAAGATGGCCGAAGAAGTAGGCCTTCGTGTCACCCGTCTCGTCAGTGATGCGGGCTCGCCTGCGCCGGGTGGCCGTTTTCTGCCACGGGCGTTGGGTATGGTGCTGCGCCGGCGTTGAAATAGATTAGATGTGAATGGCTTGCAGCTGCGTGAAGAGCAGGTTGAGTTCTTCAAACCATTGCCTATGACTATGACCTTTGAAGAAGTAAAGGCGCATCTCAAGCAACGATTCCCGTTCATTATGGTAGACCGGGTGTTGGAGTTAGAGCCCGGCAAACGCATCAAAACCCTTAAGAACGTCGCGGGCAACGAGATCCAGTTCCTGGGGCACTTTCCAGATTTTGCCATCATGCCGGGGACTTCTATCATTGAAGCCATAGGGCAAAGCGCTTCGCTTCTGTTCAGCCACACCACCGGCAAAGGCATGAACCCAAAAGAATTCATGGCGCTGGCCGCCGTAAACGACATGAGGTTCCTGGTGCCGGTGTTGCCGGGTCATACCATGATTATGGATGTAAAGATCGTCAAGATGACGGACGAAGCAGCCTTGATTGAAGGAGTCGCCCGCGTGGAAGATGTAATCGTGACGCGGGGCAAGTTGAGCTTTGCTCGAATAATTATTTGAATATCTGCAGTCTTAACGGCTGCGGTTGGCGTGGTTTTCGCAGCCGCAATTCTTCGATTTCCATTCCGTTCGGCCGCGTAGCAAGCATGAGAAATTCAAACATGTTCCGCAGGTACCTCGGAGTCTATCTTCTTCAAAGCCGGCGGGTCTGGAATCATGTGCCGGCGTCTCTACAGCGTCTTCCATTAGGTCGCTCATACGGCAGTCATTTGCACGCGTTGGTTCGTCGACGCGCAGAGCGGCAGCAATACTTTGCCACTTATTTTCTACGGAACCGGCCAGAGTTAGAATTGATCCGGCGTCTGGCAGAGCAGAAGACCCATGGCTCCAAATTGGACATCTCAGTGTTGGCATGCAGTAAAGGTGCCGAGGTGTATTCCATCCTGTGGATATTGCGATCTGCGCGTCCTGATCTGAAAATCAGCATGCACGCACTTGACATCTCGCAGGATATTCTCGAATTTGCCAAAAGGGGAGTTTATTCGCTTACTAGCTTCGATGCCCTCAACACGTCAAACCGGGAAACCGTCACGGCGGGTGGAGATGTCACCTGGAACACGTGCAGAGACCAGCTGACGTCGATGTTCGAGCGTATGACCAGTGAGGAAATAGAAGCGATGTTTGAATTGACAGACGATCAAGCGCGAATCAGGCCATCGCTCAAAGAGGGCATCACGTGGGTTTGCGGGGATGCCGCCAGTCCCGAGGTCGCCGAGTCTCTTGGGCCTCAGGACATGGTGGTAGCAAACTGTTTTCTCTGCCACATGAAGCCCGCGGCTGCCGAAGCATGTCTTCGTAATCTCGCGCGCCTGGTCAAACCGGGCGGATATCTCCTTGTCTCAGGCATCGACTTGGACGTGCGCACAAGAGTCGCGCGGGCAATGGGCTGGAGACCGGTCATGGATCTGATGAAGGATATTCACGAAGGCGACCCCTCTCTGAGAAGTGGGTGGCCCTTAGAATACTGGGGGCTGGAACCATTCGACGATGACCGGCCTGACTGGAAGATTCGCTACGCTTCCGTTTTCCAGATCGGCGAGACAGACTCGACACGGGTCATCATTGAGGCGCGACCTCACTGAGGGCCACCAACTCCACTCATTATTCGCGCTGCTGCAACCACGGATCGGCTGCTTATGATTGTAGATACTGCCCTTCGAGAGCTTGAGGCCACGGGTCATCCGATCCGCGTGGGAATCGTGGGAGCAGGTGCATCGGGCCGTGCCATCGCCCTGCAGCTTGGGACACCCGTAGACGGGATTCGACTCGTGGCAATCGCGAATCGGACACCCGAGCATGGGGAACGGGCATTTCGGGAGGCCGGCATCACCGCATGTCGTCGTGCGGGCTCTGCTCGCGAGGCGGAAACGGCAATCACCAGCGGGTTCCCGGTGCTGACTGACGACCCGTCGGTACTGACCGGCTGCGATGCCATCGATGTACTAGTGGAAGTGACAGGTACGATCGAGACTGCGGCTCATGTGGCCCTCGACGCGTTCGACCATGGCAAGCATCTCGTCTTGGTGAACGCCGAACTCGATTCGCTCCTCGGGCCAATTCTGAAGGCTAAGGCGGACCGAGCCGGGGTGGTGGTCACGCACACGGACGGCGACGAACCGGGGGTGGCGATGACCCTCCTCCGCTATCTCCGATCGGTCGGTCTCCGTCCTGTGGCCGCGGGCAACCTCAAGGGCATGGTTGACCACTATCGGACCCCTGAGACTCAGCGGGCATTCGCCGAGAAGTACGGCCAGGATGCCAAAAAAGTCACTTCGTTTGCGGATGCCACAAAACTATCCATGGAGGCAACGGTACTCGCCAATGCGACGGGATTCCATGCTGGCCGCCGTGGCATGTACGGCCCCGCGTGCGACAACGTCCGGGAGATGGGGCACCTGCTACCCGCGGACAAGATGCTTAGCACTGGCCTAGTCGACTATGCCCTCGGTGCGGCTCCTTACACCGGCGCCTTTGTTATCGTCCACGAGGACGCGCCGCTCAAGAAGCTTCAGTTGGCATATTACAAGCTCGGCGATGGCCCGTTTTACGTCTTCTACACACCGTTTCACCTGCCTCACATCCAGATCGTCTCGACCATTGGTCGCGCGGTCATCCATCGTGATCCGACGGTTGCCCCGCTGGCCGGCCCTGTCTGCGAAGTGGTGACGGTTGCCAAGCGTGATCTGAAAGCCGGCGAGCGCCTCGATGGAATCGGAGGGTTCTGCACGTATGGGCTCATCGACAACGCCACAGCAGCGCGCAATATGGCAGCCCTGCCGATCGGCCTCTCGGAAGGTTGCGTGTTGGGTCGAGATGTTTCCAAGGATGACGTGCTCTCGTCTAATGATGTGGAGGCACTCTCTGGCGGGGTGTCCTTGGCCCTCTGGCGGGAGCAGCAGGCGCGATGGCCAGTCGTGGCGCCAGCCTCGCCAACTCAACCCGTGCAGCAAGACACTGCGAGCGTGATTCTATGAATGCTTTGTACTTGTTCTGAGTATCGCAGGCCTCAGAATAATGGGCGCGCGGAAAGAAATGCGAATGGGAAGCCGGCTTAACGGACAACGAATTCTGGTTACAGGTGCAAACGGGTTCATCGGCTCTCACTTATCCCTTCGTTTGTGCCAGGAGGGGGCAGAGGTGCATGCCGTCTACCGCTCACAGCGTCCAGCCGACCTTGGTGATCATCACTGGTGGCAGGCCGATCTTGCGGACCTGGCGGAGGTGAGAAGAATAATTGGCAAGGCTCGACCGGAAGTAATCTTTCACTTGGCTAGCCATGTGAAGGGCGCACCTGACCTTGAGCACGTGCTTCCGACGTTTCAGAGCAACTTGCAGAGCACGGTCAACCTTCTCACTGTCGCTGCCGAATCCAACTGCCGTCGAATCGTGCTGACCGGCTCCCTGGCGGAGCCAGAAGTGGAGAGGGGGGAGATATTCCCGTCAGCGCCTTATGCCGCCGCAAAATGGGCCAGCAGCGGTTACGCACGTATGTTTCATGCGCTTTATAAGCTGCCGGTCGTTATCGCTCGTGTGTTCATGGTTTACGGACCAGGGCAAAAGGATTTGACCAAGCTGATACCCTATGTCACCCTTTCGTTGCTGCAAGGAAGAACACCCAAAATCAGCAGTGGCCAGCGTCTAGTAGACTGGATCTACGTGTCAGACGTGGTCGACGGCTTTGTCGCACTCGCGCAAGCGCCCAACGTGGATGGCGCCACTGTCGACTTAGGCTCGGGAGTGCTGATTTCAATTCGTGACATTGTGCAGCAGTTGGCTGCTGTTGTTGACTGCCAAGCAACCGTGGAGTTTGGGGCGCTGCCGGACCGGCCGCTAGAACCAACCCGGTTAGCCAAAACTGCTGAAACATTTGCGAGAATTGGCTGGAGACCGCAAGTGTCTTTGCGTGACGGCCTAGAGGGCACCGTGGACTGGTACCGCGCAGAACTGAAGCGTTCTGCCGACATGTATACAGCTATCTGAGTCTGACCAACGTGTAAACCAATACTAAGAAAGGCAGCGATTAAGGAAAAAGCATGGAGAGAATTGCGATTCTGGGTTCAGGAATGGCAGGGTTTGGTGCGGCTCAGCGGCTGCACGAAGAAGGGATGCCTTCCATCGTGTACGACAAAAACGCTTACCACGGCGGTCATACTGCGTCATTTAAGCACGATTCTGGCTTTATCTTTGACGAGGGACCGCATGTGTCCTTCACCAAGCACGAGCGACTCCAGAAACTCTTTGCCGATAGTGTCGACCAGAAGTATGAGGTCATTCACGCGCGTCCCAATAACTACTGGAAGGGGCATTGGATCAAGCACCCCGCGATATGCAATTTGTTCGGCTTGCCGACAGATCTGGTGGTGAACTGTCTACGCGACTTTATCGAGGCCCAGAACGACCAGCAGAATAACCTAGAACGTAAACCAATCGAGAACTACGCTGACTGGCTAATTGCCAGTTACGGCAAGACGTTCGCGGAGACCTTCCCCATGGAGTATGGGTTCAAGTATCACACCACGACCGCCGCAAACATGAGCACCGCCTGGCTTGGCCCCAGATTGTACCGAGCAAAGCTGGAAGAAGTCCTGGTCGGGGCACTTTCTCCGACAACGCCTGACGTTCACTACGTCGACTACGTGCGCTATCCCTCCTACGATGGGTTTGTCTCATACTTAAGCCTGTTGCCAAAACGAACGCAGATCAAACTGGGCCATCAACTCGCCCGGCTGGACCCGACGGTGCAAGAACTCCACTTCGCTAACGGAGTTGTTGCTCGATATGACGCAGTAATCTCTTCGGTGCCTCTGACGGAGTTGGTTCCGATGATTGCAGGCGTGCCTCCAGATGTAGTCGAGGCAGCCAAGAAACTGGCCTGTACAAGTTGTGTCATGGTCAATCTCGGCATAAACCGTCCCGACCTCTCGGAGGGGCAATGGACCTATTTTTACGACCGCGATATATGCTTCACTCGGCTCAGCTTCCCTCATATGTTCTCGCCCCACACTGCCCCCGCGGGATGCGGCAGCATTCAGGCTGAGGTTTATTTCTCGCAGAAATACCGGCCACTGAAAGGTTGTCCGGAGGACTACGTCGCGCCGGTCATTGCGGATCTCAAGCGTTGTGGCGTGTTACGCGACGATGACCAAGTCCTGCACACCAATGTCCACGTGAGCCGCTATGCCCAGGTCATTTTTGACTTGGAGCGTGCGGATGCTTTGGCCAAGGTGCACGGATATCTGGACGACATTGGAATTGCATACTGCGGGCGCTACGGAGACTGGCTGTACATTTGGACCGACGAGGCGTTCATCAGTGGAGAAAACGCAGCTCAAAAAGTTCTTGATGGCATGAGTGCAGAAAAGACAAAGTAAAGAGGAGAGGCCCGCCGAGTTGTATGGAAAACGCATCCGTTGATGGCCGTGGAACGTGTCGGTTTTGCAAGTCTAAATTGCACCACACTTTCGTGGACCTCGGGATGTCCCCTCTGTGTGAAAGCTACTTGCGGGGGGACCAGTTGAACCAGATGGAGCCCTTTTATCCCCTTCAGGTCTTCGTGTGTGAAAATTGTTTCCTTGTCCAACTCGAGGAATACGTAAGTCCAGATCATATATTCTCGGATTACGCTTACTTTTCCTCTTACGCAAACAGCTGGCTGGAACACTGTCGCCACTACACCGAGCAGATGCTCGATCTTTTTCGCTTGAATGAGCACAGCCTGGTTGTGGAATTGGCAAGCAACGATGGTTACCTACTGCAGTACTTTGTGCAAAAGGGCGTCCCAGTACTGGGCATCGAGCCTGCCGCCAACGTCGCGGCAATTGCTGAGGACAAAGGCATTCCGACGCTTGTAAAGTTTTTTGATAAGCATCTGGCCGCTGAACTGGCGTCCGAAGGAAAGCAGGCGGATTTGCTGGTGGGAAATAATGTCCTCGCTCAGGTCCCCGATCTTTGTGACTTCGTTGCAGGGATGAAGATTCTGCTGAAGCCGCGAGGAGTTCTGACGTTGGAGTTCCCGCACCTGCTGAGGCTGATAGAAGAGAATCAGTTTGACACGATCTACCATGAGCATTTCTCTTATTTTTCCTTCCTCACGGCGAGGGAGATCTTCAGTGTGCACGGGCTCGTGCTGTTCGACGTTGAGGAGCTGCCCACTCATGGCGGATCCCTGCGCATTTTCGGCAGGCATGCCGAGGACGCGTCTAGGTCAGTTACCTCGCGAGTGCTCGAGTTGGTAGCCAGGGAAGAGGCAGCGGGATTGAAACATCTGGAGTGCTATCGTTCCTTCTCGGAGAGAGTGAAGAAGACCAAACGGGAGTTCCTGCGTTGCCTAATCCGGGCAAAGGAGGAAGGTAAGTCGATCGTTGGATACGGGGCGCCCGGGAAGGGCAATACGCTTTTGAACTATTGTGGCGTTGGCAAGGATCTCATTGACTACACCGTGGACCGCAATCCCTACAAGCAAGGGCGATTTACACCAGGGATGCACATTCCGATCTATCACCCGGACAAAATCCGCGACACCAGGCCTGATTACCTTCTGATTCTCCCCTGGAATTTACGACGTGAGATCATGCAGCAAATGTCGTTTGTCCGCGAGTGGGGCGGTAAGTTTATCATTCCGATCCCCACAGCGACAATCTACGACTGATCACCACATTGTGAGCAAGCTGGACAGCTGGCAACACGCGTCTGGAGGATAGTCTCTATGAAAGTAGTTCTTTTCTGCGGTGGACTCGGCATGAGGATCAGGGAGGCGAGCGAGAGTACTCCCAAGCCCATGGTCCATGTGGGCGACCGGCCGATTCTTTGGCACGTAATGAAGTACTACGCTCATTTCGGCCACAAAGATTTTATTCTCTGTCTCGGCTATCGGGCCGAAGTCATTAAGAACTATTTTGTTAACTACAGTGAGCTGTTATCCAACGACTTCGTGTTATTAAACGGTGGCAGAGACGTAAAGGTCTTCAATCGCGATATCGACGATTGGACAATCACGTTTGTCGACACGGGTGCTAACGCGAATATCGGTCAGAGATTAAAGGCGGTACAGAAATACCTGGATGGCGACGAGGTATTCTTAGCGAACTACAGTGACAATCTAACCGCCTTTCACCTTCCTGACCTTATCGAAGAATTCCATAAGCAAAACAAGACAGCAGCGTTTCTCTGCGTGCGGCCAAGCCTAAGCTGTCATCATGTCTCACTCGGTGACGGGGGACTAGTCCAAGAAATCAAAACGTTGAGCGACTCTGCCATCTGGATCAACGGTGGATACTTTGTTTTCAAGCGCTGCATTTTTGACTACATCAAGGCTGGTGAAGAACTGGTGCACGAGCCATTCCGCAGGTTGATTGAGGCCAAACAATTAATCGGTCACCCGTATGGCGGTTTCTGGAAGAGTATGGATACATTCAAGGAGAAACAAGAGCTCGACGATTTGGACAGCAAGGGCATCGCTCCTTGGCAGTTGTGGAAGTCCCAGGCGAATGGACGTGTGGGCCACAGCCACAGGGTTGCGACAGTGGAGACCGTATGAATGTGGTTTCGCTTTCGCCTCCGTTTTGCCGTACTGCGCTTAGACGCGACGCGGTTTTTCAGCGAGCAGTCATGATAACGATCATTATTAGAAATCGGAGTTTATAAAATGCATATTCTAGTGACTGGCGACAAAGGTTATATCGGCGCTGTAATGGTGCCTATGCTTTTGCGCGAAGAACACACCGTCGTCGGACTCGATTGCGATTGGTTCGAACAGTCGGCATTTAGCCAGTCGCTAAGCACGGTTCCGAGCAAGAAAAAAGACATTCGTGATCTCGACGCATCGGATCTCGCCGGCTTTGATGCCGTTGTTCATCTTGCCGCTCTCTCCAATGATCCGCTGGGTGACCTAAATCCGGCGTTAACCTATGAGATCAACCACCTCGCTTCTGTGCGTCTGGCGAAATTGGCTAAGGAGAATGGAGTCCAGCGGTTCTTGTTTTCCTCATCTTGTAGCACTTACGGTGCGGCCGGGGGAGAAGGACTTGTTAACGAAGAAGCGGAGCTTCAGCCGGTGACTCCCTATGGTCGGTCGAAAGTGCTCGTGGAACAAGACCTTGTTAAGTTGGCGGATTCTAGTTTTAGTCCTACTTTCCTTCGCAACGCAACTGCCTACGGAGTGTCGCCCCGGTTGCGATTTGATCTCGTACTCAACAATCTAGTGGCCTGGGCAGTCACGACGGGCCGTATCCATATCAAGAGCGACGGCACACCTTGGCGGCCAATTGTACACATTGAAGACATTTGCCGCGCTTTTGTTGCCATGCTGAATGCGCCCAGGGAGTTAATTCATTGTGAGGCCTTCAATGTGGGGGCAACAGAGGAGAATTATCGAATCCGGGATTTAGCGGACCTTGTAAACGAGGTCGTTCCCGGCTGTCGTGTCGAGTACGCAAAGGATGGCGGCCCCGACAAGCGCTGCTATCGAGTCGACTTCAGCAAAATAGCCAACACATTCCCGAGTTTCAAGCCGCAATGGAATGCACGCAAGGGCGCCAGACAGTTGTATGACGCGATTCAGCAAGTTGGTCTGCGAGTTGAGGATTTCGAGGGACCCAAGTATCAGCGGATTTCGCATATCCAGCAGCTTATCAGTCGTGGTTGCTTGGATGCCAATTTGCGCTGGCGTGAGAATGTCGGGATTGAAGAAGGACATCTCCAAACCACGCCTGAGATCCGATAGTGACTCCGGTTATTGTGGATTGTGACTTCAAAAATTCGCAGGCCCTACGTTCAGGCGCTGCCAGCGTTCGAAAAATCGGGCTTCTGAACCACATGGGTTTCGGAAATCTCGGGGACGACGCGACCCAGGATGCCGTCATGCAAAACGTCAGGAGGCGCTGGCCGGACGCTGAAATAGTCCTTTTTTCCATGAATCCCGCCGATACGTCATCCAGGCACGGCGTACCCTCGTATCCAATTCGAATCGAATTCGCGTATCTCGCCGAACGCAACGCGAACGTCCGACCCGCAGCCGACGGGAAGGTCAAGAGCCTCCTACGAAAATGTCGCCCAGTATTTCTGCTCCTTCACGGCATTAAACGCGCCGCGATTAGAGTCCGACGCACCCTCCTCGACGAACCTCTGTTTCTCATTAGATCGCTTCTCATCTTGAGGTCATTGGATTTACTCATCATCAGCGGCGGCGGTCAGTTGCTCGATTCCTGGGGCGGCCCGTGGAAGTTTCCTTACACTATTTTCAAATGGACTTTGCTGGCCAAGTTGTCTGGGAAAAAATGCTACTTTCTGAACGTCGGCGCCGGCCCGCTGGTGCATCCCCTGGCCAAATGGTTTGTGAGGAAGGCCCTCAGCCTCGCGGATTACATCTCATTTCGCGACGCTCAATCAAGCAAGTTGATCGAAAGCATCGGATTTAAGGGCCAGAGCCAGGTGGCCCCCGATTGCGTGTACGCTCTGGAAGTTTCCGCACCCCCAGCATCCCGCACCTCGGCTCAGGAAGGCCCGCTGGTCGGAATTTCCCCCATGGCGTACTGCGATCCTCGTGTCTATTGGCAAAAGGATCCGGCCGTATATGAGCGCTTCATCCACAATGTTGCGTGCTTCGGCGATTGGCTGGGTCGGAACCATTGCCGGGTGGCTCTTTTCACCACGGACGTCTGGTTTGATCTGCGAACGATCCGCGAAGTGGACGCTTTGCTGGAAAGCACCAATGGGCACCCGGGACCGCGAAAAGTCAAGTACGAGATCGCGGGGCTGAACGAACTGCTATCCACCATGCTTTCCATGGATTACGTCGTCACCTGCCGCTTTCACGGCGTGGTATTCGCGCACCTGCTGAATAAGCCGGTCATCGCCTTGTCGCCCCACCCCAAGGTTTCTACGCTGATGAGCGAGCTGGGATTGCAAAAATATTGCGTGGATATCAGGAAGTGCGACCTTAACCTGCTGCAGGAGACCTTTCTGTCCCTGCAGGCCAACCAGGAAGAGATCAGGGCTCGTATGGCCGAAAAGGCCGCAATTTACAGGAGAGATTTATGGTCCCAGTTCGATCGGTTATTCCCTCAAGGAGCGAGCATATGAGTCTGCACGATCAGCCCTTGGTTAGTATCGTAACGCCCGTTTACAACGGCGAGCCGTACTTGGCGGAATGTATTGAAAGCGTGTTAGCACAAACCTATTCTCATTGGGATTATACGATCGTTAACAACTGCAGCACAGATGGGACGCTCAGCATCGCCGAAAAGTACGCGAGCAAAGACGCGCGGATTCGCATAATCACAAACGATAAGTTCCTAAGCATAATAGATAATGCGAACAAAGCGGTCGGATCGATCTCTCCAGAAAGCAAATACTGCAAGAACCTATCCGCCGACGACTGGCTATACCCAGAGTGCATCGCGCGAATGGTTCAAGTAGCCGAGGCAAATCCGTCGGTTGGAGTCGTCGGCTCATACCAGCTTAGCGGCGGTGGAGAGAGATGGTACGTCAGAACATTCGGTCTGCCGTACTCATCAGTATGCATTTCGGGTAACTACATCGCGCGGGCGCACCTCCTGGGTACGTTAGATGTGCTTGGCGACCCGACTTCGAGCCTATACCGGTCCGATCTGGTCAGACGTACGGACTCTTTCTACCCGAACCAGAGAGCGGAGGCGGACGTTAGCGCGATTTACGAGTGCCTTAAGTGCTCCGATTTCGGCTTTGTCCACCAGGTGCTCTCGCATGAGAGACTTCACCCCGGCCAGATATCGACCACCTCCAAAAGCCTCGACGCCGTCTTCTCCAGCAAGCTCGACGATTTGCGCACCTACGGTCCGTTCTTTTTGGGCTCCGAGGAAATCGAAAAGCGCACGAATCAGTTGATGGATAAGTATTACGATGCCCTGGCGTTCAGCGCGATTCACTTCAGAGAAAAGACCTACTGGACTTACAACCGAAGAAGGCTGAGCGAGATCGGGCGTCCCTTTAGCAATATCAGACTGGCCAGGGCCGTGTTCACCAGAGTTTTGGGTCTGTTGATGAATCCAACAGAGACCTCTCAAAAGTTGCTGAGACGGCTGACTTCCAATTAGGACCATGTTGGCGTGAACGAATGTTCCGCACCAACTCGAGCGGGATACTGCTAGCGGAGGACGATGAAAGCCACGGTCATTGTTTGCACACATAATCGCTGCGATGCGCTGGCGAAAACTCTCGAAAGTCTTGCTGCCTCGACGATTCCCGATTCTGTCGAATGGGAAATCGTTGTGATCGACAACAACTCATCGGATCGCACGCGCCAGGTCATCGAAGAATTCGCGCGCCGTTTCCCGGGACGCTTCCGCTACGCCTTCGAGCCGCGCCAGGGAAAATCGTTTGCGTTGAATAGGGGAATTCGCGAGACCCAGGCAGACGTGCTGGCCTTCACGGACGATGATGTGATCGCCGAACCGACATGGCTCTGGAATCTAACAAAAAACCTTTTTTCCGGTGAATGGCAGGGGGCCGGTGGAAAGATTCTCCCCCTGAATACCGCCCTGATCCCGGACTGGATCCCGCGTGACAAATACGGTGTTTTGTGGGGAAGTTATGATCTGGGCGACGAATCCTGCGACATCAGCCTCGCTCCTTATGGCTCCAACATGGCGTTCCGGCGCGAGGTCTTCGAGCATGGGTTGTTCCGCACAGACATCGGCCCCGGCGTGCAGGGTGCTCGGTCCACGAATTGTGAAGACCAAAACATTGGCGAGGGGGTTCTCCGGCGCGGCGGTAAATTGCGGTATGAGCCGGACGCGATCATCCGCCATCCATTTGACACCCAAAGAATCAGCAGGAAGTACATCTCGAATGTGTTCTTTCAGATGGGACGCTACAGGGCGCTCGAAACAGAGAGCAAGCCCGCCATACATGGTATCCCTCGCCGCTATTTCACCATTGTCAAGCTGCTCAGCTTCGAGTGTCCTAAGAGGCTCTACCATTGGTTTTCGACTTTTGACCCGGCCCAGCGATTCCATTGGCGCCTTCTGCTTTCGAGTTCTCTCGGGCAAGCATATGAACTTGCCTTCGGGCACAGAGCGTCCACCGCAGAATCAGCCCCCACTGTAGTTCACCATTCTTAACAGCAACGCCTGGGCTGGAAATTTACTCAACCGAGATTTGCATGCGAAACGGATCCCCACGCATCCTGTACGTCACGCGAATCTGGCCCAGTGAGTGCGGTGCGCACGTGAGGTCCCTCAACATACTCCGTGCGCTCCAACAGATTGGGCACGTCGAGGTCATCGGGCTGGAAGGCATCGGATCAAGTTCAAGCGCAAACTCCGATTTTGAGTTTACACAGACTTTTCGGTTTGAGCTTCGTTCCAATCGTGGATTGAGTGAAAAGATCAGATGGACGGTAGATCCGGAGCAGCCATATCCAAACGGGTTCGCCGTGGAAGATGAGGCGGTTCGTCGCATTCTCGGTCGCCTCCCCTCGTTTGATCTGATCTGGTTTTCAACGATCCATGCTGCCGATATGTTTCCCGTTACCTCCTGGCCCAACTCCGTCCTAGATATTGATGACCTTCAGAGCTCGCACGTACGCACCCACCTCAATACTCAAACCGGCATGTGGGCGCACTTCTCGGCTCTCCGCAAGGCAATTGTCTGGAAACGGCGAGAAAAGCTGCTCGGAAAAAGATTTACGTTGCTCTGCGCATGCAGCGAGGAGGACCTTCGATACTTAACGGAACTCGGAGTCGAGGTTCCTGTCCACGTGATCCCGAACGCGTTTGAAAAACCGGATCCCGAGCCAGTTCGGAATCCCGTAGTGCCTCCTCGGATCGGGTCTATTGGATTTTTCGAATACGCCCCAAATCGTGATGGAATTCAATGGTTTGTGGATCAATGCTGGCCGCGAATCAAAGCTGCCGTGCCGGATGCACGGTTGCGACTCGTTGGCAAGGGCAGCGATGCCATCCGCACCCTTGCCGGGACTGACGTCGACGCGCTCGGCTGGCTCACGGATCCTTCTGACGAAATTAGAACTTGGTCCGCAATGGTGGTTCCAATTCGCATCGGTGCTGGCACTCGCGTCAAGATCGCGCAGGCGTTTAGTCTGAAGTGCCCAGTGGTGTCCACAACCTTGGGCGCTCACGGTTACGCCGCCGTAAACGAACGCGATATGTTTCTCGCGGACACGGCCGCCTCCTTTTCCGATGCGTGTGTTCGTGCCATCCGGGAGCCTGCCTTGGCCGCTGAAATCGCTGAAAGGGCGTGGCGTCGTTACTTGGATCACTGGACGTGGGAAGCCGTCCGCCCAAGAGTCTGGGCGGCGGCTGAGGATTGCCTGCGACTGCGCGCCACCGCTTAAGGAATTGCTGGCCGCCCTCGTTTATCACCCAGTGCCGCAGAGGGGAAGAAACTCGCAAGTGTCTGAACCAACTCAAGGAATCGCGAGCAATCGCGCCGCTAGGAGCGTGGCTCATCAATGCTTTCTTTAAGGCTGCCTTTGGATGCGGCATCGCCGCTGAAAGTCCTTTGTTTGGGAGCGCACTCGGACGACATCGAAATCGGCTGCGGCGGCACAATCCTGCGCCTCGCCGGCCAGTATCCGAACGCTGTGTTCCACTGGGTGGTGTTCAGTGCCGTGGGAGTGCGTGCCGCCGAGGCCCAGCGCTCGGCCGAACTGTTTGCCGGAACGGCGGCGCTCAGGGGGCCATTGCTAAAAGCGTTTCAGGATGGCTTCATGCCTTTTGTCGGCAGTGAGGTGAAGGCAACCTTTGAGGAATTGAAGGCCACGTCGCCGGACCTTATTTTCACTCACAACCGCCACGACGCGCACCAAGACCATCGCTTGCTCGCGGAACTGACCTGGAACACGTTTCGGGATCACTTTATACTTGAGTATGAAATTCCGAAATACGACGGCGACCTCGGCCAACCGAATCTGTTCGTGCCGCTCGAATCCGAGTTGTGCGAGAAGAAGGTTCGTTACATCCTGGAAGCGTTTCAGTCTCAGCAGCACAAGCCCTGGTTTCGGCAGGATACATTTTTCTCGCTCATGCGATTGCGGGGCATGGAATGCAACGCTCCGAGCGGTTACGCCGAGGCGTTCTATATTCGGAAAGTAGTTATCGGCTCATCCGATGAAAGAGAGCCACGTGGCTAAGGCCAAGAATCAACTGCTCGCAGAAGAACTCACCCCTGCCGAGCCTAAAGAATTTCTCCCGATCGCCCGCCCTTCAGTCGAAGGCGCAGTGAGGCAGCGCGGACAGATGCGAGAACATCTCCGGGAATTCAACAAGTACCGCGGACTGTTTTGGATGATCACGTACCGCGACATCAAAGTGCGGTACAAGCAATCGGTGATGGGTTTCCTTTGGGCAATCCTGATGCCCGTGCTGATTGTAATGTCCGGAATCGTCGTTCGTTATGCGTATGCCTTCGCGGCGCATGTGTCGATCAACAAAGCTGACGTCGCGAGTGTGGCGGTGAAGGCCCTCCCCTGGGCGTTTCTTGTCTCCAGTATTCGATTCTCGTGCAACAGTCTTATGACCAATAAAGAACTCGTCACAAAGATCTATTTCCCCAAAGAGATTTTCCCGCTGGCGGCTGTCATGGCCAGCCTCTTCGATCTTTTCGTGGCCTCCGGCGCCCTCCTGATTTTCCTGTTTTCGATACAGGTTGGTTGGAGCATGCAGCTACTGTGGGTGCCCTTGCTGCTCGCGGCTATCGTGGTTTTCGCGTGCGGTATAGGGATGATCGTATCAGCGGCCGGGCTGTTCTTCCGCGACGTGAAGTATATCGTCGAAGTCCTGCTGACGTTCGGGATTTTCTTCACTCCGGTCTTCTATGATACGCGGATGATTGGCGATAAAGCCAAATGGCTGTTGCTGAATCCCGTGGCGCCTCTTCTGGAAGGCCTCAGCGCCTGTGTGACCCACCAGCAACCGCCGGACCCGTTGTGGATTGCCTATAGCCTGGCTTTCAGTACGGTCGCACTGGTTGGCGGCTATCTGTTTTTTAAGCGTCTCGAGCCGGCATTCGCTGAGAGCATCTAAGAACATGCCCAACAAATGCAAGGGCTGCGACGGCTACCTCTGTCCTGGTTGCTGGAATGCCCGGTCACTGGGTGTGCCCTGCGTGACGTGGAAGCAACAAATCGATCAATCACTCGCCAGGGCTGCGGCACTGAGGTCCTATGCCCTCACTTTGATTTTGCTTGTGGCCGCCGCCATAAGCACGTTCGCTGCTGCTTATTCCGCGACTTTCAACTACACCGAGAATCCCATCTCCAATGGCGGTAAATGGATCAGCGGAGGAACGGCTACCGGAGGAGCCTTCGGCGACATAGCGACGAACGGCACCTACGCCTACGGGAAGAACGAACGGTTCCCTTATGGAGATCCCAACGCATTCCTGAGCGGGACGTGGCCAAGCGATCAGACCGTAACGGCAACGGTTTATACGACGAAGGACTATTCTGGCGCTGGCTGCTGCTACGAAGTGGAAATTCATCTTCGCTTCAGCGCCCGCGGCTCCGGCGAGTATGGCTATGAGGTCAATTGCAGCCTGCAAAGCAAACCCGAGTACATTCATATCGGGTCGTGGGATGGCCCTGAAGGAAGTTTCCACGCCGTTGCCCCCGATGACACTTCGGATCATTGCGCAAACGGGGACGTGCTGACAGCTTCGATCATCGGTTCGACAATGAAGGT
>Ga0181530_10002529_pt1 | contig 21580 bp, 22 predicted proteins | sample PEATcosm2014_Bin_42_FD_119769 | JGI IMG/M metagenome (GOLD analysis project Ga0181530, IMG submission 119769) | Peatland microbial communities from MTU Mesocosm Facility, Houghton, MI, USA - PEATcosm2014_Bin10_60_metaG | ecosystem: Environmental > Terrestrial > Soil > Wetlands > Peat | place... | reverse complement strand
TGGCAACGGTCTACCTGAAAAATCCAAGCACGTCCGCTCAGAAATCAAAACAACCATTTTTTAGGTGCAACTCACTTCAATCCAATCGTTTGCTCCGAATTTCGTAACACCCTCCAACGGGGTGACATCGTTGTTTTCTCGACTGGTGGAATTGAAAAGTTCGCATTCCCTGCGGGCGAGAAATATGTAAAAAGGATTGTAGGTGTTCCCGGTGACATGGTTTCCATTCATGCGCCGAACGTTTTGATAAACGGGAAAATATTGGACGCCCCGCCCATTTTTAAGGAAATTACCAGCGGTGCAAATGGCTATTCGGGTTATACAAATGCACTATTACTGGCGACAGACAATGACAAGATTGTTTTGGGCAAAGGCGAGTATCTTGTCTTCGGAGACAATAGCCAGAACAGTTTGGATGGACGGTTTTATGGCGCTATCAAGCGAAGCAATATTAAGGGAAAGGTTGTTTTGATTTATTGGCCGTTTGAGAGAAAAGGAATACCAAAGTAAATTTATGCCATTGTTAAAACTCGAAACCACCGTTGCGCTCGCCGATGACAAAAAGCCGGCGCTGCTCGCGTCCCTTTCCAAAATCGTGGCCGGGACGATCGGCAAACCGGAACAATATGTCATGGTCGTCGTCAGCCCAGCGGCCATCCTCATGTCCGGCAAACCGGGTCCCGCTGCGTTCATGGACATCCGCAGCATCGGCGGCCTGGGCGGCAGCGTGAATCAACAGCTCGCGCAGAAGATCGGCGGTTTGTTGAAAGAATCCCTCGGCGTGCCGCCGGACCGGATTTACCTGAACTTCACCGACGTTTCCGCCACCAACTGGGGCTGGAACGGCGATACGTTCGGGTGACCGTGTTTGGATTTGCTCGTGTCGCTTGCCACTGGTCGCCCGCCACACCTCCCAGTTGACCGTGGTGTGAAACATGTTATACTTTGCTCATGAAAATGATCACCATCCGGGACTTGCGCCAGCGCTGGCCGGAGGCGGAGGCGGCGTTGCAGGTGGAAAACGAAATCCTCATCACCCGTGATTCCAAGATCGTCGCCCGACTGATGCGCGTTGCCGAGCCACCCGCCCGGCGAAAACGGTGGACGCCGGAAGAGCACAAAAAGTGGATCCGGAAGGTCTGGGGCAAAAAGGTGTTCCCCGCCATTGACGGACCACTGGCGGCGGCGCGGGCGGACCGCAAACTGATGTAAGCGGATGATATACGCGGACACCAGTTGCCTGCTGAAAGTGTTCCGGCCCGAAGCGTTGAGCGGAGCCGTGTGGAATGCCATGCATCGGGAGGACTCGGTTATTGTCTCGGTGCTGACGGAATTGGAGACCTGGGGGCAATTAAAGGCGGCCTGGACCGGGGGCAGTTTTACTCGCGCCCAATGGCGGCACGTGGAAGCACAACTGGGCATTTTGAGAAACCAGCCGCCTTTCGAGTTTCGGACGCTGCCGGGCACCATCTTTCAAACCGCGTTGCGTCAACATCGAAATTCAGGCAGCCAGCATTGTCGCACTTTGGATCGTTTACACTTGGCGGCGATGGAGGAACTGAAAGTTTCCCGCCTGATGACCCACGATGAAAGCCAGGCGAAGGCCGCCATCGCGGCGGGATTTGAAGTCGTCCGCCCTGGCCGCGATTGAACGGCATCGTTTGCTTCCGTGCCCGGCGTGCCGCCAGAGCACGTTTACCTGAACTTCAACGACATCCCCGCCGCTAACTGGGGTTGGAACGGCAACACGTTTGAGCGAAAAGAGAAACGCGCGACGAACGCTCAAATGAGATGGGCCTTTTCCGCAAAGCGGAAACCTGCTCCGAAGAGCAATCCACGCCCCGGCACAAGATCTCAAGATCTCAAAGCCGGTATTTGGATGCGAGCTGTTCGTCGCGCAAGTCAATTTATAGCACACCGCTCCCGAAATTCCAGTGCGAGTTATTCACAAGTCAGACAGGGAGCAGTTGGGGAATTAAAATTAATATTTTACGATGAATGTGATTGCGTTTTTGTTCTGAACGCAGCAACCCTTTCGTTTGATGAAAGTTTTGAAAATAATCGGGGGCATAATCATTATCGTTTGTGTATTGGCTGTTCTTGGTTTCTTTGGTTTGCGATTTCTTTTCTTGGGACGTTTTACATTTCCTTCAGACGCGGAATTCGAAGCCATCGCCAAAAATGGTCAACCGATCGCGCAGGCTATTTGCGACTATCGTTCCGAACATGGCCTTCTCCCTTTGGTGCTTTCTGACGTTGTTCCTACATATCTTCCCAAAGCGTCTGAATCGGGATGGCGGTTTGATGATGCTTTGCTCCGTCATAATGCTGGCATACCCCGTAGTGATGTTAGCTTGGCTTTTGTTGGCGAAGAGGGCTGGACGGTGTGGGGCGAAGGTATTAACCGACACCGGTTAAATGTAGTTGGACCGGTTAGTCAGAAAACTGCTCTAACAGGTGAAGCATTATTTGCTGCGCAACTTGCCGAATATGAAAGGCGGATAAGTCACCATCCTGACAATTCGTATTACAATTCTAGAATCAAAGAGTACTACGGCGATAAAATATGCTTCTTGGGTTTGGCGAAGCGGCAAAATTTACTTCGTACAGAATGTGAACGTGACACCGAGAAATTTCCAGACTGGTGGCTACCGCAAGTGGCTTTAGCTGAGTCGGACGAATTGAATACCGCTACGGAAAAGCAATTTGTGGCATGGGTTCGTCAACATGAAACATTTGCAAACTATTGGTATTTGGCTCGTTACTACCGCGATAAAGGCGACAACCGTGCGGCTTTAGCAGCACTCGATCAGGCGGCCACGTCTCCGTACGAACAATACCCTGATTGGGCTCGTTGGTCGGGTATAGGTTTTGCTTTCGACGCTGCGCAGTTCAGCTATGAAAATAGTAATTATGACTTGACGATCAAACTTTGCCAACACTGCGAACCGATACCAGGCTCGTGGGAAGGGTGTACCCTGCTGGAATTTGTGGCGGCAGCGGAGCTTAAACAGATGCAATTCGAGCCCGCTATTACCAACGCTCAGCGGGTTGTTGATATAGCCAAGCAACATCCCATGCAAGTCGAGATTGATGTCGGGAATTTATCGAAACTGTTAGAGGCTGCGAAGGCGCACGATACGAATTTTGAATATCAGCCGCACGAAACGGAAAATCCCCAATGGGAATGGTCACTGTTCGTAAAACCGAGTCCATAACGTTGCGGGCTGGCACCTCAATCAACGGTTGAATCCACTTTGCAGCCAGAACTTTTTTAATTTCACGGCACAAAGAAAAACATCAACAACATTGCATTGGGCGGAACGGAAATTAAACTCCGCGCGCGTGTTGAACCTGAATTCACTCAATCCCCAGCAACGCCAGGCCGTCGAAACGTTGAACGGTCCGGTCCTGATCCTGGCCGGGGCCGGCACCGGCAAGACGCGCGTCATCACGTTCCGCATCGCCCACCTCATCGCCAAAGGCATCGCGCCGGGAAACATCCTCGCTGTCACCTTCACCAACAAGGCCGCCCGCGAAATGCAGGAGCGCGTCCTCAAACTCATCCCCAGACCCAAGGCGCCAGACCCCAAAACCTCGGACCCTCGTCCCACGATTTGCACGTTCCATTCGCTCTGCGTCCGGATTTTGCGCCAGCACATCGAGCAGCTCGGTTACAAACGGAATTTTGTCATCTACAACGAATCCGAACAGCTTGGCGCCGTGAAAAAAATCCTCGCGCAGATTTCCGCCAAGGGCGAAAAGGCCGACCCGGCGGCGGTCCTGGCCCTGTTGAGCCGGTTCAAAAACGGCGGCGAACGCGCCGCCGTCTTCGCCGATGAAAGTATCCGCGCGCTGGCCCAGCACATCCGGTCGCGCTACGAAACCGCCCTGCACGCCTGCAACGCCGTGGACTTCGACGACCTGATCCTGCTTACGCTGCGGCTGTTCAACGAACATCCGGACGTGCTCGAAACCTGCCGCGCCAAATATCGTTACGTCATGGCAGACGAATACCAGGACACCAACGCCACGCAGTTCCAGCTCATCCACGCCCTGACCATGAAACACCGGAATTTCTGCGTGGTGGGCGACGACGACCAGAGCATTTACGGCTGGCGCGGCGCGGAAATCGGCAACCTGTTGGATCTGGAAAAACATTTTCCGGAGGTGAAAATCATCAAGCTCGAACAGAATTACCGCTCGACAAATACCATCCTGGACGCCGCCAACGCCATCATCAAAAACAACGCGCGCCGCCGGCCCAAACAGCTCTGGTCAGGCAAGGGCCGGGGCGACAAGATCGTTTTGCGCGCCTACACGAATGATGACGACGAGGCGCGCAATCTGGTCGAGCAGATTGAATTTGCGCGCCGCGCCCACGGCATTTCCTGGTTGCACCACGCCGTTTTGTTCCGGACAAATGTGCAGTCGCGGCCACTCGAAACTGCGTTCCGCACGGCTGGCGTCCGTTATCATCTCATCGGCGGCCAGAGTTTTTTCGACCGGGCGGAAATCCGCGATTTTCTCGCCTACCTGAAGGTGTTCATCAATCCACACGACGACGTCAGCCTGCTGCGCATTGCGAACGTGCCGGCACGGGGGCTGAGCGATGTGACCATGGAACGCCTGCTCGCCGCGAGCCACGAGCGGAAGGGTTCCGTGTTCGCGGCGATGAAAAATCCGGCGGTGCAGGTGACTTTTCAGGCCAAGGCGCGTCAGAGCATCGAGGCGTTTGTTGAATTTGTGGAGCGAACGCGGGCACAACTTGGAGGTAGGGCAGGCTTCCAGCCTGCCCCGCGAGCGATTCAGCGCGAGCGTGAAAACAAAAATAACTCCGCCGACTTCGGCGGCGGGGGCAGGCTGGAAGCCCGCCCTACTTTGCAAGCCTGGGCCGAACATTTTCTGGACGAGACCGGATATTTCGCCGAACTCCGGCGTTTGGAAAAAAATCGCGAGAATGCCGAAGACCGCATCCGCAACCTGCGCGAACTGGTTTCCACGCTCGATAATTTTGGCCGGCCCGGCGACCCGGCGTCCGACCGGCTGCAAACCTTTCTGGACGACATCACCCTCGACAGCGAGCTCGAGGAGGAAAAGGAAGCCGGCGACGCCGTGACGCTCATCACCATGCACAGTTGCAAGGGGCTGGAATTTCCGCGCGTCTATATCGTGGGACTGGAGGAAGGCCTGATGCCGCACGCGCGGTCGGCGGCGGAAGGCACTCTCGATGAGGAACGGCGGCTGTTTTACGTGGCGGTGACGCGCGCGATGCAATCGCTCACCCTCAGCCATTGCGCCGGCCGGATGCGCTACGGGCAGCTGATGCCCTGTCACCCGTCGCGCTTTCTCAAGGAGCTGCCGCCCGAACTCGTGGAAGACGCCGATGCCAAGGATAAAGAGCCATTGAACCCGGACGCCGGCAAGAAAATGTTCGACGTCCTCCGCAGTGCCATCAGTTAAAAAGGAAACCACGGGAACCTCGCAAAAATTCTTAACGCAGAGAACACAGCGCGGCGATGCCGCAACCAAATCTTTTTGGACTGCGGCGGGAAGCGAAGTGCCACGCTGCTTTGGAATCTCTGTCCGCAGTCGAAAAGCGGTGTCGCCGCTGCGCTCTGCCACCGCACTCCAAAATCCTCGCGGTATGTGACGATTCTGACGGATAGCAGTGCATAAGCGCGCAAGGGTTTGACGCGGATTATGGATTCCCGCGCAATCGCCGTTCGACGGTCGCGAGCATCTCTTTCAGTTTGTCCATTGCCTCCAGATCGCCTTTGAGTTCGAGCAGCGGCTTGAGTTCCGCGCGGATTTGCTTCCAATCGAGCTTCCCATGCTGGCGGATCAGCACGCGCTCGACGTCACCCCAGTCCAGGTTGCGCCCGGCAAAAGCCTTGTGGACAATCAAATCCTCGGCGGAGCAGGTAATTAAGGATTGTTTTTCCGCCCAGCTCCAGACCGACGCCCGCTGGATGCTTCGCTCTTCGAATGGAAACGCGCCCAGGGCCATGTCCACGCTGACACCGCCCTTCGTGCGGACCAGCAACACGCGCTGGATCAAGGCGAACTCACGCGCATCCGGGCGTCGGGGTTGAAATTCCTTCAGTATGGCATCGGTGAACGATTCCTCGTTTCCGAAACCGGTGAACAAGGTAAGGTCCACGTCCTGCGTCAGCCGCGGCTCTCCCCAGCGTTGCACCGCGATGCCGCCGATAAAGCAGAACGGCCATTGCCGTTTCTGGCAGAAGCGCTGGACTTCGCCGGCGGCCTCCAGAATGCCGGGCAGATGAATCATGAAGGCCGCCTCTTGTGAAAGAGCGCTTGTTGTTCGACCAGGCCGGACCAATCCGGCCGTTCACGCCAGCCCTCGACCGCGCAGAGCGACTGGATGATTTCCCGGGCGCGTTCCTCCGTCATGGCCGCGAGTTCCTGGGCCTTGAAGGTTTCCACGGCTTCCCAACGCTCGTGATAGGCCGCGCGCGCCTCGTTCAATTCCAGCGGATCGGAACTCATGCCCGGAATTATAGGCAAATCCCTCCGACTGTCAGCAATGCTTTCAGCTGCGGGACCCGATGAGGAACTGCCGCCCGAACTCGTGGAAGACGCCGATGCCAGGGACAAAGAGCCGTTGAACCCGGACGCCGGCAAGAAAATGTTCGACGTCCTCCGCAGCGCCATCAGTTAAACGACCGTAGGAGACGACGTAAGGAGTCTCTAACTTGTCCTTCAAAAACCGAATGAATTTGAGACTCGTCACCTCGTCTCCTACCAAGAAAGAGATTTTCAACGGACTGTTTGCTGTGGGTTGAAAGGCAGGAATCGGAAAGGAAGGATTCTTCGCTTGGACGGTCCCGGGCGGTCTGATTAAATCCGCCCGACACAACATGAGCGACGGAAAACAACCATTTACTGAATATGTGACCAAGGCCCAGCGTGGCCCGGACGCCTCCCGGTGGGGCTGGATTGCCGCCGGCATCCTGGCCGTGCTGTTGGTTGTGTCATTGCTGCTCTGGGCCTCGGCAGTGGGCAAACTGCGTGGATTGGAATCGCTCCAAACCAAACTGGATGACGCCAATGCCAGTCTCGCCGGCGCACAGGCCGAAAACCAGAAAGCCAAAGACCAGATTGCGGCCCTGCAATCCAAGGTTGCCGATCTGGAACAGGACAAGAATACCGCCGCCCAGATGGCCAAAGGCCTCGAAAATGAGATGCGCGCCGACCTCGAATCCAAGGATGTCACCATCTCGAACCTGCAAGGCAGGCTCACTGTGAACATCCTCGACCGCGTCATGTTTGATTCCGGCGAGGCGATCTTGAAACCGGCCGGAGAATCCGTGATGCGCAAGGTTGCCGCCATTCTCGCCGGACATCCGCAACTGAAGATTCACGTCATCGGGCACACGGACAACGTGCCCATCCGGCCCGAAGCCCGCAGCCGGTTCGCCAGCAACTGGGAACTTTCCACCGCCCGCGCCCTGGCAGCCGTGCATTTCCTCACCGAAAAGGCGGGCGTGGACCCGCGCCGCGTCGGGGCCGTCGGTTACGGCGAATATCGCCCCCTTGCCGACAATGCGATCGCCGAGGGAAGAGCCAGGAACCGCCGCATTGCCATCACCATTCTGCCGGATGAACTCGCCGGAGCCGACACCGTGCCGGCAGTGAAGCCCGGCACGTCCACGAATTCCCCGCCGCAACCCCCTGGAACCGAGACGCCTGAACCCCCTGTGAAATAGATCGGTTCTTCGCTGTTTTCAGTTCACCTGCGATGAACCGGGGAACATTCAACGCTCAACATTCAATGTCGAACATTCAAGGAAAGGCACCCTTCGGTGTTGGATGTTGAATGTTGAATGTTTTTTCCGTTCAGGGGTAAAAATGGCCCCCAGCGGCGAGCGACCGTAAGATTGATTTGCCAATATCCGAACACCGGCAAAAAAATATTCGACGTCCTCCGCAGCGCCATTAAATAAACCACGGTAGGAACCCCAAAAATTACTCGCCGTTCATACCGCCATGAAGGCCGTTTCAACGGTCGGCGTCTCGTGTTCGGCGATTTTCACGCGCATTTTTTTCAATGCCAGCTCCTGGATCTGCCGGATGCGTTCGCGCGTGACGTCCAGCCGGTCGCCGATTTCTTCCAACGTTTTGGGCCGGCCGTCATCCAGTCCGAACCTCAAGGCCAGAATCTTGTTTTCCCGGGGCGTGAGCGTGGCCAGGACTTTCTGGACCAGTGCCGTGTCGTTTTGCTGAATCAGCCGGTCGAACGGCGCCGCGGCGTCCGGGTCCGCCACCACTTCGGAAATCTGTTTCGGCTCGTCGGTCCCAATCGGAGCGTCGAGCGAAATGGGCGCCCGAGACGCGTCGCGATATTGCTGGATGCGGCGCGGATTAAGTCCCAGATATTCCGCCACCTCCTGGTCCGTCGGGTCCCGGTCGAACGCCTCGCGCAGTTTTACCTCCGCCTTGCGGATGTGCGCCACCTTGTCCACCACATGCACGGGCAGCCGGATGGTTTTGGACTGGTTGGCCAGCGCCCGCATGATGCATTGCTTGATCCACCACGAGGCATAGGTGGAGAGCTTCGCGCCTTTGCGGGGATTGAACCGCTCGACGCCTTTCATCAGGCCGATGTTGCCCTCGTTGATCAGGTCGAGCAGTGGAAGCCCCAGGCCTTCGTAGTCGCGGGCGATCTTCACCACCAGCCGCAGATTGGCCGTGATCATCTTTTCGCGCGCCTTCCGGTCACCTCTTTTAATCCGCTTCGCGAGAACGATTTCCTCCTGCGGCGTGATCAATTTCACCTGCCCGATTTCGCGCAGATACAATTGCAACGTGTCGCCATGAAGTGATTCCGATGGCATGGGTTCCGATGGAGCGATGTTCGTGGACACCGGAGTGCTCGCAACTGTGGTTTCAGGCATCCGGAATCTTAATCGCCAGGGCGGACGCATTCCGGTCAGGGGAATCCGAACGGATTTGACCGTTGAGCCTCGCGCAAATCGGTTTGTTTTCAATGCGAATCTCATGTTGGCCTTTTTCTTCAACTCGTTTGCCGGTTGCTTCGTTGTTTGGAAAGCGCGGCTGGCGGTTACGCCGCCAAGGTGATCATCGGGCGGTTCTCCCGCATGGATTGCTGACGGGCATTCCAATTGGCCACTGCCTGGACTTTTTCCGCCGCGAGGGTGGGGAAAAACAGGTGCGGATAATTCGTTTGCCAGGCTGCCGCCTCGGCTTCACCGAGACCCAGACGGACCAGCCGTTCCGGCGCTTGCAGCGCACGGCTGTAGTCCTCGAAGATCGCCTCTTTAACACCGGCAATCTGCGCCCGAATCTTCCGGCAGCATGCCCGGCAGCCGTTTTGGATCAAACCGCCTGCTTCGCGATTTTCAATTGTGCTTGTCTGTTTCATCGTTTCTTACTCCTTTCATACTTATGTAATAACTACAGTTACATTTTCTCACAAAAAAAAAGACTGTCAAACGGCTTTTTTGACGGCGCCCGGACACGAGGCTTTGATCATGCCGATCACCCCGACCAAAGTGGTCTTCTCCAGATCCCGCTCCATGGCATTCTCCGCCGACGCAAAGACCCGTTTCAAGGTTTCCCGGATGCAATGGCCCACCGGGCAGGCGCTGTTGGCTTTTCGGGCGGGACTGGCAAAGGGCTCAAGAGCTTCCACCGCCCGATAAACCTCAGCCAGATTGATGCGGCCCGGGGAACGGGTCAATCGGGAGCCGGACCCGGCCCCCTTGCGGGTCTCCACCAGCCGGGCCCGCTGCAACGACAGGAGGAGCCGCCGGATGATGACGGGATTGGTGTTGACGCTGGCCGCCAGCCTGGCTGACGTGACTGGGTCGCCCTCCTTGTAAGCGAGGACGGCGAGCACGTGCACGGCCATGGCAAAACGACAGCTCGTTCGCATAATGAATGCTTAATAAGTAACCGCAGAGATTACATTTGTCAACTGGAAACTGCCGCTTGAACTGGTGGACGACGCCGGCAGGAAATGTTCAACGTCCTTCGCCGCGCCATTAATTGATGATGCCGGGTTTGATTCGCGACAGCGGACGACCCGATATGGGCACCCAACTTGCGAGTCTTGGGAAGTCCATTCCGGCGCGGGATTTCATTTCAAACCCGGAATTGGGATTGTGATAACAGCAATCTTGGCGGATACTATGATTCATGATGCTGCGCAATCACCAACGAGTGTTGTTTTGTCTGTTGCTATTGGGCGTGTTGTTGTCCGCACGCGGGGAGTTGGTGCCGGCCAATTTCAGCGCCGCCCAGCCGATCAAGGTCATGGCCATCGGCGATTCGATCACCGACGACTGCGTTTACAACGGCGCCTGGCGTCAGTATCTGCAACCGCTGCTCGATGCCAATGGTTATCCCTTCGTTTTTGTGGGCCGGGTACAGTCAATGCCGTCCGGGAGTTTCACCAAAACGCAGCATGAAGGGTATTGCGGAGCCGTTATTGCCCCGCCCGGCGTGATGACCAGTCCGGTGAATGGCTACGCCGGCACAAATGTTTACCTCCTGAAAATCGCCGCTGACGCCCTGACGAATGCGACCCCCGATCTGGTGCTGGTACTGATCGGCGCAAACGACATTGGCCGCGGACGCGATCCCTATCAGGTCGCAACGAATGACATGCCGAACCTGCTGGACATTATTTTTTCAAACGCTCCCAATGCCAATGTCATCCTCGCCAAGATCACATCACTCTATAACGCAAATCTTACCGGCCTCACCTACGCCGCCTACGCAACCAACGTTCCCATTTACAATGCCGCCCTGCAAGCGATGGTCAACCAGCGGCGGGCCCTCGGACAAAACGTGTCCCTGGCCGACATGTTTTCCGCCGTGAAAAGAGTCGTGATGTTCAACAGCGATAATGTGCATCCGAATACGACGGGCTTGCAGGCCGTTGCGCAGGAATGGTTCACCCGCATCCAAGCCATCACCATCACAACCAACCAGGTGACATCCACGCTGATTCCTGGCGGAGACATTTGGAAATACTCCGACACGGGCCAGGACCTGGGGACGAACTGGTCACAACCCGATTACGACGACAGCGGCTGGGCCAGCGGCGCGGCGAGACTGGGTTACGGTGACCCGGCGGTGTTCACCACGGTCAGTTATGGGACGAATGCATCCAACAAACACATCACAACCTATTTCCGCGACTCGTTTGTCGTGCCGGGCAACGTAACCTTCACCAATCTCAATTTCCGCCTCGCGCGGGTGGACGGCGCCGTGGTCTGGCTCAACGGCCGGGAAGCTTTTCGCACCAACATGCCGACCGGACCGATTACCTATACGAACCTGGCGTCGCAATATACGTTTGTTCAGGAGACGCCATACACTTTCTACCCGACAAACATCGCGGTGTCGAATTTGCCCGCGGGAACCAACCTGGTCGCGGTGGAAGTTCATCTATTCTTGGCCAACCGAACCTCCCTCGGCCTTGACCTGGAACTAATCGGCACGGGTTACTTTTTGCCGCCCTCTCTTTCCATCGCATCCGCGGGCAACGACATTTCCCTTGCCTGGCCGGTTGCCGGCGGAACCGGCTACATGCTTTATTCCTCAACCGACCTGACCGCGCCGGGAGGTTGGGCCATTGCGGCGGCAACGGTTCAGACCAACGGCGGGCAATATGTCGTGACCTTGTCGCCCGACGCGGTCACGAGATTTTTTCGTCTCCAGAAACCCTAGAAACCGTCTTATAAATATCTGCCGATGCCAGGGACAAACAACCGCCGGTCTCCGCCACTGCGATGCATCACGCCGCGCCGAGCAGCGTGTGAATCTTGGGCATCCAGTCGCTAATCGGGATTTTCTGGGGACAATGGCCTTCGCAGTCGTGGCAGGCAACGCAAATACTGGCCCGCGCCGATTCCGGGATGAAAATCTGATACTTGAAGCGCGCGCCCGGAATGTCCTCGTGGAGAAACGCTTCGTTGTAGATTTCAAAATTGGACGGGATGTTCACTCCATTGGGGCAGGGCATGCAATAGTTGCACTTGGTGCAGGGAATGGCGGCTCGTTCCCGGTACTTTTGCCGCAAGTCGGCGATCAGTTTCAGATCCGCTTCCTGAAACGAGTGGCTGCGAGCGTGAGCCGCCGAATCCAGGTTGGCGTTAACCTGGTCCAGATTGCTCATCCCGCTCAACACCACCGACACTTCGGGCTGGTCCCAAAGCCATTGCAACGCCCAGTCCGCCGGGGAGCGCTTCACGCTGGAGCGTTCGATCACCTGGCGAATGGGCGCCGGCGGATTGGCCAGCCGGCCGCCGAGCAGCGGTTCCATGATTACGACGGCCAGGCCCCTGGCGGCGGCGAGCTTCAACCCCCGGGTGCCCGCCTGGTTTTCCGTGTCCATGTAGTTGTATTGAATCTGGCAGAAGGTCCAGCGATCGTAGCCGTTGACAATGTCAGGAAAGCTCTCGTAATCGTCGTGGAACGAGAAACCCAGGTGGCGAATGTGTCCGTCGCGAATCGCAGCGTCGGCCTTTTCCAGGAGTTTGTATTTCGGGACGATTTCGTTCCAGCGCTTTTTATCCAGGGCGTGGAGCAGATAGAAATCAATGCGATCGGTCTGGAGCTTGCGCAGTTGCTCGTTCAGCATCCGGTCAAAATCGGCTTCCTTCTCAATCAGCCACACCGCAGACTTGGTGGCTATTTTCACCCGGTCCCGATGTCCGCGCAACGCCTTGCCGAGAACGGTCTCGCTGGCGCCGTCGTGATAGATGTAAGCGGTGTCGAAATAGTTCACGCCCTGATCCAGGGCGTGGCGGATCATGCGCACCGCTTCCGCTTCATTGATATTGGGGCCGTTGGGATTTCCGTCCACGACCGGCAGGCGCATGCAGCCAAAGCCCAGAACCGAAGCGTCCCAATCCAGCCTGCCGAACTTGCGATATTGCATGGCAACGGTTTCGGAGGAATTCATTCACGAACCACGGCGGGCAGGCGGCTCGCGGCGTGTTGATGGATTGCCGCGCCCAGCCAGGCAATGGTCTGGCCCAGATCATTCATGTTGCGCGCAGCCTCGTCGTCCCTGGCCACGTCACCCTTGTCCAAACCAAATCCGAGGTTCCAATACGTGGATCCCGGCACGATGGCGCCGGACATGAGGAACATGTGATTCATCGTGTCGAAGGCGTGCGTGCCGCCGCCGCGTCTGACCGCCACCACGGCGGCCCCGATTTTTCCGCGGAACAGTCCGCCGTTGGCCAGCGCCACCAGCCCGGCGCGATCCAGCAGCGCCTTCATCTCGGCGCTCACGTCGGTGAAATAAGTCGGTGATCCGAGGAGGATCGCGTCAGCCGCGGCCATTTTCTCGAAGCACTGGTTGAAAAAGTCATCCTTCTGGCTGCACCGGGAATTTTTCTTCTTGAAACACACGTAACAAGCCTGGCATCCGCGGATGGGTTTTCCGCCGAGCTGGATGAACTCGGTTTCCCAGCCGGCTGCGGCCAGCGGCGCCAGCGCCTTTTTCAAAAGAATTTCAGTGTTCCCGCCCTTGCGCGGGCTTCCATTTATGGCAACGGCTTTCATGGCTGTAATCTGTAATCACACACGATTTTAACTTCCTGCTTTAACCGGGCCGTGTCAATGACAACCAAAGTTGAAAGAGGTTTTTTGACCTGACGCAGGGCCCTTCGCGCCGGACAGCAGCCAGAACCGTTCAGCATGGGCAGTCCCTGCCCGCGCTCCGTCCATCACCCAGGCGGATTTGCATCAGCCGCAATTCCGTTCGCAGGCTCCAGCCGGTGTGCGCCCAGAACTTCATCCCGGCCGCGTTATTGGCGAAGATGAAGATGTTGCATTTTTGGATGCCGGCCTTGCGGAGTTTCGCCAGACAGGCGTTCACCAGCAGCCGGCCGATGCCGCGACGCCGGTGGCGTTTTGACACCGCCAGGTGATGTAGATAGCCGCGCCGCCCGTCGTGGCCGCACAGCACGGCGCCAATGATCCGTCCGCCCTGCTCCGCAACGAAACTGAGACGCGGGTTGCGTCGTAGAAATGCAGCGATGTCGCGGCGCGTGTGGGACTCGTTCAACCCCACGCCCTCGGTGCGCCGCCACAAGGCGATGACCGCGTCGAAATCTTCGATGCGGAAACGGCGCACGATCGTTTCATCAGCGCCAGGGTGTGCCAGAACAATCATGTTGGAAACTGGGACTTCAACATTTCTCCGGAAAATTGCCGCTGATCTTATTCAAGGTAAACAGCAAAGTTGGGAACCGGCAATTCAGGCGCGTAGTGAAATCAACCAAGCTCACGGTTCCGGGTCGGCATCCTGGCCGGGGTGAAGGCCAAATTGGACGAGTTTGGCCTTCATGGTGATGCGCGAGATGCCGAGCCACCGCGCAGCTTTGGCTTGATTGCCCCGGGCCTGCTGAATGGCGCGGGCGAAGAGTTCGCGTTCGGCAGTTTCAAGCACACGCGCATGGATGTCAGTGATTTCCCCGCGGCGCGCGGCGGCGAGTAATTCGTCCACGTATTCGCCAAGGGGACGCATCGTGGAATATACCTCTCCGCCAATTTTGTTCAGCGCGGCGCGGACATGATCGAGGTTAATGGTGTAACCTTGAGCGGCGAGGAGGGCCTTGCGCATCACATTTTCCAGCTCGCGCACGTTGCCGGGCCAGGATTGCGACTGAAGGAACTCCACCGCTTCGGAATGAATGGACGGACTCGCATTGCCAAGATCCGGGCCGTGCTTGCCGAGAAAATAGCGGACGAGGTCGGGAATATCCTCGCGGCGATGGCGCAATGGCGGCAGTGTGATCGCCACCACGTTGAGACGGTAATACAGATCTTCGCGAAATTGTTTCTCGCGGATGGCGGTTTCGAGGTCGTGGTGGGTGGCGACGACAACGCGGACATCCACCGAAATGGTTTCCTTGCCGCCCAACCGTCGCAGGGTTTTCTCCTGAAGCACGCGCAGAAGTTTTGACTGCGTGCCGGGGGGCAGGTCGCCGATTTCATCGAGAAAGATCGTGCCATGATCCGCCTGCTCGAAGCGGCCAATCCGCTTTGCGTCCGCGCCGGTGAACGCGCCGCGTTCGTGGCCGAACAATTCGCTTTCCAGCAGGGTTTCGGGAATCGCCGCGCAGTTGATGGCGATGAACGGCGCGTTGGCGCGGTCGCTGTGCTGGTAAATGGCGCGCGCAATGAGTTCCTTGCCCGTGCCGGTTTCACCGCGAATCAGCACGGTGACGGGTTTGGAGGCCACCCGGCCGATTTCCTTGTAGATTTCCTGCATGGCCTGGCTCCGGCCAACGAGCGCGTCGCGACTCGGGCTGGCTTCGCCCAGACCGACCGGTTCGGACATCCGGCGATTGCTGTCGGCGGCTTTGCCGACCAGTTCGATCAATTGCGGAATGTCGAACGGCTTGAGCAGATAATCGTAGGCGCCAACCTTTATCGCTTCAATGGCGGTTTCAGTGGTGCCAAACGCGGTGACCAGAATGATGGGCAGACGGGGTTTGGCCGCGTGCAGTTGACGGACGAGTTCCAAACCGTTCAGGCCCGGCAGCTTCAGATCGGTGATGACGAGATTGAACGAGTCTTTAATGGCGCGGGCCAGGCCGTCGTCGCCGCGCATTTCAATGGCTACCTCATGGCCTTCCGCGGCCAGCACCCGTTGCAGAGTGTCGGTGATTCCGGGATCGTCTTCGATCAGCAAAATTCTGGCGGCCGCGTTCATTCAGTTGCCTGAGGCAACACAATACCAAAGGTTGTGCCATGATGCACGTGTGTTTGATACTGGAGCGCGCCGCCGTGGTTCTGAACGATGCCCGCCGCGATGGACAATCCCAATCCCGTGCCGGTGTCCTTCGTGGTGAAGAACGGATCGAACAAGCGCTTTTCGATTTCGGGGGGAATGCCTTTGCCGGTGTCGGTGACTTCCAAAATGACGACGTCCGTCTCGCCGTTGGAAAGAGGTTTCCGGTCACGGCGAGCGCGCAACGTGATCGTGCCGTCGTGGGCGATGCTGTCGGCGGCGTTTTGCACGAGGTTGATCAACACCTGTTGGATCTGCGCGGGGTCCACCCGGATTCGCATGGGCGCCGATGATTCCAAAACGAGGCGGATGCCGGCCTGGGCAAGTTGCGCCGCCAGGCAATGCTGCGTTTCCAGCAAAACCAGGTCCGCCGTAATGGTGGCCAATCGCGGCTCCGTTGGCCGCGCGAAATGGAGAAAGTCATTCACGATCCGCTCCAGGCGCAGGATTTCCCGTTCCACGAGTTTGGTGTCGGCGTGTTCTGCGGAACCGGGTTGGAATTTTTTTTGCTGGATGAACAAGGCGGCTTTGATGGCGGTCAGGGGATTTCGGATTTCATAGGCCACGCCAGCCGCGAGCAGCCCCAGGGAGGCGAGTTTTTCGTGGCGCTCCACCAGGGACTGGCTTTCCACCAGCTTGACGCGCAACGGAGCGATCATGTCCCGGTAAACCACGCCGGCCAGCGCCACGCCAAACACGAACAACAAACCCAGCGGGCCGAGCACCGACCAGCGGAGTTGCTTGAGTGTTTGATTCGCGTGCTCCAGAAGCTGCTTGCGCGAATCGTAGTGGGCTTTGGCCAAAGTCTGGCCCAGACCGAACAGGCGCTGCGATTCGACGCGGAGAGGATTATAGTCGGCCAGCGAAGCGCTTTGTTGATCGGAGGACTGCATCTTCGCCTGCAAATCCCGGGCGACACGCATGTAGTCATCGTAAGCGACATCAATTTGTTGCAGAGCATCCTTTTCGTGTTGCGTGGTCAATTTGGGTTTCTGTTCGTCAATCCAGCCATCAAGTTTGTGGCTGGCTTTGAGGAATTCGTTCCAGATTACTGGATTGTGATCCGTTCCGTAACGCTGCATCGTGTTGTTCAGTTCGCGAAGTGAGTCGCGGAATTGATCCGCGATCCTGAAACTCTCGGAATCCACCTGGCTTAGCCTCTCGCTCAACTGCGCAGCCTGCCGTTGCGAATTCAAGGTCGCCAACAGGATCAGCGCGCCCATCAGCGCCACGACCAGCGTGAGCACCACCAATCTAAACCTCAAGCCGAATTTCATAGCTGATTAAGAATTTTAACGGATGTGGGAGCAACTGGCCACAAGAACCAGCCACCTGATCCATGGGGACTGCTGAATGCATAACCCATGCCCATTGCCGGGTTCAGGCACGGGGTGGCTGAACGTTCCTCGTTTATCCCGGAAATACAAATTCGGTCCCGCTTCCGATCCGGTTCACTGCGGCCAACCGCCAAGAACCTTTGCCGTTCAGCATACTTGCTTTGCAGTCAAATCCGCGCGCCATCTTTTGAGAAGCCGAAAAGTCATTGCAATTGATGGCTTGGCCGGTCCCATCCGACGTTGGCATGGTCCCCGCTAAGGCCATTGAACCATGAGAAGCCATCTCATAAAAACGACCGGGTCGATCGGCTCGAACGCGATCGGTTGGCCGTGTGGGCTCAACGACTTTCCATTGTTCGCCGGTCAGGACCAGCCGCCAAAATTATGCGTTATCGGCAAAAGCAGGAGGACAGATTTATGAAGCGGTTTCGAATCGTGCGACCTGTCGTCAGATCGCCAAGAGCCGTGTTTTTGCGGGCAGGTTGACGCCGCCCCTATGTCCATACCCGTTCAAACGGTCGGGGAGGCAACTGCGCATGGCAGGCTGGCGGGCCGGCGGGCAGCCGCCATTCTGTTTTCCCACTGCCCCTCAGATCCCCGGCCCTGGCGCGCGGCAACGGCATTGGCTTCCGCCGGAATGACCGTGGAGGTGCTTTGTCTCCAGGATGATTCAGCCACGCCACGCCAGGAAACGATCGACGGGGTCAAGGTCTTTCGGGTGCCAGTGCAGAAACGTCGGTCGGGCAAAGTGCGTTATCTGTTCGAATACACCTCGTTTCTGCTCGTGGCTGCCGGATTCCTCAGCTACCGGCGCCTCCGTTACGGTTACGATCTGATTCATGTCCATAACATGCCGGATTTCCTCATCTTCGCCGCGCTCGTGCCGCGGATTCTGGGAACGAAAGTAATCCTGGACATGCATGACCCCATGCCGGAGCTGCATGAAAGCATTGCGGGGCACAAGGATCCCCGCTGGCTGGGCGAGCTGTTAAAAAGGATTGAACGGCTCAGCCTGAGGTTCGCGGATCTGGTGCTTACGCCGAACGCCGCATTCCGCGAACTCTTCCTTTCGCGCAGTTGCTCGCCCGGCAAACTGCACATCATCATGAATTCGCCGGAAGAAGAGATCTATCACCCGAACGCGTTTCCCGGGCAAAGTCAGCCGAAAGGGGATGTTCGACGACCATTCAAACTCTTGTACCACGGCTCATTAGTCGAGCGCAACGGACTGGACATCGCCATCGAAGCGGTTGCATTGGCCCGCCCGTATATCGCGAATGTCACACTGCTCATCTGTGGGAAGCGAACCAAATACCTGGACGCTTCACTGGCGCTGGCGAAGCAGAAGGGATTAGGCGATCGCGTTTGCTACCTCGGGCCACAATCGCGCGAGGGAATTGCCCGATGTATCGCGAGTTCCGATCTGGGACTGATTCCCAACCGTCGGTCCAAGTTTACAGAACTGAACATGCCCACGCGTATTTTCGAGTGTCTGGCCATGGGCAAGCCTGTGATTGCCCCCAACACCCGCGGCATCAGAGACTATTTCGGTCCCGGTGAACTCCTGTTCTTCGAACTGGGCAACGTGGAAGACCTGGCCAGGAAGATTCAATGGTTATTCCATCACCCGGCGGAAGTGGATCGCATCGTGGAACGGGGGCGCCGGATCTATCAACAACACCTCTGGAGTTCAGAAAAAGCCTGCTACCTCTCTCTGGTCGAATTCATGGTGAACCGTAACTGCGGGGCTCAACCGCGCCAGTCACCAGGCGCGTCACTTGAAACCAAAGGCCATGGAGAACAGCGAGAATGGCCCCCGGAGCCAAACGAGGCTTCAGTCCCGCCTATTGAAAAATGACTGTGAGGTTTCGAACATGAAATTAAAAATCTTTTTGGCGGACGATGATGCGGAGGTGCGGGAGATGTCGGGACCAAAAGGGAGAACATCAATGAAGCGTCCGAATGAATCTGCCGGTGCAACTGCCCCCACTGAGGCGGACCGGAGTGGAAGTGTAAAACCGACAATGAGCCGGATTTTGGTCGTGGACGACGATGCCTCCGTGCGTGAAATGCTGACGCGCGTTCTGGCCGGTGAAGGCTATTTGGTATGGGCGGCGGCGGATGGAACGGCCGCGCTCGAAATCGCTGCCGCTGCCAGGGTTGATCTGGTGTTGCTGGATTTAAACCTGCCCGGAAAGAGCGGTTGGGATATTTTCGAAAGGCTTACGACGGAAAACCCCATGCTGGCTGTGATTATCATCACTGCCAGGTCAAACCAGATCTTCACTGCGTTGGGTGGAGGGGTCGGAGCGTTGCTGGAGAAGCCGCTCGATTTTCCGAAGCTGCTTCAGACTATCAGCCGGCTGCTCGCGGAACCCGCTGAATCACGATTCGCGCGGATGGCGGGCAAGCCGGCGGACTTCCATCATGTGCACGCGCAGCCCAAAGAACAGTAAAACAACACAATGAACGCGAAAGCCACCATGGAAAATTCAGATTTGAAAATCAGTTGCCAGGAGTCCAACGACACCTGTCATTCGACAGCCTTGTTTGTCAAGGTAAGTAAATTTGAGACGGACAGTTTTCCGGTGGGCGTGCGACTGGCCGCTTCGGCGACAACCGGAACGTCTGATTTTTTTTCGCGTGTGCTTCGTTTCGAAAGGCGGTTCCAGCCGCTCCATCGAAATTCGTTGCGCTAATTTCTTTGCCAGCAGACTTCTTCCTGAAATTTATGTCAAAAGACAACCAGTTACCCCCGAGAGAGGCGGACACGCCGGCCAGCGCCAGCCGGCCAGAAACTGCCAAGCCCGGCGAAAAGAAAATTGAATGGAGTTAAAAATGTCTGATTCAACACCGCAGCCAGCCCGCGCCGACCAAGCCCCGACCGTGCCTTTGCAACCTGCGTCCGGCAGGAAACGCCGTTGGGCCTGGGTTGTGGTTGCGTTGGTGATCATTCTCGCAGTTGGAGGAATTTTCTTTTTGCGACACCGGGAATCATCGCCATCGGAAACCCGCTCAACGCAAGGACGTGGGGGTTTGGGTTCGGCGGCCATCATGGTCAGCACCGCGACGGCGCAAACGGGCGACATTGGGATCTACGTCAATGCGCTGGGCGTGGTGACCCCGCTCAATACGGTGTCGGTGAAGAGCCGCGTGGATGGCCAGCTCGTGAAGGTGAATTATCAGGAAGGGCAATTGGTTCAGGCCGGCGACCCGCTGGTGGAAATTGATCCGGCGCCGTATCAGGCGGCGCTGGACCAGGCCGCCGCCAAAAAAAACCAGGATCAGGCGCAATTAAATCTTCAGCAGGTCGAATTGAAACGGGAGGCCGACCTGATCGCCGCCAAAATTGATTCGCAGGACGCCTATGATCAGGTCGCCGCCCAGGTCAAGGAACTGGAAGCCGCCGTGAAGTCGGATGAGGCCGCGATGGAAAGCGCCCGGGTGCAACTCGCCTACTGCCACATCGCCGCGCCGATTTCAGGCCGCGTTGGCCTGCGCCTGGTGGACGCGGGCAACATCGTTCACGCGAGCGACACGAATCCCCTGCTGGTCATCACGGAGCTTCAGCCGATCACCGTGATTTTCAATGTGGCGGAGGATGATCTGCCGCAAATCCAAAAACAGTTGCGCCAGGGGAATCAATTGGTCGTGGATGCGTTTGACCGCGCGCAACTGAAAAAACTGGCGACGGGCACGCTGGTAACCGTGGACAACCAGATTGACCCGACCACCGGCACGGTCAAGCTCAAGGCCGTTTTCACGAACGACGACGAGTCGCTTTTCCCCAACCAGTTCGTGAACGCGCGGCTGCTCGTGAACACGTTGACCGACTCAACGCTTTTGCCCAACACGGTGATTCAGCGCAACGCCGACAGCGCGTTTGTTTATTTGCTCGACCCGAAGCAAACCAACGAGTTGAAAACCATCACCATGCAAGTCATCACGGTCAACACCACCGACGGCACGGTTTCGGCGGTGGAAGGAATTGATCCGGGCACGGTGGTCGTCGCGGGTAATTTCAACAAGCTGACCGATGGCGCGAAAGTCATCGTTCGCAAGCCAGCCAGCGAGACCGGCAAGACTGGCGCCCAGAAAAAGCAAAGAACTGATTCGCCGTGAGTCCGTCGCGTCCATTCATTCTGCGGCCGGTGGCGACTTCACTGCTGATGGCCGCCATTTTGTTGACGGGTTTTATCGCCTATCAAATACTCCCGGTCTCCGCCCTGCCCGAGGTGGATTATCCGACGATTCAAGTGGTCACCTTTTATCCGGGCGCAAGTCCCGATGTCACCTCGTCCGCCATCACCGCGCCACTGGAACGGCAGTTCGGCGAATTGCCCGGGCTGAACCAGATGACTTCGATCAGTTCCGGCGGCAGTTCGATCATCACCCTGCAGTTCGTGTTGAACTTGAACATTGACGTGGCCGAACAGGA
>Ga0181530_10002524_pt1 | contig 21586 bp, 16 predicted proteins | sample PEATcosm2014_Bin_42_FD_119769 | JGI IMG/M metagenome (GOLD analysis project Ga0181530, IMG submission 119769) | Peatland microbial communities from MTU Mesocosm Facility, Houghton, MI, USA - PEATcosm2014_Bin10_60_metaG | ecosystem: Environmental > Terrestrial > Soil > Wetlands > Peat | place... | reverse complement strand
TTCGCCGCCATGAATACCATGTACGCGGCGGTGTCGCGGCGCGCGCGCGAGATCGGCACGCTGCGGGTGCTGGGTTTTTCGCGCGGCAGCATTCTGCTGAGTTTCTTCGCCGAATCGGTGCTGCTCTCGGGGTTGGGCGGATTGCTGGGCTGCCTGCTGGTTCTGCCGCTCAACGGATTGACGACGGGAATCGGCAATGCGAATTTCGCCGAGATGGCGTTCGCTTTTCACGTGACCCCGCAAATCATGGCCACCGGGGTTTTGTTCGCGGTGGTGCTGGGCGCGGTTGGCGGTCTTCTTCCGGCGCGCATGGCGTCGAGAAAGGAAATCCTGACGGCCCTGCGGGAAGTGTAGGGCATGCTTCAGTTTGCCGGCCGGGCGAAGCACGGCCGAATATTTTTATGGATGCCGAACTCAAAAATCTGAAGATCGATCGCAGCCAGCGCCGCTCGGCGCAGCCGAAAGGAAAAGGCCGTTGGATATTCGCCGGGGTTGCGGCGGTTCTTTTGTTTGGCGCGTGGCGGGTGGCTTCGGAACGCCTCAACGCGGCGCAGGTAGTCGAAGTGCGGCGCGTGAAATCCATCAGCGCGGCGGCGGCGCCGGAAGGCGTGGTGCTGAATGCGACGGGTTACATCGTGGCCGCGCACCGCATCGAACTGGCGGCCAAAGTGATCGGGAAAGTGAATTGGATCGGAGTCGAGAAGGGCGACCGCGTGCAGGCCGGGCAGGTGCTGGTGCGGCTGGAGGACGACGAGTACCAGGCGGCGTTGCAGCAGGCGCGCGGGCAGCTCGCGAGTTTGCAGGCCAAGCTGGACGAAGCCTTGCACGGCTCGCGGCCGGAAGAGATCGCGCAGGCGCTGGCCAACTTGAATTCGGCGAAAGACGACCTGGAGGACGCGCGCGTCAGCCTGGAACGGTCGCGCAAACTGGTGCAGGAGAAACTCATGGCGCAGCAATCCGTGGACGATGCGCAGGCGCGCTACGATGGCGCCGTCCACAAAGTGGATTCGCTCGAAAAGGCTTACGAGCTGGTGAAGCTGGGGCCGCGCCAGGAAGAGATCGCTTCGCTGCGCGGCCAGGTGGAGCAGGCCAAGGGCGCGCTGGCCTATGCCGAAACCAACCTCGCCAACACCATCATCCGGGCGCCGGTGACCGGAACCATTCTGGAGCGCGCGGTGGAAAAGGGCGAATTCGTCACCACCAGTTTCGTGGGGGATCGCGGCGCCAAGGGCTACGTGGTTTCGCTCGCGGACCTGAACGATCTGGAAGTGGAGCTGGACATCAGCCAGAACGACTTCGCCAAACTGCACGCCCAGCAGCATGGGACCATCACCACCGACGCCTTCCCGGACCGCAAGTACGATGGCTTCATCAAGGAGATTTCGCCCGAGGCCAACCGCCAGAAAGCCACCGTGCAGATCAAGGTGAAGGTCAGCAAACCGGACGAATATCTGCGCCCGGAGATGAATGCCAGCGTGGCGTTTCTGGCCGACGAGAAGGCGCGCGCAGGCGCGGCGGCGGATGCGAAGCCGGTGGTGCTGGTGCCCGCGTCGGCCATCCGCGACGGCGCCGTATTCGTCGTTCTGGAGGGCAAGGCCGTGCGGCGCGCCGTCAAAACGGGGGCCACGGCGAGCGAGGGCGTGCGCATCGAAGAGGGGCTGATTGGCGGCGAAGAGCTGATTGTGAATCCGCCCGCGGCTTTGAAGGACGGCGACAAAGTGCGCCAGAAAGTTTGACCATGAGCGAAATGATTATCGAAACGCAAAATCTTTCCAAGCAGTTTGTGCGCGACGAGTTCACGGTGAATGCCCTGGTGGATGTCTCGCTGGAGATTGCAAAGGGCGAGTTCGTGGCGCTGATGGGGCCGTCGGGTTCGGGCAAGTCCACGCTGCTGCATTTGATTGCGGCCATGGATCGGCCGAGCGAGGGCGAGATCCGCGTGCTGGGCCACAACTTGTGCGAGTTGAGCGAAAAACAGATCGCGCACTGGCGCAACGAGCACGTGGGATTTGTTTTCCAGCAGTTCAATTTGATTCCCGTGCTGACCGCGCTGGAAAACGTCGAGCTGCCGCTGAAGCTGACCAATTTGAAAAAGGCGGAGCGGCTGGAGCACGCCCGGACGGCGCTGAAACTGGTGGGGCTGGAAGACAGGGTGGGTCATTTCCCGCGGCAGCTTTCCGGCGGGCAGGAACAGCGCGTGGCCATCGCCCGCGCCATCGTCACGGACCCCGCGCTGATTCTGGCGGACGAGCCCACCGGCAACCTGGACGCGGCGTCGGCTCTGGAAGTGCTCACCATCCTTTCCAGGCTCAACCAGGAGTATGGAAAGACCATCGTGATGGTGACGCACGATCCGCACGCGGCGCGCTTCGCCACCAAGATGCATCACTTGGAAAAAGGCGAGCTGGTGGCCGAAGGGATGCAACCGGTGTGGGAATAGCAATCATCGCCATCGTGGCAGTGGCGCCGCTCCCGGTCTTTAGCCAGACGGCAGCGTGGCCGGCGGAGCGATATCCGGCGAGGGAATCGCCGGGAACAATGCTCCGATGGCCTTGTTGGCAGCGCGATTGAGCCCGTACTTGGCGCGGCCGGTGCTGGATCGGACGGGAATTGCGGACGATGCAGGGCCCCGGCCGAGACGTTGGTGATCGAAGCCGCGGAAAAGCCGGCGTCGAATTAAGGCGCGCGGTACCCTAACCATATGACCCCGAGCGTGAAACCGCCCGCGCTGGAGCGGGCGCCGCGGCTTACTTCGCAGGAAGCCGGGCGGCTGGCGGCGGAATGGTATGGGTTGAGCGCCGCCGCCGCGCCGCTGGCCAGCGAGCGCGATCAGAATTTCCGCTTGACGGATGCCGCGGGCGCGCGCTTCGTCTTGAAAATCGCCAATGCCGAAGAGCCGCTTGAGATTCTGCAAATGCAGAACGCGGCCATGGCGCGGGTTCCGGGAGCGCCGCGCGTCATTACGGCGCGCGACGGCCAGGAGATCGCGCGGCACGGCGCGCATTTTGTAAGGCTGCTGACGTGGATCGAGGGTGTCTGCTTCGCCGAAGTGCGTCCGCACACGCCGCAATTGCTGGCGTCGCTGGGACGCTCCCTGGCGGCTATGGATGCGGCCCTGGCGGGCTTCGACCACCCCGCGGCGCATCGCGCATTTCATTGGGACTTGCAGCAGGCCGCGGCCGCGCGCGCGCACCTGGGGCTGGTTCCCCCCGAGCGGCGCGCGCTCGTGGAACCGTGGCTGGAGGCGTGCGGGGAGCTCGACTGGGGCGCGCTGCGGCACAGCGTGATTCATAACGACGCCAACGATTACAACGTGCTGGCCGATGCGGAAGGCGCATGCATTACCGGGATCCTGGATTACGGCGACATGGTGTATTCGGCGACCGCGTGCAACCTGGCGGTCGCGCTGGCCTACGTGATGCTGCACGAGCAGGACCCCATCGCGGCTGCGGCGCGGGTGGTGTCCGCGTATCACGCGGCATTTCCGCTGGCGGACGCGGAGCTGGACGCGCTGTATCCGCTGGCCGCCGCGCGCCTTTGCCTGAGCGTGCTGCACGCCGCATGGCAGACGCGCGAAGCTCCCCGGAATGCGTACCTGAACATTTCCAATGCAGCCGCGTGGCATTTGCTGGAACGCCTGGCGAGTTTGCCCGCCGGGTGGGCCACGGAAGTGTTTCATCGCGCCGTGCGGCCGGAAGCCGGCCTGGCCGCGGCGCGCCGCCGTCACCTGGGGCCGTCGCTCAGCCTTTCCTACGAGCGGCCCTTGCACATCGTGCGCGGCTGGATGCAGCATCTCTATGACGCCGCGGGGCGGCGCTACCTGGATTGCGTGAACAACGTGGCGCACGTGGGCCATTGCCATCCGCGCGTGGTGCGGGCGGGAAACGAACAGGCGGCGCGGCTGAATACCAACACGCGCTACCTGTACGAGCCGCTGGCGGAATATATCGAGCGCCTGGCGGCCACGCTGCCCGAGCCTCTGCGCGTGGTCTACCTGGTGTGCAGCGGAAGCGAGGCCAACGAGCTGGCGCTGCGAATGGCGCGCGCGCATACCGGGCGCAAGAACACCATCGTGGTGGACGTGGCGTATCACGGGAATACCAACGCGCTCGTCGAAATCAGCCCCTACAAATTCGATGGGCCGGGCGGCGGCGGCCGGCCGGAACATGTGCGGGTGGCGCGCATTGGCGCGGCGGGGCACGTGGCGGAACTGGCGCGAGAGTGCCGGCCGGGGCTGTTCATTTGCGAATCGGCGCTGAGCTGCGCGGGGCAGGTGATGCTGCCGCCGGGATACCTGCGCGAGGCCTACGAAGCCGTCCGCGCGGTGGGCGGGGTGTGCGTGGCGGACGAAGTGCAGACGGGCTTCGGCCGCGCCGGCTCGCACTTCTGGATGTTCCAGACGCAGGGCGTGGCGCCGGACATCGTCACCATGGGGAAGCCCATCGGCAACGGGCATCCCATGGCCGCGGTGGTGACCACGCCGGAGATTGCGGCGTCGTTCGCCAACGGCATGGAATACTTCAATACCTTCGGCGGCAACCCGGTTTCGTGCGCGATTGGCCTGGCGGTGCTGGATGTGCTTCGCGACGAAGGGCTGCAAGAGAACGCGCGGGCCGTGGGCGGGCGCCTGCTGGCGGGGCTGCGCGAATTGCAGGCGCGGCACGCGGCCATCGTGGACGTGCGCGGGCAGGGGCTTTTTCTGGGCTTCGAGATGACCGATGCGGCGCGGGCTTCCGCGCTGGTGAACCGCATGAAGGAGCGCGGAGTGCTGCTCAGCACGGATGGGCCGCGGCACAACGTGATCAAGATCAAGCCGCCCATGGTATTCGGGCCGGAGGACGCCGGGTTCCTGTTGGAGCGGCTGGATGGCTGCCTCGATCGATGAAACTGAGATCTTACTCAGAAAATCAAGCTGAGCGACATCTGCATGAAACGCGGACTGCCAATGGTGTTCTGAATCACGCCGAACGTGGTTTGCGAAACGATGCTCTTCACCGTCGGGACGCCGCTTTTGACCGAGTACAGGCTCAGGTCGTTGTTGGGCGCATCGAAGCTCGGCGTGTTGGTGATGTTGAAGGCGTCCGCCTGAAAGCGCAGCATGACGCGCTCCTTGATGCGGGTGGTCTTGATGATGGAAAGATCCAGCCGCCGCTGAAACGGGGAGCGGAAGAGGTTGCGCGCGGTGTTGCCGAAAATGGTTTCCGCGTTATCGCAAACCTGCGCCCCGCCCGACGTGGTGCAGGGAGGCACGCCATCGGTTCCCGCCGCTATGGTGGGAATGTAGAAATCGGCCGAGTTCACGAGCGGCACGCCGGGGTTGATGCCGGTGGTGCCTTGCAGTTTGGCCTGGTTCACCGTGACGCCGGGATTGAGCGGCAGCTCCGGGTTGATCAGCTCCACGTTGCTGCTGTAATACAGGCCGCCGACCGAACCCGAGTAATCGTAGATGTCGTAAGGCAGCCCGCTCTGAAAAGTCGTAATGCCGCTCAAGGCCCATCCATTCGCCAGGCGCCGCAGCATCTCGTTCCCGGATGCCACTTTGGGAATCTCGTAATAGGCCTGCATTACGGCCACGTGCGGCCGGTCATAAGTGGAAGTTCCGTAAGAGGAGCGCACATTCAGCGGGTTGTTTCCCTCGAAGAACAAGCCCAGGTTGCTTTGCTCGTCGAGCGTGTGCGAGTAAGTGTAAGCCGCGGTGATTTGCAGCCCGTGGCTAAGCCGTTTGCGCAGTCCGAACTGCAGCGCGTTGTAATTGGAGATGCCTTCCGCCTCGTACAGCACCGAGTTATCGGAGAAGCCCAGGAACGGGGTGCGCAGATCGGTATTGCCTCCGTCGTAAGTCTTCAGCGTCTCCACTGGCACTAAGTTGAACCCATAAGAATAGATCTGGCCGTTAATGGGGCTGGAAGTGGTAGCGATGCCCGGCTGGTTGAAGGGAATCGGCAGCACCTGGTGGACGCCGTGATTGCCCACGTAACCCAGGCTCAATTGCATGGTGTTGGTGGGCTGCCATTGCAGATCGAAAGTCCAGTTTTCGGTGTAGGGCAGCGTGTTGGCGGTGTCGTAACCGCCAAACAGGTAGGGCGTCGAGCCGGTGGAGAGCTTGGCGGCGTTGGGCAAGAGAGCGGTGAGGGAAGCCACGTTGGTCACCGGGGCCGGCAGAACGGTTCCGGCGAACGGCTCGGTCAGCGTGCCGGACGCGGTGGTGCCCACTTGTTGCACGAAGGGCGGCGCCAGCGTCACTCCGAACGGCCCGTTGAACCCGCTGCCCGCCGCCGGAGAAAACTCGCTGAAATATTCGCCGCGGTCGGAATACATCCCGACTCCGGCGCGCACCACTACGTTCTTCAAGCGCGACGGCGACCAGGCTACCCCAATGCGCGGCGCCAGGTTCCATTGCCGTCCACTCAAAGCGGAGTCCGAAATACCCTTGGTGCCAAGCGCCGAGTTATCGCCCGCTACCACGATGCCGCTGTTCACCACCGTATCGGCCGCGGCGTTGTACTGGTAAAGGTTGGGATCGAAGTTCGTCAGGTTGCCGTATTTCTCCGAAAGCGGTCCGTCGAAATCGTAGCGCACTCCCAAGGTCAGGCTGACATTGGATGCCAGCTTGAAGTTATCCTGGATGAATATGCCCACCTGGTCGGCGCGGTAATAACGGTTGCTGGTGCCCGCGAAGTACTTCCCGTTGGTTTCCGTCGCCCCGCCGGTCATCAACGTGGGCCAATCCGGAAACTCGAAAAACGCGGTGTTGTCCTGGTTGTTGACAATGTTGAGCTGGGAATGCGTCCAGCTTGCGCCAACCCGGATGGTGTGCCTGCCTTTGACCCAGTTCAAGGTGCTGGAGCCTTCGAAGTTGTTCTGGTACATTCCCGCATTAGCGAAGTTCGAGCTGTTCCCGATGGTGAGGCTCTTGCCAAGCACGCCGCCGGTTTCGTCGGAATGCTGCACTTCAATTGCCGGGAAGCTCGTGCTGCCGTAGACATCGATGCCCAGGGAACCGGGCGTGAAGGGCTGCTGGGTTTCGGTATAGCTGTACTGGCGAACCGCGCCGGCGCGGTTTTCCCAGGTCATATTGGGGCCGAGGATGGTGGTGCTGGAGACGGTCAGGGTGGGAGCTCCGGCCTTGGTTACTTTCGGAAATCCCAAAGTGGCGGAGCCGAACGGGCTGGAGGTGGGATTGTCCTGATAAAAGAACTTGAGGGCCAGGCGCTCCCGGGCGTTCACCAGGTAGTCCAGATCGCCCACGCCCTGGTTCTGCGAGAACTGCGAAGGTCCGCTGAGCGCCGCGTCATAGCCCAAGGTCTTGAGTGTGGCGGCGCTGTTGGTAAATGGAGTTGGGATCAGATACTGGCCATCCACCTTGGCGTTGAACAGCGCCAGGGCCGCCGAGCTGATGGCGCTGGGAGCGACGGTGACCCCGAAGGATGACTGCGCCATGGCGGCGAGACCCGCCGCGCTGCGGTCGCTGGTCAGACAGCGGCACCGTAATGGTGCTTTGGCCGGCCAGCGCGTCGGAGTCCTGAATTCCCTGATAGCCGGCGAAAAAGAAAAGTTTGTCCTTGATCACCGGGCCGCCCACGGTGGCCCCATAGCGGTTGTAGTGCAAGGCGGGAACCTTGTTATTGGCGGTGTAAGCCGGGCTGGCGTTGCGGAAGAAGGGAGCCGCGTTGAATACGTTGTTTTCCAAATGGTCGTAAGCCTGTCCGTGCAGTTCGTTGGTCCCCGAACGCGTGATGGTTTCGATCTGCGCCCCCGCTTTGCCGCCCTGCGAGACGTCGTACATGCCGGCATTGACGCGCAGTTCCTGCATCATCTCGGGCGCCGGAGTCGGCAGTCCCTGGCCGATGGCATCGTACACCGAGCCGCTGGTCTGTACGCTGTTATCCGACTGGAAAGTTTCCCCGGTGTTCAGCGTGAAGCGCCCGGAAGCCACTCCGCTGGTGGATTTTCCGTTGAACAGATTATCCGCGCTCGATCCGTTGATCGAGAAGCTGTTGCTGGAATCACGCTGTCCATTGGCCCATATGGCCTGGTTGCCAAGCCCCGCGTTGCTGCCCGAGCCATTCAGGAAATCGGCGCTTAAACCCGGAGAGAAGATCGCCAGTTGGGTGAAACTCCCGGTGCCCAAGGGCGAATTGTTGATGGCGTCGGAATCCAGGACGTAGCCCGTGGTGGTGTCGGTCTGGTTGAGCAGCGGCGTCGCGGTCACCTCCACCGTGGTGGCCACTTCGCCCACTTGCAGTTTGCCGGGGACCGTGGTGGTGCGGTCGCCCTGCACCAGAATCGAAGTATGCGTCTCGGTTTTGAATCCCTCTTTGCTGAAGGTCACGGTGTAGTTGCCGATCGGCAGGTTGGCCGCCTGGAAGAAGCCGTTGGACTGCGTCACGGTTTTCACCTCCAGGTTGGTGTCTACGTTGCGTATGGAAACTTTGGCGCCTTCCACCGAGGCTCCCGTATCGTCTGCCACGTTGCCGGTGATGGCACCCAGCATCTGTTGCGACAGCGCCAACGAGACGCCGGCAAGACAGATGAGCGCCGCGGCTATAAGTCCACGAGTCATGTATTTGATTACCTCGACCTTTCGCGATATAAGATTTTGCCCAATTATAGGAAGTTCGAGTTACAAAACGATTAGGTTCGTGTAAAAAGTTGGGGCGATCCCGCGCGCCAGTGCGGGCGTTCTTAGTTACGCGATTGTTACGCCGCGTTCATCAATACGAAATCGAACCTCGATACGTTGAATGGAAACCTCCGACAAGCGGCGGACAATTACCATGAACCGATGGATTGCGATTGCCTGGATGGCCTGCGCGTGGGCGGCTAACGCCGGCGAGAAACTGGCCGGCGGACCGTATGTGATCAATGTGGGACAGAGGACGGCCACCGTGGGCTGGGTGGTCGAGACGGGCGAAGTCTCGCTCGGAACGGCGCCGGACAGCGCCGAAAAACGCGCTCTTCTGCTGCGCAACGAAAGGGTCTTGTTTACCGGCCTCCAGCCCGGCAAAACCTACTACTACACGGTTCCGGGGTTTGAGGGAGTTAAGGGATCCTTCAAGACGTCCCCTGCGCAATCCACGCCGTTCCAATTCGTAGTCTACGGAGACACGCGGACGCGCCACGAGGTGCACCGCAAGGTCATCGACGCCGTTCTGAAATACTCGTCGCCGGATTTCGTGGTGCACACGGGCGACCTGGTCGCGGACGGCGCCGACTCCAGCTTGTGGCCCGTCTTCTTCGACATCGAGCGCGATCTGCTGAAGAAAGCCGCATTCTTTCCGGCGCTGGGAAATCACGAACGCAACGACCGCCAATACTATGACTTCTTCGCCGCCAGCGCGTATTATTCCTTCAATTGGGGCAACGCGCATTTCAGCGTGTTGGACAGCGATATTGCGAATGCGGCCTCCACCCCGGCCGCGCGCGACGCCTTCTGGAGCGAGCAGGTGCGCTGGCTCGAGGACGACTTGAAAAGCAACCAGAGGGCCGATTTTCGGCAGGGCGACAACCCCCACATGACCGCTCTAATGCCTCTGCTGGAAAAATACAAGGTGACCGCCGGCTTCTTCGGGCACGATCACAAGTACCAGCACTATCTGAAAAACGGCATCCACTACTTCATCACCGGCGGCGGCGGGGCGCCGCTGTATGACGTCGATAAACCGCCGCCGGGCATTACCCTGAAGGTCGCCAGTACGGAGAACTTCGTAATCGTAAAGGTGAATGGCAAGCGGGCGCGGGTGGAGGCAATGGGGCGCAACGGCGAAGCCATCGAAAGCGCCGGACTGAAGTAGGCAGGTAGGACAGGCCAGGAGGCCCGTCCTACCACCTACAGCCCCGCCGCGCGCGCCGAAATTCTGGCGACGCTGGACCAATCCAGCTCGCCCTGCCCTTGCGCCACAGCCGACAGAAACCGGTCGCGCAGATGGCTCGCCAGCGGCATGGGCGCGGTGCACTCCTGCGCGGTCTCCAGCACCAGCCGCATATCCTTGAGCCCCAGCCTCAGGGCGAAGCCGGCCGGCTGGAATGTTTCGTCGGCGATGATTTTGCCGTAATTGGCGTACACCGGGGAGGCGAACAGCGCGTTCATCGTTTCCAGGAACAGGTGCGGATCGACCCCGGCTTTGCGCAGCGTGGCATACGCTTCGGAAAAAGTCTCCAGCATGCTGGCGATCATGAAATTGCCGCACAGCTTGACGGCGTTGGCTTGCCATGGCTCGCCGCCGGCGATGAACGTTTGGCGGCCGATGGCGTCGAACAGCGGCCGCGAGCGGTCCAGAACTTCGGAAGAGCCGGCCGCCACCACCACCAGCTTTTTGGCTTCGGCCGCATCCGGCCGTCCGAAAACCGGCGCGCTGGCGAAAGCCTGCTCGCGCGCGCGATGAGCCTCGGCCAGCCGCCGCGCCAATGCCGTGCTGATGGTGCTGTTGGAGATGTTCACGGCGCCGCGCGGCAGGGCGCCGGCGATGCCATCGGGTGCGAAGACCACCTGCTCGACGGCGGCATCGTCGGCCAGCATGCTCATGACGGCTTCGCAATCGCGGCAGGCATCGGCAGGGGAATCGGCGATGCGCGCGCCTTCCTTGGCGAAGGGCTCCGCTTTTTCGCGCGAGCGGTTGTAGACGGCGAGCTGGTGGCCGGCGCGGAGCAGGTTGCGCGCCATTCCCGAGCCCATGTTTCCGAGTCCGATAAAAGCGACCTTCATGTTAGTTAGGATAGCCGGTGCACCGCGTAACGCGGAGCGATTACACTGGGGATGGTTATAAATTTCACCGCCGAGACGCAGAGAATAGAAAGAGAACGCGGAGAAAACACGAAGGATCACTTTAGAGGCGCAAAGGCGCGGAGTCGCAGGCAGAGCCTTCGGCGGTGAGATTGTTTTCTTCCGGCCCGGCGGGTTACGAATGGATACGTTAAAAGAAAGATTGGCCGCGGTACTGGAGCGCATCGCGCGGGCCGGCGAGCGGGCGCGGCGCGACCCGGCGGGGATTCATCTGCTGGCGGTGACCAAAATTTTCCCGGCGGAGATTATCCGCCAGGCCTACGATCTCGGGATGCGGGACTTCGGCGAGAACTACGTGCAGGAATTCGAGGGCAAAGCTCCCGCGTTGGCCGGTCTCGCGGGCGCGCATTTTCATTTGATCGGCCATTTGCAATCCAATAAATCGAAGAAGGCGGCGGAGCTGTTTCAGACCATCCAGACGGTGGATTCGCCCAAGCTGGCGCGGCGCCTCAACGAGGCGGGGCGGCCGCTCGATTGTATGCTCGAAGTGAAGCTTGCCTCCGAGGACGCCAAGAGCGGAGCCGCGCCCGAGGAATTGCCGGAGCTGATCGCCGCGGTGCGCGAGTGCGCCAACCTGCGGCTGACGGGGCTGATGACCATGCCGCCATGGTCGGAGGACGCCGAGGCATCGCGTCCCTATTTCCGCGGCCTCCGCGAGCTCGCCGAACGCCACGGACTGCGCGAGCTTTCCATGGGAATGTCGCACGACCTGGGAACCGCCATCCAGGAAGGCGCCACCTGGGTGCGCGTGGGAACGGCGCTGTTCGGCAGGCGGAAAAAAGCGTGACGGTGGGATTTTACGCTCCCCTGCCGCCGGCGCGCACGGGGGTGGCGGATTACGCGGCGGCGCTGCTGGCTGAGTTGCGCCGGCATGGCCGGGTGGAAGTGGCTCCGGCGCAGTGCGGCGTCGCGCTGTACCACTTGGGAAACAACCGGCTGCACGCGCAAATTTACCGGCGCGCGCTGGAGCGGCCGGGGGTGGTGGTGCTGCACGATGCGGTGCTGCACCATTTTCTGCTGGGGCAGTTGCAGGAACCGGCCTACATCGAAGAGTTCGTCTATAACTACGGCGAATGGAACCGCGGCCTGGCGCGGGAGTTGTGGCGCGGGCGCGCGGCGTCGGGAGCGGACAGCCGCTACTTCCAATACCCCATGCTCAAACGCGCCGCCCAAAGCGCCCTGGCGGTAGTGGTGCACAACGCGGCCGCCGCGCGCGCGGTGAAGCAGCACGCCCCGCAAGCGCGCGTAGTGGAGATTCCGCACCTGTTCGTGGAACCGGCGCTGCCCAGCGCGGCCGAGGCTCTGCGCTACCGGCAGCGGCTGGGATTGGCGCCCGGCGAGTTTGTCTTCGGAGTGTTCGGATTTTTGCGCGAATCCAAGCGGCTCATGAACGTGCTGGAAACCTTTGGCGCGGTGCGGCGCGAGATTCCGGCAGTGGCTCTGCTGGTGGCGGGCGAATTCGCTTCCACGGATCTCGCGCGCGCCGCCGCGCCGCTCCTCCAACAGCCCGGCGTCGTTCGCCTCCCCTATCTGAACGAGCGCGATTTCTGGAAAGCCGCGCGGGCGGTGGACGCGTGCATCAATCTGCGCCACCCGGCGGCGGGCGAAACTTCCGGCATCTCCATCCGCCTGATGGGCATCGGCAAGCCGGTCATGGTGACGGAGGGACCGGAGACGGCGGAGATCCCGGAAGGCGCCTGCATCCGCATTCCCAGCGGCCTGGCGGAACGGGAGGCGCTGCAACGCCACATGGTTCTGTTACCATCTATGACTGAGGTGGCTCGCGCCATTGGCCAACGGGGGGCCGGGCATATTCGAGGCCGCCATGGGGTGGAGCAATCGGCCAAGCGATATTGGGACCTTCTGTGCGAGTACTGTACCTGACGGTTGCCTGCGGGCTGGCGCTGGCCGGCTCCCAGCGAAGTGCACCGAGGCAGATGCACGTTCCCATTGCCATGCGCGACGGAGTGCGCCTGTTCGCCAACCTATATTTGCCGGCGGACCGGGCGCGCGGACCGGCCATTCTGGTGCGCACTCCCTATAACAAAGGCACGGAGCTGCCGCCCAACTGGCAGGCGCTGCTGGACCATGGCTATGCGGTGGTGGTCGAGGACGTGCGCGGACGGTACGAATCGGAAGGCGCGTTCGAGCCGTTGGCGCAGGAATCGGCGGATGGCGACGATACCGTCAACTGGATCGCGCGCCAGCCGTGGTCGGACGGCAAGGTGGGGATGACCGGCGGATCCTACCTGGGGATCGCGCAATGGAAGGTCGCGGTCCTGGACAATCCGCACCTGAAAGCGATCCTGCCGGTCGTGGCGGGAGACGACGATTACCGCGACCGGTTTTATTCCACCGGCGGAGCCATGAAGCTGGGCAACCGGCTGGAGTGGATGGCGGAAAACATGAAAGCTCCGGGCTACGTGCCGGACTTTCAAAAATTCATCTGGCACCTGCCGCTGCGCACGGCGGACGTGGCGGCCACGGGATGGACCATCGACATATACGCGCAGGCCGTCGCCCATCCCGCATACGACCGGTTCTGGCGCGGCATCAGCACGCGCGAACAACTGGGAAAAGTGCGCGTGCCGGTATTCGCCATCGGCGGCTGGTACGACAATTTCGTGGAAAGCGATCTGGAGGCCTTCACCGCGCTGCGCAAGAGCACCGGGCTGAACCGCATTTTGATCGGACCGTGGCCGCACAACATGTCGACCAAATTTCCGGGCGTGGATTTCGGGCCGCAAGCCGGCGCGCCGGTGCGCTCGCTGGCGCTCGAATGGTTCGACCAGTGGTTGATGGGGAAAGATACTCCGCTGGTGTCCGAAGCCCCCGTGAAAATTTTCGTGATGGGGGCCAACAAGTGGCGCGAGGAGCAGGCGTGGCCGCCGGAGGGCGCTCGCCCGCGCGCGCTTTACCTGGAAGGCAACGGACATGCCAACACGGCGGGCGGCGATGGCGTGCTGGGCAACCGGCCGCCCGCGCGGGAAGCGCGCGACCGTTATGTCTTCGACCCCCGCAACCCGGCGCCCACCCTGGGAGGGGCGGTGTGCTGCAACCCCAAAATCTTCCCGTGGGGACCCATGGACCAGCGGCCCGTCGAGCGGCGCCAGGACGTGCTGGTATACACCACGCGTCCCTTGCAACACGATTTGGAAGCCATCGGGCCGGTGAAAGTGGTCTTGTGGGTATCCACCAGCGCGCGCGATACGGATTTCACGGCCAAGCTGGTGGACGTGTTTCCGGACGGCGCCGCGCGCAACCTCACGGACGGCATTTTGCGGCTGCGCTATCGCAATTCGCTGGAACAGCCGGAGGCGGCGGCGCCCGGCGAGATTTACCAGATCGCGGTGGACGCCGGCGTCACCAGCAACGTGTTCTTGAAGGGCCATCGCGTGCGCGTCGAGATTTCCAGCAGCAACTTCCCGCGCTTCGACCGCAACCCGAATACCGGCGCGGCGGTGGCCGGCGAAACGCGCCTGCTGAAAGCTTCGCAGACCGTGTACCACGATGCCAGCCACCCTTCGCGCGTGGAATTGATGGTGGTCCAGTAGCGTATAGCCTCTGTATCCCGTCAGCATCAACGGGCGCAAAGGTTACATCCTTGAAAAGCTTTGCGGCTAACAGATCGTTACGCTCAGCCTGGATTCGAGCCACGAGATTCTGATCGTTCATCCACGACCCGGTCGTCGCGTAGTAGAGCTTGCATGCGGGCTTCCCTTTGGTCATCCGTGCACTATGCCCGTATATGACCTCCTGGAGCTTGGCCCTGCTCTTAACGAAATCCGTCCTAACGAGCTTTGCCTGATCGGCGAAAAAGTCCTTCACGGCAAAGCTGAAGCTTCCCATTTGGGCACCGTCGAAGGAACTCGATGTCTTCGCCTGCGTGAATACGAAAGCAACCTACAAAAAGCCATTCAGGTCCCCAAGTCCCCGTTGTGGGAAGTCCGGTCGGATTAGGAACCATAAGCGCCGTTGCGTCTTGGATTTTCCTTTCCACATGAACATGTGGTCGCTGCCCCGCCCACCTGGTCCCCGCCGGTTCCCGCCTCCCCAAATTGCCCCATCCATGGAAACTGATACAATCCAGATTCAGCCGCTCGTGCCAATTCGCCAGTGATCCAACGGGTTTTCAAAGCTTTCCAATATCGCGACTTCCGCCTGATGTGGATCGGCGCGTGCACCTCCAGCATCGGCACGTGGATGCAGATTGTGGCGCAGGGCTGGCTGGTTTACCGGCTCACCCACTCGGCGCGGCTGCTGGCCCTGGATCAGTTTCTGGGCGGCCTTCCCATCTTTCTGTTCTCGCTGGTGGGCGGCGTGATTGCCGATCGCTTCGAGCGCCGCAAAGTGCTGCTTGGCTCGCAATACATCCAGATGGCCAGCGCCTTGACCCTCACGCTGCTGCTCGTGTTCGGGGTGGTAAGGGTTTGGGAAATTCTCTCGCTTTCGTTCGTTACCGGGTTCGCCCAGGCATTCGGCGGCCCGGCCTACCAGGCGCTGATCCCCACGCTGGTGGATAAGGAGGACATGCCCAACGCCATCGCGCTGAACTCCATCCAGTTCAACGTGGCCGTGACGGTCGGGCCGGCCCTGGGCGGCGTGGCCCTGACCAAGCTGGGGGAAGCGTGGTGCTTCGGGCTGAACGCCCTCTCGTTTCTGGCGCCCGTCATTGCGCTCAACATCATCACCGCGCGTTTCCTGCCGGTCAAAACCGGCGAAAGCGTGCTCGCCAGCATGAAGCAGGGCTTCAAATTCATTCGCCGCCAGCAGTCCATGGAGGCGCTGATTCTGCTGGCGTTCTGTATGACTTTTCTGAGCATGCCGTTACGCACTTTCTTCCCGGTGTTCGCGGAAGACATTTTTCACCGCGGTCCGGAGACTTACGCCATGTTCCTGACGGTCCTGGGGATCGGCTCCATCGCCGGGTCGCTGAGCATTGCCAGCATGGGCAATTACCGCAATAAGGGCCGGGTTGCGCTGATCATGATGATCTGTCTGGGCGGCGGCATTGCGGGGTTTGCGCTGTCCCACAAGCTACCCTTCAGTTTCACGATCCTGTTTCTGGCGGGAGCTTCCATGATGGTGGTTTTCACCAGTATCAATTCCCTGGTGCAGTTGATCGTCTCCAACGAAATGCGCGGCCGCGTGATGAGCGTCTACACTTTTGCTTTCCGCGGAGGCATGCCCATGGGAAACCTGTTGGACGGATGGCTCGTCCCTATCTTCACGGCGCCCCTTGTGCTCGCGGTGGACGGGCTGCTGCTGATTGTGGCGGCTCTCTATTTCCTGCTGGTGCAGCGCCGCGTAGCGGAGCTTTGATGTCATGATGAGGAGAGCGATGTTGGCATTCTTAATGGCCGGTTTCCTGGCAGCCGCGGCGCCTTCCGCGCTCGATGTGGCGCGCGACCAGCAGGACCGCGCCGCCTTGCAAAAGATGGTCAACGACGCCGCCGACGCCGCGGCCAAAGCGCCCAACGACGCCGAAGCGCAGTACCGCATGGCGCTGGCCTCCAGCTACCTCGCCGAAGTCGCGCTGGAAGTGAAAGACAAGAAGCAGGCCGAGGAAGCCGCCGAGCGCGGCGTCAAAGCCGCCGAAAGAGCGGTGGCGCTCAAGCCCGAAGAGGCCCGCTATTACGTGGTCCTGGGCACGCTCTGCGGGCAGGTGGTGCCGTCCAACGTGCTGGCCGGGCTGAGTTACGGCAAACGCGCCAAAGACGCCATCGATAAGGCCATTCAAAAAGATCCGAAATCGTCCAAAGCTTACGAAGCGCGCGGCGTGGGCAACTACTATCTGCCGGCGGCGCTGGGCGGCGGCTACGATCTGGCCGTCGCCGATTTCCGCAAAGCTGTCGAACTCGATTCCAAAAACGCCGAAGCGTACCTGTGGCTCGGCTTGAGCCTGCGCAAACAAAATAAAGACGGCGAAGCGCGCCATGCCTTCGAGCAGTCGCTGGCGCTCGATCCGGGCCGCGTGTGGACCAAAGCACAGCTCGAAAAGACTCCCGTGAAATGAGCCGTCCCGCCGTCGCCGCGGTCTGTCTCGCGCTGGCGCTGGTCACTTTTTTCCAATTCCCCGGCCACACCTGGCTGCAACAGGACACCCAGATCTACGCCGCCATCCTGGAGCGCCAGTGGGACCCGGCGGCCCTGCGCAACGATATTCTCACACTCCATCCGCACGTCTCGTTCACCCTTTACGACGAAGCCGCCCGCGCGCTGCGCGCCGCGACCGGCCTGAATTTCCGCACGGTTCTCGCCCTCCAGCAGGTGTTGACGCGCGCGCTCGGAATCTGGGGTCTGTACCTGATGGCGCTGGCGCTCGCCTCGCGCCGCCCGTTTTTGGTCGCAAGCGTGTGTGCGCTGGGCGCGGCCATCGCCGGCCCGGTCGTCCTGACGTTCGAATACGAGCCCACCCCGCGCGCCTTCGCTATTCCGCTGGTGATCTGCGCCATCGGGCTGGCCGCGCGCGGGCGTTACCTGGCCGCCGGCTTCGCCGCCGCCGCGGCGTTCCTTTACCACCCCCCGTCGGCGCTTGCCTTCTGCATGCTGTTCGCGATTTTGGTCTGCAGAGTAGGGCGGACGCCCCCGTCCGCGCGCGACCCCCTGGTCGCGCTCCTTCCGCTTCTCGCCGCCGCCATCATCCTCGCCATCGCCGCCCGCGGCCCTATCGCGCAGCCGTTCTTCGGCCGCATTCCCGCGTTCCAGGAGCAATTGCAGCGCATGCGCGCATCCTACTGCTGGATCTCCCTGTGGCCGCGCGCCGTCATCTGGCACCAGCTCATCCTTTTCGCCATCGTGCTGGCAGCCTATGGCCGCCTGCGCCGCGAAATTCCCGCGCGCCTGGGCATTTTCGCGCTCGGTCTCCCCACGCTGGGAATCCTCAGCATGCCCGTTTCCTGGCTCTTGCTGGAACGCCTCCATTGGGTGCTGATTCCGCAATTGCAGCCCTTGCGCGCGCTGCTTTTCGTCGCGTTGATGGTGCAATTCCTGGGCGCCGCCGCAGCCGTCCGCGCGGCCCTGCGCCGGCAATGGGTCGAATCGGCCGCCTGGTTTTTCGCGGCGTACCTGGTGCCATTGCAGCCCGTCTTCACGCAGAATTTCGATATCCGCCGCCTGTCCGTGGCGCTGCTGCTGGCGCTTATCGCGATTGCCGCCGCGCGCTTCGCCCCGGTCCTCGGCCTGGCCGCATTCGTCGCCATCCCGGTTCTGGGAGGCGTCGCGAATTATCCCGCTCTCCACACTCCTCAACTCGCGCAGCTTTCCGCATGGGCGCGTGCCTCGACGCCGCGCGACGCGGTTTTCTTTTTCCCCGATGCCGGCCATGCCCTCGACCCAGGCATTTTCCGCGCCGATTCGGTGCGCGCCGTGTACGTCGATTGGAAAGGCGGCGGCCAGGTCAACTACTTCGCCGATTTCGCCAGGGAATGGGGCCGCCGCTGGCAAATCGCCATGGCCGGCCCGCTGGATATTTCGCGCTACGCTCCGCTCGGCATCGATTACATCGTGCTGCGTCCGCAGCATCGGTTGGCGCGGGCGCCAAGCTTCGAAGATGCCGGCTATGTGGTTTATGCCGTAACGCGGACGCATCGAATTTCCGTGACTCTCGACCATGCCCGCGCTTCTATTGCGCATGGCGAAGGCCGCGTGGTCACTCAGGAATCCATGCGGGAACTCGCCGCCGAAGTGAAGGAACGCGGGCGCGCCCGCCTGATCGCCGAACTCGGCCCATCGCGCTGATAGGCTCGCTGACCGACCGGTTCCTCTTCCTCGCCAGCTTCCCCTACGCCGGCCGCGCGACATCGTCTACTGCGTGAACGATAACGACGCGCTCATTCTCCGCGTAGTACACGGAAGACGCGATCTCGAACTGCTGTTCGGTCAATGACCGTGAGCCCCCCGTTACACCGGCACGCCCGCGCGCCACAACAAATACCCGATCGCCTGTTTCAAGTAATTCCACCGCTCCCGCACCGATCCGGCCGCCTGATCCTTGCGCGGCGATCCGTACACTTCCAGGCCGCGGAATTCGAGCATGCGCTTGACGCGGTAAATGTGATAGCCGTCGCTCACCACAATCGCCGAATGCAGCCCCATGCGGTGCATGATCTCGCCCGCCATGGCGGTGGATTCCACGGTGGTGGCGCCCTCGGTTTCCACGATAATCGCTTCCGACGGCACCCCGCGGCTCATCAGGTAGCTGCGCCCCACGCCGCCTTCCGTGAAGACCGGGTCGCCGCCCGCGCCGCCGGTCGTCAGAACCTGCGGCGCCAGGCCGCGCCGGTACAACTCCAGGGCGTGGTCCAGCCGCGCCTTCAACACCGGCGAGGGCCGCCCGCGGTACTCCGCCGCGCCCAGCACCACGATCACGTCGGCCGGCTGGGCCTCATCGCGCGTGGACTCGCGCTCGATCCGCACCGAAAGCCAGGCGATGGCCACGAGCAGTGCGGTCATCGCCACGGCCATCGCGTTCCATACGGCCCGTTTCATCTGCGCTATGCTGAAGCGTTCGAAACCTTATTTAAACATGCCACGGCCCGAAACGATCACGAGCGCCGCCAACCCGCTGTTGAAAGACGTCCGCCGCGCCGTGGCTCGCGGCACCCTCACGGCCGACGGTCTGTGCGTCGCCGAAACCTTCCACCTGCTGGAAGAAGCCCTGCGCAGCGATTGCGAAGTGAAAATCGTGCTGGCCGCCGATTCCGTCCGCTCCGCCGCCGAAGCCCACGTGCGCCGCCTTCCCGGCGTCAAAATCCTGGTGCTTCCCGACGCCCTCCTCGAAACCCTCTCCGGCACCGAAAACAGCCAGGGCGTGATGGCCCTGGTCAAGCCGCCCCAGTGGAAACTGGAACAGTTGTTTCGCGGCCGCTGCCTGGTGGTGGTTCTGGATGGCTTGCAGGACCCCGGCAACGCGGGCGCCATTCTACGCGCCGCCGAAGCCTTCGGGGCCACCGGGGCGCTTTTTCTGAAAGGCACCGTCAGCCCGTATAATTCCAAGGCGTTGCGCTCTTCCGCCGGCTCGCTGTTCCGCGTTCCGTTCCTGCACGGCGTGGATGCCGCGCTGGCCCGCGCCGCCCTGCAACAGAACAAAATCGAGCTTTTCGCCGGCGTGCCAGCGCGTTGCTCCGCGCCGGCGCGCGCTTTGGCGGAAGTGGATCTCACGGTCAAGTGCGCGCTGGTCATCGGCAACGAAGCGCGCGGCGTCAGCCAGCAACTGCGCTCCGCCGCCACCGATATTTCCATCCCCACCGTGGGGGTCGAATCCCTCAACGCGGCCGTCGCCGCCGGTATCCTGTTATATGAAGCCCGCCGCCAGCGGGCCCGCCAGTCATGAGCCTGTTCGACGCCACGCCGCCCGAACCCGGCGCTAGGGAAGCGCGGCCCGACGCCCGCCGTCCGCTGGCCGCGCGCATGCGCCCCGACCGGCTGGAAGATTTCATCGGCCAGGAGCACATTCTCGGCTCCGGCAAGCCGCTGCGCCGCCAGATCGAGCGCGACGAGCTGACCAGCATCATCCTCTGGGGACCACCGGGCGTCGGCAAAACCACTCTCGCCAAACTGATCGCCCGCGTCACGCGCTGCGAGTTCATTCCCTTCAGCGCCGTGCTCAGCGGCATCAAGGAGATTAAAGCCGTGATGGCGGATGCCGAGCGGCTGCGCCGTCTGGGCCGGCGCACCATCCTGTTCATCGATGAAATCCATCGCTTCAATAAGGCCCAGCAGGACGCCTTCCTGCCTTATGTGGAACGCGGCGATATCATCCTGATCGGCGCCACCACGGAGAATCCGTCGTTCGAAGTCATCTCCGCCCTGCTCTCGCGTTCGCGCGTCTACGCGCTGCGCGGCCTCACCGTTCCCGAAATCGTCACGCTGCTGGGCCGCGCCCTGCCGCTCCTCTCGCTGGAAGCCTCCGGCGAGCTGCTGGAACAGATCGCCATTTACTCCAATGGCGACGCCCGCCAGGCCTACAACACGCTGGAAGCCGCCGCGGCCGCGTCCACCGGCGGCGCGCTCTCCGAATCCGCCGTGCAGGACGCCATGCAGCGTAAAGTGCTGCTCTACGATAAGGGCGGGGAAGAGCACTACAACCTGATCTCGGCGCTGCACAAATCCGTGCGTTCGAGCGACCCCGATGCCGCCCTTTACTGGCTCACCCGCATGCTGGAAGCCGGCGAAGACCGTCTGTACATCGCGCGCCGCCTCATCCGCATGGCCATCGAAGATATCAGCCTGGCCGATCCGCGCGCCCTCGAACAAGCCGTCGCCTGCATGCAGGCGGTGCACTTCCTGGGCATTCCCGAAGGCGACCTGGCGCTGGCCCAAGCCGCCATTTACTTATGCGTGGCGCCCAAAAGCGACGCCGGCTACCGCGCCATGCACGCGGTCCACGAAGACGTGGAAAAAACCATTGCCGAGCCCGTTCCCATGAATTTGCGGAATGCGGCGACGCGCTCGATGAAAGAATGGGGCTACGGGGAAGGCTACCAGCACGCCCACCAATTTCAGGACGCCATCGTGGATATGGAATGCCTGCCGCCCTCCCTCGCCGGCCGCCGCTACTACATTCCCACCGGCCGCGGCCTGGAAAAACGGATTGGAGAGCGGCTGGAAGAGATCCGAAGGCTGAAAGAGAGAGCCACGGATGAACCCGGATGAAACAAACCAAGGCGCTCGGTTTTTATGGGGTGAACCCCTTCGGTGAGACACGAAGGAAAAGACGCTGTTACCGTTCGATGGTAATTCCTTTGCCGCCCTTCTGTCCAGAGTTATTCTGACAGTGCCGGTGAAGCGGAGACGGGCAAT
>Ga0181530_10002518_pt1 | contig 21607 bp, 22 predicted proteins | sample PEATcosm2014_Bin_42_FD_119769 | JGI IMG/M metagenome (GOLD analysis project Ga0181530, IMG submission 119769) | Peatland microbial communities from MTU Mesocosm Facility, Houghton, MI, USA - PEATcosm2014_Bin10_60_metaG | ecosystem: Environmental > Terrestrial > Soil > Wetlands > Peat | place... | reverse complement strand
GCCATGCGGCCGACCATCAACATCCCGAAGAAATCCGTGCTCGACCTCGACGGCTTTTTCGGATTGCATCCGGCGATGGCATCGTTTCAGCCGCTCTGGAAGCAGAAGCATCTCGCCATCGTGCACGCCGCCGGATCTCCCGACCCAACGCGCTCGCACTTCGACGCGCAGGACTTCATGGAATCGGGCACGCCCGGTGTAAAGGTCACCGACGACGGCTGGCTGAACCGCGCGCTGCACGAGCTTTCCGTCGTATCTGGGAAAGATAAGTCGGCCTTCCGCGCCATTGCGCTCGGGCCGTCGCTGCCGCGCATTCTCTCCGGCAAAGAGCCGGCCGTTGCGATCAACAACCTGAACGATTTTTCCGTCGGCGGAAAGAATCCCAACGCTGCGGCAAACGCGAACACCTTCGAGGCCATGTACGACCACTCGTCCGACAGCGTACTGCACACTACCGGGGAAGAGACCTTCGACGCAGTCAAGATGCTGAAGGCCGCCGATCCGGCGAAATACACTCCCGCCCCGGACGCGAACTATCCCAAAGGACGTTTCGGCGACAGCCTGCGCCAGCTCGCGCAACTGATCAAAGCCAATCTCGGCGTGCAGGTCGCCTTCGCCGATATCGGCGGCTGGGATCACCATGTCAACGAGGGCGCAACCGAGGGCCAACTGGCGAATGTGCTGACTGACTTCTCACAGTCGCTGGCTGCATTCTGGACCGATCTCGGAGATCTGGGAGAAGACACGGTCGTCATCACCATGTCCGAGTTCGGCCGCACCGCGCGCGAGAACGGCAACCGCGGCACCGACCACGGACACGCCAACGTGATGTTCGTCCTGGGCGGGCCGGTGAAAGGCGGCAAGGTTTACGGCCGCTGGCCCGGCCTCGATCAGTCGCAACTCTACGAAGGCCGCGATCTCGCCCTGACCACGGATTTCCGCCAGGTCATTGGAGAGGCCGTCGCCCGGCACATGGGGAATAGGAATCTGGCGGAAGTCTTTCCGGGCTACGACAATCAGCCGGGGAAATTCCTGAGATTTCTGGGATGAAGGAGTGCCTCTTGGGGAATTCTGGATCGTGATCCCATCTGCCGCGGTCCCGAAGGGACCTCTGACAGTAGCCCGGCGTTTCAACGCCGGGGAACGGCAAGTCGTCGTAGCCGCGTCCCGGAGCGACGCCTGAAACATCTGCAAACCGCCTTCATGGTTCAGCCGTGCCTCCGGCACGGGATTGATTCTTATTGCACCGGGCCCCGCCAGTGAACTGGCGGGCTACTATCAGGAGTCCCTGCGGGACTCGTCTGGACCTGGCCGGGCCGTCTCTTGACGTTCTAGATTTCGATCAGCACGTCGCCGTTCTCAATCTTCAGCGGATATACGGCAACCTTCGCGTGCGCGTCGTGCACGCCGGTCTGAGGGTCCCACTCCCAGCCGTGCCACGGGCAAACGACCTTGCCGTTGAGGATGACTCCGTCGCCGAGCGGGCCGCCGCGGTGCAGGCAGACGTTGTCCATGGCGCTGTAGGCGCCGTTCACATTGGCGACACAGATCGTCTTATCGCCGCAGGGGAATTCTTTGGCGGTGTCGGCGGCGGGGAGCTCAGCTTGCGTGGTGAGTTTAGTGAAGCTCGACATGCGTGTTGCGTCCTGGTGAGAGGCTGCCGAGCTTTGCTCGGCCGGCCGGACGAATGCCCGGCCCTACATGATCCTGTTTGGCTGACGGCTGACAGCTATTTTGGCTGCAGCGTCTGCGCGATCATCACCTGTTTCTTAAACGCCTCCACCATATTCGCATCGAGCCGGACTGCGGTCGGTTTCCTGGCCAGGGTCATGGTGTCAATCTTGTCCTGCAGCTTGAGCAGCGCGTAGAACAGGTTCTCGGGACGCGGCGGGCATCCGGTCACATAAACATCTACCGGGACGATCTTGTCCACGCCCTGCAGCACCGCGTACGTATTGAACGGCCCGCCCACCGACGAGCACGCGCCCATGGAGATCACCCATTTCGGATCAGGCATCTGCTCGTAGATGCGCTGCACCACGGGCGCCATTTTCAGCGTGACCGTTCCCGAAACAATCATCAGGTCGGACTGCCGCGGGCTGGGGCGGAACACCTCCGAGCCGAAGCGCGCGATGTCGAAGCGCGAGGTGGACGAGGCGATCATTTCGATGGCGCAGCAGGCCAGGCCAAACGTCATCGGCCACAAAGCCGACTTGCGCGCCCAGTTGAAGACATAGTCCACCGTGGAGATCATGAAATTCTTTTCGAACTTGTTTTGCAGCCAGCCCATCAGTCAACCTCGTTTGGATCGGGCTCGTTTGGGCGAGCCTCGTTCGGACAGACCTCGCAGAACCTCTACTCTGCAGTCTAGGGAAGGCAGGAAACGGTGTCAATCGGCGGGGACGGTACGAGGAACCCATGTGGGGACAGCCGCCCCCGGCTGTCCGGTCGAGCGAAGCTCGACGGGCCGTTGCATTTTGAGGGATCACGCTCCCTCCGCTAAAATGGACTGTTCTGTGGATTGCCTCATGTCCCTGACCAAGGCCCAAGCTCTGGAGATGTTTGCGTCTGATGACCTGATCGGCATCGGGATGGAAGCCGACGCGGTGCGGCGCAGGCTGCATCCCGAGGGCACCGTCACCTACATCATTGACCGCAACATCAACTACACCAACTTCTGCACCGAGTACTGCACCTTCTGCGCGTTTTATCGCCCGCTGAAGGGACCGGCGGCGAAGGAAGGCTACATTCTCGACTTCGACACGATCTACGAAAAGATTCGCGAGACCGTCGAACTCGGCGGGACGGGCGTGCTCATGCAGGGCGGGCTGCATCCTGACCTCAAGATTGACTGGCACGAGAAGATGCTGCGGGGCATCAAAGAGCGCTTCCCGGAGGTTCACCTGCACTGCTACTCGGCGTCGGAGATCATTGCGATTGCCGAGTACAGCGGCCTCTCGATCCGCGACACGATTCTGCGGTTGCGCGATGCCGGGCTCGACTCCATCCCCGGCGGCGGCGCGGAAATTCTCGACGACGAAGTCCGCTACAAAATCGCCCGCCTGAAATGCCTGACCGAGGATTGGATCAACGTGCACCGCACGGCGCACCAGATCGGCTTGCGCACGACCGCGACCATGATGTTCGGCGTGGGCGAGACGTACGAGCACCGCATCAACCACTTCCAGCGGCTCTACGATCTGCAGGAAGAGACGGGTGGATTTACCGCCTTCATCCCGTGGAGCTTTCAGCCCGCCAACACCGCGCTCGGCGGCCGCCACTCGGACGAAGCCACCGCGGTTGAGTACCTGAAAGTGCTCGCCATCTCGAGGATCTATCTTTCCAACTTCCTCAACGTGCAATCGAGCTGGGTGACGCAGGGGTTGAAAGTCTGCCAGATGGGCTTGCGTTTCGGCGGGAACGATGTGGGCTCGGTGATGCTCGAGGAAAACGTGGTGCGCGCGGCCGGCGTGACCAATTGCACGACGGAAGAGGAATTGCGCAGGATTATTCGCGACGCCGGATTCCGTCCGGCGCAGAGGGACACGCTGTACCGGCAGTATTTCCTGAACTAGAAGCCATACCACGAGTAGAAGGCCGAACTTAGTGCGAAGTCGCCGTGTCCGCCGGCCCTTTGATGTACCGGCTGGCAAACATCAGGAAAGTGGGCCAGTTTGGTCCGGTGGTGTGGCCGCCGCTGTGCTGGCGGAAGGCGATATCACCGTCGATCAGCGCTGTTTCCATCGGCGGAAATTCGGTGGTCCCCAAGTCTTTCTTGCCGAGAAGCTTGTACACCGGGCCGGCGCCTACTGCGCCCAGAAACATACCCTTGGCGTCCACCCAGCCTCCCTCGACCTGTTGCGAGCCGCTGCTGATGAACACCGGGCGCGGGGCACACAGAGCGACCAATTCATGGGAGTCCACGGGCAAGTCGTTCGGAGTGAGCGGTCCGGCATACTTGAGGAGGTTCTCGGCCATCCAATGATATTCACTCGGCGAGGCGATGTTTTCCACCTGCTCGCCAAACTTTCGGCGCAGGATCTTGGCGCCGCCTTCTCCCGAGGAGCCGACAAAAGCGATCGCGAGGCGCGGCTCGTAGGCCATCGCGACCAGCGCGGCTTTTCCATAGCGCGACAGGCCTTCAATGCCGACCTGCTTGGCGTCGACGGACGGGTCGGTCTCAAAGTAATCCAAGGCACGGCTTGCACCCCAAGCCCATGCGCGCAAGGCCCCCCAGTCATCAAGTTTGCGGGGCTGTCCCTTGTTGACCAGGCCAATGATTCCTTCGGTCAAGCCTTCACCATTGTCCGCCTGTACGCTGGTGGGAATGAGAATGGCGTAACCCCAGCCCTTCGCAAGCACCTGCTGCTGCCAACTGGGCCCATTGCCTGCGAATGCAGCCCATTGCGCTTCCGAAAAGCGCTTTCTCAGCGCGGCCAGAACCTCCGGGCTCAGGCCAAACTCCATCATCACCGGCACTGGTCCCTGCGCCTTGGCCGGGGTGGTCAGGGTCAATTGAATGTCAACCTTGATGAGTGGGGATGACGAGTTATCGACGTGGCCCACGAGTGTCTTGGTGATGACCGGCACGTCTCCGTTCAACTCTTTGGTGCTGCTGGTCACTTCCCAATTTACTTTGGGGGTGCTGTTCGGAGCGCGCCCGTAGATTTCGCGGTCGAAGTCCTCCACGATTTCCGGGCGGCGCTGCTTCCACCACATTTCTGCGGTTGTTACCTTCCTGCCGTTCTTGAGAACCAGAGGATCGGGAAGAGAATAAGGACTGACCTTGGATTCATCAAAGTTAGCGGCATTGGGCGATTTAGGATCGCCGTCCGGACCACGACGGAGCGCAGCGATATGCAGAAGATCCAGGATCCGCTGATGATCCTGTTCGGCGGTCACGTGTGCTGCCGGGAGACTGGTTACGGCCTGTGGCGCCTGACCGACCGCACTGGCAGCGGCGATGATAACCAACGCCGGCAGAATGGTGCGAGATTTATAGCGAATGGATCCCAGGCGCTTCATTCCGCTCTCCTGCCCTGCGGGCTTGACGGGACTCCTATTGTAAGCAGTTTAGAGGCGGTCCAGTCTTGGGGCTAGGCTGGCCTACTGCTTCACAATCCAGCTTGCCATCTTGTCCAGCGCCACCGGCGACATGGTTTCTTCGATCTCGGCGTATTCGGCGGGAGCGCCCGTCTTCGCCGTCTGCAACAAGTGATTCAGGCCGGGCAGTTCATCAATCTCAAAGTGCTTGTTGCCGGCTTCCTCCAGAGCTTTGCGAATCGCCGGCAGATTCTGGCTGGGCAGCACCTGCTTGTCCTTTTCGCCGTTGAGCACCAGCACCGGGCACGTCACTTTGCGCAGCGCCGTTGCCGGATCGTAGGTCAGAAAATAGCGGAACCACGGCGAGGTGACCTGGGCGATCTGCATTCCGATCTGTGCTTCCGGAACTTCGCCGGCCAGCTTTTCTTTCAATTCTTTTTCCAGTACCGCCTGATCTTTTTCGGTCTCGACCAGCGTGAGCATCTCGCGCTCTTTCGTCGCATCTTTCGCCGCCTCTTCCGGACTCTTTCCGCTGGCGATCTGAATCGCCTCGCCCTGCGCCACCAGAACCTGATCTCCCGGGACGCCCGTTCCCGCCATCATCACGATGAAAGCGACATCTTTGTTGCGAGCGGCGACCATGGGCGCAATCACCGCGCCTTCGCTGTGCCCGATCAGTCCGATCTTGTGCGGATCCACTTCCGCGCGCGTCTTCAGATAGGCAACGCCGGCCTCGGTGTCGGTGGCGAAGTCCGCGGTCGTGGCCTTGGCGAAGACTCCGGTGGACTTGCCCACGCCGCGATCGTCGGCGCGCAGTACGGCGATTCCGTGGCGCGTGAGATAGTCGGACAAAACCAGGAAGGGCTTATGCCCCAGCAGGCTCTCGTCCCGGTCCTGCGGGCCGGAACCGGTGATCAGTAAAACCGCAGGGAACGGTGCGGTTCCCTGCGGAATGGTGAACGTCGCGGCCAGCGTGACGTTCTGTTCTTTGTTGTCGTAGGTGACTTCATCTTCGCGATAGGGATACGGCTTCACTGGATTCTGCGGCCGCTTCAGTTCCAGTTCCGCCTGATCCTTCACACGCTTCAGCAGCAGCGGATGTGCGCTGCCCATTTGGGTGAATGTGCCGTCGATGGACTGCAGATCGGCGGCGATCTTGCCTTCGAAGACTCCGCCGATTCCTTTGGCTTCGATCTTCAGCGATGAGCCGTCGCGTTTGACGGAGGTGGTCGGCAGACCATTTGCGCCCTGATCCGGACTATCCATGGTGGCGATCAGGCCGTCTTCGGTGTTGACGATGTGGAACACGACGCGCAGCTTGACGGTTCCCAGGTCGAGCGATCCCATCCACGCCCCGTCAATGTCGGACGGTTTGGCGGGCTTATGCTCTGTCTTGATCGGCGCAGTTGCGCGTTTGAATTCAAGCGGCAACGCCTGTCCCTGCGTCCACGTGCCCGAAATCGTCTTCGCGTCGGCTGCAACGGTACCTTCGTAGGTGCCGTGAACGGCAGTCACGTCGAGACTCAATTTGGAATCTTTCAGCGTGACGGAGTTGACGGGAATGCCGTTGGCTCCCTGGTCCACACTGTCGAGCGTTGCCTTGAGGCTGCCGTCGGCCGCCTTCGTGATGTGCAGCACGAGGCGAAGCTCGGCCCCGCCCGCGCTGAGTGTCCCTTGCCAGTCGCCGGCGATGTCCTGCGCGCGCGCCAGGCTCACGCCGGCCAATAGGAAGACCAGTAACACCGCGAAAACCACAATACGTTTCATGCGATTCGCCCCTCCTTGGGCGAGGCTTGTTCAGGGCCCAAAATCAGAAATCACAGCTACAATTCGCCGCGGCCCTCTAGTTGCTTATAGAAGACCAGGGAATGAATCACCGGCGCCAGCGCGCCGACGAGGATCATCGCCATCGGCAGCCAGAACGGCGCCCGCAAAATGACCCCGATCAGACCCAGCAGCCCGCCGGCAAAGAAGGTCTTGGCCGCGAAGCGGTGGGTGGCGTTCCACACCTGTTCGTTGGCGATGGTCCAGGGAGTGCGAATGCCTACATAGAAGTTGCGCCGCACTTTTCCCAGGACGTTTCCCAGCAGCGCGATCAGCAGGCAGACTCCGCCTTCGATGGCGCGGCTTACGTCCACTACCCACGAAAGGCCGGCCGCGAGCTCCAACGCGTGCACATAGGTCAGCATGGCCAGAATCACCACCATGATGTAGAGATACGTGGAGCGGAATGAGTCCACTTCAAAGTGCTTCGGCGACAACCAGGGCAGCGCCGCGAAGAGCAGCAGGATCGCCGCCATCATTCCGGGCACAGTGGTAAACAGCGTCCACTTCGCGCTCCAGCTATTCACGTTACCATGCGCGTCCCAGTGCGTGGGAACGGTGTCGGGCAGATGTGGGTAGGCCGCTGCCGTCGCTGCCAGCACGACGGCAATCAGTGCGGCTCCCATGATGTAGTAGTTGCGCGTCATGAGTGTTTACCCCTTCTTATCGTCCTTATCATCTTCCGGTGACGCCGCTTCCGCATTCAGCATCTCACCGTGTCCTCGAATTAGATCCATGGCCCAGGCCATCAGGTCCTGCACCACCGTCGTATTCAGCCCATACCAGATTTGCTGGCCGTCGCGGCGGCTGGTGAGCAGGTCCGCGCCTTTCAGCACAGAAAAATGATGCGACATGGTGGGCTTAGTCATGTCGAACCGGTCGGCCAGATCTCCGGCGGTCATTTCTCCTCGTCGCAGTAGGCTTAGAATCTCCCGGCGGGTCGGGTCAGCCAGCGCCTTGAACGCTTTGTTAGAGGACGGAGCCATATTTAGGTGTTCGTGTAATTAGATATCCATCTAAATATAGGGATGCTAATTCTCTTTGTCAAGCCCTAAGCATCCGTCCAGCACTTTCAGCAAGACCTGATGGCGAGTGTCTTCTCAGGCGCCAGGGGCTGAAGGCCACGAAGGAGGGCTCGAGACTGCTTGGGAGAAGCCGTTTTTCAAGCTAAAATAGAGCCTGCGCGGCCGCTCCCCACGGCCGGGTGATGCTGCTCCCAGCCCCGCCAACCGAGCCCATGAAACCGGTTTTCGCATCTCTCGTGACCTTTATCTTTGCCCTTGGCGCCAGTGCGCCGGCCCAGATTTCCTCCAGTGGTGTGCAACCTGCCGGCGGTGCTGCCATCGGAGGCGTCGTGACAAAGGATCCAGGCGGCGAGCCTGTGAAGAAGGCTGTGATCGAATTGATCGCCGAAAACCAGACCGAAGGCGGAAACTACGCTGCGGTCACGGACGCAGATGGGGCCTTCCATATTGAGGCTATCGCTCCCGGACGCTATTTGTTGTTCGCCGAGCGCACCGGACTTCTGGAAGCGGATAAGCATCACGCCCGCAGCGAAGGGCGCGTGCTGACGTTAACTTCCGGGCAGGAACTCAAAGATTTGCAGATCCGGATGCAGGCCGCTGCGGTGGTGCGTGGCCGCGTCACGGACGAAGATGGGGAACCGTTGCCCAACGCGGCCGTAAGTCTGCTGCGCCAGACGTTTGCTACCGGCCACAGCCGCTGGGAGCAGGCGGGTTCGGAGCGTACCAACGATCTGGGCGAATACCGTATTGCCAGCCTGCCTGCGGGAAACTACTACGTGTCGGTGAGTCCGCCACCGGACTTCAAGAGTCTGATCGAAGAGACGGGCCGCGCCCGATCCGAGCCGGGCAATGCTAACGCACCCGACAAACCTGCGGCGACGACGTACCAGCCGACGTATTACCCCGGCACGGCGGATCGCAGCCAGGCCGCGCCTATCCAGTTGCGCGCCGGAGATGAATTTCCGGTGAACTTCACGCTGATGCCGAGTCCCAGCCTGAGCATCCGCGGCTCGGTGGTGAACCTGCCGCTGCATTCTTCGGCTTCGATCATGCTGCAGTCGCGGGACTTCGGTATGGTCCTGAATGGCGCGGAAATACACAAAGATGGCAGCTTTGTGATTCGCGACGTCGCGCCCGGCGCTTACACGATTCTGGCGACCGTAGAGAACACAGCTGTTCCCATGACGGCGCGGCAATCGCTGCAAGTCGTCTCGAACAGCGTCGAGGGCCTGCGGCTGGCGCCGCAGCCCGGAGCGTCGGTTCGCGGCCGGCTGCGTCTCGAAACCAAAGGCAGCACCGGCCGGTTCGATCCCAGCCAGGTCTTTCTCGCATTGCAATCGGCGGAGCGCGCGGACGACGCGGGTCCGTTCAGCATTGCGGAAGGGTTTTCGAATCTCGCGCACCTGTCGGCCGACGGCAGTTTTGAGTGGAAAGACGTTCCCCCGGGAAGCTATTGCATACAGCTCGTCAGCCAGAGTGACGCCGAGCAGGATTGGTTTGTGAAGTCGGAGTCGGCGGCGAATCGCGATGTGGACGCGTCGGGCATCTCCGTCAATGGCGGTACGGTTGTGCTCGATCTGCTGGTAAGCGCCAATGGGGCCGTCGTAGACGGAATCGTGAATGACCGGAAAGGCGGGGCGGTTCCGAATGCCGTGATTGTCGCCGTGCCGGAAGCGCATCTGCGCGGGCGGCTGGACCGCTATCGCAAAACGGTCAGCGACCAGAGTGGACGCTTCATCCTGCGCGGCATCCCGCCGGGCGACTACACGCTGTTTGCGTGGGAGAGTGTGGACGGCGAGGCTTACTACGATCCGGAATTTCTGAAGAACTGGGAAGGGCAGGGAAACCCGCTGCGCGTGGGTGAGGGCGAGCGCAAGAGCGTGCAGGTGCGGGCGATCCCTGAGGCGGAAGACCAACCGTAGCGGCCCGGATTGCGGCCTGGTCAGAGTCTGACATCCCGATCCACTTTCCTCGAATTAGAGTCGGCGGGCAGGAGTGCCCGCCCTACACAGCTCCGCGGGGACAAACTGTCCCGTGCCCATGACACTGGGACACATTGGCCCAATTTAAACGTTAGTAACCATCGAACAATCCTAATCAATCCTACAACTTACAAGTTCTAGCGTTGGCACAGATCGTGCAATCTACCAGAGTGTTCCACGAGGAGGAACAATTCGATGCGCAAACAAAAAGGCTTCTCGCTGATTGAACTGCTGATCGTGGTGGCCATCATCCTGATCATCGCCGCCATCGCCATTCCGAACTTGCTGCGCGCCCGCATGGCCGCCAACGAGGCGTCTGCTGTCGCCTCCGTCCGTACCGTCAATACCGCCATGGTCACATACGATTCCAGCTATCCCGACGTGGGCTACGCCGCCTCGTTGGCGGTTCTCGGTGGTGTCGCCCCGTGCACACCCAGTTCGACCACGGCCTGCTTGATTGACAGCGTGCTCGCCGCGGGGGTCAAAAGCGGTTACAACTTCACGGCCACTGGCGCAGGCGGTCCTCCGGCGGTGCAGTACTACGTGACGGCGACGCCGGTTACGCTGAACCAGACTGGTACCATGAGCTTCTGCTCGTTTGAAGATGCGGTTGTGCGTGTTGACCCCACGGGTGCATTGGCTGGCAGCGAAGCCGCGTGCCAGGCTCTGATGCCCATGTACAACTAAGACGTGCAACTAAGACGGGCTTGAGCCCGGCGCGTTCGGATTGTGAATCCTGATGAGGCACCGCGGTGGCGACTGCGGTGCCTCATTTCTTTCCAACGGTTTCACTAACTCCTTCCACCAAACTTCACGCACTACTTCACCACGGGCGAATCGGAATCGGCGGGCTTGGTCTCGTCGGCGTGAATCTTTCCGTCATCCTCGGCGTAGAAAGAACGGTGCTGGGCGTCCATGAACTTGGGGGTCATGGTGAGGACGTAGCTGTCGTCCTTTCCTTTGAAACTCGCCGTGTAGTCGCCGCGGTCGGGATTGACCATGCGCTTGGTGAAGGATCCGGAATGCACTAATTCAGCGAGCGTCTTGGCGAAGTGGTCGTATTGCTTGTTGAACTGGCGCTGGGCGCGGATGACAACACGCATGTAGGCAAGCGCGGCAGCTTCGGAGTCGGACCGCGCAGGATCACCCGGAAATTTGGGCTTGTAGACCGGGGCCGGAGTTGATGGTGGAGGCGTAGTTTGGCTTTCTGGCGGTGGCGGGGGTTCAGTCTGTTGTGCGAGCAACGGCGCGGTGCAGGCGAGGATACAGGTGAGAATTAGAGAAAGGATCAGAGCGGTCAGTTTCATTTGTTTCCCCGAAGAGAGAAATGCATCGATAATCGGTTCTGAGGCGTCCTCCGGCTGCGGAGGGCTTGCTCTTGCGGCAACAAGAGCGCCCGCGGGAGCCAGCCTGATGCGGCCCCTTCGCTGCTCTCAGGTCAAAGTCGAAAAAGCAGCCGTTCAAGGCTTTACTCGACCTGATGCAGCCCGATTTCCATGTTACTCCCGTAATTTCCCTTCGGTCACCTTCTCTTTGCATACGGGCGAATTATTACTATGCTGATAAAAGAATCCAGACCCTATAGGAAAACTATGAAAGCAGCAGTCGCCAGAAAACCAGTGATACGAATTGCAGTGGTGGAAAGCGATCCTCTACGTTTTGTCGGGTTCCGTGCCCTGTTCGATTCCGAGCCCGAGTTCGAACTGATTTCGGCGGCGTTGCCGGAGATCAGCACACTGCAGAACATTGACCTCATTCTGCTCGGCAACCGTTCCGGACAAAATCTGTTTGACGTGATGGCCAGCCTGAAAGCCACGCGGCCGGATTTGCGCATCATCGTGACCGGCTCCGGCATTGACGAGGAAACCATTCTGAAAGCGATCGCTTCCGGGGCCAAGGGATATGTAGACGAAGCCGCCACGCCGGCGGAATTCGCACAGGCGATCCGCGTGGTGAATCAGGGATCGGTATGGGCGCCGCGGCGCGTGCTGTCCATGTTCATTGAGCGGGTGTCGTCAGCTCCGGGCAGGATTTTCCCGGCGGGCCGCGTCACCTTCACCGACCGCGAAAAGGAAGTGCTGGAGATGCTGGTGGCGGGCCGGTCGAACAAAGAGATTGGCGGCCAACTCGGGATCGAGGAACGCACGGTCAAGGCGCACGTCGCCAAGCTGATGCGCAAAGTGGGTGTGCAGAACCGGATTGCGCTGTCGGTGCATGCGATCACCCATTCCCTGGTAACGACAAAGTAACTTAGCTTCGAGCTTCGAGTTACGAGCTACGAGCTACGAGCTTCCCATTCAGCTCGACGCTTTGCCGTCAGGTAAGCCTCGTAACTTCGGGGCACTTACTTTCGTAATCTTGCCGCCCTTTCCACCTCGGCCCATACTCAGCTTACCTACCACAGAACCTGGGAGACGGGGTTGAGAGTGGCGATTAGGGTCACTGCTTTCAGCCCCGCATTTTTTTGTCTTCTAGCCCCGAGCCGCGAGTCCCGAGTCCTGAGCCATCCTGCTGGCGAAAATCCGCGGCAATGCGTAATCGGGTATCTCGACAGTTACGGCGACACGGCATCAGAGCGATGCGTCATTTTCACGATGTAGTAAAGCACCGCGCCTGCTGAATACCCAAACGTCCCGACTACCGCTTGCATCAGGAACAGCTTGTCGGAGCAGCGTTCTACGAAGCCAATCTCATGCCAAGCTTGTATCTGGCAGTTCGCTGTAAAGAAGTGTTCGACAACGCTGGAATGAAAGAGAACGCTTCCTGTTGACCACCACATTACGACTCGCAGGGCAAATGCAAGTAACCCTGCGATCCAAAGCCATGCCGCAGCCCTGCTGGTGAAAGTGTCGCATACCAGATATGCGAGCCACAGCCCAGTAACAGCGACCAGCAGGAGCAAGTGGTCAGAGTAGAACCTGTTGCGGGCCTTTAGCTGAAAGGCCAATGTAGCGCACAACCCGGTGCACCATTACCGCCGAGAAGAGCGTGAGCATTGGAACGGCAAGTAACGCAACGGCCAGATGAAATATGAACGCGAGCAATGGCTTCATGTTCTCATTGTGGCTCAGTTTTTGGGCCTAGGCGGTTTGACCGTGATTCCGGGATGTCGGTCCAAGTCCTTCGCTTGCGGTGAGTTTACGCGTCATCCTCGGGCGTACCTAACGAAAACAGAGGCGTTCCATTCATCGATTCGGTTACACGACTGACCTCATAGCTCAAAGCTCATAGCTCGCCCCTCAAAGCCTCGAACCGCGACAATTCATTTACAATCAAAGTACCCAGATCCCAGAAAGTTGTGTGGTGAGGAGCCATGAAAAAATCTGCTTGCTTGACCCTAGTCGTGTTGCTCTGCTCTGTTTTTCTTGCTGCCCAAAATCAGCCCAAGGAATCGAAGGCCACCGATCGCGTGCAGGCTGCGGCGGATGTGTTGAATGAGATACAGTCCGCACCAGACTCCGGCATTCCCCAGGAGATCTTGGGCAAGTCGGAGTGCGTAGCTGTGGTGCCTTCGATGCTGAAGGGTGGATTTGTGTTTGGCGCCAAGTACGGACGCGGGCTGGCCAGTTGCCGCACGCCGAAGGGATGGAGCGCTCCCGCGTTTTTCATCATCGAGGGAGGAAGCGTCGGCTTTCAGATTGGCGGGCAGGCGGTGGACCTGGTGATGCTGATCATGAATAAGGAGGGCATGCAGCATCTGCTGTCGAGCGAGTTTGCCCTGGGAGCGGACGCATCGGTGGCGGCGGGTCCAGTAGGGCGTCACGCCGAAGGCGATACGGATTGGAAGATGCGGGCGCAGGTTCTGACCTATTCGCGGGCGCGGGGCGTATTTGCCGGCGTGACTCTGAACGGAGCGGTGGTGAAGCAGGACAAGGACTCAACGCGGGAGTTTTACGGGCACATGGTGACATCGAAGGCGTCACTGACCGGCGAGGTTGATGCGCCGGCGGCGGCGAATCCGTTTCTGAGCACGCTGGCGAAATGGGCGCAGGAGGCGGCGAAGTGAGAAACAGTGGTCAGTGGCCAGTGGTCAGTGGCCAGCGAGACACGTATTTACTGACCACTGGCCACTAACCACTAACCACTGCCCACTGACTCCCCTGATGCGTCGCAAACTCGAATACGCGGCAGCGTGGCCGTTCATCAAGATATTGGGCATTTTGCCGGGCCGCTGGCGCGGGCGTTCGCCATCGCTCTCGCTCAGGTTGTTTATGTGCTGCATGTGCGTTTGCGCCGGGTCGGCAAGCGCAATCTCGCCCTGGCATTTCCCGAAAAAAGTGAAGCGGAGCGCGCGCGCATCTTGCGGGGGGAGTTCACTTCCCTGGGCAGGCAACTGGCCGAGATGTGCCAGTTTCCCAAATACACGCGGGAAAACATCGAGCAGGTTGTGGTGTACGACGGGCTGGAGAATTACGAGCGGGCTTACGCGCGGGGCAAGGGAGTGCTGTTTGTGACGGCGCACTTCGGGGGGTGGGAGCTTTCTGCGTTTGCCCATTCGCTACACGGGCACTGGCTGCACGTTGTAATGCGGCCCATGGACAACGAGTATCTCGACCGATTGATCCAGAGCTATCGCACCATGCACGGCAACAAGACGGTGGGGAAAGATGATTTCGTGCGCGGCCTGCTGGGAGCGATGAAGGCCGGGGAGACTGTGGGAATATTGATGGACACGAATATGACGCCGCCGCAGGGAGTGTTCGTGGATTTCTTTGGAATTCCGGCGTGCACGGCAAGCGGACTGGCACGGATTGCCCTGCGTACGGATGCGGCCGTGGTTCCGGGATTCACCATCTGGGATGAGGCGCTGGGAAAGTATCGCCTGCGATTTGATCCGGCTCTGGAGTTGATCCGCACGAACGACCCGGAGGCCGACATCGTGGCCAACACGCAGATGTTCACCAAGGTGATCGAGGATTACGTGCGGAAGTATCCCGAGCAGTGGCTCTGGGTGCACCGCCGGTGGAAGACGCGGCCGGAAGGGGAGAAGGGGCTGTATTAGTGTTCAAGGGCGGACCTCAGACCTCGGACTTACCTTTTGGCGGTTGTGCGTCCGGAGGACGCCCGAAAATAGCCCGGCGTTTCAACGCCGGGGCAGATTCCTCGGTTACCCCGCATCCCGTAGGGATGCCTGAACCTATCCCCAGACGTGCTTCGGATCGTACTCCATTCCGTTTTTCTTCAAGAACGCCAGGAACTCTTCTTCAAAATTGCGCTTGCGGTGGTGTTCTGCCTGATTGTTGATGTAAGCGATTGTGTCGCTCTTCTGCGAGATTCCCACTGTGAAGGCGCCATACCCTTCCTGCCAGGCGAACTCGGCCTTGAACTTCTCGTTCATCCAATGAGACGACGCTCCTTTCACCAATTGCATCGCTTTGGCCAACGGTAAAGTGGAGGGCAGTGATAAGAGGACATGAACGTGATTCTCGGTGCCACCTACGATGATCGCCTTGAATCCGTTTTTGCGGGCCACGCCGCCAATGAAGGCCCATAGGTCGGGCTTCGCCTCTGTCGGAATCAGATTGCGACGTTGTTTGGTGGAGAAAACGCAGTGGATCAGTTCGGAAACATAGGTGTGAGCCACGGGCGTGCTCCGGGACGAGTTCAGCCGTCCTTACAGGACGGGATCATCCAATACCAGCTTACCCGGCGTTGAAACGCCGGGCTACTGTCAAGCGTCCTTCGGACGCGTAGTCTTCCCAGAATGGACCTCGGACTTCAGACCTCGGACCTCTGCCCTCGGACCTCAGCATCTCTTCGGCGCGACTGAGAATTCACACTTACCGATCATCCAGTCACCGCACCTTCCGGTAAAATCGAATCTTCCATGGACACTCTTATGAACACTCTGCCTACTACTCTCGAACAAATCGCGGAACTGGAACGGAAATATTTGCTGACGACTTATAACCGCTATCCCGTGGTGCTGGCGCGCGGGAAGGGCGTGTTTGTGTATGACATCGCGGGCAAGCGCTATCTCGACTTCGTTTCCGGGCTGGGCGTGAATGCGCTGGGGCATGCGCACCCGCGCATCGTGAAGGCGATTCGCGAGCAGGCGGCAAAGCTGCTGCATGTGTCGAATCTGTACTATCACGAGTATCAGGGACCGCTGGCGGAAAAGCTGTGCGCGCTCTCCGGCGGCTCTTCTGGGATGTCCCGGGCGTTTTTCTCGAACAGCGGGACCGAGGCGATCGAAGGCTCGATCAAGCTGGCGCGGCTGGCGGGGCATCGTGCCGGGGGCGACGCGAAATGCCGGCTGATGGCGCTGGAGGGTTCGTATCACGGGCGAACGTTTGGGGCGCTGTCGCTGACCGGGCAGGACAAACATCGCAAGGGATTCGAGCCGATGCTCGAAGGTGTGACGTTTGTGAAACAGAATGATGTCGAGGGGTTGCGCGCGGCGGTCAACGACAACACTTGCGCCATTGTGCTGGAGCCGATTTTCGGCGAGGGCGGAATTTACGAATGCTCGGTGGAGTTTCTGGGCGAGTGTCGGGCAGCAGCGGATCGCCACAAGGCGGCGCTGATCTTCGACGAGATTCAGTGCGGGCTGGGGCGCACGGGAAAGATTTTTGCATTTCAGAACTTCGGGGTGACGCCGGATATTGTGGCGATTGCCAAGCCGATTGCGGCCGGGCTGCCGCTGGGGGCGTTTCTGGCGAAGGAAGAATTCGCGTCGGCGATTTCACCGGGCCAGCACGGCACAACGTTCGGCGGCGGGCCGCTGGCGTGCCGCATTGCGCTGGAGTTCCTGGCGATCGTGGAAGATGAGAAGCTGCTGGAGAACGTGAACAAAGTGGGCTCGTATCTGCAGCAGGAGTTGCGAGGGCTCGTGGAGAAGCGCGCAGCGGCGAAGGAAGTGCGCGGGCGGGGATTCATTCAGGGGATTGAGCTGGAGATTCCGGCGCGTCCGATTGTGGATGCGGGGCTGGCGGAAGGCGTGCTGTTTAACTGCACGCAGGACACGGTGGTGCGGTTCCTGCCGCCATTTCTGCTGGAGGAAAAGCATGTGGACAAGGGAATTCGCGTGCTGAAGAAGTTGCTGGGAAAGAAGCGAAAGGCGGCGTGAGTGTGTCGGACACGTGGGCTCTTGCGAAGAAAATTCTGCGGTACACGCTTGCCTCAGCGGTGGTGGGCCTGTTCATCGCAGCGGCTTTCGCGACATACTTCGATCTAGTAGATCCCGCACCCAATAGCCAAGCCGGGTTGTGGAGCGCTTGGGCGGCGGTAATTCTATGCCCAGGCACTCTTTTCTTCTGGTGGTTCATCGATGCCGAGCCGGGAACGTCCGGGTTCGTCTTTGTGTGGGTGATTGTTGGTTTATTTAATGTGGCCCTCTACGGAACAATCGGAGGAATGATTGGGGCCATTGCCCACGCCCGTCATATTCTTAAGAAAAGCGGGGAGCCGAAGCTCCCCAGAGTGAAGTGACAGAGGCGTTGTTTCATTTAAATAGAGTCTCCGGGAAACGAAAGAGTTGTCTCCGGGGCGAGAAGATTTTCTGTGGCGATGATGAAGTCTAGATGAATGAAGTCCAATGAGCGAAGTGCAGGCAATCGGGGCAGGCTTGGTGCCCGGCGCTGGCGAAGGCGTCGAAGAGTGCTGGATGGACTTTGACGGCGCGCGGATGCGCTATCTGCGAACAGGGTCCGGACCGGCGTTGATCCTGCTGCACGGGTTGCTGGGGTATTCGTTTTCGTGGCGCTACACCATGCCCGCGCTGGCGCCGTATCGCACGGTTTACGCGCCGGACCTGCTGGGCGCGGGATTTTCGGACCGGCCGCGGGGACTGGATCACTCGATGCGTGCGACCGTCTTGCGTGTGCTGCGCTTTGCCGAGCATCTTGGACTCGGGTCGTTCGACCTACTGGGGACGTCGCGGGGTGGTGCAGTGGCCATGGCCGCGGCTGGGGAATGCGTAAGCAGCGGCAAATTGCGCGTGCGGCGGCTGGTGCTGGTAGCGCCGGTGAATCCGTACTCGCGTCATGGGAGCTGGCTGGCGCCGTTTTTGGGCACTCGTTCCGGGGCAGCCATGTTTCGCCTGGTAATGAACCGCATGCCCTTTTTGTATCCCTACTGGCATGGGCGCATGTTTGGGGACCGCAACAAGATTCCGCCAGGAAGCCTGGATGGCTATAAGGCGCCGCTGGCGATTCCGGGCTTGTTCGAGCATGGGCTGAGCATCGCCCGGACCTGGACTGCCGATTTGCGGCAACTGGAGGCGCTGCTGCCCACGCTGTCACTGATTCCCACGCTGCTGATTTGGGGAAGCAAGGACCCGGCAGTATATGTTTCGTCCATGGGACTGTTGGCCCAGCACTTTGCCGATGTGCAGACGGTGGTTTTCCCCGGGGTCGGGCACCTGCCCTATGAAGAGTGTCCGGAGGAGTTCAACCGGGCGCTCATCGAATTTCTGACGGAGGTCAGGGGCTAGGAGTCAGGGACCAGAGGGCGGTGGTCAGTGGCTCGTGAAGACGGGTGTTCTGCTTTGCGCGCCGGTACCTGCGTTCCAGCTTTACGAGGATTCGCTGACCACTGATCACTGACAACTGACAACTGGCCCCTGATCCCTGGCCCCTACGATTCAACATGAGCCACTCCATCCTCGAGGTGTTGCGGACTGCGCTAGTGCACTACGGCTACTGGGCTGTGGCCGTGGCTCTCCTTGTGGAGAATGCGGGCGTGCCGGTGCCGGGGGAGACGGTTCTTCTGCTGGCGAGTTTCATGGCCTATGCTGAACGCGATCTGCAACTATCGTGGATCATTACCGTGGGAACGATTGCCGCCACGCTGGGCGACAACCTGGGTTATGCGCTGGGCTACTACGGTGGACGGCCTCTGCTGGAGCGCTACCAGGCGGTTTTTCGCATTCACAGGAAAACTCTGGCGCAAGGGGAAAGCCTGTTTGCGCGGTTCGGCGCAGTTACGGTGTTCTTTGCCCGCTTCATTTTTGGCATGCGTATCATCGCCGGGCCAATGGCGGGAGTATTGCGGATGCCGTGGCGGAAGTTCCTGCTCTTCAATTTTCTGGGCGCAGCGGTGTGGGTGACGGCGATTTCCAGCGTGGGCTGTTTGTTCGGCCGGCACTGGGAAAAGTTGCAGCGAGGTGTAAAGCAGTTTGACCTCGGGGTTGCGCTTCTGGTCCTGCTGGTGGCCGCGTTCCTATGGTGGCGGGGCCGGCGGGAGAATTGACCAGCATCCGCGGAGGACTTTTGCACAGGCCTAGGTCCTTGAGTGTGCAGCTATACTATGCGGACATCGCGCGGTCCTCTTTCGAGGTGGCGTGATGTCGTGGCAGTCGAAATCACACCGGTTGCGTCCGAACCGGAAGTCGGACGAGGAGGAACGCATGAAAAAGATCGGGTTTCTGACTCTGCTCATCCTGGCAACAGTTCTCATTACGCTGGCCTTCTCGGTGGCTGCAGCCGGACCCAAGGCCGCGACGGCCCCGGTTCCAGCAGCGGCCCCGGTTCCGGCCACCCCGGCGGCAGCGCCCACCCCGGCGGAACACCCCCACATCCACGAAGCTCTGGAAGCCATGCGCAATGCCCAGCATGAACTCGAGACCGCCGCGCATGACTTCCACGGCCATCGCCAAAAGGCGCTGGAGCACCTCAATCAGGCGATCCACGAAGCGGAAATCTGCGAACAGGAACCGTAGTCAGCGGGATTATGAAGAGAACGGAAAGGCAGCGTCGAACTGACGCTGCCTTTTTTCTCAAGCGCAGGTTTTGGTGGAAAGGCCGGAAATGTTATTTGCGGCCGAAACTGTATCCAATCGAGGCCCCCAGCCGCAGAACGTTACCGGAGTGGAACTCAGTATTCCCGACAACATAGTAATAATGCGCCTCAGGACGGGCGAAGAACTGCCGCCAGAAGTAGTAGCGCATGCCTCCCCCGGCGTGCAGCAGGAAGTGGTTGGTGCTGATGGACGTGGGGCAGACTTCGCTGCAGTTACCGAATTGATTGTAGAAAGGCAAAGTCTCCAGACCAAACCCGGCCATGAAATCAGCGCTGGTCTTGGGGCCGATGCGGGGGGCGAATACGCCATTGACATCGGAAAAAATGGGGCGGTAGCGCTGATAGCCGTTGTAAAGACCCTGCTTGTAGCGGAATGCCACCTCCGCATTGAAGCCGAAATGATTCTTGAAAACCGCCTCGGCGCTGATGCTGGGGTAGGTTCCGCCCTTCTCCGCCGGGGGCGGGAAGGCCTGGGAAGCGCTGGTGGGACTGGCAGCGAACAGCGTGCCGCCTCCAGCAGCGATGTCAATTTGTTGAGCACGGGCGTAGCCGGCAAATACGACGACCGTGCATGCGGACGCGAGCAATACGAGTCTTCTCAACACACCCCCTCGTGAGCGTGATTCTCCAGGGGCCCCGGAAAAGGCCGGTAACCTCTGCGGTTAAAACCGTAACTGAAAACAGCGGGTTGCCCGAAGAGAGATATGTTAGCGTATCCGCGGCCGCATGGCCTAATGCTCGAGACCTGTGTTCCCCGGCAAGCGAACCGCCTAGTCGGGACCGATGGTGTATCCGATCGAAGCTCCCACACGAATCACGTTGTTGTTGGTAAACACGTCGGTGTTATTCAGGATGTGGTAGAGATGAGCTTCGGGGCGGATGAACATGTGTCCCCAGACGTAGTAGCGGATGCCACCGCCAAAGTGCACCAGGAAGTGGTTGTTGCTGACGTAGCAGGAGCCGAAATCCAAGCAGTTGACGGTGTAAGTGTACTCGTAGAAGCGAGTGGTCTGCCAGCCGATCCCTGCCATGAGGTCAGCGCCGACTTTCTTTCCCAGACGGGGTTGGTACATGCCGTTGAAGTCAAACTGGATGGGGCGATAGAGCTGGGTGTCGTCGTTCGTAAGGCCCTGCTTGCCTCTCCATGTGGCCTCGAAGTTGAATCCGATGCGCCGGTGGAAGATCACGTCGGCGCTGATGGTCGGGTACAGGCCGCCCTTTTCCGATCCGACACAAGGGGTGTTTTGAGTTATCACGCACGACGACGAGTTCGACCCGGACGCCATAATCGTGCCGAACCCGAACATGACGTCACCCTGCTGGGCGGAAGCCAGATTGGCCAAAAGCGAAAATGCGAAGACGGCCGCAAAGAAGGCAAACTTTCTCACGAGAGACCTCCTGTGTTGTTCGTTGTTGCGGTAAGATGCATCGGCCCATGCCTTTGGATGCAGGAAAATGGGCGTGTCACTCATCATAATTCCGGCAGCAGCCATATTCAAATTGACGGAACCAGCCGAAACAGCCTCCGTTCACCCCGGCTAGCTTGTTGACACCTACATCCGGGGTGAGCCGCACGAAGCTCCGCCTTTTCAACACAAACCCCTCACCGCGCGATAAGTTGCTCCCGAAAAACATTTTTGACGCGGAGTGGGCGAGCCCTTGGGCTGCGCCGTTCACGAGCGTTTGGAGGCGCCACCGCCGCCACGGAGGATGTGATCGAGAGAGATGGGGCCTGCGCCAAAGAAGATCAGCGCAAAGGCGAGGGCGGCGGCTGCGAGAGGAAACTCATATCCGTGCTCGCCGGTGAGCCCGTTGTGCCAGCGCGCTTTCCAGATAGCAACCGAAAGGTCGATGCAGATGGCGAAGGCCGCGGGGCGCGTAAAGAATCCTGCCAAGATGAGGAGGCCGCCGAGGAACTCGGTAAAGGAGGCGACGTAAGCCAGCCAGTGCGGTATGCCTAAGCCCGCCATAAAGTTGGCGGTCTGGTGCAAG
>Ga0181530_10002513_pt1 | contig 21636 bp, 22 predicted proteins | sample PEATcosm2014_Bin_42_FD_119769 | JGI IMG/M metagenome (GOLD analysis project Ga0181530, IMG submission 119769) | Peatland microbial communities from MTU Mesocosm Facility, Houghton, MI, USA - PEATcosm2014_Bin10_60_metaG | ecosystem: Environmental > Terrestrial > Soil > Wetlands > Peat | place... | reverse complement strand
CGGCTGCAAATACTGGCCGATGGTGAGGAAATCGACGTCGGCGACCCGCAGGTCGTCCATCACCTGCATGACCTCGCCGCGCGCTTCGCCCAGCCCGACCATCATGCCGGACTTGGTGAAGATTCCCGGCCCGCGCTGCTTCACGGTGTCGAGCAAGCGCAGCGACTGGTAGTAGCGCGCGCCGGGACGGATGGTGGGATACAGCCGCGGCACGGTTTCCAGGTTGTGGTTGAACACGTCCGGCCTGGCGTCCACCACGGTCTCGATCGCACCCGGCTTGCGCAGGAAGTCGGGGGTCAGCACCTCGATCGTGGTGGCCGGGGCGGCGGCGCGCAGGGCACGGATGGTCGCCGCGAAGTGGCCGGCGCCGCCATCGGGCAGGTCATCGCGATCGACCGAGGTGACGACGACGTGCTTCAGCCCGAGCCGGGCGACGGCGTCGGCGACCCGGGCAGGCTCGTCGGCGTCCAGCGCGAGGGGTTGGCCGGTGCGCACGTTGCAGAACGCGCAGGCGCGGGTGCAGGTGTCGCCCATGATCATCATGGTGGCGTGGCGCTGCGACCAGCACTCGCCGATATTGGGGCAGCCGGCTTCCTCGCAGACGGTGACCAGGCGGTGCTCGCGCATCAGCGCGCGGGTCTCGTGGTAGACCGGGTGGGTGGGCGCCTTCACCCGTATCCAGGCGGGCTTCCGCTGGATGGGATTGTCCGGGCGGTGCGCCTTCTCCGGATGGCGGAGGGCGCCGGCGCGGTGGTCGATGACGAGGTGCGTGGCCATGGCGGGGTAGAAGTGGCGGGGGGAGCGGGGGGCGTCAAGCGCGGCGAGGACGTTATCCGGCGGGTGGCGTCTGATCGTTTGTGGCGTCGGCATCCAACGCCAGCACCATCGCTCTGATCTGCGTGGCGAAGCCGGGCAGATCGCGTTCCACCGTCGTCCAGACCCGCTGCAGGTCTACGTCGAAGTAGCCGTGCGTCACGGCGTTGCGCATGCCGTATGCGGAACGCCAGGGCGCGTCAGGGTGCGCCGCGATGAAATCCGGGTGTTGCTGGCGCAGGTTCTGGGCCGCTTCGCCGACGATCTGCAATTGGCGCAACACCGCATCCTGGGTTTTCACGTCGCCCAGGAATGCGGCTCGATCGAGTCCGGTGGTGTGGCTCTCAATCCAGCCAATCGCCGACAGTATGTGCTGGAGCTAGTCCCGCAGACGGAGCCGCGGACGGATCATACCGGGACTGCGTCGCGCAGGACGCGTTGTCGCATGGACTCGGGCAATGCCGCGGGGGTGGCCACGTCCACGCGGATGCCGAGCAATTCATTCAGGTCGGCAATGATGGCGCCCAGGTCGAACAACGACATCTGCTCTTGCGGGTCCACGAGGAGGTCCAGGTCGCTGTCTTCGGTGTCCTCGCCATGGACGACCGAGCCGAAGACTCGCGGATTACCCGCGCGATGCGCAGCCACCACTTCGCGGATGGTTGTTCGATGCCGGGCGAGGGGTTCAGACGGTCGCATATCGGAGGCCGCTCCGGGGATAGGGCCAAATGTCGTGATGCCTTAGAAGTGGCGAGGGGCGTGGGGGGCGTCAAGCGCGGATCGTGGCCGGTTGCCTGTCCGCCGTTGGACGGTAAAGCAGGACGTTCCGGGTGGGATGAAGTTGCAGCAGCAGGTCCATGTGGCGGACATTCGCGCTGATCAGCAGCATGTCCTGTTCCACCGCAGTCAGGTAGAGCAGCGCATCCAGCAGCAACTCGCGGCGGCGTCCTTCCTGGCAGCAAACCTGATCCGGGTTGAGCCCGCGCTTCGCCACCGCAAGACCCTGGGTCCGCGCGAGAATGCCGGCGAGAACAGAGGCCTCGGTCCATGCAGAGGCGCTCGGCGCCACCGTTCTGTCTTGGGACATGTGGTGCAGATGGGCACGTATCGCAGCGATCGTGGTTTTCGTGCGCTGATCGGCTGGATCGAGCAAACCGATGCTGATCGCCAGCTCGGCGCAGGCGACGCCGCAGTTGTAAACCATGTGCTGGCGCGACGCGATCAAGGCGCGAATGCCGGACGGCACTTTTCCGATACTGCAATGGAGATAGAACGTCGTGTCGAGCAACGGGTTGCGGGGGATTCAGTTTGCAATGTGCCGCTGGGCAGCAAAAAAGCATTTTAACACGGAGGAAGAACGAGGACCACGGAGAACCAAGGAGGCCGTTTGCCTCCCCGGCTGCTCGGGAGGCAAACGGCCTCCTTGGTTCTCCGTGGTCCTCGTTCTTCCTCCGTGTTAAAATGCTTGCGGTACTGCTCACGCGCTCCTGTGGTCGCCCGTTGGTCAGATTATAGGTTGCGCCCGTTCAGGAAATCCTCCGCTTCTTCGGCGGTCGGAAAGTCGATCAGAATCCTATAGTCGGGGGTGCCTTCGGCAGAGTCCAGAGATTTCAGAACCAGAAACCCTCTCTCATCTTTCCTAATAATTTCCGTCAAATTCGTGCTGTCAAACGGTTCCATATGTCGTGCGCCACAATGCGGACAATCGTCGTTGCACATTGCTGACCATTCATCATCCCACTCATGCCCACATTCTTCGCAGCAATAATGATTGAGGAACCAGGACATTTCGCAAATCCTTCAATTTTCGGAGGCCGGAAGTCGAGCACCTCTACCTGACAGCTTATAGGCGCCTCTACCAATGAATTCAAGATATCCGTTATCGCGTAACACCTGCAATTTCTGTCGAATCTTGGCTCTTATATTCTGATTACCGGGGTATGCATGGGCGAGTTCATTCTCGAAGCCATAGACATCGCCCAAGGAGAATTCGCTTTTGCCGAGCAGCTCTATGCATCGCATGACATGCACCAGCCAGCCCTTCACTTCGAGATCGCGCTGCTTCCGAAGAAACAGCGTGCGCTTCCATTGATTCAGGACGTCCGGCTTCGGTTCGATCGCGCCATTCTTTATGATCGGAATCCGTCCCGACTCCGGTATTTCTCGGAGAAATATCCTGCATCCAATCCAGCCGGCTCGCTGTGCGGTCGGCGGAAGTGGTTTCCGTTCTTCGATAATCCCAGGTGTGACAAAGTGCTTGGGGATAATGATGAGATTGGTCACCGCGAGCTTGGTGACGTCGTAGTTGAGCAAGAACATGTTGGGGTTGGCGCCGCCGCTGAGACGCTCGATCATGACTCGATATCCGCCATCATCTATCTTCGTCACGAACGGCGTACGCTTGCTTTTCAGTTCATAATTCTCGCCGCAAGACGTGCAATAGAAATCACCAACCCGGCTGTTGTTTGCGTACCTGGCCAGCGGAAAGCAACCGCAGTTCGGGCAATACACCTGGCCTGCGACCCAAGGCTCGGTCAACACCCGCGCGCGTTGCCGGCCGCTGCGATAGGCATCGGCGAGGGCCGCCTCAAAATACAGGTCCATATTTCCTACGCCCTGGCTGCGTCATTCCGCGGAGGCAACCTAGCATCAGCCCGTGGTTCCCACCATGTCGACTTGGAAGTCTGGCGCTATACCGTGCACCCAAGTGAACTGTGTCAGGGCTGATTTTTGCCCCAGATCACCCCAACCTTCGCACCTCGATCCGCCGACTCCCCGCGGCAACCCCGACCTCGAAGTGGTCCGCCTGCACCACCTCCACCACATTCCGAGGCCGGTGCACCACGACATTCACCCCACCCGCATGCCGCACGCTGTCATACACAACCCCCGCCCGCCCGCTCGCCCGCACGTGCTCGCCCAGCACCTGCCCCGCCGCATAGCTGTCCGGCGCATACACTTCCGCCAACTCCCCCTGCCTTCCACGAATATCCAGATACGCCCCCAGCACCCGCGCCGAGTATTGCCGGAACTGCCGCCGCATGCCGGCAACCCCCCGAGCCACCGCCTCCCGCCGCATATGGTGCGCCACCTCCACCGCCGCCGTGACCAGCGCCGCCGAGGCGTACCACGCCCCCAGATCGACCCCGTTGAACCGCCCGCCACCCGGCCCGACGTGCAGGAACGCCGCCATCACGATACTGGCGTTGGGCCGCCCATAGACCCACTCCGCCTGCGGCAGCCGGGCGATACGCTCGGCCACCAGGCGATCGTTGGTCCAGCCCGCCAACTCCATCACCGCTGCCAGGTCCGCCGCGGTCGCCACCGTATCGAACAGCCCAACCGGCGGAAACCGAGACGGGATCAGCCGATGCGCCGGCCGCGGCGCCGCCGCATAAACCTCCGTCACGACACCACGACATCGGCATCCGTATACGGCACGAACCCGGCGTCCAGCTCGTTCGGCGCCATGTAAATCCCGCCGCGCGCGGCATCCAAAAACCGCCGCACCGTCAGCAACCCGTCCTGCGTCCCGCTGGTGACGAACGCCAGCGGCGGCGCCCCCCCAAACACCGTCGCGCCATGCGGCGCACGCAACCACCCGACCCCGTCATGCTCCTCCACGAACAGGATGCCCAGCGCCTGATGAATGCCAAGCACCGCCGATATCCGCAGCAGCACATCGACCCCGAGCGTGACCTCGCCATGCTCGCGCACCGTCTTGACCCAACTATAATACGTGGACCGCGACGGCAGCCCGAGCACCAGCAGTCGCTGCTCTTCCGTCAGTCCCCACAGATCGGCGATCGCGAGAAAGCCGCGCAGCCCCGGCCCGCTGAGCCGCCGCCGGTTGGCCGGCGCGAAGCGGGCCGCGTCCAGCCGATCCGGTCCCTTTGCGTTTGCCTCATCCGGCCGCCGGTGCACCGCAATCATGGCCCTCTCCGTGTCCGGATTTGGACATAGTGCCAAACCGGACACAAATCAAGAGCCGCTTGCGGGCCATGCACCCGGCTTCATTGCTCAGTCCGGCGTCCGGCTTCCATGATATGTTACGGCAAGGATCGTGATGTCGTCGGCCTGTTCCGCAGTGCCGGCATGGCCGGTCACCGCCGCGGCGATCCGCCCGACGACGCCTTCCGGATCGCTTGTGTCTGCCTGGCCGGCGGCTGCGAGCAACCCGTCCAGGCCGAACTGCCGTTGATCCGGGGCCTCGGCTTCGGTGACGCCGTCCGAGTACAGCACGAGCGTGGAACCGGGCGCCAGGACCAGGCTGCCGGTCGCGCCTTCGGCACCCTCCATCAGACCGAACATGACGCCGGGCGACAGCGGATGATGCGCGACCGAACCATCCGGTGACCGGATCAACGGCGGCAAGTGGCCGAAATTGATGTATTCGAGCGTGCCGGTCCGAAGCTCGAGCACGGCCATGAACAGCGTCAGGAACATCGACGCTTCGTTGTCGTCCGCCAGCGTGCGGTTCACGCCACCCACCATGTCGGCCAGCGAAACCCAGTTCACCGCCGCGCTGCGCAGCAGGGTCAGGGCGCGGACCATGAACAGGGCGGCGCTGACGCCCTTGCCGGCGGCATCGCCGATCGCCAGCACGAGGTGGTCTGAATCCAGCAGGAACGCGTCATAGAAGTCGCCGCCCACCGCTTTCGCCGGCTCGATCCTGGCGAAGATTGCGAAATCGCGGCGATCGGGAAACCACGGATTCACCCGGCGCAGCATGCCCATCTGGATCTGCCGGGCGAGCCGCAATTCCTGTTCCAGGGCTGCGTGCCGGATGCGATCCTGCATCGCCCGCAACAACGCCATCGAATCGGATCGGATGCGCCGGCTGATCGAGCGCATCACCGCGCGGGCGATGCCAGGCGCGGGGACGACCTCCGACCAGAAGACGTCCGCCGGGAGCAGTACAAGGCGGCATCGCTCTGCGGCGATGATGAAAGCCGAGGCCGGCAAGTCGTCGATGACCGACATTTCGCCGAACATTCGCCCGGCCTCGATCTCGATCGGCTGCGACCGGGTGACGTCGTCGAAGTACAGATGCACCAGGCCGGACAGCAGGAAATGCACCTGGTCGTTAGGCGCGCCCTGCCGCAGGATGGTCTCCTGTGCGGCGACCGTAACGACCCGGCATTGCGCCGCGACCTGCGCCAGCAGCGCGGGCTCCAGCTCGCCGAGAACCTCCAGCCCGGCGCATTCCGCGGGCGTGACATTCATGGCTGACGTTCAGAAATGCAGCGTGCGCCCGTACGCCGCCAGCACCGCCTCGTGCATCGCCTCGCTGATCGTCGGGTGCGGGAAGACCGTGCGCATCAGCTCAACTTCGGTGCTCTCCAGCGTGCGGGCGATGACGTAGCCCTGGATCAGTTCGGTCACCTCGGCGCCGACCATGTGGGCGCCGAGCAATTCGCCGGTCTTGGCGTCGAACACCGTCTTTACCAGGCCCTCCGGCTCGCCCATGGCGATCGCCTTGCCGTTGCCGATGAACGGAAACCTTCCCACTTTCAGTTCATACCCCAGTTCCTTGGCGCGCGCCTCGGTCAGCCCGACCGAGGCGACCTGCGGCCGGCAATAGGTGCAGCCGGGGATGTTGCGCACGTCCATCGGATGCACGTCGTTCAGGCCGGCGATCTTCTCCACGCAGATCACCCCCTCGTGCATTGCCTTGTGCGCCAGCCAGGGCGGTCCGGCGAGGTCGCCGATCGCATAGACGCCAGGTTCGCCGGTGCCGCAGTATTGGTCGATCGTTACATGGGTGCGATCGACCTTGACCCCGGTGCCTTCCAGGCCGATGCCCTCGACGTTGCCGACGATGCCGACGGCGGAGATCACCCGGTCCACGGTGATGTCCTGCGACTTGCCGTTGGCTTCGACGGTGACGGTCACGGTGTTGCTGCTCTTCTTCGCCCCCTTCACCGCCACGCCGGTCATGATCTTCATCCCCTGCTTCTCGAACGCCTTGTGCGCGAAGCTGGAGATTTCCTCGTCTTCAACGGGGAGAATGCGTGGCAGCACTTCCACCACGGTCACCGCGGCACCCATGTTGAGGTAGAAACTGGCGAACTCGATGCCGATCGCGCCGGAGCCGATCACCAGCAGCGATTTCGGGAATTCGCGCGGGACCATCGCCTCCCGGTAGGACCAGATCAGCTTGCCGTCCGCCTCGATGCCGGGAAGCTGCCGCGCGCGCGCGCCGGTCGCCAGGATGATGTGCGGCGCCTTCAGCGTGACGACCGGTTTGCCGTCCTTTTCCACTGCCAGCGTCTGCTTGCCGGCCAGCTTGCCGGCACCGTCGAACACGGCGATCTTGTTCTTGCGCATCAGGTGCGCCACGCCCTGGGAAAGCTGTTTCGCCACGGCGCGCGAGCGCTTCACCACCTTGTCGAGTTCGAACCGCGGTTCCACCGCGGCGAAGCCATAGTCGGGCAGATGATGCAGCAGGTGGTTGATCTCGGAGGTACGCAGCAGCGCTTTCGTGGGAATGCAGCCCCAGTTCAGGCAGATGCCGCCCAGGTTCTCGCGCTCCACCACCGCGGTCTTCATGCCGAGCTGCGCGGCGCGGATTGCCGCGACATAGCCGCCTGGCCCACCGCCCAGCACAACGACGTCGAAGTTCTGATCAGCCATTTTCTGCTCCCTGTGCGAGCGCGATCAGCGCGTCGCCGCCAAGCTGCCGCACATGCCAGTCCTGCATCTTCGTCGCGCCAAGGCCTTCGTAGAAGGCGATCGACGGCGCGTTCCAGTTCAGCACGCGCCACTCGATGCGACGGCAGTTTTCCGCGACGGCGCGTTGCGCGAGGTGCCGCAGCAGTGCGAGACCGATGCCCTGGCCGCGATGAGTGGGTTCGACGAACAGGTCCTCGAGGAACATATCGGGCCGGCCGCGGAAGGTGCTGAACGTGTAATACCACAGCGCGAGGCCGACCGCATTGTCGCCTGCGTGTGCCAGCACCGCCCAGGCACATGGCTGCGGGCCGAACAACGCGGCGTGCAGATCGCGTTCGGTCATCACGACCTCGTGCAGCAGGCGTTCGTACTCCGCCAGCCCGCGCACCAGACGCAGCACGTCCGGCACGTCGGCCGGCGCGGCATTGCGGAGGGTGAAGGCAGGCATCACGCTTTCCTCTCCCACGCTGTGGGAGAGGGTGACGCGTGCCGCACGCAACACCCTCACCCTACCCTCTCCCGCCGCAGGCGGGGGAGGGAGTCTCTTCTCTCACAGCATCAGGCTCAGCGGGTCCTCGACGATGACCTTGAACGCCGCCATCCACTCGGCGCCCAGCGCGCCGTCCACCACGCGATGATCCACCGCGAGCGTGCAGGTCATCACCGTCGCCACCGCCAGCGCGCCGTGCTTCACCACCGGCCGAGGCTGCCCGGCCGCCACCGCCAGGATCGCCGACTGCGGCGGATTGATGATCGCGGCGAACTGCGACACGCCGTACATGCCCATGTTGGAAATCGAGAACCCGCCGCCCTGGAATTCCTCCGGCTTCAGCTTGTTGATCTTGGCGCGCGCGGCCAGGTCCTTCATCTCGTTGCTGATCGCCGCCAGCCCCTTCTGGTCGGCCTTGCGGATGATCGGCGTGATCAGCCCATCGGGGATCGACACCGCGACGCTGATATCCACGTCGTCGTAGAAGATCGTGGCGTCGTCGGTGTAGCTCGCATTCACCTTCGGCACGCGGCGCAGCGTCAGCGCGGCGGCCTTGATCAGCAGGTCGTTCACCGACAGGCGGAACGCGCCGGCGCCTTCCTTCGGCGACTTGGCGTTCAACTCCTCGCGCAGCTTCAGCAGCGCATCCAGCTCGATATCCATCGAGACGTAGAAATGCGGGATAGTCTGCTTCGCCTCGGTCAGCCGCCGCGCGATGACCTTGCGCATCGTGCTGTTCGGCACGACGCGGTGCGGCGCGGTGATCGGCGGCGCGGGAGCACGCGGTGCGGCGGGCGCGACCGGCGCCGCTGGCTGCGGCGGCGCGGCTGCCGTTGGCGCGGGACCGCGCTGTTGCGCCGCCTCGATATCCGCCTTGACGATGCGTCCGTTCGGACCGCTGCCCTTCAACCCGCCAAGATCGATGCCCGCCTGCTGCGCCATGCGCCGCGCCAGCGGCGACACGAAGATGCGCTCGCCCTCGCTATCGTGCCCGTTGCCCGATTGCGCAGGGTGCGGCTGCGCCTCCTGCGGAGCCTGCCCCCGGACCCTTGACCCGGGGGACGCATCCGCTTGCTGCGCTTCCTGTCGCTGCGGCACGGCCGGCTTCGCCTCCGGCTGCGGTGGCGCTGCCGATTGCGGCGGTTCCGCGGCCTTGGCCTGCCGCGGCGCCGGCGCGGCCTTCGCCTCCGCTCCGCCGGCCGGAACCTTCTCGCCCTGCGCGACCAGCACCGCGATCGGCTGGTTGACCTTCACGCCCTCGGTCCCGTCGCCGACGAGAATCTTGCCGAGCACGCCCTCGTCCACCGCCTCGACTTCCATCGTCGCCTTGTCGGTCTCGATCTCGGCGATCACGTCGCCGGCGCGAATCTGTTCGCCTTCCTTTTTCAGCCAGCGCGACAGCGTGCCCTCGGTCATCGTCGGCGAGAGCGCCGGCATCAGGATGTTCGTCGCCATGGTTTCCCCGCGCCCCCCTCAGACGATCTGCTTTACCGCATCGACGATCCATTCCGGCTGCGGCAGCGCCAGCTTTTCCAGATTGGCCGCATAGGGCAGCGGCACATCCACCCCGTGCACGCGCACCGGCGGCGCATCCAGCCAGTCGAACGCATGCTCTATCACCTGCATGGCGATCTCGGCGCCGATGCCGGCGAACGGCCAGCCTTCCTCCACCACGACGATGCGGTTGGTCTTCTTCACGCTGTTGATGATCGTCGCGGTATCCATCGGACGCAGCGAGCGCAGGTTGATCACCTCCGCCTCGATCCCCTCCGCCGCCAGCGCCTCGGCCGCCTTCAACGCCACGCCGACCATGATGGAGAACGCGACGATGGTGACGCGATCCCCGGCGCGTTCGATCTTGGCTTTCCCCAGCGGCAGAATGAACGCGTCATCCGTCGGACAGTCGAAGGTCTGGCCGTAGAGGATCTCGTTCTCCAGCACGATCACCGGATTCGGATCGCGGATTGCCGCGCGCAGCAACCCCTTCGCGTCGGCCGACGACCACGGCGACACGACCTTCAACCCCGGCACATGCGCGTACCAGCTCGCGTAGCATTGCGAGTGCTGCGCCGCGACCCGCGCCGCCGCGCCGTTGGGGCCGCGGAACACGATCGGGCAGCCCATCTGGCCGCCCGACATGTACAGCGTCTTGGCCGCCGAGTTGATGATCTGGTCCATCGCCTGCATGGCGAAATTGAAGGTCATGAACTCGACGATCGGGCGCAACCCGTTCAGCGCCGCGCCCACCGCCATGCCGGTGAAGCCATGCTCGGTGATCGGCGTGTCGATGACGCGCTTCGGCCCGAACTCGTCGAGCAAGCCCTGGCTGATCTTGTACGCGCCCTGGTATTGCGCCACCTCTTCGCCGATCAGGAACACCTTGTCGTCGCGGCGCAATTCCAGCGCCATGGCGTCGCGCAGCGCCTCGCGCACGGTGATCGGCTTGCTCGGGCCCCAGTCCTTCTCCGGCGCGGGCGCCGCTTCCTCCGCCGGCTTGCGCTGACCTTGCGCGCCCGGTTCGGCGACCGCGGCGTCCGCCTCGGGCGCGGGCGCGATCTTTGGCATCGGCGCGGGTGCGCGCTGCGGTGCGGGCTTCGCCTGGCTGAGGTCCTCGCCATTTGCCGACAGCACCGCGATCGGCGTGTTGACCGCGACGCCTTCGGTGCCTTCGTCAACCAGGATCTGCGCCAGCTTGCCCTCGTCCACCGCCTCGACTTCCATCGTCGCCTTGTCGGTCTCGATCTCGGCGATCACGTCGCCGGCGTGCACCTCGTCGCCGACATTCTTCAGCCACTTGGCGAGCTTGCCCTCGGTCATGGTGGGCGACAGCGCGGGCATCAGGATTTGCGTGGACATTCGCTCAACCCTCCAGCAGCACGTCCGTATAGAGCTCGGAAGGATCCGGCTCCGGACTCTCCTGCGCGAATGCGGCCGCGCCCTGCACGATCGTCTTCACAGTCTCCTCGATTTCCTTCAGCGCATCCTCCTGCACACCCATCGCCTCCAGCTTGTGCCGTGCATTCTCGATGCAGTCGTGCTGGGTGCGCATCTCCTGCACTTCCTCGCGCGTGCGATAGCGCGCCGGGTCGGACATCGAGTGGCCGCGATAGCGATAGGTCTTCACCTCCAGCAGGAACGGCCCCTTGCCGGCGCGGCAATGCGCCACCGCCTGTTCACCGGCCTGCTTCACCGCCAGCACGTCCATGCCGTCCACCTGCATGCCGGGAATCCCCCAGGCCGCGCCGTTCTTCGACAGATCCTTCGACGCCGACGAGCGATCGATCGAGGTGCCCATGCCGTAGCGGTTGTTCTCGATCACATACACGACCGGCAATTTCATCAGCGCGGCGAGATTGAAACTTTCATAAACCTGCCCTTGGCTGGAGGCGCCCTCGCCGAAATAGGTCAGCGACACGCGATCGTTGCCGCGATACCAGTTGCTGAACGCCAGGCCGGTGCCGAGGCTGACCTGCGCGCCGACGATGCCGTGTCCGCCGAAGAAGTTCTTCTCCTTGCTGAACATATGCATCGAGCCGCCCTTGCCGTGCGAGTAGCCGTCGCGCCGTCCGGTCAGCTCGGCCATCACGCCTTTGGGGTCCATGCCGGTCGCCAGCATGTGGCCGTGGTCGCGATAGGAGGTGATGACCTCGTCGCCGTCGTCGATCGCAAGCTGCATGCCGACGACGACCGCTTCCTGGCCGATATACAGATGGCAGAAGCCGCCGATCAGCCCCATGCCGTAGAGCTGGCCGGCGCGTTCCTCGAAGCGGCGGATCAGCAGCATCATGCGGTAGGCCCGCAGGAGTTCGTGGCGATCCTCTCCGGTGTCGGCCTGCCTGCCGCGTTTTCCCCCGTGTGCCGTCTGCGCCATGCGATTGCTCTCCCCACTGCGCCCCTGCCCGGAAGCTGCGTTCGCACACCTAGCGGGCGGGGTGGGCCACGACAAGCAGCGCGGCGGATGCTTAACGATTGTGCAATGCAATAGAGGGCGGTGCGGAAGTCTGCGGGAAATGCCTGGGTTTTGCGCTTGTTTCGTGGCGTAGGGTATCGATGGGGGGTTTGTTTCCTGGCGAGGCGAAGGGGCGCAGCGACCTTGCTGCATGGGGTGGTTGCGGGAGTGGATGCGGGCGGTGCATGCCAACCAAATGCGGTCGGCTTCGGCAACCACACGGAGCCATTGCGGCAACCCGCCACGGTCGTGCGGCGTTGTCCCGGGGTACCCGCAACGTCCACCCAGGGAGAACACTCCGATGGCAGAGCAGAGGAACGAGGGCGAGGGCAACCAGACGGCGGCGCGCGCCTTCAACCGCGACCAGAAGCGGTTCGCCGAGAGCGGCAAGGTCGGCCCGGCCGCGCGCGAGGCCGAGAAGTCTTTGGACAATACCGAAGAGGCCCGGCACCTGAAGCAGGCGGAACGCGTGGGCAAGAGCCACAGCCACGGGGAGGACCCGGCGGTGAAACGGTGACGCGCAGCGAGGGCAGCGGGGCGACCCGATCACCCTCACCCTGCGCGCCTCAGGCACCTCGATCTCTCCCGCGCTCGCGGGAGAGGTTTGTTATACCAACCGTCCGAAAGATTGACGTACGGCACGGTCCGTCCCAACCGTCATGGCCGGGCTTGACCCGGTCCTCTATGCAGCCGCAGTGCCGCGATAGATGGCCGGGTCAAGCCCGGCCATGACGGGTTGCGGCGGGCCGTGCCAACACCATGCGAGAGTCAGTGTTTCGGGCGCTTGGTATTATTCCCAAAATGCCTCGGTGTGCTGGAATTTTTCCCAACGCCGGATGGCTCGGGGGAGCACCTCCGCCGTCGTGCCGGACGCGGCGAAGCCGAGCACCAGGCCGGCGGCATAGGCGTGCCGCCCCGCCGTCCCGCCAAGCTCGGCCAGCAGCTTCTCGGCCGTGGTGCGGTCGTTGAGCTTGCCCAGGGCATCCTGCACGGTGGTCAGCCGATGAATGAACCGCCGCGGCGCCTTGCCGGGATACAGCGGCGCGAAGATCTCCGCCGCGTAGCGCAGCCGCTTGGCCTTCAGGCGCAGCGCGTGCAGCTCCGGCGCGGCCAAACCGGCCAGGTCGTCCGTCCCGAGCAGCTTGCGCAGCCGCCGATCCAGCACGTCGGCCGCGAACGCACGCAGCGCCGCCGGCTGATCGGTGCCGTCCGGCAGCGCGGGATACCAGGAGCGCGCGCCGGCCAACCAGGCCAGCGCGATCCCCAACTGCCGGAACTCCGCCGAGCCCAGGAAGTCGCGCAGCGCCGCATGGCACTCCCGCCGGCGCCGCTCGGCCGCCGCGATCAGCCGCGCCAGTTTGGGTTCGGTCGGGAAGATGGCGCGCACGGCCGGCATGGTCTCGCCCAGGAACACGTCCCAGTCGCGCGTCGGGCCCAGGCGGGCACTCAGCGCCTTCAGCCCGGCTTTCGCCGCCTGCAATTCGGGGCAGTCGAGCATGCGCCGGAACACCGTCACGGCGGAGCGCAACCGGCGCAGCGCCACGCGCATCTGGTGCACCGGCTCCGGGCCGCTCACGTCTGCCGCCGCCGCGGGCGCGAAATGCAGCACGACGTCGGTCAGGTGGGCCAGCACGAAGGCGAAGGCCTCGGCGACGCCGATCCCCTCCGGCAGGGTCGTCGCGCCCAGCCGGCGCGGGGCTGGCGCGGCGGCATGGGCAACCGCCAACGCCTCGGCGGCGAGCGTCGCGGACGGCACTTCCGCCCGCACTTCCCCGGCCAGCGCCAAAGCGAGGTGCAGCACCGCCTGCGCGTCGCCCGACAGATGCATGCGGCTGGCCGCGTGTTCGGCGGTGAGGGTGCGCAGCATGCCGCGGGTGAAGCCCAGCGTCACCACGCCCTGCGCGGTGTCCAGAGCATAGGCGTGCCGACGCCCGGCGAACGCGACGGCGGGTGCCAGCGGGGTCGGCAGATCGACGCCCAGCTCCGTCACGTCCGCGGCTTGCGCCAGCACCGGCGGGAGCGCACCCGGCGGCCAGGTGTCGGTGGCACCGGGCACCAGCCTTTCCAGACGCCAGACGCCGCGTTCGCGGGAGAGCGCCAGGCTCTGGGCGGTCAGGGCGGAGTCCGGGCTGTCGTGCCAGACGATGCGTTGCTGTTGCGCCCGGCCGCGGGTTGCCGCGGCGAGCAATTTCAGCCGGGGGAGGCGCGCGGCATCGTCCGGATCGAGGCGTAATTCCAGTTCCATCAGGTCAGCCGGTGCGTTCCAGCTCGCGCGGCGTGATGAAGCGGGTCAGGCGGCCTCCGCCCGGACCGAGACGCCCCCACGGCCCGGCGACGGCGAATTCGGCCAGCGCGCAGGTGGGGTAGCCGTGGGCGAGCCGTTGCGCAGCGTCGGTTGGCTGTGTACCCGCGATCAGCGCCTGCGCCAGGTCGTGCATGCCGGGGTTGTGGCCGATCAGCAGCACGCTGCGCACCGTCTCCGCCACGTCGTGCAGGGCGTCGAGCATTTGTTCGGGCGTGGCGAGGTAGAGCGCCTCGATGTGCTCCAGCAGGGGGGTGTCGTCCCAGGGTTCCAGCGCTTCCAGGGTTTGCAGGGTGCGCCGGGCGGGGGAGACCAGGACAAGGTCGGGCGCGAGGCCGAGATCGTGCATCGCCTGGCGCATGGCAGCGGCGGCGCGATGGCCGCGCTCGTTCAGCGGCCGGTCGCGGTCGGCCAGCTTGGTGTCGTGCCAGGACGACTTGGCGTGGCGCAGGAGCAGAAGCTGGTGCATCGGGAGGCGAGGGATCCGGTGTCGGGTCACTGGCGGTCATTGTGCCACTTCGGCAGCGCCTTGTCCCTCCCCCTGCGGGAGACCGTTGGGACGCGCGGGGAAACCAGTGCTTCAAGCGGCCCCGAGGCAACACCCGTGGCATGGCCGGCGCAGGCCGGCCGCCCACGTCTTTCCGTTGTTGCATACAGCAAAGTCGTGGGTGGCCGGCCTGCGCCGGCCATGCCACGGGTGTTGCGATCCGCCGGTCAATGATTCGGTTATTGCTCGGCGAGTCCTTACAGATCGATCCAGGACAGGTGGCCGCCCTTGCCGGCGCCGGTGTCGAGGAAGATCGCCTGACCGCCCGCGGCTCCCCGCCGCACATAGGGACGGCCGTCGCTGCTGCGCTGGTCGTGGCCGCAATACACCGTCACCCCGGCGGGTATGCGGTCCACCCAGCGCAGGCTGCGCTCCGGATAGCCGTCGGGTTGGGTGCGGCCGGTCGGCTCGCCATACAGCGCCCGCGCCACGGCGCCGTGCGGCCGGTCCAGGCCATGCGACGGCGACGGCGTCTCCAGCATGGCGGTGTGGAAGCCGCCATGCACGAAGATCGCATCGCCGTGCCGCAACCAGACCGGCGCCCGCGCGATCTCGCAGATGACGCGCTCGCGCAGGGCGTCGTCGAGTTGCTCCACGGTCGCCTGCACCACGGGATCGGGGCGCATCGGCTGGCCGGCGAGGGTGCGGGCGAGCTTAAGGTCGTGGTTGCCGAGCAAAAACAGGCCGCGCCGCTGGTCGATCAGGCGGAACATGATGCGGAGGGTGCCGGCACTGTCGGGTCCGTGGTCCACCAGGTCGCCGAGTTGCAGGACGAAGCGGTCGGTCGCGGAAGCGTAGGCGAAGGCCGCAGCGTCGCCATGCACGTCGCCCACCACGCGGATGGGGGCGTCCCGGGGAATCGAGGGCGTGATCATTTCGCTGCAATCCTGTAGCGCAGATGCCGGCGGCGGCGCCAGCCAAGAGCACGCGAGCCACATGCATGGCGGTGCGGCGCTGCTGCGCCACATGCGGGCCAGCAGGCGGCGCTGGGCGTTCCGAACGGCGGATCTTTGCCGCCGCCGGCGTGGCGCAAAGGGCCGGCCCTTGTGATAGCATGCGGTCCTCCGCAGAGTTGCGGGCAAGTCCAGGCGAGGCAGCCCGGACCTCACGAGGAGAACGTCGGATGCAATTCGGATTATTCGGCGCCGCCACGGCGCAACGCGGCGGACCGGACGTGGACAGCGCCGCCGGCTTCAAGGATTACATCGAGTATCTCATCGAGGCCGAAGCGCTGGGCTTCCACAGCAGCTTCATCGTCGAGCATCACTTCACCGGCTTCGGCCAGGTGTCCGCCACCCTCAATCTGCTCACCTGGATCGGCGCCAAGACGCGCACGCTGCGGCTGGGGACGGCGGTGATCGTGCTGCCCTGGCACAACCCGGTGCTGTTGGCCGAGCAAGCGGCGACCATCGACCTGCTGTCCGGCGGGCGGCTGGATTTCGGCATCGGCAAGGGCTATCGGCACAACGAATTCGCCGGCTTCCGCATCCCGATGGAGGAGGCGGAGCCGCGCTTCGAGGAAGCCATCGACATCATCACCAAGTCATGGACGTCGAACGAACGGTTCAGCTTCCACGGCAAATACTGGCAGTTCGACGACATCATCGTCGAGCCACCGACCAATCAGAAGCCGCACCCGCCGTTCTGGCAGGGCGCCGGACACCAGGACTCGATCCGTCGGGTGGCGAAGCGCGGGCACAACCTGTTGGTCGACCAGTTCTGCCCGATCGAGACCGCGGCCGAGCGCGTCGCATTCTACAAAGCGGAGATGGTGAAGAACGGGTTCGACTACCATGCCTCGATGGCCGGTGTGGCACGCGCCTTCTATGTGGCGCGCGATGCGGCGGACAAGGAGGCGGCGATCGACCGCCGCCTGGCCGCGCAGAAGCGGCTGACCGCGATCAGCCAGCGGCCGGACGGCCAGAACACCGCCAGCATCATGGCATTCTCCGACACCCGCGCGGCGAGCGAGGCGAGCGCGATGTATGGCGGCCCGGACGATATCGCCCGCAAGCTGGAGACGCTGCGCGACCTCGGCGTGGAATATGTGCTGTTGAACGGCGGCGGCACGTCGCGCGACAACCTCCGCCGGTTCGCGCGCGAGGTGATGCCGGCCTTCCGCACCGAGCCGCAATACCGCGCGGCGGGGTAGCGCAAGGTGCGGGGTAAAGCTGCGGGATAGAGCAGACTCCCCCTCCCCTTGAGGGAGGGGGTTGGGGGAGGGGTGGGTGCGGCACGAACCCCTCCCCCAACCCCCTCCCACAAGGGGGGGAGTCTATTATTGCCTGACGGGAGGCCGCCATGAACAACCCAGTTGCGATCGTCACCGGCGGACTGCGCGGGCTTGGGCGTGCAATGACGCTCGGGCTGGCGCGTACCGGCGCGCGCGTGCTGGCGGTGGGCCATATCGAAGCAGACGTGGCGGAGATGCAGGCGCTGCTGGCCAGCGCCGGGCATGCCGATCAGGCCGCTTGCCTGGCAGCGGACCTCCGCAAGCCCGCCGAATGCGACCGGGTGGTGGCGGCGTGTGTCGATCGGTTCGGCTCGGTCGATATCCTGGTCAACAACGCCGGCCTGACCTTCACCTATATCGCGCCCGACCGCTTCCGCCGCGCCACGCGGCAGAAATTCTGGGAGGTGTCGGACGAGGTGATCCAGAACGTCATCGACACGAACTACGTCGCCGCCGACCAGATGACGCGGCGTGTGGCGCCCGGGATGGTGGCGCGCGGCTGGGGCCGTATCGTCAACGTGACGACGAAGCTCAGCACCATGAACATGGTCGGCGCGATGCCATACGGTGCGTCCAAGGCGGCGCTGGAGATGGCGACCGAGGTCTGGGCGAAGGAACTCGCCGGCACCGGGGTCACGGCGAACATCGTCAATCCGGGGGCGGGGGCCAACACGCCCGGCATGGCGCAGGAGATGCGCGACCGCAGCCGTGCGGGTACCGTCTCCCGCCTGGTCGAGCCGGAGGAGATGGTCCCGCCGCTGCTCTTCGTGGTGTCGCGGGCGGCCGACAAGGTGAACGGCTACCGGTTCGACGCCAACGCCTGGGATGCATCGCGACCGCCGGCCGAAGCGGCGCGCGTCGAAGGTCGGCCGGCGGGGTTCACGTTGCATGCGCAGGACCAGGAATCCTGGCCCGGCTAGGCGCGCCGCATGCTATGAATTCGTGGAGGCAGGATAACTGGGTTGGGGGAGCGCGGGGGACGGCGATGGGGAAAGCGTCACGGGTTCGCAGGGATGGACCGATGGATTGGCAAACCGCACTGTTCTTCGCGGTTCCGACGCTGGGTGCGTACGCGGCGTGGCTCACCTCGTTGGTGTTTTGCGCCAGCAACGGGCCGCGTCCGTTACTGATCGCGGATGCGGCGTTCTTCCCGGTCGGCGTGGTGCACGGGATCGGGTTGTGGTTGGGCGGATGGTGAAACCTCTCCCGCACTTATACCAACCGGCGAAAAGATTGACCCACGGACAGCGCTGACATCGTCATGCCGCCCCCGGGTCAAGCGCCGGGGGCAGGCTCCGGTCGGCATCCACGACTTTCCTTGTTGCTCGCAACAAGGAAAGTCGTGGATGCCGACCGGAGCCTGCCATGACGCGGAACGCGGCCGGTGAGTCAACCTTTACGCCGGCTGGTATTACGCGCGGGAGGGGTTGATTTTACAGGAATCCCACCGACAGCCAGGGCACCGCGGCCACCACCGCCAGCGCTACCACCAGTGCGGCCAGATAGGGCCAGATGCGCCACACCGCATCGTCCGGGGACACCCGGCCGATCGCGCAAGCGCTGAAGAAGCCCACGCCGAACGGCGGCGCGAACAGGCCGATGCCCATCGCCAGGATCACCACGATCGCGTAATGGACCTCGTTCACCCCCAGCGCGCGCGCCACCGGGAACAGCAGCGGGCCGAACAGCACGATGGCGGGAATGCCCTCCAGGGCGCTGCCGAGCACGATGAACACCACCATGCTGATCGCCAGGAAGCCGCCCTTGCCGCCCGGCACCGTGGCCATCACCTGCACCAGCCATTGCGAGAAGCCGGATTGCGTCAGCGCCCAGGCCATCGCGGTCGCCGTGCCGATGATCAGCATCACCGCGCCGGTCAGCGACAGGGTCTCGACCAGGATCGGGTAGATGCGGCGCAGGTCGAATTGGCGATAGACGAAGACGCCGAGCAACGCCGTGTAGATCACGCCGACCGTGGACACCTCGGTCGCGGTTGCCACGCCGTTCATCACGGCGAAGCGGATGACGAAGGGCAGCGTCAGGCCGGGGACGGCGATGACGAAGCTGCGCAGGATGAACCGTGCGGGCGGTCGCCTGGCCCCGCCGGTGTCCTCATTGCGCGAACGCCACCATGCCACCGCCACCAGCGCCAGCGCTGCGACCGCGGCGGGCAACAAGCCGCCGGTGAACAGCGCCGCGATCGAGACATTGGTCACCGAGCCGATGGTGATCAGCACCAGGCTGGGCGGGATCGTCTCCGACATCGCCGAGGAGGATGCCAGCAGACAGGCGAGCTCGCCGGGATGCGTGCCCCGGCGGCGCATTTCGGGGAACAACACCGGCGCGACGGCAGCCATGTCGGCGGCCTTGGAGCCGGAAATGCCGGAGACGAGATACATCGCCCCCAGCAGCACGTAGGACAGCCCGCCGCGTACATGGCCAAGCAGCGAGGCGAGGAAATTCACCATCACCCGCGCGATGCCGGTCATCTCCATGAGCAAGCCGAGGAACACGAACATCGGCACCGACAGCAGCAGCAGGTTCGACATGCCGTCGTCCATGCGGTTCACCACCACGCTGATCGGCATGGTGGAGGTCAGCGCCAGATACGACACGGTGGAGATGCCGAACGCGAAGGCGATGGGCACGCCGATCGCCACGCAGGTGCCGACGATGACGATGAAGAACAGCACCAGGCTGCCGCGTCCCATTGCGACGAGCGCCGGCTCGGCCAGCCACAAGACCAGCGCAACCGCGCCGACGGTCAGCACCCCTGCCAACAGCGCGCGTGGGCCGGCGGTCTCCAGCAGGCGCAGCACCGCAATGACCGCCGCCATGATGCCGCCGACCAGGATCGCCGCGGCCCGCCAGGCGTCGGAAATATTCAGCGTGGTGAGCTCGGTATAGGCCTGCTGATCCACGTACTGCGTGGCGGGCAGCAGGATCTCCAGCACGAACGCGACGACGACCAGCGCGCCGATGGACTCGAACCAGGCGGCCACCGCGGGCGGCACCCAGGCGACCAGCGTGGTCAATCGCATATGCCCGCCGCGGCGCAGCGCGACGACCGCGCCCAGCATGCACAACCACAGGAACAGGAAGGTCGCGAGTTCGTCAGACCAGATCAGTGGCGCATCGAACACGTAGCGGGCGACGACGCCGCAGAACAGGATGGCCACCTCGGCGAGCACCAGGGCGGCGCCGATCCCCTCGGCCGCTGTGCCGATGACGCGGTCGAGCAGAAAGGCGACGCGGCGCAGCCCTGCGGACGGAGGACGCGTCAGCAGGACTGCGCCGGGACGATCGGGCGGCAGGCTCACGCCAGCGTGCCGACGTATTTTTCCAGCAGCGCCCAGGCCTGATCGCCCATCTTCGCCTTCATTTCGGGATAGAAGCCGGTCTTGCTGAGTTCAGCCCGGAACGGCGCCATGTCGGGCTGGGTGAAAATCATCCCCTTGCTCTTCAGCGTCGCCTGCAAGGTTTGCGCCGAGGTGACCCAATCCTGCCGCTCCTGGAGCGCCGCGGCATCGAACACGGTCTCGGCCATGTCACGCAGGTCCGGCGGCAGGCGCTTCCAGGCATCCATGTTGAAGGCGACATGGTAGCACGCCCACTGGTGGTTGGTCAGCGCACAGTATTTTTCCACCTCGTACAGTTTCGCCGCATCGATGATGACCAGCGGGTTTTCCTGGCCGTCCACCACGCCGGTTTGCAGCGCGCTGTACACCTCGCTGAAATTGATCGCGGTCGGCGCCGCGCCGAGGTGTTTGAACAGCGAGATCGGTATCGGTGCGACCGGCAGGCGGATCTTGAAGCCTTTCAGGTCGGCGGGCGAGTTGATCGGCTTGTTGCGCGAGGTGATCTCGCGGAAACCGTGATCCCAGGCGCGCTTCAGGCAGATCATGTTGGATTTTTCCGCCTGTGCGCGCACGAAGTCGCCCAGTTCGCCGTCGATCGCGGGCCAGACCTCCTTATAGCTGGGGAAGGCAAAGCCGACGCCGATGATGCCGGCGGCCGGCACGCGCGGCGCCAGAAGGTCGCCTTGCAGCGCGTACATCTCGACCGCGCCGGACACGCATTGCGCGAGCATCGACGTATCGGCGCCCAGTGCGCTGTTCGGGTAAAGCGTGATTTCGAACCGCCCGCCGCTCTGCTCTTTGATCTTCGCGATTGCCTCGGTGCAGCGAAGCATCATCGGGTGATCGGGCGGCAGCACGCTGGCGAACTTGTAGGAGAATTCGGCGGCGTGGGCCGGGCGGCGCAGGATCGCGGCGGCGGCGAGGCCACCACCGACGCCGGACAGCAATGTACGGCGCGAGACAGTCGACGGCATTTGGTTTTCCCTCCCAGGAGGCGGCACCCGAGTGGATGCAAAACGCGGGGCAAGCTGCCCACCGGGTGGCGGGGGCGTCAACCCACGATCGGCGCAAACCGGACATGAGACGGAGGTGGCGATTCGGTATAAGAACGTGAGGGTGCAACGCGTGCAGCCACCCGTTACCGTGTCATTGCGATTCCCGCCCTACCCGTCATTGCGAGGCGCGCAGCGCCGAAGCAATCCCCTGCCTGGCGAGCCGCCACTGCGCGTCAGGCGGAAGATTGCTTCGGCGCTGCGCGCCTCGCAATG
>Ga0181530_10002512_pt1 | contig 21645 bp, 17 predicted proteins | sample PEATcosm2014_Bin_42_FD_119769 | JGI IMG/M metagenome (GOLD analysis project Ga0181530, IMG submission 119769) | Peatland microbial communities from MTU Mesocosm Facility, Houghton, MI, USA - PEATcosm2014_Bin10_60_metaG | ecosystem: Environmental > Terrestrial > Soil > Wetlands > Peat | place... | reverse complement strand
TGGTTACCGGGAGAACACGTATTTTTCCCAATCGCAATTAACTCGCGTTCATGCGTTTGCTGATATATGTTGACGGCCTCCGATGGTTCAGTCGAAAGTTGCGACTTCCGGGTTTCTGATATTCATCCACTTTGTTCCAGGCATCTGTCGTCTTTATCCAGTGGAAGCGAAGGTAGCTTAAGTTAGCATAATACCGATCTTTCGTGGTGTGAGTAAATGCTCGAATATATTATATCTAAGTTACTGTTATACCGTTGATCAATCGCATCGCCGTTTGAGTGACTTGTTATGAGTGGAACTCCTGCTGAGGGACCAGCCTACGTTCGAAAAGCGTCCGGCCTTGTTCGTGAGCTAAATGCGAGAGATTTCGCGTTCTTCAATCTCGCCGGATTCGGACTCTTTTTCTCACTCTTCTATTGGGTAAGTCTCACACCGCTTATTGGTGGCAACTACGTAGTAGGATTCTTACTTTACGTGCTCGCATCACTCTGTGTTACTTTAATTTACTACTGTTTCATGGTCATAATGCCTAGGAGCGGCGGTGATTATGTGTTCGTCAGTAGGGCGTTGCACCCAGCGATCGGTTTCATCGGCAACTTAACTTTCGGTGTTCTCTGGCTGCTCTTCGTTGCAGTTACGGCCGTCACGATTACTTCGACAGGCATGTCCACGTTCTTCGGTTATGTGGGAGTTGTTTACAATCTTCCGTCAATGGTCAATATTGCGACGGCCATGACAACCCCGTTTTGGACTTTTGTCTTGGGGGTGGTATGGGTGCTTCTCGGAGCGTTTATCGCTATTCCGTCCCTTCGGACCTACCTCAGATTTCAGCAGATCGTAATCATCATTGTCGTACTTTTCTACATTATCGGCCTTGTGAGCTTAGCGGTGGCAACGCCTTCAAGCTTTACGTCATCATTCAATAGCTTTGCGTCTCAATACACGGCCAATATGACAAACCATTACAATGGCGTAATCTCGGCAGCTGCAACCGATGGCTGGGTCATTCCTGACCAAACTTCTCTTTGGAGCAGCGTGCTTCTCCTGCCTGCATTTGGTGTAGTAGGCTTCTTCCAGTGGAACGCAAACGTTGGGGGCGAGATACGGAGCCCTAAGAAAACGGCGCTATATGGCCTAGTAGTTGGCGCTATGATTTTCCTCGGCCTGTGTGCCGCCGGTACGCTCCTTCTCTACCGCGTTGCGGGATTCAATTTTCTGTCATCGATCGATTACCTGCTGTTCAACGATCCAACCAAAGTCCCGTTACCGATGCTGCCTTACGCCGGTATACTCATAGGGTTGACCATGCCCCCTGTTCTTGGAGCGATATACTGTCTGATTCCTGCCATTCAACAGATTCTCTTCATCCCCAGTGCGTATCTGGTTTTTTCCAGAGGGCTATTCGCTTATTCCTTTGACGGCGTATTGCCGAAATGGTTTGCCAACGTGAACAGCAAAACGCATGGCCCGCTAAATGCCATTGTGACCTCCGTCGTCGTATCATTCATCCTTTTTGTCATTGTCGAACTCCCCTCAAGTTCATCCTACGCCTTCCTCTTCAGTTCAGTTTTCACCTGGGTAACCACAATTTTGCCGACTCTCTTCGTGGCAATTGCTGCCATACTACTCTACAAACTGAGACCACAGTTAAATGAACTCTCGCCGATAAAGGGAATCAAACTAGTAATCCCAGGAATTATCAGCATAATTTTCATTTTCATAATCACTTACCTGTGTCTGACGAATCCGATTTACGGAGCAAACTCACCCATAGGGATATACACAGCCATTGGAGTGGTGGTTGCGATTGGGTTGGTCTACTTAGTGAGCAGGATAAGAAAGGGTCGTCTCCTGGAGCTGAGCTTCAAAGAAATACCCCCAGCGTAGTCGCTTTTGACAAGAGTATTCTTCGCAACCGACGTTCATGGCTCTGAACGAGCGTTCAGAAAATTCGTGAGCGCCGGCCCCTTCTACAAGGCCGGAATAGTGATTCTGGGAGGAGACATAACCGGCAAGATGATGGTTCCAATCGTTAAGAAGAACGAGAACACCTACGATGCTCACTATTATCAGAGGACGGTTGAATTACATAGCGAAAAAGAACTTGAAAAGTTTCTGAACGAAGTCAAGAACAGTGGCTACTACCCATACCATTGCTCCCAAGACGAGCTAGCAACAATTACGACCGACAGAGAGAAAGCAGGCACCATACTGTTCCAGTTAATGAAAGAACGACTGGAAGCCTGGATCAAACTCATCGAGGAGAAACTCCGTGGTACCGATGTTAAGGTCTACATAACGGGCGGAAACGACGACCCGTACGAGGTTGAAACCATCCTTCGTAAATCGGATTTCATCATCGATCCCGAAGGTGAAGTAGTGAAGATCGACGAGAACAAGGAAATGATTAGCTCTGGCTTCAGCAACCCAACACCATGGAAAACCCCTAGAGAAGTCAGCGAAGAAAGACTGAGAGACGAAATAGAAAAGATGACCTCAAAAGTTCAAGACATGAAGAATTGCATCTTCAACATTCACGTTCCACCTAAAGACTCTCAGCTAGACACGTGCCCACGGCTAGATGAGTCAGTCTATCCTCCGAAACCAATTCTGGAGAAAGGAAGACTCGTGGAGTTTGGCGCCGGAAGCTCGTCAGTGCGTATCGCTATAGAGAAAAACCAACCACTTCTAGCCCTCTGCGGTCATATTCATGAGAGCCGCGGAGCGATAAAGATAGGAAGAACAGTGTGCATAAACCCGGGAAGCGAATACCAAGAGGGAATACTTCGCGGCGCAGTAATCGACCTCAAGAAGGACAAGATTGACGATTACCAACTTACGTCAGGCTGACCGCAAATTTCCCCGAAACAGAACGAAGTTCTTCTTTACATTACAATTCGGTTGAGATTGATCGTATCAATCATTGAATGAACCCCATCTGCCAATCGTTCGTTTGTCGGAAGCAATGAAGCGTAGCACATCCCTCTTGCCGAGTACCTTAAAGGAAATAGATCATAAATCATAAAAGCGGCAGCGTTCGAGATACGCGCGAGTTAATTTTGCAGCTAAATTTGAGGTCAATGTCGAAGCGCGAATTAGAAGCCATCGACTCTGCGTCCCTCGATACCCTATCAAACGTAGGTGTGAAGTTTCCGAACAAAGAAGCACTTGATGCTTTAGAAGATATTGGCGCAAAAATCGATCGCAAGACAATGACGGCACGTTTCTCGAAGAAAGTACTGAAACAGGCGCTGAGACGCGCCCCGAAAGAAGTAACTTTGTGTGCCAGGAACCCGGCTCATGACCTCAAGCTGATGAAAGGGCATGTTCATTTTTGTCCTTCAGGTTGCGGGATTTTCGTTTACGATACTGACACACGAGAGCGTAGAGCTGCTACGAAAGCGGATACGATGAAATTCGCTTCGGTTGCGGACGCGCTTCCGAACTATCACCTTGTGCAGGTCGAAATCATGCCATCGGACGCACCGCCAGAGGTAGCTGACCTGTACAGATTTTTGGCCGGCCTGACCAACAGTTCCAAGCACATTAGCAACGTCATCTCGCCAGGAGCAACGGCCGAGACTGCTAGAGGCGTAATTCAGATGGCGGCCGCCGTCGCAGGCGGAAAAGACGAGTTAAAGAAACGTCCCATAATCTCCGTGCATCAGGAGCCCATTAGCCCACTTCAGTACGACGACAACGGACTCAGCGTCTTGATCGAATACGCGAAGGGCTGCATTCCGATATCGCTGTACAGTCTCAGCATGGGCGGGGCTACCGCTCCCTTTACCGTCGCCGGTCAGCTGGTCGTGATCAACGCGGAGATCTTAGCCGGAATAGCCTTGATTCAGGCCGTAAATCCCGGCTGCCCTGTGCTCTACGGCGCCTCCGCCTCCGTAATGGACATGATGACCGGAGCGTTAGCAATGGGGGCTCCCGAGAGGGCGCTCGTGATGGTCGGAGTCATTAACTTGGCCAAATTCTATGGTTTTCCTAGTATGCCGGCGGCTCTGAATACCGAGGCAAGCATGCCGGGTTCGCAAGCCGCATTCGAAAAGCTTGTCTCGACTTTGCCGCTTGTCTTAGCTGGGGCCGACGTGATCTTTGGCGGAGGAACATTTGATTCTGCAAATACTTACTGCCTTGACCAACTAGTAATGGATGATGAGATGTGTGGAGCAATGCTCAGAGTAGCGAAGGGATTCAAGGCGGGCCAAGAAGAACTAGCCGCGAATGTAATAAAGGAAGTTGGAATTGGCGGACAATTCCTCTCTCACGGACACACCTTGAAACATGCAAAGGCTGAACGTTGGTTCCCAAGCTTATACAAACGAATGAAGAAAACCGAGACGAGATGGAGCTTGGAAGCAATAGGCCAAAATGATCTGGCGGTAACCGCCAAGAAAAAAGTAGATGAAATACTGAAAACTCACCAGGCAGAGCCATTGAGCAACGAAACCCAGAGAGCCCTCCGCGACATAGTGGCCAGGGCTGAAAAGCAACCGATCAGTGCATGAAAATATGATTAACCGATGGTCAATCCTTCTCAGTAGTTGAACCGTTGAAGGGTGCCTGGGAGTAGCGGGTCAGACGATAAAAGAGGTTGGCAGCGATATTTGAAGGCGGAGAGATCAAGGCAGGCGGATCGGCCCCGCATCGAGGTTTTTCGGTCTTGGACTAGTTTACCCAGATTGTTCTTTTTGTTGTGAATTCAAGTAACCCATAGCGGGACAGCTCTGATCCTATTCCGCTCTTCTTGACTCCTCCAAAGGGTAGGCGTGGGTCGGATGCGACGATCTTGTTTATGAACACCAAGCCCGCTTCGATTGAGGGTACAAGTTTCTCCGCTGCCTCTGCGTCTCCCCAGATGGAGGCCCCCAAGCCGAAGGGCGTTTCGTTCGCTATGGTAACAGCTTCGTTAGTGGTCTTGAACTTCTTCAATACTGCAACTGGTCCGAATACTTCCTGATCGAATAGCGGCTCAACCCTCGCCACGGTTGGAGGTATGAAGTTCCCTCGGAGCCCTTGCACTAGTTCCTCCACATGACCTAAGGTTTTGAGCTTCTTGACTTGTTCAACTACTATATCCTTCTGCTCTTTGCTGGACAGAGGCCCAAGGAACGTGTTACTGTCGAGGGGGTCGCCAATTTTCACCTTCGAGAATTCCTCTTTCATTCCTTTGTAAAACTGCTCGAAGACACCCTCGTGAACGATGAACCTTTTCGAGGCGATGCACGACTGGCCGTTGTTCTGCATTCGTGCGAAAGCGCAATTCTTGACAGCTTGCTCAAGGTTTGAGCCGTCGAGAACGATGTACGGGTCAGACCCTCCTAGCTCTAGCACAACTTTCTTGAGCTGTTTTCCCGCCTCCGCTGCCACCATTTCGCCCACCTCAGTGGACCCGGTTAGAGAGACTCCATCAGTGTACTTTATCGCTTCCAATGCCACAGGTCCTCGAGCAACAATCGATTTGAAGACATCTAACCCGATTATTTCCTGCAGTTTAAGACTCGTGCCAGTGACTATTGATGCATGCTTGAGAAGGACGGCGTTGCCTGCAGCCATCGCTGGAATGGCCGCACGAATGAATTGCCATGCGGGGAAATTCCATGGCATTATTAGGAAAACAACCCCAAGGGGGTCGAATCTTACATAGCTCTTCTTAGCCTCTGTCTTTACGTGCTCTTCGGCAAGCATTCCTCCCGCGTTCTCTGCAATGTAATCAATAGTCCCCAAGCACTTCTTGAGTTCAGATTCGCTTTGAGTTACGGATTTTCCCATCTCAGTGCTCATCAGTTGGGCGAGTTCTTTCGCATTGGATTCGAATCTCTTTCTAACCTCCTTGAGCTTCGCTAGCCTCTCGGCAATGTCGAGCTTCCAAAGCTGCTGGGCTTTTCTCAACCCCGCAATTTTGACTTTGATGTCTTCTAGGGAGTCTTCTTTGTATTCATGCAACGTTTTTTCGGTGTAAGGATTGAAAGTCTTAACGGTCATTTCGAATCACTATTCATGCAGGGCATAGGACGGTTCAGATGGACTTGACGGCCTTTTCGTAAACGCTAAGTCCTTTCTGCATAAGGTTTTCGCTTATGATCAGCGGGGCCATGAACCTTAGTACGTTGCCGAAGTGTCCGCAGGTATGCATCAACAATCCGTTCTCGAACATTATCTTTCGAAGTCTTACTGCCAGGTCCTTCGAAGGTGCCTTGGTCTCTTTTGATTCCACAATCTCGTTCCCTATCATGAATCCTACCCCTCTAACCTCCCCGACGTTCTTGCTGGATTTGGCAATTCGTTCAAACTCCAGTTTGGCTGTGTTTCCCATTTTCTCAGCCTTGCTCAGCAGGTTTTCTTGTCTGATGTAGTCGATGGTTGCCGCCCCTGCTGCCAATGCGAGTGGGTTTCCGCGATATGTCCCGAGATGGAATGCGTCAGGAATGTTTTGATCATATTCTTCGCGGTAGGCGATGAGTGAGAGTGGTATTCCAGAACCAACTGATTTTGATATGCACATTATGTCCGGCGATGTGTTTGTTAATTCGCAACCCCAGAACTTTCCAGTTCTTCCAAATCCCGTTTGGACTTCATCGATTATCAGTGGGATTTGATACTTGTCCGCTATTTTCCTCAACCCTGGAAGGAAATCACTTGGTGGAACAATGTAACCTCCTTCGCCTTGGATTGGTTCTACCAATATGCCAGCAGGCAAATCAAGGCCCGAGTGTTCATCAGCCAGTAGATTCTCAAGATAGGCAAGAACTACCTTGCCCTCATCTCCCTTACTCTCTACAGGGAAGGGAAAGCGGTAGGAATATGGGTAGGGTAGGTGGAACACTCCGTGCCTTACCGTCCCTGAACTTTCGAGGTAATGTCGGCCGGTAGTTAGACTCACAATTCCTTGGTGTATTCCGTGATATGATCCTCCGAACGCGACGATCGTATTCCTTCCTGTAACGTGTTTCGCAAGACTGATCGCGGCCTCACACGCGTCACCTCCCGTAACAGTCAGGAGGGCTTTCGCGTGTCCTCGCAGATTCCCCGGAAGAACGGAGTGTATCTTCTCAAGGAACTGCATTCTTATCTCAGTAGGAATCTCAAGCGCATGCCAAACCTTATCCAATTGAGATTTGACAGCAGCGGTCACGAAGGGGTTATTGTGCCCCACGTTTAGCACACAAATGCCGCTTAACCAGTCAATGAAAGTGTTTCCGTCCACATCTTTTATTGTTGCACCTCGAGCTGAATCGATCGCGAAAGGAAAAGCCTTGCTATAGACCACGGCTCGAGTTTCTAGCTGCGACTGTTTTGCGAGAAGTTGTTTAGACTTAGGTCCAGGCGGCGTTACAACTATCCGTGGCGCGTCTTCGTAGCTCAACTCTTGAATAGACACCAAAGCAGACCCTCAAGCAACAGTGCGCGGGAATGAGTCGAACGGAGTTATATATGATTAAGGGATAGGTATCGTTCACAATTCTGATTGAACCAAAATGAGTTGTTCGACTGAGAGCTAAGCTCTGCGAATACATCGCCTTAATTTGTGACCGTCCAGCATTTCGCGGTCTACGATCAGAATAGTTAGATCAGCCACCAGAGACTCTCAATTACCGAGTAGCCCGTCGCGGCGCCCTCATGGGAACAAACGTGCCCCGAATATTCCCGTGGCAGTAGTCTAATAGTCCCTTTAGAATGGAGTTTGCAAGACTTTCGGCAATGCACATCATTGTCACAGCTCTGCTAGAGGTGCTTAGTAGACGCAATTGCGCCAATCTCGCAGGTCTCCGAAAGGATTCTCTTTTATGCAGTCTCTTCGGGACGCTGATTCTGACGTTTACAATCGGCTTATCGATTTGGTCGTGCCACAACGTGAAACGTACCATGAGATATGCGTCCTGCGACACCTTCGAACAGAATTAATTGACCGCGAGAGTACCGTTGGAAAATCGATCTGATCTCACACTACTCCTTCATTTCTCAGCTCGGCAATCCGCCTCTCGTCGTAGCCTAGTAATTTGCCTAAGACTTCATTTGAATGCTCCCCTAAGATTGGAGGAGGAGATTTGACCTGAGGATTTGTGTCTGAAAACATCATCGGTATTCCGATTTGGCTGATCTCTCCCGCAGTAGGATGTCGGATTCGAAGTAGCATCTTTCTCTGTAAGACTTGTGGGTCGGAGAAGACCTCTTGCATGGAGTAGACTGGTCCAGCAGGTACTCCCTCTTTTGTCAGTATGCGCAACCACTCATCTCTAGGTTTCTGTTTGAACACTCCTTCCAAAATGGGGATCAACCGATCTCTATTGATGACTCGACTTGGATTCGTAGAGAAGCGTTGATCATCTGCAAGCCACTCACTCTGAATCGCCTTGCAGAAATTTTGGAAGAGTTTATCGTTTCCAACGGCTAGGGAAATGAATTGCCCATCCGAAGTTTCGAAGCACTGGTATGGGACTATGGTAGGATGCGCGGAGCCCATTCTTTCAGGATTTTTCCCGGTAGCGAAATAGTTCGCTGCCATATAGGTCATCCACGAGACGGTGCCGTCCAATAGCGAAATGTCGATCCATTGTCCCTTATTCGTGCGTGCGCGAGCGGCAAGAGCAGCCAGGATACCTATTGTGGCGTACATGCCTGCGCCAATATCGGACAAGGCGACGCCGATTCGAACGGGCGGTCTGCCGGGTTCTCCTGTGATTCCCATCAGGCCCCCCATTGCTTGCAGAACAATATCGTAAGCTAGCCTATCTCTATACGCCCCTGTGTGTCCGTAGCTCGTTATGGAGCAGTAGATTAGTTGAGGATTCTTCTTGGCCAGCGTTGGGTAATCAACCTGCAGTCTTGCGGTTACCCCCGGCCTAAAGTTTTCAACGAGAACATCGGACTTCTCTGCTAAGGCATAAAGGACCTCTTTGCCTTTGTCTTTGCTGAGATCTAGAGTGACGCTCTTCTTATTGCGATTGATTGATAGAAAATACGCGCTTTCTCCGCCGATGAAAGGCGGACCCCACTGGCGAGTGTCGTCACCCGTTCTAGGGATTTCGATCTTGATGACTTCGGCTCCCAGATCTCCGAGCAGCATTGAGCAGAACGGACCCGTAAGGACTCGTGAAAGATCTAGCACACGTAACCCGTCCAGAGGCCCAGCCATTTAGACCACAGTAACATGATGCCGACAATGAATGAATATGAATATGGATTCTACTCGCGATTGGAAGCTACCCAGATTGCTTAAGATAGTCCTCCATCTGTGCAGGAATTGATTCTGTCCGCTAATCGAGTCTCTCGTCCAAGTTGAGGTTGAGTTTTTATTCTGGCAGGACCCGCTTCAGTTCCACAATTCTCGCTTTGAGATCTAAGGCTCTGGTTTCGTCTCTCTCAGATAACTAGAATGCGCACTGTAAATAGAGCATGTACCTGATGTGGAATCCGACTCCAACAACGAATCTTTCTTATACGAAATCCATTAGCTACGCTGACGAGGTTGTAGACCATCATCATCGAAAAGCTAGCGAGAACTCTCGAAGTTCTCTCAAGAGACGACGTCTACCGAATCCACACAGCCACTCTCCAGGTTCTAGAGAGGACTGGAGTGATAGTCGAAGAAGAGACGGCTTTGAATTTACTAGATGAAGCCGGCGCCATCGTAAATCACAAAACGATGAACGCCAAGATCCCTCCACATTTAGTAGAAGAGGCGATTAGATTGTCTCCGAGGACTGTCTTATTCGCCGGCCGGAATGAGAAGTACGATATGCGACTAGAAAGGGGGCGGGTCCATTTTGGAACAGGAGAGGGCGCAACGAGTATTCTTGACCATGAGACAAACATTGTTAGACCCTCAACCAAACGTGACATCGCAAATGCAGCTAGACTTACAGACGCTCTCCCCAACTACGATTTCGTGATGCCTATTTACACCGCCCAAGACGTGCCCCACGAAGTTTTCCCGTTACATGCTCTACACGCTCTTTTGAAGAATACTGAAAAACCAGCTATGGTTGTGGACTTTGGCTTGGACGCTCGAGATCTAATAAAAATGGCGGGCGTTGTCGTAGGCGGTGAGGAGAAGCTCAGGGAGAGACCAATCTTGGGCATGTACTGTGAACCAATATCGCCCTTGATTCACGGCAAGCATCAGACAAGAAACCTTATGTCGTTTGCTGCAGCCAACCTCCCTATCGCATATGTTACTGCACCGGCTTCCGGATCAACGGCACCCGCCACAATCGCAGGCGCGATAGTGCAGTCGAATGCCGAAACATTGAGCGGTAATGTTATCGCACAATTGACCAGCAAAGGTGCGAAGTACATTTACGGATCGTGTACGTCAATCTTCGATGGCGCAACCGGAGTTTTCCCCTACGGCGCCCCCGAATGGATGTTCATTAACATCGCAATGGCTCAACTAGGCCGCTACTATTGCCTTCCGACATTCAGCACCGGAGGCTCGTCAGACTCCAAGGTCCTAGACGGTCAAGCTACTTACGAAGCAGCGCTCACCTTGCTCTTTGCCGCTCAGAGCGGAGCCAACTTGATACACGATACCGGTGCTTTCTTGAACCTTGGTCTGACAGGGTCCATGGACCTGCTCACCATATGCGACGAGATCGTCTCCACGATCAAGTATGTTCTTGACGGAATTGAGATTTCAGAAGAGACGCTAGCTCTTGACGTGATAGACAAAGTCGGACCTCGAGGCAACTACCTCTCTCAAAGCCACACCTTGAAGCTCTTCAAGAAAGAACACTGGTTTCCAACTCTCACAGACAGACAAATCAAACAAGCATGGGTAAAAAACGGCTCAAAAGACGTACTGCAGCGAGCTAATGAGAGAACCAGAGAGATCTTGGCGAGACACAAACCGACTCCCCTCCCGGAGGCAGTTGAAAAAGAACTTGACAAGGTTCTCGGAGACGCAGAGAAGAGGATCCTATCTTCCGCAAAATAGAAGCATAAGACTCTGAACCGAGTCGGATGCCTAGAACCTAGGATCAGCGCGGTATGGCAACGGCATCGCTGGGGCCCTAGCTTTCAGGCTCAAATCAAATACAATCCGGCGTTATCCCCTTCGATTGCGCGGCCCGGTGAAATGACCTGGTCAAGAATTGCAATTGAATCCCGCGTATGAGCCATGTTAGACGTCACTGCGATGCGCTTGGCAAAGATTGAGGACGCTCTAGTCGAGCCAAAGTAACCGGCAGCGTGTGCGCTTTACGCTTGAGGATTCGCATGGGCAGACGCAGCGATTCATAACCCTTCACGTCATTTATCTTGCCCGTTATCTCCGCAAGTTCAAGTCGAGCTTGGTTATGTGACATGACATTTAATATCGCCGCGGTTCTGCTTCGATACGATTCGTCACGAGGAGAGATTTCCAGTGAGTACACGGTCGGATATTCTTAAGAAATTAACGAACTCGGTGATCGAAGGCAACGCCGAGGCGGCCAGAAACTCGGCCACCGAGGCCCTAGCCACAAAGCTCGACCCGCTCGAAGCAATTGAGAACGGTCTTGCCAAAGGCCTGAGGGAAGTAGGAACAAAGTTCGATTGCGGAGAGATGTTCTTGATGCAACTCATCCTGAGCGGCGAAGCAATGAAAGCGGGCGTTGAGACTCTGAAACCGGAATTACTTCGACAGAAGAAACAGCTGAAAGGCTCGGGAACGTTCCTAATCGGAACCGTCGAAGGAGATCTTCACGACATCGGAAAGTCAATCGTCTCCGCCATGCTAACGGCTGAAGGATTCGATGTCGTCGATATTGGCGTGGACATCCCCGACAAGGTCTTCGTTGATAAGGCCAAGGAGATCAAACCTCAGATCCTCGGCCTAAGCGCCCTCATGACAACGACGAGAATGAAGCAGAAGGATGTCATAGAAGCCCTGAAGCAGGCTGGAACCAGAAACGCGTTGAAAGTAATGGTTGGCGGAGCTACGGTCACACCTGAGTGGGCGAAGGAGATTGGAGCAGACGCCTACGGCGAGGATGCGGTTGACGCTCCCAAAAAAGCCAAACAACTGTTAGGAAGTTAGGAAGGAGGACTAGAAGACCGCGAACTAGACGTGCAATGCTCTATTCTGTTCCTTCCAACACGAATGCTTGGACTTCTCGCGCATAGAGGAGGTGAAAAGACGCTTGGAAATTACAACAAGAAACGGAAGCGGCGCTCTGATCAAAATGACCAAAGAGCAAGTAATCGCTGACTTGGAAGCGGGTTCCAATGATGCCGCTGAGAAGGGGCACATCCCTGGACTCACCGGCGATGAACTCGACCACATACTTGAAATAATGATGGAACCAAGCAAAATCGTTTCAGTAGAGCGCGGCAAAGAAATAGTTCTAACCCGAGACGGAGGCGTTCTAAAGTATACTGGTTGCACCCGCTACGCCGGAGCCGCCCTCTCGAAAGAGCAGGCGATAAGCGTTGGGGAAAGGATCATCGGACTTGACACAATGGAACTGGGCCACGCGGACTACAGCATCAAGCCATGTAAAGCCATAGCCCTCGACGAAGCGCACCACATGGAAAACGCTCAAATGGTCAGCATAATACCACTCTTCTACGGAGCTATGCCCAACTTAGGCACGTACTACCAGAGCTTGGGAGGACGATGGCCTGCACCAACCGATCTACTCAAAGCAGGAAAGATCAAAGAATCTAGAGAAACTCAGGAACACGCTGCAGAGGATCTAAAGAGAGATATCATATACCTAGCCAAAATCATGGATCAATCCGGCTCAGACGGAATGAACTTCGATACTACCGCCGCTGCAGGCGATGCCGATTTCTACGCCACTCTCAACGCGATCGAGCAGGTGAAGAATGAAACGAACCTTGCCGTGGAAGCCGGAATGGCGGGAGAAATGATCTTGGGAATGCACTGCGAACTCGACTATCAAGGTACACGCTTAGCCGGCCTTTGGCCTCACCAGCAGGGGAAATTGGTTGAAAAGGCCGGAGCAAGCATGTTCGGGCCAGTCGTAAACACAAGGACCACCAAATCCTTCCCATGGAACCTCGGAAGGTCAGTGCCCTTCGTCAAAGCTGTAACCAAATCTGTTCAGATACCAGTACATTGTAACATGGGCATGGGCGTTTGCGGCGTACCGATGACTGAGATAACCCCCGTAGACGCGGTAACAAGAGCAGCCAAGGCAATGGTCGAAATCGCAGACATCGACGGCATATAGTTAGGAGTTGGCGACGCAGCAGGCATAGACCTCTCATACAGGATGTCGTTCGGTATGGGTGGTTTAAGAACGGCGGGAGATTTAGTCGCAAGAACACAGATGGAGAAGAAACTGAAGATAAGAGAAGCAAAAGCCTATGTCGCAAAGAAACTCGGCGTAGAACCCATCACACTATCAGACGAGTACGCGATGACAGAGCTCAGAAAGAAACTTGACATCGGGCTAATCATGGCTCTTACAGGATACGCAAAGGGCCTCGCAGCCAAAGCCAGAATCGCAAAAACATGCGACTTCAAAATCAACTCCGTGACCAGACTATTCGAAAAGGCACGTTAAGCAAAGCATGACGCCGCCAACATTGGATTAATCGAACGCCATTGACGTTCGATCAAACTCCAGCGCCAGTGACTCGGCACGCAGAGACCAAGCAGCTTGATCTCGCAGCGGAGAATGAATTAGCCCCGTTAGAGCGGGGCTGGCGCTTCTATTTTTCTGCATTTTGCAAACGTCTAGACACACAGAAGCGGTTCCACTTCTGAAATCGAGAATGAACTGAGCACCGAGCGCTGAGCTAGAGGAACTCGAGAAGTCCGCCGCTAGACGGTTGCACATATTGCGAGCAACGAAGCGGAGCACGATTATTGTGGCATACAACCGTTTGAAGTTCCCCTCGCAACACTTAACCTATGTTGGTGACCATTCTGAAGCCTTTTCAGAATGATGATCCTCAACAAGAACGATAAGCATGAGAGAAGTAGTAATTGCCGGATATTTGAGAACCGGTCAATCCAGATCTAGGCCAAATGACCCAAGCCGGGACTGGTTCCACAGCCTGAAATCAGAAGAACTGTTGGCCAAACTTCTTCCTGAAGTGATCAGGAGGACAGGGATCAGAGCGGAGGAGATTGATGATTTCATAGTTGGATCTGCATTGGGTATCGGCGAGCAATGGAGTTTTGGAGGCCGGTTCCCCATCTTCCTAGCCAATCTTCCAGAACGGATCCCTGCGAAATTCGTGGACCAGCAATGTGGTTCCTCGATGGCTGGAATCCATATAGGTTTCCTAGAGATCGCAGCCGGATTTGCGGACATCGTGATGATTGGAGGTATGGAACATATGACGCGGCTGCCCTATGATCTTACTAAGGGCGGAGTCCTTCGGGAAAAAGGACTAATCGCTCCTAACAGTCATCTTTTCGCGGACGAGGCTTACAAGCATTGGGATATGACGACGACTATAAACATGGGACTTACCGCGGAAAAACTCTTCACGAAGAGCGGTCTTACTAGAGAGGATATGGATCGCTGGGGAGCTCGCTCTCATCAGCGGGCAGCAAAGGCTCAGAACGAAGGTTTCTTCAAGGAAGAAATTCTTCCAATCGAGACCATGCAAGCAGACGGAAGCACCATTCTTGTAGATCGAGACCAAGCTATTCGGGAAGACGCCACACTCGGAGCGATGGCAAAACTCAAACCAGCCTTCAAACCCGACGGGGTCATAACGGCCGGAAATTCATCTCCACTGAATGCTGCAGCAAGTTCCATGATTTTAATGTCCAAAGAGATCGCCAAGAAGAAAGAGATCAAACCCATGGCCACGATACGCTCCATCGGCTTTGCGGGAGTAAATCCAACTATCATGGGAACCGGCCCCGTTCCCGCCAGCCGCAAAGCATTGGAGAAAATTGGGTTGGCAGTCAAAGACATAGATTACTGGGAGATCAACGAGGCTTTCTGCATTGTAACTTTAAACTGCATCAAGGAACTCGGCATCGATCCAGAACGAGTCAACGTTATGGGAGGCGGAACAGCAATCGGTCATCCCTTGGGAGCCACCGGAATTCGCTTGGTAGGCACCTTAGCCAGAATCCTAGACGCGAAAAACGGCCGCTTCGGTTTGGCCAATGCCTGTATCGGTGGCGGACAGGGAGTGGCGACGATCATCGAAAGAGAGCGGTAAACTGGGCGACTGTCTCGTACTTCAAGTGATAATCCCACAATGCTAAGGACCCCATTCCTCTAGGACCAATTGCTTAAGTTCTGATAGAAACAGACCTAAAACTGCCCCCGCTAGTAGTTCCGCCTCGGCGTTTCTCTTATCCTCAAAAGCGAGCCAACTAATCGGCATCAGGATCAAGCCGAGTACAAAGTGATGGATGTGGATTCGTTCATGTGTCACGTACAACCGAAAGTGCAGGAAGTCGGCGAAAAATCTGGCAGCAACGTATGACGCTAGAGTTGAAATTGCGAAGCGAACGAGACTAGAATTGGGTGGCCTCCGCTCGTGCCTATATTGAAGAGCCTGTCGGGATTCTGATTGCGATTCATCATGACCCACCCTGACGCGTTTCAAACTAGCCGACAACACCGTTTACAAAGCCTTTGGTAAATCACATATGATAGCATTTGTTAGGGGAACGACTTCGTGCTTATGATTTGCGTATACGATTGACAATCTTGCCTAGCGGTTTCAAGCTGAGCTGCAGTCTTGTTGTGGGCGTGCGCGCACACAACTGTACCCACAAACACGAAAAATACTGAACGACGGCTCACTATTTGTTGTTGCATGATGTGCCGTGCAAGGTGACCGTTGAGTTATCGTTAAGGTGCTTTCTTTAGAGCCTGCTTTACCTGATCCTCTGGAAACGCTCTGAGGCTCATGAATTTCGCAGCGTCTACTGAGAGCGTGCCGAGAAGAATGGGGAGTGCAGCATCGTCGTTGGGCACGTCAAGTATTTCCACAGCGTCGTAAGGCCCAGCCGTTACATAGCCGGTAAGCTTGCCCCCGGCCTGCTCGACCGCTTTCTTGAACTGGTCACGAGTCGCACTGTATTCTTGCTTAAAGTTCTTCTTACCCCTCTCCGTCAAGTTAACTAGCAATACATATGTTGGCATGACCTCATACGGCTAGGCGCACGTATATAGACATGTTGTGATGCCCAAAATTTCGTCTACGACTCCTCCAAAGCCCTTCGTTGATTATGAAGGAAATTTTGCAGAGAAGGAAAGTGTACAGCGCGGAAATTGAACCGTCTTTTACGTGGGGCGTGCGCACGCAGTTCTGACGACGAGTCTAATCGTGCGGACAATCTAGCGGTTCTCTCTGTCTCGGAACGTAGGCAGAGACTGGTTTAGGGCATTTTACGAATTTCTTCCACGTTCCGGAGGAAGTCCTGCTCGGTATGCGTGTCTGGTGAGAACGTAGGGTCTAGAATTAGCTCGTCAGGTCCATATGCTTTGATCGCTGCTACATCCTCCTTGATCTGTGCTAGCGTTCCTGAGAAGAACGCTCTATCCTTGCCCTGTGGTTGTGCAGTAACGGCGAAGTTGTATCGAGCAATAACCTTCACACTAGCTGGATCGCGCCCCACCTCTTTCACCATGCTTCTGAGTTGAGTTGAAGTCGATTTCAGTTGTTCAACTGTCATGCCTACCGGCATCCACCCGTCAGCCAGCATGGCTGTTCGTTTCATTGCGCCGGGAGAGAATGCTGCTAAGTAAATTGGAGGGTGAGGTTTCTGGACTGGCTTCGGTTGGATTATGGATTTTGGAAGTTGGAAGTATTTGCCATGAAACTCTGCAGGATCCGTAGTCCATATTGCCCGAAGAACAGCAATGAACTCGTCTGCGCGTTTGCCACGTGTCTTCACATTGGCTCCTGTGGCGTCATACTCATCTTTCGACCAACCGAGTCCTAACCCAACTCTTAGTCTACCGCGGGACAAAACATCCAACGTGGTTAAGCGACGTGCTAAGAGCACTGGATTATAGAAGGGGATGTCTAATACGCTCGTTCCTAACGTCACTCGGCTGGTATGAGCAGCAGCGAACGTCAGCGTCTCCAACGGGTCGAAAACACGTTTGTAGGGGTCAGGCAGCGGACCGCCAAAGTACGATGTCTGAGGAGTCGTAGGGTATAACAATCGCTCAGTCACCCAAAGGCTATCGTACTTCAACTCCTCAGCCCGCTTCGCAACCTTAACAATCGAATCAACGCTAGCAGCAGGACCCATCTGCGGAAGGAAAAAACCAATTTTCACAGGAATCGAGGGTGTAGGAGTAACCGCGCTATAAATCGGTTGGCATTGTGAATTTCAAACTAGTCACTTAAACGGTTGTGACAATTCCAACCGCTTTGATAACGCTCAAGCATTGTCGTTGACCACAGCTCATCGGGTGCGATATGAATCCGGGATGGGCGTGGCGGATTTCTTGTTGGCATTTGGGCGGCAGCCAAGACCCGATTGATTCGTGAAAATGTGCCACATTACGCAACAAACTTTTCTTGTTAGGGCAAGTCCTTGAGGGCGTTTGGTTCGACACTGTTCAGTGGAGGGGCGTTACGGTGATGGGTCGATATAGAACATCCAAACTCTTCCAAGGCTATCTTGGTGTTTCATAGAGGCTCACTAGGACGCTTCGGGCTTTGTTGGTAGGCTAGCATAGAGCTCTTTATCGTGAGCTTCCTGAAAACTGGATGGTCTTCTAAGATAGAGATCTCTCAGGAGATCTTTTAGGACTGCGGGAATCTCATCAATACCGTCTACGGCCATAACCTTGCCCTTTCCTAAGGCCGCCATATCTGCGCACAGCTTTGGTTGTGAGTCGTCACTCTTCATCATGATAACGAACAGTCTCGGGTACTCAGCTGCGAGCTTTCTCGGATCTTTCCCAGCAGTATAGTTGCCGTCTGTTATCAAAATCGCAATCTTTTCCTTCGCTATAGTACGATTCATCTCCACAATACCTTTCCTGAGGCCGTCCTCGATGTTGGTGAAGCCCATTGCGGGAATATCCAAGAGTTCGCTTACGATAGTCTCAACCGAAACCTTCCTGTCAAGCGGCTTTAACACCCGTGCCGCAGAATCAAAAGTTATGATGCTGTACTGTATCGTTTTCAGCTTGTATGCTAGTACCCCCAGTGATGCCATGGCCATGGCAACCTTGGGCCCAGACATGGATAGGCTAGTGTCTATCATCATTATGCAAGCCATCCTCCTAGGAGTCTTCGATTCAACGATGATATCCGAAGCGTCAGGTAATGTCTTGCCGAGCATCTGTTCCACGGTCATCTCGACATCGATTTCTCCACCCAACCCCGGAACATACTGCTCCTTAATCTCATCTTCGCGTCTTTTTGTTGCTCCTAGGAGCTGTAGGGTCCTGTACACTATTGCTCTGATGGCAATCCTCTTAGCCAATTCGACAAGTTTGCGGTCCTTAAGCAGCGTCTTAATATCCGTATAATACTTGGCTATGCTCCAACCCACATCGTCTGATTGAGTATTATTCAAGGGAACTGCCTCACTCAAACTTTCTAGCAGATTGATTGCGTTATCGATCGCAGGTCTATCAGTGGCCAGCGTCCTCGACATGGTAGTTGGTGTCTCGGTGACGGTGCACACACGAACACCGGATCCTTCCGAGGCCGTCTTGTCTGACAAGTGCTTTTCTAGTAATTCGTCAATTATCTCGTGGATAGAGCGTGCGGCATCGTCCTTTAGTTCCATTCGTGTCGGCAGAGCCATATGAGCGGCTTCCCTAATGGAAGATTCTATATCGGATCCTAATTGACAAGCGAGCAAACAAGTACTCATCGCCGCTCTCAGTGAAGCTCCTCTTCTGATTTCTGGGTGAGCCCTTGTGGCTCGAACTATCCTGACAACAGGGCTGATAAGACTTAGATCTGTGACGCCCGTGTGCTTTTGGACGATGGCTACTTCTTCCTTCTCGTCTTGGTAGTCGAGGGTTAACAGTTCGAATCGGTCTCGGAGGGCTTCGGAGAGAGCGCTGGTTGCAATGAATTCATGTGGGTTCTGGGTCGCAATTACTATGAAACCCCTCTTGGCGATCAGCGTGCCTATCTTCGGAGTCTCGATCTTTCTTTCGTCCATTGCGGGGAGAAGAACGTTCTGAACTCCCTCGGGCATGCGATTCAACTCGTTTATGAAAAGCACGCCTCCCGCGTCCATAGCAAGTGCAAGCGGACCCCCTATGAAAGCGTCCTTAGAATACCCATTCCTAATCACGAGAGGCGGATCAAACCACCCCGTCAATTTCTGTTCAGTATACCGTTCGTCCCCATCAACCCGATGGATGGACTTGCCTAGGTATCTCGCTACGGCCTCGGCAATGACCGTCTTACCAACGCCCACAGGTCCTTCGATAAGAACGTGTTTGCCTGCTTTGACCGCAGCCAGAGCCTTTCGAAGCTCGGTCTCTCTTCCGATAATTCCGAATCGGCTCTGAATAACTCCAGCTTCCGTCAAAGACGCTCTCCTCATCCCGGATAACGGCCGAGTATTAATCGTTCGCTCAACTGACTTCCTTTACGACAACGTGTGCATCGGATGACGTGTCGCTGAATGGGTAGACCTATTGATTCTCGGTTAGCGGGCCATTGAGTTCAAGATTGTCCGCACGTTTTATCGGAGGAAATATTCGGCATTGACTCCAATTAAGAGATAGTCGTTGTTGTCCGACGGCATATGATCGAGAATGTGCTGTGAGGATACCTTGTTTCGGGAGGGGTTTTTGGCTATTTTTGCGATTGTTTCGCTACAGCCTTCCCAAGCCTTTCTCCGAGGTCCGCCGCCTGTTTTTTGTCGATTTCCCATGGACTGGCGCGTGAGGGCACTGTCTCTATTGCTATTCCCGGCTTCACGAAATTCGGATTGAATACGCCGATAATCCGTTCAATGTTCTCAAGAGCTGTCACCTGGCCTCCGGTGCCTGTGGTAAAGACCGCCATCGGTTTGCCTGCCATCTTAAGCCGCACGGAATAGAGGTCGGTTAAGGCTGTCAGCATTTTTCCAGACATTATCCCAAAGTGCGATGGAGATCCGAATGCGTATCCGTCTGCGTCAACAGCGTCTTGTGGAGCTAAGGAGTCAGCTTTCTTTAATTCAGTCTTTACCCCCGCTACTCGTCCTGCACCCTCGGCCACAATTTTAGCGACTTTTTCGGTCATTCCTTCTCTGGAATCGTAGATTATCAAGATCTTAGAAGCCATCACAGCCACCTAGAGCAAGACCACAGTGAGTTTCGTTCGCGCTGGATAAACCTTTGTTCAAAGGTAGGATCTAATGGAATCATAATCACTGTGTTAGAGGTGGCCGCATAGCGAAGGACGACAGAACCTGCGAGTTTCTGCTCGCCCCAGCATGATGCCGATGTCTACTGAATCTTAGACACTGGGGAGGGAAATCAAGAATAACCTTGGCTCTTGAGTTTCTCCATGTAGTGTTCCCGGAATTTCCTGACTTTAGGCGCGATAACCGTTTGACAGTAAGGTTGGCGTGGGTTGTTCTTGAAGTATTCTAGATGGTAGGCCTCCGCTTTGTAAAAGGCCTTGAATGGTTCGATTTGCGTCACTATTGGCGCCTTCCAAATTTTGGCCGCCGTCACTTCACTTACGACTTGTTGAGCAATTGACTTCTGCTGGTCGCTGTGGTAGAAGATTACAGATCGGTATTGCGTCCCTGAGTCTGCACCTTGCCTGTTCATGGTCGTTGGGTCGTGTACTGTGAAGAAGATTTTCAGGAGATCTTCGTAGGAGATTATCGTCGGATCAAAGGTCACTTGGACCACTTCTGCGTGGCCTGTTCTGTCTGAGCAGACCTGTTCATATGTCGGGTTCGTCACCGTTCCTCCCGCGTAGCCCGGCTCAACCTTCTCGACCCCCTTCAACTCGGTGAATACGGCTTCCGTGCACCAGAAGCATCCCCCACCTAACGTCGCAATTTCCATGGTGTGACTCAATGCCCTATTGTTCGAGGCTCCGTATAAGCAAACAACTGGCTGAACTATGATGGGGCTTTCGTTACGATTAACTTCTGCGGGAGGATGCCCCATTCGCGCAGAACTTTGGCTGATTCTTTCTAAGCATTAGATCAAGTGAACTTAAGGTTCTGCAGCCACGTCGGGATCGTGGGAGCAATCTCACCAAAGACCTGTTCCTCGGCTAGGTTCTTTGAGATTGCGTCCGATGGAATGCTTTGGCTTGCTGCGACGATTCTCGCGCTCCAGGGGCAGTAGTACTTCACCGTGTTGACCCAGTAGTCTAGATTCTCTTCTACAAAGTGAGGTTCGGCGTCACAAACCTCCGTCGAAAAGTCGGTCATTTTGACTGTTTCAGGCTTGTAGTGCCAACCCCAAGGCTTGTTGAAGCCACCGTCACCGAAATCAAGGACGCCAATCGGGTGCATAGTATTCAACCCATTCATGTTAGCTAACGCTTCCTTGATCGTCTCCTGATCCACCACGAACATTGTGAACCTCTCGCCTACAACATCCACCACAAAATACATCCCGCCAACCTGACTTGTCAGGTAAAAGACCCACCCTCCCATGACCAGCGCCACAATTATGATGCCCGTAATCAAAACAAGCTTCCTACGCATGTGAACTCCCTAGCGACATGTTAGGTGGCTTGGATATTTGATGTTCACCACCAAGA
>Ga0181530_10002511_pt1 | contig 21664 bp, 19 predicted proteins | sample PEATcosm2014_Bin_42_FD_119769 | JGI IMG/M metagenome (GOLD analysis project Ga0181530, IMG submission 119769) | Peatland microbial communities from MTU Mesocosm Facility, Houghton, MI, USA - PEATcosm2014_Bin10_60_metaG | ecosystem: Environmental > Terrestrial > Soil > Wetlands > Peat | place... | reverse complement strand
CTGATCCCGCTGCTCAACCAGTTCGGCGGGCCATCCACGGTAGTGGCGGCGGCCGTCCTGTTCGCGGTGGCTGCCGCGGTGTGGCACAGCATGGCCGCGTCGAAGACCGGCCGCGCGGGCAGCGTGGCGCTGGCCCTGGCGCTGGTGACGCTGCTGGGGTACAACCAGCGGCACCCGGTCCTGGACATCACCCACGCCAAGGGGCAGGCCATCAGGGACGAGATCTGGTCGAAGTGGAATTCCATTTCGCGGATCGCGGTGAAGCGCGATGACGGGCGGTACACCATCCTCATCGACGCGGACGCTTCCACGGCCATCGCCAATTTCGATTACGCGCATTTGACCGCGGAAGAGAAGCACTACCTGCTGGAGCAGGGGCCGGCGCTGCCGTACGTGGTGCGCCCGGGCGCCAGGACGCTGATCATCGGGCCGGGTGGCGGCTGGGACGTGGCGCGGGCGCTGGCGTCGGGCAGCCGCGATATCACCGCCGTGGAGATCAACGATATCATCGCGACCACCGTGATGCGGGAGAAGTTCGTTGACCTGAGCCAGGGGTTGTATCTCCGGCCGGACGTGCACGTGCACGTGGAGGACGGGCGCAGCTTCGTGCGGCGCAGCACCGACCACTACCAGGTATTGCAGGCCACCCTGGTGGATACCTGGGCCTCGACGGCGGCCGGCGCGTTTGCGCTTTCGGAGAACAACCTTTATACGCGCGACGCGTTCCGCGATTATCTCTCGCACCTGACGGACGATGGCGTGGCGGCCTTCACACGGTGGGGATTCGATCCGCCGCGGGAATCGCTGCGCCTGATTTCGCTCGGCATGGCCGCGCTGGGCGATCTGGGCGAGCACGACGCGTGGCGGCACGTGATTGTGGGGCGCGCCGGATCGGTCGAGGGATGGGGCGCGACCGACACCGTGCTGATTGCGCGCAAGCCGCTGAGCGATGCGGATATCGAGCGGGCGCGCGGGTTGTTCCGGGCCGCCGGGATGGAAGCCGTGTACGTGCCGGGATCGGAGGTGCGGAATCCCTTCCACGACCTGTTGCGCAGCGCCAACCCGGAGGAGTACGAGCGCAACTACCGGTTCGATATTTCGCCGGTGAGCGACAACCGGCCGTTCTTCTTTTACACCGTGCAGCCGCGCGACCTGTGGCACTTTCTGCAGACGGCGTCGCGCGAGAACGAAGATTACAAAGCCGTGAACAAGGCGGTGCCGCTGCTGTTCGGGCTGCTGGCGGTAAGCCTGGCGGCCACCGCGCTGATCCTGGTGTTGCCGCCGCTGGTGCTGGGAACGCGGCTGCCGAAGCAAAAAGGAGTGCGCGGCTTCCTGTGGTACTTCCTGTTTATCGGCACGGGTTACATTCTGATCGAGGTGGGGCTGATTCAGAAATTCGTGCTGTTTCTGGGGCACCCCACCTACGCGCTCACGGTGGTGATCTTCTCATTGCTGACCTCGAGCGGGCTGGGGAGTTTTGCCAGCCGCCGGCTGATCGGGCGGGACGAGGGCCAGTTGATCAAGGTGTTGGGCTCGGTGGCGATTCTGGCGGCGCTCGAAGGCGTGGTGGTTTCCGGACTGCTGGGAGCGTTGGTCTGGCTGCCGCTGGCGGTGAAGATGGCGCTGACGGTCGGCCTGGTGGCGCCGCTCGGTTTCGCCATGGGGATGCCGTTTCCCACGGCGCTGCGGCGGCTGGAGGAGTGGCACGCGCCGGCGGTGCGGTGGGCGTGGTCGTTGAACGCGGCGTCGAGCGTGCTGGGATCGGTCGGAGCGTTGATTTGCGCGATTTACTTGGGGCTGATGCAGACGCTGATCATCGGCGGGTTGTTTTACCTGGCAGCCCTGGCGGTGCTGGCGCGCACCCGGATGAACCTGGAACCGCCGCCCGAACCGGCGCCCGGGCGGGTGGTGATCGCGCAGTAAGCGGGACCGGCCTCGGGGCCGGCCGTCTTGGCAGGCGAGTCTTCCCGTCTTGCTCACGGTTGCGACGGCGTCACCGTGAAATCGTCGTAGTAGATGACGCTGTCGGTCTTCGACCACACGCCCACTTTGCCGGAGACTGGTTCGGAGAGCGCATATTCCAGCAGCTTCTCGCCGTTCAGGTAGCCTTCGAGCTTGGTGCCGTGGACCGCGATCTTCATGGTGTACCACTCCTTCAACTTCAGCGGCCGGTCTTCGGGGCCGCGTTTCACAAAGCGGCGGACGCCTTTGTTGAAGGTCCACAGCACCAGGTTGTCTTCCATGCCGTTAAAGCGCACGGCCAGGTAATCGCCGTTCGGTTTGAGGTTGAAAAGGATGCCGGCACAGCGGTCGAGCGAGCCATCGATCATCTGGAACCGCATGCCGATCTCGCCATTCTGAAAATCGTCGACGCCCTGCGCCACCGCGTAGGGGAAGTAGGCGAAGGCTTTGACATTGTCGATGAACTCTTCGTGGCGCGAACCGTAGATGGCGCGGGCCTTGTCGGCCAGCCCGCCCGAGGGCTCGTTCTTTTTCCAGACCCGCCCGTCTTCCATCAGCACGTTCCTGCCGCCGTCCTCGACCACCATCCAGTGCCCCACCACTCCCAGGAAATGAACCGGCTCGGCGCCGGCCTTGTCCCCGCTGACGTCCACCCGAACGCTCTTGGCCGTCTGCGCAATCCCGAGCGCCGCCGCCAGCAGAATGGTGGTCGCAAAAAGCAGTCTCTTCATCGTCAACTCCTGTCCTTGAAGTGTAACCAACCGGCGGCTACTACTACCATCGGCAATAGCAGATAGTAGATCCAGGCGGCGCCGGTGGGCCGCGCGGCCAGCGGATGGCCGGGATATTCGCGCTCGCCGGTCTGCGCCGGCGGCTCGACGCGCGCCAGTCCGAAGATCACGCCGAGCACGATGGGTTCGGTGGTGGAACGGCTCATCACGCGCCGCCCGCCCATTTCGTACCAGATCTCGCCGTAGTGGTCGCCGCTCCCTTCGAACAGGCCGGTCTGGCTGTGCGAAGCGTTCTGGACGTCGACCGCGGGCAGGATGCGTTCCAGCTTGCTGAGAATGCCGCGGTCCAGGTCGATGAGCCGCGGGTCCTCCGGCGCCAGGAAGACGGTGACGCGGAGCGGCTCGCGAATTTTTCCGAGCGCCGCCTCTTCGGCTTCCGAAAAAGAGTTGCGGCGGTTCTCGCTCAAGTCCCAGGCGGGCCGCAACTGCGCGCTGCCCCAAAGCACCAGCGCGAGCGCCGCGGCCGTCGCGGCCGACCCGGCCGCGCGAGCCATCGGCTTGCGCCCCAAAGGTAGCCAGACGGCGGCCAGCGCGAAACCGCCCAGGCCCAGCGCGGCCTCGACCACCACGGTGCTGAGGCGGAATTGTCCCTGTTCGAACACGCGCAGCGCGGAAGTGGGCGTGTAGGAAGCCAGCTTCTGCAGCAGGCCGCCGCGGTTTTCGCCGACGAAATCGAGAGCCCACGTGCCCACCGTGAAGCCCAGCGTCGCGATGGCCGCGCTGGCCGCGGTGGTCGCGATGGCCGCCGCGGCCACCGCGATCCCGCTGGCCAGAATGACGCGCAGCAGGTGCCCCAGCAGCAGGTTGAGCAACTCCGGGGCGTAGAGCGCGCCGCCGTATGCCTTCCACAAAACCAGCGCGAGTAGTCCCGGCGTCCAGGCCAGCAGCCAGCCCGCCAGCAGCGCGATTCCCTTAGCCGCGAGGATCGCGGGCAAGCCCGGCGGCGCCTGCTCCATCAGCTTCCAGGCGCCGCTGGCTTTGTCGGCCGAGATCAGGCGGATGGCGACAAAGGGAAACAACAGCGTCACCGCCAGGTCGTAAGCGCCGAAGGTGGGAACCAGGATGCCGTCCAGCGGCGACAGACCCTGCGCCAGCGCGGCCGGGCCGCCGCCGGCGCCGCTGGCCTCGGCGTAGGTATCCACAGCCGTGATGAAACTGTGCCCCACCAGCGGCCCGATCATCACCAGCAACAGCCAGAAGGCGCGCGACGCCAGAAGTTCGCGCCACTCGTGCGCCAGCAGCCATTCGAACCGGTGGTGTTGGTGGGGCAGGCGGTGCCGCCTGCCCGGTTGTTCGGTCGGGCTGACTGAAATCGAACTACGTGAGGGCAAGAAATACCTCCTCCAGGCCCCCATCGGCCAGCCCGGCCGAAGCGCGCAACTCGTCGAGCGTTCCTTCACCCACCACGCGGCCGCGGCTCAGCAGCACCAGGCGGTCGCAGACGCGCGCCGCGTCGTTCAGTTGATGGATGGAAAGAAATAGCGTGCGGCCCTGTGCCTGGGTGTCACGGAGCAGCGCCATCGCTTCGCGCGTCTGGCGGAAATCCAGGCCGTCGAACGGTTCGTCGAGCAGCAACAACGGATGCGGCGCCAGCAGTCCCAGCCCGAGCAGCAGCCGCTTCGATTCGCCCTTGGAAAGCGAGCCAACGCGCGAATCGGCCAGCCCTTCCAGCTTGAGCGCGGCGGCCAGTCGTTGCGCCTCGCCTTGTGGCCGCCCGTGCAGCGCCGCGAAAAAAGAAAGCACCCACCGGACCGGCTGGTCGGGCCATGGCCGTATGGTATCCGGCAGATAGTGCAGAGCATGCTTGCGCCCGTCCGGCGGCAGTTCGCTGTCGCGGAACCGCACGGTTCCGCCATCCGCGGCAATCAGCCCCGCCAGGCATTCGAACAGCGTCGTCTTGCCGGCGCCGTTGGGACCGATCAACCCCAGAATCTCGCCTTCGCGGACGGAGAAGCCGGCGTTCTCAAGAACGGTATTGCGCCCGAATTGTTTTGAGACGCCAGTGACGCTGAGCAGCATGCAGGGCCGTAAAGGGGAATTGTAATCGATCTGGAGGGCGGACCCCCTGGTCCGCGCGGGACGCCCTCGTCCCGCTGCCGGAACAACGATGACGGCATCCGGCAAAGCGCAACCAGGTCGGCGGGGGCGTCGGCCGCGGACCGGGGGTCCGCCCCACTTCACACGCCGTTGATATCCACGTTCTCGAAGACCGCTTTCGGCGCGCCGTGCTTGGCCAGCTTGAGCATCGCGCGCCCCATCTGCTCCGTGGACGTCCCGTACTTTGGCGCGATCTTCAGCAACCAGGGCATCAGCGGCCCCAACACCGTGTAGAACGCCTGATAAAGCCTGGTCTTCGACCGGACCCCGTGCTGCGGCACAATGAACCCGGGACGGAACAGAAAGACCGCTTGGAATGGCAACCGGAGCAGGGCGTTCTCCGTCTGGCCCTTCACCCGCGCCCACATCGTGCGGCCGTGCCCGGTGCTGTCGGTGCCCATACCCGATACATAGATGAAGGTCATCCCGGGATTCAGTTTGACCAGTGTTTCGGCTGCCGCCATCGTGATGCCGTACGTTACTTTCCGATAATTCTCCTCGCTCATGCCTGCCGAGCTGACGCCCAGGCAGAAAAAGCACGCGTCGAAACCCGATAGCCGGCTCTCGATCGCGGAATAATTCAGAAGGTCCTTGTGCACCAGTTCGCGCAGTTTCGGGTGTTGCTGCCCGGTCGGGCTGCGTCCGATCGAAAGCACGCTGCGCACATCCGGATCGAGCAGGCATTCGCGCAAAACGCCTTGCCCCACCATGCCGGTCGCGCCGAAAAGGATCACATTCATTTTTAGCCGCCAACTCCAGATTACGCCCGAGTGTTACGCCCGAGTGTTACGCCCGAGCCCCTGGTTTCGCTCCATTGCTGTAGTATGCTGTAGCCATGCCCGTTGAGACAAAACAGATGGACGCTGGCGCCGCCCTGGTGACGGTGACCGGCAGGCTGACCCTGGGCCGCGACGTCGACCGGCTGGAAGCGGTGGTCAGCGACCTGCTCGCGCAAGGCCAGAAGAAATTCATCTTCGATGCTTCGGCGCTCGACTATGCCGACAGCGCCGGCATCGGCGCCGTGGTCGCCTGCCTCACTCACATCAAGAAGGCGGGCGGCGACATGCGCATGGCCGGCGCGAATGCCCGCGTCCTCCGCCTGTTTCAGATGACCGGGGTGGACCAACTCCTGTCTCTATACCCCACCTTGGCCGAAGCCGCTTCCTGAAGTGTCCCACCGCTCCGCCAGCGGGAACACGTCGCGTTCTTCCTCGATAATGTTGTGTTGCGCTATGGCGTGAAAGCGCCTTGCGAGGCGCAACGCATCGCCCGCCTGGCCGGCCGCTACGGCTTCTTCCAATCCTGCCGCCATCTCCAGGGCCTCGGCATGTTGCGCCGCCATTTTTTCCGCCAGCGCCGCCTCGTGTCGAACAATCTCCCGCAAGAGTTCTTCTTCCGCGCGGTAGTGTTCCGCTGCCAGCCTGTGGGCCTTGCGGAAGCTGTTCAGAAATTGAGCGTTAGCTTCGATCGCGAAAAGCAGGTCGTCGAGGTGTTGCTCCATCGCGCGGTGTTGCCGTCGCGAGGCTTCGGTCTTCATTCTAAACCTCCGCCAAGAATCGGTTGCCAGGCCAAAGCAGCCTACCCCACAGCAACGCACGCCCTCGCGCACCAAAGTGGGACTGACGCCTTTCGTCTGTCAACCCGGCTCTCCGACGGTGGAGTCTCCGCCTCCTCAGCGCTCTCAGGTCTTGACTTTGCTTCTTTTTTTTCTCCGCGTCTCCGTGCCTCCGCGGTGAACAAACAGCTTTCGCAAAATAGGACGGGCTGTCTATGGAACGGTGCACTCTAGTGATCGCGTTCCGTGACCAGCTCCGTCACTGAGAGCAGCGCGCGCTGGTAACGGGACTCGGGGAACTGCGAGATAACCTGGCGGGCCTTGTCGGTGAAGGCCTGGGCGCGCTCTTTCACGCGCTCGATGCTGTGGTACTTTTTGAGCAGCGCCAGAATGCGCGAAAAGGGCACTTCGTCATAATTGCGCTGCCGGAGAATGGTCTCCACCAGCGCGCGCTCGTCGGCCGTGGCGACGTCCAGTGCGTACACCAGCGGCAGCGTGACTTTGCCTTCGCGCAGATCGCCGCCCACCGGCTTGCCCAGCGTCTTTTCGCGGGCCGTGAAATCCAGCACGTCGTCCACCAACTGGAAAGCCATGCCCAGATTCCACGCGTACTCGCCCAGTCTCTCCTCGGTGTGCCCGTCGGCGTGGCTCGCCACCGCACCCAGCCGCGCGCACACCGAAAACAGGCGAGCCGTCTTGCGGTCCACCAATTCCATGCAATCGGCCTCGCCCACATCGATGCGCCCGATCCGTTCCAGTTGGATCAATTCGCCTTCCACCATCGTCTGGGTGAGCGAAATCAGCAGTTCCAGGATCTGGAAGTTCCGCTCGCGCAGCGCCATCTGGAAGGCCTGCATGTAGAGCCAGTCGCCCGCCAGCACGCACGTGTGATTGCCCCACTTGACGTTCGTGGAAGGCCGCCCGCGCCGCGTTTCGGCGACGTCGATGACGTCGTCGTGCACTAACGTCGCGGCGTGGATCATCTCCACCACCGCTCCCAGCTCAATCGCCGACGCGCTTCCGTTTCCATTCGCGCTGGTCAGCCTGGAGGCCAGCAGCAGCAGCGCGGGCCGCAGCCGTTTTCCGCCGCTCGATTGCAGATACTGCCCGATCGCGGTGACGGCATCCACCGACGCCACCGATTCGGCGGTAATCTTCTTTTCCACCTGCTCCAGCTCGTCCTGGATCAGGTCGAAAATCTCGCGCGCTGTAAGGGCCTGCCCCAGCTTGCTCAAATTCATGTAAGTTAACCAGTTTACCTGTTAGCGGTCCCGCCCCGCAAACACAGCCCCTCAAAGTTGCGGGTGGTCTGCTCGGCAATTTCTTCCGGCGTGCGCTTGCGCACCTCGGCCAGCCGCCGCACCGTCTCCACCACGAACGCCGGCTCGTTGCGCTTGCCGCGATGTGGAACCGGCGCCAGGTACGGGCAATCCGTCTCCACCAGCAACCGGTCGCCGGGCGTCAGGCGCGCCGCTTCGCGAACCGCTTCCGCCTTCGGAAACGTCACCACCCCGCCAAAGCTCAAGTGGAATCCCAGGTCGAGCGCCTGCCGCGCCTGCGCCTCCCCGCCCGTGAAGCAATGCAGGATGCCGCCGCCGTTCCACCGGCCGCGCAGGATGTCGAGCGTATCGTCCCAAGCCTCGCGCGTATGGATCACAATCGGTTTTCGGGCGGCTGCCGCGATCTCGAGTTGCCGCTCGAAGACTGTCCGCTGCACGTCGCGCGGCGAGAAGTCGTAGTGATAGTCGAGCCCGATCTCGCCGATGGCCACCACCTTTGGATGCGCCGCCAGTTCGCCCAGCCGCGCAAAGGTCTCCGGCCCGGCCTTCGACGCGTCGTGCGGATGTACGCCGACAGTCGCGTAAATTGCCGCGTGCCGTTCCGCCAGCCTTATGCCAGCTTCCAGATCCGGCGGGCCGCTGCCGGTCCCGATCGCCATCATGAACTCCACGCCCGCCGCCAGCGCGCGCTCGATGGTCTGTTCCCGGTCTTGGTCGAACTTCGAATCGTCCAGGTGGACGTGCGAGTCCACCAGCCTCACTTGAGCCGCGCTCCCACCGGGATGTCTTCGTGGAAGCCCGCCAGCACCGGCTTCCCGTCGTTCACCGAAGCCGCCACAATCATCCCGTTCGATTCAATTCCCTTCAGCTTGCGCGGCTGCAGGTTGGCGACAATCACGACTTTGCGATTCACCAGGTCCGCGGCCGTGTAGGCCTCCGCGATGCCCGCCACAATCGTGCGCGGCGCGGGCTCGCCGATATCCACCGTCATGTGCATCAGCTTGGTCGAGCCCTTCACCGGTTCGGCGGTCAGCACCAGCCCGACCCGCAAATCCGCCTTCAGAAAGTCGTCGATCGCAATCTTGGGCGAAGCTTCCGCCGCCGGCGCCTCTTCGGCTTTTTTGCCCATCAGCACCTGCTGTTGCGCCGTCACCTTATCTTCCAGCGCGCGCATTTTGGCAATCGCGTCTTTGGCGTCGATACGCGGAAACACGCCGGCGATTTCGCCGATCCGCTGGCCCGGCCGCAACTCGCCCCACTTCAGTGTTCCGAACCGCACGGAACTGAGCGCTTCGGTCATGCCGAGCTGCGCCCAGATCTTCTCCGCCGATTCCGGCAGCACCGGAGAGACCAGTGCGGTAACGATGCGCAAGGCATCGGCCGCCGTGTATAAGGTCTCGTCCAACTGCTCCGGTGAAGCGTCCTTGGCCTGCTTCCACGGCGCGCGTGTCACGATGTACTTGTCCACCGCGCCGATCAGGTTCCAGATGCTTTCCAGGCCCTTCGAGAACTCGAAGGCGTCGAACGCTTCCCGCACCTTCTGAATCGTCGGCTCCGAATCGAACCGCGAGGGCCCGTCCGGTATCACCCCCTGCCGGTATTGCTTGATCATCGTCAGCGTCCGGCTGGCCAGGTTGCCCAGCCCGTTTGCCAGGTCCGAATTGTAGCGGCCCACCAGCGCGTCGTAGCTGAAACTGCCGTCCTGCCCGAACACCACTTCGCGCAGCAGGAAATAGCGCAGCGCGTCGGCCCCCATCACTTCCTGGATCGGTTCGGCCCGCACAATGTTGCCGCGCGATTTGCTCATCTTGTCGTTCTCGAACAGCAGCCAGCCGTGAGCAAAGATCTGCTTGGGCAGTTCCAGACCGGCCGCCATCAGAAACGCCGGCCAGTAGACCGCGTGGAAGCGCACAATCTCCTTGCCGATCAGGTGCAGATCCGCCGGCCACAGCCCCTCGCCTTCCACCGCGCTCATGTATGCGGTCAGCGCGTCGAACCATACATAGAAGACGTGCGGCGCTTCGCCTTCCACCGGGATACCCCATTTGATATTGGTGCGCGTGATGGATAAGTCATTCAACCCGGACTTCACGAAGGAGATGACTTCGTTGCGCCGCGTTTCCGGCTGTATGAAGCCCGGATTATTTTCGTACAGGTCCAGCAGCTTCTCCTGGAACGCCGATAACTTGAAAAAGAAATTTTCTTCCGTGATGGTCTCGGTCGGCCGACCGCAATCGGGGCAGGGATCGCCCGCCTTGGCATCGTTCACGTATAAGTTGTCGAAGATGCAGTACTGGCCGGAGTAGGATCCTTTGTAGATATATCCGTCTTGGTTGTGGCGACATCGCCGGAACAGTTCGTTCACTACGCGCGCGTGCTGCGGGCTGGTGGTGCGCTGAAAGTGGTCGATCTGCAAACCCAGCATCTTCCATTGCCGCTCGAACTCCGCGGCGATCGCATCGCAAAACTCTTTCGGTGTCTTGCCGGCCCGCTCGGCGGAGCGCTCCACGTTCACGCCGTGCTCGTCGGAGCCGGTGGTCAGCACCACGGGTTCATAGCCTTCCATCCGCTTGAATCGCTTCAGCAGGTCGGCCACAATCGTGGTATAGGCGTGCCCGATGTGCGGCGCGGCATTCACATAGTAAATCGGTGTCGTCAGGTAGTATTTCATTTGAGTTGCTTCTGATATGTGTAATTCGCTTCCGCGATTACTTCTTTCAACGCCGCGCCGGTTTCCAGCGCCAGCCGCCGGCAGTCTTCATACTCCGGCGCATAGGATCCCGGGCTCGCGATCTTCATCCTTACCTTGCCATACTTGGTGTCTACTGTCTCGAACCGGCGCGCCTGCACGCGGCGCTCCGCGGCGTACATGCGCAGCCCCAGCGTGGAGGTTTCGGCGAAGACCACCTGCGCCAGCGTCTCGCGGTCTTCCCACCGCGCCACCACCCGCAGCAGGTTGCCCGGGCGGCCTTTCTTCATGACGATGGGCTCGAGCGACACATCGAGCGCCCCCGCTTCCACCAGCCGTTCGGCGGCATAGGCCAGCACCTGCGGGTTGAGGTCGTCGATGTGGGCCTCGATCACCGTCACTTCCAGCGCTTCTTCGGCGTTCGCCGGCTCGCCCAGCATCACGCGCAGCACGTTGGCCTGTCCGGGGAAATCGTGCGAGCCCGCTCCGTAACCGCTGCGCGCCAGCCTCATGGGCGGCATTGTGCCGAACCGTTCCGCCAGGGTCACCGCCACCGCCGCGCCCGTCGGCGTCGCCAGTTCCACCGCGGGTCCGCGCGAATACACCGGCACTCCGGCGAGCAGCAGCGCCGTCGCGGGCGCAGGCACGGGCAGATCGCCATGCTCGGTACTCACCGTTCCGCTTCCCACGTTGATCGGCGAGCAGACGATGCGGTCGACTCCCAACAGTTCGAATCCCACCGACGCGCCCACGATATCGGCAATCGAATCGGCCGCGCCCACTTCGTGGAAATGCACCTTCTCAATCGGCGTCTGGTGGACCGCCGCTTCCGCTTCTCCCAGCCTCTGAAAAATCTCGACGGCGTTGTGTGCCGCCCGCGCCTCGAGCCCGGCCTTCTCGATGATCTTGATAATGTGCGAGAGGTGGCGATGGCCGCGCTGTTCGCCCGCTTCCACGTGGTAGCGCGTCGCGCCGATCCCGCATCGCCGCACCTTTTCAAACGAAACTGTAGCCCCGATGTCAAGCGACGCGATGGCATCCGCGATCGCCCCGGTATCCGCGCCGGCATCCGCCAGCGCTCCCACCAGCATATCGCCGCTGATTCCCGAGAATGCGTCTAAATAAGCCAGAAGTGACATTTTTCTAATGGTGGCACAAGCCTCGCGGCCGGCGCATCCGCCGCGCCGTTACGCTACCAGCTTCAAACAAACGTAAAGCACCGGCAGCGTGAACAGCGTACCGTCCACGCGGTCCAGAAATCCCCCGTGCCCCGGCAGAATCGCGCTGCTGTCCTTCACGCTCGCCCCGCGCTTCATGGCCGATTCCGCCAGGTCCCCAAGCTGTCCCGCCACGTTTCCGACCACGCTCAGCCCGATCGCTTCCGGCACCGGCACCGACGGGATGAAGTACACCAGGTAGGCCCATCCCACCGCCACCGAGAACACCATCGACGCTGCCGCGCCCTCCCAGGATTTCTGCGGGCTCACCCGTGGCGCCATTTTGTGGCGCCCCAGCCACCGGCCCACGTAGTAGGCTCCGGTGTCTCCCATCCAACTCAGCAGCAGCGCGAACATCAGCCAGTGCGGATTCTCCTGGTGCAGCGGCAAGGCCGCTTTCCAGCAGCCGAACACATAAACCACTCCGGTCAGCAACAGCGCCGCGCGCGGCAGGCCCTTGGCCAGGTCATCGGCGCGCATGGCGGCGACCAGCGCCACCATCGCGATCAGCGTCACCACCGGCCACGATTCCCCCTGCCACACCAGCAGCAGCAGGCCCGCGCCGTAGCCCATCATTCCGGGCGCGCCGAAGCCGTAACCCGCCGCCACCGCGTCGTATTCCCGGTAGCACAGCAGCGCAACCGCCGCCAGAACCGCCAGAAAGACCCAGTACCCGGCCCACAAAACCGTGTAGACGACGATGGGGATCAGCACCAGGGCCGTGAGGATCCGCTTCATGACGAACGGAGCGCTTCGATCAGGTTTTCATCGGCGCGGTCCACGCCGTCCGCCGGGCGTCTGCCCGCCCCGCCGCTCAAACCGCCGTACCGGCGGTCGCGCTTCTGGTACTCCAGCACCGCCTGCAGCAGGTCCGCGCGCGTGAAATCCGGCCACAGCGTCTCGGTGACGTACAGCTCCGCGTAGGCGATCTGCCACAGCAGAAAATTGCTGATGCGCATTTCACCCGACGTGCGAATCAGCAGGTCCGGGTCCGGGCACGATGCCGTATAGAGGCTCGTCGCAATCGAATCTTCGTCGATCTTCAGCGATGCGATGCTGCCGTCCAGGCGCGCCATGTCCAGAATGGCGTTCACTGCATCCACGATTTCCGCGCGGCCCCCGTAATTGATCGCCAGGTTCACCAGCAGCCCGCGGTTGGCGGCGGTGGCTTCCACACCCGAATCCAATTCGCGGCGCACCTGTGGCGGCAGCGCGTCCAGCCGGCCGATGGCTTGCAGGCGGATGTCGTTCTTCTGCAATTCGGGCAATTCCTGTTTGAGGTAGTAGCGCAGCAGCCGCCACAGCGTTTCCACCTCGGTGCGCGGCCGCTTCCAGTTCTCTACCGAAAACGCGTACAGCGTCAGCACCTTGACGCCCAGCCGCGCGCACGTTTCCACCGTGGAGCGCACCGGCCCGATGCCCGCCTGATGCCCGGCCACGCGCGGCAAGCGCCGTTGGCCCGCCCAGCGGCCGTTGCCATCCATGATGATCGCGATGTGCGCGGGAAGCCGGTTCGGGTCGATGGATTGCACTAGCTCCCAATCCTTGTCCCCCGGCTGGACCGCTTCCAATAAGGCCTTCATGCAGTAACTCCTTATGGTACACCAGCCCAGAAGATGTCGTGGCCCCGTGGCGCACGCACTCGTGCGTGCCGCGTCGACACTTGTGTCGACGCTTCGGGTGCCAGGCGAAAGTGCCTGCCCCACAAAGACCCAAGTCCCTGCGCACCAAAGTGGGACGGCCGCTTTCGTCTGTCAACCCTTCGATCTCAGCGTTTCTTTCACAGCTTCCCGGCGAGCGGCCTTTCCCGCGCGTCTGCTACCATGAAAAATCCCCTTTCCCATGGCGCTCCGCTTACACAACACGTTGTCCCAGCAAGTGGAAGAGTTCTCTCCGTCGCGTGACAACACCGTCCGCATGTACACCTGCGGCCCCACCGTCTACGACTTCGCCCACATCGGCAACTTCCGCACCTTCACCTTCATCGACGTCCTGCGAAAATGCCTCCGCGCCAACGGATTCAAGCTCGACCACGTGATGAACATCACCGACGTCGACGACAAGATCATCCGCAACGCCGCCGCTCAGCAAAAGTCGCTGGCCGAGTACACCGCTGTCTATACCCAGGCGTTCCTGGACGATTGCGCCAGCCTGCGCCTCGAGCGTCCCGAACGCCTGGTGCCCGCCACCAAGCACATCGACGATATGGCGGCTGCCATCTCGCGCCTGGCCTCCACCAGCCACACCTACACCACCGACGGCAGCGTCTATTTCAAGATCTCGACTTTCCCCGGTTACGGCAAACTCTCGCATAACGATTTCAGCGGCAACATCGCCGGCGCCCGCGTCGATCTGGACGAGTACGAAAAGTCCGACGCCCGCGATTTCGCCCTCTGGAAAGCTCCCAAGGAAGGCGAGACTTTTTGGGAAACTTCCATCGGTCCCGGCCGTCCCGGCTGGCACATCGAGTGCTCCGTCATGGCCATCAAGTATCTCGGCGAAACCCTCGACATTCACGCCGGCGGCGTCGACCTGATCTTCCCGCACCACGAAAATGAAATCGCCCAATCCGAATCCCTCACCGGCAAGCCCTTCTCGCGCTTCTGGCTGCACGCCGAATTCCTTATGGTGGAAGGCCAGAAGATGTCCAAGTCGCTCGGCAATTATTACACCCTGCGCGACATTGTCGGCCGCGGCTACCCTCCCGAGGTCATCCGTTACCTGCTGGCCTCCGTGCCTTACCGCAAGTCGCTCAACTTCACGTTTGACGGCCTGAAATCCGCGGCCACCGCCATCGACCGCCTTCGCAATTTCAAGCTGCGCCTGGAAACCGACCGCTATCCCGAAGGTCTCAACGACCAGTTGGAAGCCCGCGCCGCAGCCGCCGTCCAGGCTTTCCACGACAGTCTCAACGACGATCTCAACACCGCCGAAGCGCTGGCTGCGGTCTTCGAATACGTACGCGACGCCAACAGCGCCATGGATGCCGGCGAGTTCCGCGCCTCGAACGTCGCCGCCGCGCTCGAGGTTCTGGCCCGCTTCGATTCCATCTTCGACGTGCTGCGGCCTTCCGCCCAGGCCGGTCGGCTTGCCGACGCCCAGGTGGACGCCCTCATCGAAGAGCGCTCCGCCGCCAAGAAGGCGAAGAATTTCGCGCGCGCCGACCAGATCCGCCGGGAACTCCTCGACCAGGGCATCATTCTCGAAGACACCAAGGCCGGCGTTCGCTGGAAAAGGAAATAGCGCCTGGACATCGGAATGGACATCCACACCAAAGCCGTTCACGCCGGCGACCGCAAGAAACCCGGACCTCACACGCCCGTTACCACTCCCATTCATACCGCTACCAGTTACTTCTACGAATCCACCGCACAGCTCGACCGCATCTTCGGCCAGCAGGAACAGGGTTACTGCTACAGCCGCTACGACAACCCATCCACCGCCGCGCTCGAAGAATTAGTCAACTCGCTTGAAAACGGCGCCGGCGCGCTGGCCTGCGCCTCCGGCATGTCCGCCATTCACCTCGCCATTGCGACTGCCCTGGCCGACCGCCGCAAGTCCGTGGTGGCCGCCAATGCCCTGTACGGTGCCAGCGTCAGCCTGCTCATGAACGTGCTCCAACCGGCTGGGGTCGGCGTGCGTTTCGCCGACGTGTGCAACCTCGATGAGCTTCGCGGCGCCGTCTCCGAAACCCGGCCCGGCTGCATCTACATGGAGACCATTTCCAATCCGCTGCTGCGCGTCGCCTCGCTCGACCGCATCGCCGAAATCGCCCGCGATGCCGCCGCGGCCCTGGTGGTCGACAACACCTTCGCTTCGCCCTTGCTCTGCCGCCCGCTCACGCTCGGCGCGCATTTCAGCGTCCACAGCGTCACCAAGTACCTGGCCGGCCATGGCGACGTCCTCGGCGGAATCGTTGTCACGGACCAGGAACACCTCGATCCGCTGCGCGCGCTTTCGCGCACCATCGGCCCGGTTCTCGGCCCCTTCGAGAGCTATCTCACCATGCGCGGCATCAAGACTTTTCCCTTGCGCATGGAGCGCCAGTGCGCGAACGCCGCCCGCTTGGCCGCCTGGCTGGCTGCTCACCCCCGCGTGGAGCGCGTCTATTTCACGGGCGATCCCGCGCATCCCGACGCCGCCGCCATCCGCCGCCTCTTTCCGCCGGGTCTTACCGGCGCCATGGTCAGCTTCGAAATCCGCGGCGCGGGCCGGGAAGAGATCTTCCGCCTGATGGACGCCCTGCAACTGATTGTGCGCGCCACTTCGCTGGGCGATGTCCACACCATGATCCTCTACCCCACCATGAGCTCGCACCGCGAGATCTCGCCCAAGCACCGCGAACGCATGGGCATCCGCGATAACCTGCTGCGCTTGTCGGTGGGCATTGAAGCCGCCGGGGACATCATCGCCGATCTCGACCAGGCCCTGGGTCAATGACCATCGACCGCGACAGCATCGCCGAAACCGATCCGCTCATCCGCCCCTACATCCGCCGCACACCCGTCATGGAGGTGGATGGCGCGGATTTCGGCCTCCCTGGCGTGAGGCTCTCGCTCAAGCTCGAGTTTCTCCAGCACAGCGGCTCTTTCAAAGCGCGCGGCGCTTTCACCAACCTGCTGCGGCGCGAAGTTCCGGCCGCCGGCGTGGTGGCGGCATCCGGCGGCAATCACGGCGCAGCCGTGGCGTACGCCGCCATGCGCCTCGGCAAACCGGCTCGCATTTTCGTGCCTTCGGTTGCGTCTCCCGCCAAGATGGAACGCATCCGCGGCTATGGCGCGCACCTCGTGGTCACCGGCGACCGCTACGCCGATTCGCTCGCCGCCAGTGAGCAGTGGGCCGCTGAATCCGGCGCCATGCCCATCCACGCTTACGAGCAGGTGGAGACGCTTCTGGGGCAGGGAACCGTCGGCCTGGAATTCGAGGAGCAGGAGCCGCAGCTCGATTCCGTCCTGGTAGCCTGCGGCGGCGGCGGTTTGATCGGCGGCATCGCCGCCTGGTATGGCGGCCGCGCCAAAGTGATCGGCGTGGAACCCGAAGCCGCGCCCACTCTGTTCATGGCTCTCGCAGCCGGGCGTCCGGTCGACGCTCCCGCCGGTGGCATCGCCGCCGATTCCCTGGCGCCCCGCAGCGTCGGCCAGATCATGTTCCCCATCGCGCAAGCTCACGTCAGCCGCGTGGCACTGGTCACCGACGAAGCCATCGTGGCCGCACAACAGGCCTTGTGGAACGTATTGCGCATCGTCGCGGAACCCGGCGGCGCCGCGGCTCTTGCCGCCGTCCTGTCGCGCCGCTATCAGCCCCAGCCCGGTGAGCGCGTGGGCGTCCTTCTTTGTGGCGCCAATACCACTGCCGTCAATTTCCAGTAACACAGGAAGCCGTGAAAAACAAGATGGGCAGTAACTGTGGGGCGGACCCCCTGGTCCGCGCGGGACGCCCTCGTCCCGCTGCCCGAGCGACGGTATCAGCAGCTTGCAAGACGCGAGCAGGCCGACGGGGGGTCGGCCGCGGACCAGGGGATCCGCCCAGGGGTCCGCCCCACAACCCCACGTGCGATTTCTTCTCACTTCGCGCCCGGCAGCGGGAGTGACTTAGGCTCCAGCGTGGCCACCACCTCGCCAAGGTAATCGATGATCTTGATCTTCGCCACGCGCCCGAACAAATCGGCAACCGGCATCGTCCCTGACGAAATCGTCATCGGCATCGATTGCCCATGTTCCACATCGATGAATACCTGGGCCCGCAGCAACGCCGACATCAGTGGGTGCAGCGCCTCTGCCTTGCCCGCATCCATCGGAATCGACCCCAGCCGCAATTGCCGGTCGAGCGCCAGAACGTGCAGATCCACCGGAGCAATCCGGGCCAGCCGGGTGAAGTTGTCTCGCCAACCCGCCGCCGGCGAAAAAAGCGCCAGCCCTTCCACCGTCTTAAAGACGGATCCGGGCTTGATCGTCGGCTCGCTGTCCGGCATCAGCAGGTGGCCGCCGGACCACCACTGGTAGTTGGCGGTCGTCCTGGCGGCGGCCGGAAGCGCGGCTGTGTTCATGCCCGGGGCCGGCGCGGGCTCGAAAACGGGTGACGCGACCAGGTCCAGCAGATCGATGGAATTTTCAAAGGTGTTTTGATCTTTTCTGAACCGCATGGCGGAGGTGTCGAAGTCGTAGTCGGCGTGGGGCAGTTTAACCATAAACCAGAGCTTCGACGGCGCTTTGGCCACCGCCGCTTCCAGGTGCTTCCTGGCTACTTGCTTCAGCCGCTGCGCGGTAAACGCGTTGTCCTTCGGCTTGCCGTCTTCCCCCATCACCTGGTTGCGCGCGAACATAAACACGTCGACAATCGAATCCGTCTGCCCATTCCAGCCCTTTTCGTTCTTCAAAAAGGACCAATCCGCGTCAGCCTTATTGAAAACGTCCACCAGCGGGCCGCGCGCGAAGTCGGGTTTCTGATCGATGAGCGTCTGCCACTCATAAGTAAACTGCGGCTCCCGCGGATTGATCCTGAGAGCCTCGGCGATGAAGGTCCACATGCTCTGCTCTACTGCCACCTGTTGTACGGCAATTTTCAGTGCGACCTCGTCTGTGAGAAACTTCGGGTTATCGCGGAGCATCAGCAGCGTCGTGTGGGGCATGCTCACAGGTTCGTAGCCGGGCTCGGGTGGCGGCGGTAGCGGGTCCTTCGGCAGATACTTGTGAGTGTCCACCGGCGGCTTCGGCGCCGGCGCCGGCGGAGGACCCGCGTCTCCCCGCCCGTTTCCCGGCGCCGGACGCACCGCCGGAACAACTCCTCCCGCCCGGCTGAACACAAACGACCCGCCATCGTCCCCGGAGTCTCTCAACGGGTCGAACTGCGGGAGCTGCGCCGAATTACCGGCAACGAAAGTTCGCACTTCGTCAAACAGTTCGTGAGCCGCGAATTGCGCCGCCGGCATGCGCTGCAGCGCCCGCAGGAACGCGCCCGCGAAGACCGAATGGCCGTCCGCCCCGCCGTCCGCAACCGGTTCGTTTCCGCCGCTGGCCATCAGCTCGCGAGACGGCCGCTGCTCCAGTCGCTGAAGCGTACGCGCGCGGTCCGAGTTCAGCCCATTCAGGTTTTGAGGTACGCTCACGCCTCGGAGTGTGCCCGAATAGCAACTGTCGGACACGATCAGCACGTGACGCGATGCCGTGACCTTGATGTTGCCTGTGATGACCTCCGCGCCGATCCAGTTCGTGTTGTCGTTATCCTGCGCATCCACCGGCCACCAGTAGGCTTTGCCCATCTTCTCGTCGTAGTAACCGTGGCCCGCGTAATAGATCAGCAGTGAGGAATCCGGGCCCAGGTCGCGCCGGTAAACGTTCAGCGCCGAAACAATCTGCGACCGCGTCGCGTTAAGCAGCAGCGTGGTCTCAAAGCCGTACCGCTGCTGTAGAATCGCCTGCACCGAACGAGCGTCGTTGGTCGCGGTCTTTAAGTGTGTTACGTACAGATAGGCGTCGTTGCCGATGACCAGCGCGACTTTCTTGTCGACCCGCGGAGCGGATGGCTGCGCCAGCAGCATTCCGCACAGCAACCCCAACCCCGAGCGCAGCATGCCTCTCATTGCGCCCGATTATATCCGGGAGCCTCTGCCGGTGTCCATCTCCGCCTCTAACGATACTGCGGAAAACCGGACCCAACATGGTCCACTTTTGGACGCAAACAAAGCAGTTAGTCTCCAAACCGGACTCAACATGGTCCAAAATGGTGGCGGGGCCCTCGTAACCTTTTGCGGTTTCGCCAGTATCCTCATACGTAAGGCAATCAGCGGATTCCAGTGGAAGACGAACAAATCATGCTGGAAGTGCGGGCGGGAGACGTCTCGAAGCTGGAGGCGCTCTTTGAACGGCATCATCGCCCGCTGTTCCGGTTTTTCCTCCACCTCACCGCGCAGCGGGCCATGTCCGAAGATCTCGTGCAGGAAGTCTTTTTTCGAATTTTGAAATACCGGCACACGTACCAGCCGGAGGGTTCGTTCCGGAGCTGGATGTACCAGGTGGCACGCCATGTCCACCAGGATCAGGCCGGGCGGCACACCGCGGAGGTCGCGTTGGGAGAAGAGATGGCGGAGTTTCGCGGGCTCGAAGCGCCGCCCGACCGGCAGGCGCAAAGCCGCCAGGAAGCCGTGCTGCTGCGACGCGCGCTGGCCTCCATGCCGCGCGACAAACGGGAAGTGCTGGTGATGAGCCGCTTCCTCGACTTGAAGTATGAAGAAATCGCCACCATTCTCAAGTGCGAAGTGGGAACGGTGAAGGTCCGCGTCTACCGGGCGCTGCGCGATCTGGGCGACCGGTTCTTCGCGCTGAGTGGAGAACGTGCGTCATGAGTTGCGATAAATTCCGCGAGCAGATTCCCGAGTGCCTGGCCGGCCGGCTGGACGCGGCCGCGCGCGAAAAGTTGATTGCCCACGTGGATACGTGCGCGGGCTGCCGTACGGACCTGGCCGAGATGGGGGCCGTGTGGCGCGGCCTTGCGTCGTTGCCCCTGGCGGAGCCGGATACCGGGGTGCGGGCGCGTTTTCTCGAAATGCTGCAAGCTTACCAGGCGGGCATGGAGGCAACGCCCGCCGCGCCGGTGCGCAGCCGTTGGCTGGCAGCCGGATGGTGGCCGGCGCGCGCGGTTTGGCAGGCGGCGTTCTCGCTTGCGCTGGTGGCCGCCGGCGCTCTGGGCGCACACTGGCTCACTCGGCCGCCGGTAGCCAGTCCGGAGCTGGTGCAACTGCAGGGGCAGGTGGAAAGCCTGCGGCAGATGGTGGCTCTCTCGATGCTGCAGGAGCAATCGCCCAGCTCGCGGATTCGCGGCGTCGGCTATAGCGCGCAGGTAGCCCGGCCGGACCGCGAAATGGAACAGGCTTTGCTTTACACCTTGAATCACGACGCCAACGTCAATGTGCGGCTCTCCGCCGCCGATGCGCTGGAGAAGCTGGCATCCAACCCGGAAATTCGCCGCGCCCTGGTGGACGCTCTGCCCCTGCAGGATTCGCCGCTGGTGGAGATAGAGCTGATGGATATTTTCGTCGAGAACGACGATCTTGCCGCCATTCCCGCCATGCGCAAACTGGCGCAGGACGCGCAAACCGACGAATCGGCCCGGCAGCGCGCCCTGGCCGGCATTCAAAAACTGGAGGTCTCCAAGTGAAACTCATCGCACTCGCCGCCGTTTCCATTTCGCTTCTAGCCGCCCAACATCGTCAGAGCGACTGGACATTCGAAGACCGCGAAACCATCAACCGCACCTTCAAGGTGGCGGCCGGAGACAATGTCTCGAAGCTCCTGGTGGACAATGTCAACGGCTTCATCCATGTGACCGGCGGCGCCGGCTCCGAGATCCGGGTGAAGGTGGAGAAACACATCCGCGGGGAATCGCAAAGCGATCTGGACCGGGCCAAGCGCGACGTCACGGTCGACATGTCGCAAGACGGCAATTCGGTCAAGCTCTATGAGAACGGCCCGTTCCGCACGCGCGACGGTGTGAACTGGAGCAGCGACCGCTACCGCTACTCGGTGACTTTCGACTACGAGATTGAAGCGCCGAGCGGGGCGCAATTGGAGCTCAAGGAGCTGAACGGCGCGATTGAAGTGAAGAACTCGAGCGGCAATTTCAAAGTCAACACGCTCAACGGCAAGATCGACATGCAGGAAATCGCGGGCGCGGGTTCGGTGAGGAGCCTGAACGGAGCGGTGAAGGTGGCGTTCACGCGCAACCCCACGGCCGAGTCTTCGTTCGACACGTTGAACGGACCGATCGACATCTACTTCCAGCCTTCGCTCGATGCCGACATCTCCTTCAAGACTCTACATGGCGGCGTATATTCGGATTTCGACGTGACCACCGTGCCTGCGGTCCTCCAGGGCGAGGGCAGCGGCACCAGATTCGTCTACCGCACCGGCGGCAACATGAAAGTCCGCGCGGGCAAAGGCGGCCCGGCGCTTTCCTTTCACACTCTGAACGGCGCCATCCGCCTGCATTCCAAAGCGGCTTAAGGGACTGAAGAAAAGGGACACGGAAATGAAAGCGACTCTGGCCTCGACCGGCCTTCTGATAGCGCTCTGCACGCT
>Ga0181530_10002509_pt1 | contig 21667 bp, 18 predicted proteins | sample PEATcosm2014_Bin_42_FD_119769 | JGI IMG/M metagenome (GOLD analysis project Ga0181530, IMG submission 119769) | Peatland microbial communities from MTU Mesocosm Facility, Houghton, MI, USA - PEATcosm2014_Bin10_60_metaG | ecosystem: Environmental > Terrestrial > Soil > Wetlands > Peat | place... | reverse complement strand
TTGCCCCACCCGCACCGCCGTCGCCGAGCTGATCCCCAGCGGCACCATGTAAGTCGTGGCGATGGTCTGCACCGCGATGCTGTGCGCCGCCAGCGAAACTTCGTCCAGCCGCGCCGCCAGCGCCGTCACGATTGCAAACACCGCGCCCTCAAACAAAATCTGTCCCGCCGCCGGCAAGCCCAACCCAGCCAGCACACGGATGCGCGGGAGGTCCGCCTGCCAGCTCATGTGAAAAATGAAATTGCCCTTTTTCCGTTCCTGCCATACAATGGCCGCCGCCAGAACCCCCGCCATGTATACGCGCGAAATCGAGGTGGACCACCCCGAACCCTCCAGGCCCATGGCTTTCACGCCCCAATGGCCGTACATCAGCACCCAGTTGCCCAGCACGTTGACGGCGTTCGCGCTCACCAGGGCGAACATCACCGGCTTGACTACGCTCACCGCCTGCAGGTACCGCCGGAACGCCGCGTAAAACAGCAGGAACGGAACCCCCCACGCCAGCGCTTTCAGATACGGCATCGTCAGCGCCAGCACCGGCGGATTGGTCCCCGCCGCCCGCAGCACCGGAATCAGTCCCCACACCGCCAGCATCAGCGGCGCCGTCATCGCCAACGCCAGCCACAGCCCCTGAATCAGCGCGCGCCGGCACTCCCGTGGATCTTGCGCGCCAAACGCCTGCGCCACCAGCGTATCCATCCCCAGCAGCATGCCGGTCCCGGCGATCACCACGGGGTAGAACACCATGGTTCCCAAACTCCCCGCTCCCAGCGCCGCCGCTCCCAGCCGCCCGGCCATCACGCTGTCCACGACCCCCATCGCCATCCAGCCGAGCTCCGCCATCGCCAGCGGGGCAGCCAGCCGCACCATGGGACCAAACTCCTTGCGCAGGTGGAACATGCTTCAGCTTGTCACGCTCATGCCTTGGGATGCGCCTTGTCGTATACCGCCATCAGGTCCGCCAGCGAAACCTGCGTGTACTTCTGCGTGGTGGAAAGCCGCGCGTGCCCCAGCAGTTCCTGAATGGCGCGCAGATCCGCGCCGTCCGCCAGCAGGTGCGTCGCGTAGGCGTGCCGGAAACTGTGCGGATGCACCGAAGGGTCGCCGCTCAAATGGGTGGCATACATCTTCACGATTCCGGCGATGCCGCGCGCCGTCAGCCGCGTGCGTTTGTAATTGAGGAAAACGGCCGGCTCGCCCGGCGCCACCGGCCGCTCGCCCAGGTAGCGTTCCAGCGCCTCCGCGGCCTTGCCGGGCACCGGAACCTGCCGCTCCTTGCGGCCCTTGCCGCGCACCCGAATCCACCCCTCCGCGCGATCCAGATCCGGCAGATTCAAACCGGCCAATTCGCTCACGCGCACGCCGCAACCGTACAGCAGTTCGAAAATCGCCCGGTCGCGCGCCGGAAACGGCCGTTCCAATTGGTTCGATGCCACTCCGTCCACCAGCGCGTTGGCCTGCTCCGCCGTCATCACCTCCGGCAATTTCTTGGGCGCTTTGGGCGTGCGCACCAGCCGCGCCGTATTCACCGCGACCGCGCCCTCCCGCAGCATGAACTGGAAGCAGCCCCGCACCGCCGCCAGCTTGCGGCGGATGGTCACCGCCGTGAGTTCGTCGCGGTACAACCCCGCCAACCACTCCCGCAGCAGCAGCAAATCGATCGCTCCCGGCTCCGGCACGGCCAGCCCGGGCGGCGACAGAAATTCCAAAAACTGCCGCAGGTCCGCCTCGTACGCCGCAATCGTGTGCACCGAAGAGCCGGTGCGCGCCAGCTCTTCCAAATACCCCCGGATCTGCTCCGCCAGCATGCCGCGGCCGGGCGGCGCCGGCCCCGCGTCCTTTTTATCCGGGTTCATCTGCGTTTATCCGCGGCCCACATACCGTTAGCCCAAACGCGCGCTCCATCGTCCTTGCCAATCCCGGGAGCCTCCGTTCCCTCAGCGCACTCAGGTTTTGACTGTCGCGTTCCGTCTTCCCGATTCTCCTCCGCGCCCCGGCGCCTCCGCGGTGAAGGTTTTTTCTCTCCCGAACGCGCGCTCCATCGTCCCTGCCAATCCCGGCAGCCTCCGCTTCCTCAGCGCTCTCAGGTTTTGACTTTCGCTTTCCGTGTTATTCTTCTCCGCGCCCCGGCGCCTCCGCGGTGACGGGCTTTTCTCTCCCGAACGCGCGCTCCATCGTCCCTGCCAATCCCGGCAGCCTCCCCGTCCTCAGCGCTCTCAGGTTTTGACTTTCGCTTTCCGTGTTATTCTTCTCGGCGCCCCGGCGCCTCCGCGGTGAAGGTTTTTCCGCTCGCGCTCCGCCGCGCCTCCAGATACTCCCCCAAACTCGCCAGCGCCCGCCTGCAAACCTCCGCGTGGCGCGCCTGCTTATCGTGCCGCAGCTTGCGCCGCGTTTCTTCGTCCAACTGCGGCAGCAGGTCGAACGTGATGTTGGCCGGCTGATAATGGCGCGCGTCGGCGCCGGAAATGTAATGACACAACGACCCCAGCGCCGTCGCGCGCGGCGGCGCCACCGGCTTTTCGCCCGCTGCCAGCGCGGCCGCGTGCATGCCCGCCATCAGGCCCGTGGCAATCGCCTCCACGTACCCTTCCACGCCCGAAATCTGGCCCGCGAACAGCACCCGCGGCCGCCCCTTCAACTGCAGGGACGGCGTCAGGAGCGCCGGCGCGTTGATGTAGGTATTGCGATGAATCTGCCCGAACCGCAAAAACTCCGCGCCCTCCAGCCCCGGAATCATGCGCAGAATCCGCGCCTGCTCGCCAAACTTCAAGTGGTTCTGAAACCCCACCAGGTTGAAACTGTCCGCCCGCAGATTTTCCTGCCGCAACTGCACCACCGCGTACGGCCGGCGCCCCGTGCGCGGATCCGCCAGCCCCATCGGCTTCATCGGCCCGAAGCGCAGCGTCTCGCGCCCGCGGCGCGCCAGTTCCTCGATGGGTAGGCAAGCCTCGAAAAACGCCGTGTCCTCTGCCGCCAGGTGCCCCGCCGCGGGCTCCGCCTTCAGCAATTCGTCTACGAAGCGTTCGTACCGTTCGCGGTCGAACGGGCAATTCAAATAATCGTCCGTCCCGTCCGTCGACTTCCCATACCGCGACGCCCAAAACGCGATGTTCGTATCCACCGAGTCGGCTTCCACGATCGGACTGATGCTATCGAAAAAAAACAGCCGCTTGCTTCCCGTCAGACGCGCGATCTCCGCCGCCAGCGCATCGCTCGTCAACGGACCGGTGGCCACAATCGTGATCGCCTCTTCCGCAAGCGCCGTCACTTCTTCGCGCCGCACTTCGATTGCGCCTTCCCCCGCAATCGCGTTCGTCGCTTCCGCCGAAAATATTTCCCGGTCCACGGTCAGCGCATGCCCCCCCGGCACCCGCGCCTTCTCCGCCGCGCGCAGCAGCAACGAATCCATGCGCCGCAATTCTTCCTTCAGGAGCCACGGCGCCGTGGATTGGGATTCGCTCTTCAGCGAATTGCTGCATACCAGCTCCGCCAGCCGGTCCGTTTGATGGGCCGGCGTTCGGCGCGCCGGCCGCATTTCGTAAAGCACCACGCGCGCCCCGCGCCGCGCCGCCTGCCAGGCCGCTTCCGTTCCCGCCAGGCCCCCGCCGATAATGTGAACCGTTTCCCTCAAGCCGCTCCTCTGTGCTTTCAGGATACCGAACCCTCTTTCGAGTCGTGCGATTTCTTCCCAACCGGTGCGAAGAGGGAGAAGCGTGAATGGCAACCAAACAGACGGCGTCGTCCAAGAAAAGTTCGTCTTCGCCGAAAGCCAAGGCCAAAGTCGGCAAGGCGATGCCTGCGTACACGCACGGGCAGATTAAAACCCCGCGGCAAGGCCAGGATGAAGAGCCGCCGGCAAGCCATCGCCATCGGCTTGAGCGAAGCGCGCCGCCGGCGCCAAAATCCCCAAGAAAAAGGCAGCCGCGAAAAAGAAGAGCGCCGGCAAATCCACCGGCAAGCGCAAATCCAGCGCTAAGAAATTCTCCCGCCGGAAGAGTTAAGATCGCAGCATGGCCACCATCGACCGGCTGTTCCTCGATTACTCCGTCCAGAAATTGCGCCAATTGACGGAACGGATCGAAACCTGTCTCACCGCCCTCACGCGCGAGCAGGTCTGGGCCCGCGGCGGGGAAAACGAAAATGCGATCGGCAACCTGGCGCTGCACCTGTCGGGCAATGTCCGCCAGTGGATCGTCTCCGGGGTCGGCGGCCGGCCCGATGTTCGCCAGCGCGACCAGGAGTTCGAATCGCGCGGCGGCGTCCCGGTCTCCGAATTAGCGGAACGCCTGCGCGCTGCCGTGGAAGAAGCCGCCGTCCTGATCGCCGCCCTTCCGCCCGAGCGCCTCGCCGAGCGCATCACCGTGCAGCATTACGAAGTCTCCGTCCTCGAAGCCGTCTATCACGTTGTCGAGCACTTTTCCATGCACGCCGGACAAATCATCTTCGCCACCAAAATGATCACCGGCGCCGACCTGGGCTTCTACCGCCATCTCCGCTCCAGCGCCGCCCACGGGCACGTCACCCCGTAGCCTCACACCCGCAGAACGCTTGGCAGATTCTCCACCGGCACGCGCACTCCCACGAAAAACGACCCGAACAGCGCGTACACCGCGCTCACCTGGTCGAACCGCATCTCGTAAATCAGTTTTTTGAAAACCAGCGGCTCCTCGGCGAAAAGATCCACGCCCCACTCCCAATCGTCGAACCCGATCGAGCCGGTGATGATCTGCCGCACTTCCCCCGCGTAGCGCCGCCCCACCATTCCGTGTTCGTGCATCATGCGCTGCCGCTCTTCCATGGCTTCCGTGTACCAGTTCACGGCTTCCCCGCGCTTGCGGTCCATGGGATAAAAACACAAATACTTGGCCGCCGGAATCTCCGGCCACAGCCGCGGCGCCATGGCCATGCGCTGCCGCGCCAGAACCTCCTCGATTTCCTTTTTCCACTCCTCCGAATTCGGCTGCACGCCTTTCGCCGCCAGGCCGCTGTAAACCTTCGAAGTCGATTCGTACAGCCCCAGTTCCACCATCGAAAGATACGAAGAGGACGCTTCCAGGTAGCCGCTCAACCCCAGCCGCGCCACTTCCAGTTGCGCCTCGTTCAGTTCCTCGAAGCTGCGCCGGAAATGCACCAGCATCAGGTCGCCTTTGTGCCCCAGCAGCGAATACACCGCGCTCTGCCGCCCGTCCGCCGGTTTCTCCATGCGCCCCAGCACGCCCGCCGCTTCTTCTAGAATCTGGCCGCGGGTCTCTTCGGGCAGCGCCCGCCACGCCGCCCAGCGGAAACGCATCATCTGGTGCAGCACGCTGGCCCCTTCCACCGTCAACGGCACGGCGGGCAATGCGCTCGCGCCGGCGGCAATCGTCTCTGAAGTCATGCAACCATTATGCCTGCCGCCGTACCCAGCGTGCCAGATACGATTCCGCCGCGGTTTCCTCGACCTCCTTATCCCGCCCGGCTTCCCACTCCTTGCGCCGCCGCTCCCCCAGCCGCTCCAGCAGCCGGCAGCGCCGCCGCGCCTCCATCATGGCGCGCCGCTCTTCCTCCAGCTTTTTCTGCGCCTCGCTGCGCCGCGCAGCCAGTTCCCCATCCTTCTTCTTCACCTGCTGGCGAAAACTTCCCAGCGCCGCCAGGTCGCTCCCGTCCACCGCATCCCGCTTCCGGATCTCGCGTTCCGCCCGGTCCGCCGCGCTCCTCAGCCCCTCCCGCGCGCCATCCAGCGCCGCCACCTCCGCCGCCCGCCGCTTGCACTGGATCTCCCGCAGTTCCAATTCCGTCTGCCGCCACTGCAACACTTTCTGCAACGAAAACCGGAAATCCTTCATGGTTTCCTTCTCCCCGGCCGGCTGTGCAATCCCCGGCGCCGCCCTTCACCCGAGAGACGCGGAGATCGGCGGAGGTCGCGGAGAAGAGCACGGAAGCAAACGCCATGGCTATTTTGCGACCGGCGGTCTCCTCAGTTCCCAAGGGCGTTGGCTGCCACGCAAAGGATTTGCTCTCTTCCTCTTCTCTGCGCTCTCCGTTTTCCTCCGCGTCTCTCCGGTGAATCCACAGCGCCCCTACTTCCGCGCACCCTCCAGCGACGCAGCCAACTGCTCCAGCCGCTGCAGGGTCTCCTCGATCGGCGCCCGCGCCATGTGGTCCTGCCGGAGAAACTCCAGCAGCTCCGGACGCAGCCGGATACTTGCGTCTAAAACCGGGTTCGTGCCGGCCACGTAGGCGCCCAGTTGAATCAGGTCTTCGGAGTCGTGATACGCCGCCAGCGCCTGCCGCAGCTTCAGCCCCGCTTCTTTCTGCGGCCCCGTGGCAATCGCGCTACTCAGCCGGCTCACGGAATGCAGAATGTCGATCGCCGGATAATGTCCCTGCGCTGCAAGCTGCCGCGAGAGAATAATATGGCCGTCCAGAATCGCGCGCACGGCGTCGCAGATCGGTTCGTTGAAATCGTCTCCTTCCACCAGCACCGTAAAGAATCCGGTGATCGAGCCGCGCCGGAAGTTCCCCGCCCGCTCCAGCACTTTCGGCAGCATATTGAACACCGAAGGCGTATACCCTTTCTGGCTGGGCGGCTCGCCCGCCGCCAGCCCGATTTCCCGCTGCGCCATCGCCAGCCGCGTGACCGAGTCCATCACCAGCAGCACGTGCGCGCCCTGGTCCCGAAAATACTCCGCCACCGCCAGCGCCACGAAACATGCCCGCACGCGCAAGGGCGCCGGCCGCTCCGAAGTGGCGCACACCACCACGCTCCGCTTGCGCCCCTCCGCTCCCAGTTCGTTCTCCAGAAATCCCCGCACCTCCCGGTTGCGCTCCCCGATCATCCCGATCACCGTCACGTCCGCCGAATTATGCCGCGACATGGACCCCAGCAGGGTGCTCTTCCCCACCCCGCTGCCGCCGAAAATCCCCAGCCGCTGCCCCTTCCCGCACGGCAGCAGGCTGTCGATCGCGCGGATTCCCGTCACCAGCGGCTCGGTGATGTGCTCCCGATGCAGCGGATTGGTCGCCCTTCCGTACAACGAATACGCCTCTTCCGCGTCGATAGACGGCCCCCCGTCGATCGGTTTTCCGAACCCGTCGATCACCCGTCCCAAGAGGCCCCGCCCCACTTCCACGCGCGACTCTTCACGGCGCGCCGTCACCGGATCGCCCAACTGCAACCCGTCGATCTCCTCCAATGGCATCGCCAGCACCCGCCCGTCGCGGAACCCGATCACCTGCGTGCGGATGGGTTTGCCGCCGGCCGCCGTCACTTCGCAAAAATCGCCGATCGCCACGTTCGGCCCGCGCGATTCGATCAATAGCCCCACCACTTCCGTCACCTGCCCCGTCCAGCGATATTCCGGCACGCGCTCCAGTTCGGCCAGGTACGGTTCGAGCGAAATCCCATCCGTCATGTGTGCTGCCTCAACCGGTCCGCCAGGCCCCGTTCGATCTCCTGCAGTTGCGTCTCGACCGACGCATCCAGGTTTCCGCGCTGCGTCTCGAACACCACCGAACCGGCGTCCCGCGAACCGTCCGCAATCACTTCGATCTGGCTGCCCGTTCCCGGCCTCGCAAGATATTGCGTAACCTGCGCCGCGTGCGCCGGATGCACGCGCACGCGGCAGATTTCCTGCCCTTGCAGCTTTTCCAGCGCTCCCAGCACCAGCCCGTGCAGCGCGTCCGGATCCACCGCCAGTTCTCTCCGCAGCACGCGCCGCGCAATCGCCAGCGACAGCCGCACCAGGTCGGCTTCGGCCTCCCTGCGCAAACGGCCGCGCAACTGCCCCACTTCTTCGATCGAGCGCGCCAGCCGCTCCAGCACCGGCTGCACTTCCGCCGCCGCCCGGCTGCGTCCCGCCGCTTCCCCTTCCTTCAGGGCCGCGGCGCGCGCCTCCCGCACTTTTTGCTCCCACTGCCGCTCGCTTTGCGCCAACTGCGCCTGCCCATCGCCCGCGCCCTCCCCGGGTGCGCTCCAGGAGCGTCCGGCCGCGTCGATTTTGCGCCATGCCATCGCGCTGGCCCGCTGCTCGTCGTCCGGCAGGTACAGCCTAGACGACATATTGCTCCCCGACCGTTCCTTTCAGGCTGACTACGCCTTCCGATTCCAGTTGCCGCACCACCGCGATGATCTGCTGCTGCGCCGCTTCTACTTCCTTGATCTTTACCGGCCCCAGCGCCTCCATGTCCTCCTTCAGCATTTCCGCGCCGCGTTGCGACATGGAACTCAGGATCTGGTTGCGCAGTTGCTCGCTGGTGCCCTTGAGCGCCACCGTCAACACCTTGCGGTCCACTTTCCCCAGTACCTCTTTCAGTCCCAGCGGATCGATCAGCAGCAGGTCCTCGAATACGAACATCAGGTGCCGGATGGTCTCCGCCAGGTTCGTGTCCTGGTGGTCGATATGGTCGAGGATCCCCCGGCTGGACGCCGAATCCAACCGGTTGAGCATCTCGGCCACCGCCCGCACGCCCCCGTACGATTCGCGGCTGAATTCGCCTAACGTCTTCAGCTTCTGCCCGATCACCCCGGCGATTTTCAAAATGATTTCCGGCGAAATCTGGTCCAGGCTGGCCATGCGCTGCGCCACATCCGCCCGCAGCCCCGACGGCAGCGACGTCAACAAAGCCGCCGCCTGCGAGGAGTTCAGATGCGAAAGAACCAGGGCGATGGTCTGCGGATGTTCGTTGTGGATGAACTTGGCCAGTTGCTGCGGATCGGCCTTCTGAATGGCGTCGAAAGATGCCGCTTCCGACCCCAGCGCCTTGGTCAGCCGGTCCAGCAGCCGCTTGGCGGTGTCCGGATTAAACGCCCGCATCAACAACTTGCGCGCGTAATCGATGCCGCCCCGCGCCACGTAATCCCCCGCCGCCGAAAGCTGATGAAATTCGTTGAGAACGCCTTCCGCCTGCTCCCCGGATATGGCTGTGATCTTGGCCACCTCGCGGCTGACTTTCTGCACATCCTCTTCGCCCAACTGCTGCAACAGCTCCGCGCTGGTCTGCTCCCCCAGCACGATCAGCAGCATGGCCGCTTTGCGCAGCGCCGGGACGGCTTCTTCCTTGGTCGTGTTGAGAATCATCGCCCGGCCCGGCCCTCGCCCATCAGTTCTCTTCCTCCCGTATCCAGGTGCGTAGAATCTGCGCCGACATGTCCGGTTCCTGCTTGATTTTCTCGCGCAGATGTTTGGCCATCACTTCCGCCGCCTTGGTGATGACCGGCGCCAGCTTCAGCGCGCTCAGCGCCTGCGCTTCCATCTTGTGTTGCAGGGCGTCGCGTTCCGCCAGGCGCGATTCGATCTGCTGTTCGACTGCGCTGTCGTCCCCGCCCTCGGCCGCCGGCAGCGCCGCCTGCATGGTAACTTCCGAAACCGAGGATCCTCCGCGCCGGCGCAGCCACACCGCCATCGTGAAAATCAGCAGGATCGCTCCCGCCGCCGCTCCTCCCGCCATCAGCAGCGTCTTTCCGTCCCACTTCACCGTCCACGGAGAAGGGCTCTCGGGCGGCCCGCTTTTCACCGGCGCTCCCGGCAGCGGCGGCGGCTCCAGCAGCAGCGTCATTTCAAACGGCAGCGTCTCGATCGCCAGTTGGTCTCCCCGTTCCGCGCTGAAGCCCGTGACCCCCGCCACCAGGTCGTGAATAATCTTCAGCTTTTCCGCGCCCGGCGGCACCAGCACGCGCTCCATCCCGCCCTTCCCCGCCCGCCAGGTGACATCCTGGTCCACCAGCACCGCCAGCGACATTTTGCGGATGCTCCCCGCCGGCAGGCGCGTCTTTTTCACCGTCCGGCTGGATTGATAGGTGATGTTTTCCGTCATCCGCGAGGTATTCTTCGAACTGCTGCCTGGCCGCGCCGCGGGCCGCGGCAAGGTCGAAGCCGTTCCCGGAATTCCGCCCGCCCCTCCCGTTCCCGTCGAGTCTTCCGTGCGCTGCGAGCTCAACATCACCGAGCGCGCCGGATCGAAAATCTCCTCGCTCTGCTCTCCCCCGGTAAAGTCGCATTCCACCGAAACCCCCGCCCGGAATTTGTTCTCCCCGAGCAGCGGCCCCAGCGTGGAATTGATCTTCGCCAGCAGGTCCGCTTCCACCTGGTGCCGGTACTCCAGCACCGCCTCGGAAGGCTCCGCTCCGTCCAGCGGCGCCGTCGATTTCGGCCGCCCCAGCAGGTTGCCGTTCATGTCCAGCACCGAAACCGCGTCCGGCGATAGCCCTTCCACCGCGCTCGCCACCAGGTGGTCGATGGCCTGTACGTTCTGCGGTGAAATGCGCGCCCCCGGGCGCGTCTTGATCAGCACGCTGGCCTTGCCCGGCTGCTGGTCCTCCAGGAAAACCGACTCTTTAGGAAACGTCAGGTGCACCCTGGCCTGCTCCACTTCCGCCAGCGACATGACGCTCCGCTCCAGTTCCCCTTCGAGCGCCCGGCGGTAGTTGATGTGCTCGGTGAACTCGGTCGCTCCCAAATTCGTTTTGTCGAATAATTCGAAGCCGATGCGCCCGCTTTTGGGCAGCCCCGCGGCCGCCATGGTCAGCCGCATGTCCGCCAGCCGCCCGGATGGCACCAGCACGCTCCCGCCCGTTTCCGGCAGCCGGTATTCCACCCCGCTCTCCTTCAGCTTCTGCACGATGCCCGCCGCGTCTTCCGCAGCCAGGCTGGTGAAGAGCGGCTTGAAATCGCTCTCTTTCTGCCAGTGAATCAAGCCGTAAATGCCCCCCGCCACAGCCGCCGTCACCAACCCGATGGTGATGCGCTGCCGAATCGAAAGACTGGCGAGAATGTTGCTCATGATTCGTTTCCGGGACGCTTTCCGCCTTGCTTCTTAGATCGGCTGACTGCCCGCAAAACGTAAGCCTTCAGAGCTGCATTTTCATGATTTCCTGGTACGCGCTCACCACCTTGTTGCGCGTTTGCAGGAACAGGTCGAATGCCAGTTCCGCGCGGGTGGTCGCCAGAATGGTGGTGTGCAGTTCCTCGCCTTCCCCCGAAAGGAACCGCTCCACCGACGCCGATGCGTCCTGCCCCAACGATTCCACTTTCTCCACGGCGCTGGAAAAGACATCCTGGAACCCCGCGCCGGTGGATTGTCCGGCCGGCGGGATGCTCGCCGGCAGCGCCGCGCCGGTGGTAGGGGTGATGGGAAGGGCCACGTTCGCCTCAGTGCAGCAGGTCGATGGAGCGTTGAATCATGTCCTTCACCGCCCCGATCGCCGCCACGTTGGCCTCATAGGAGCGCGCCGCGTCCATCAGATCCACCATGTCCTCCGCCGGGTTCACCCGGGGAAACGCCACGTACCCGTCCTGGTCCGCGTCCGGATGCCCCGGCATATAGCGCTTCTCGGGCGCGCTCGTGTCCGTGACGATCTCCGAAACCGCTACCCCGCTGGGCGCCTGCGCGTCGTCGAAAACCGAAGCGAAAGGAGACGAAACCGCGCTGCTCTCGAATACCGCATCCTTGCGCCGGTATGGCCCGCCCTCGCGAGTGCGCGTGGTTTCCGCATTGGCCAGATTTTCCACCAGCAACTCCGCCCGCGTACGCTGCGCCGCCATCCCCGAAGCCCCAATCGAAAGCACCGAGAACAGGCTGCTCACGACCCTTGCCCTTCCTTAATCGCCGACCGCACCGCCTGAATCTGTTGCCGCATCAGGTTCGAAGCCACATTGAACCGCAGGTCGTTCTCCGCCAGCAGCCGCGATTCCCGGTCCAGGCTTACGTTGTTGCCGTCGTTTTTCACTGGCAGCCCGTCCACCGCGATGGCTCGCGGCGGCCCCATCGCGTTCTGAAATTCCGCTTGAAAATCGATGTCCTGCGTGCGATATCCCGGCGTGTCCACGTTGGCGATGTTGGACGCCACCAGTTTCTGCCGCGCGCTCAGCAGATCCATGTAGCGTTCGAGTTCCCCGGACAGCCGATCCAGCATGCCACCCCAAAACATGCACCCCGCCTGCCATGGGAAGTCGTTTCAAATGAACAGCCTCTGCCACGAATTGCGCCAAAATCTTGTCACAGGCCAATCTTCTGCCGCGAAACGCGCCCAATCAGCCACCGATGAAGCTGGATCCGTGTTCATCTGCGGCTGATTCTCTTTCACCCCTCTACAGAATCGGAATCACCACCTGGTCATGAAACGCATTCCCCGTGCCGATTGCCAGCGGCAGCGTGCTTCCGGACCCCGGCGGAAAAGCCGGCAGCGTCACATTCAACTGGTACAGCCCCGGATATCCCGGCGCGAGGCCGCTATATACCACCGTTCCGCTGAAACCGCCCACCAGCACCGCGGGCTGCGAGTTGCTGTAGCTCAGCCCGCTGGTCGCCGTGCCATCCGCCACCGGCGGGTTCACCGAACCCAACCCAGTCAGGTAAATCAGTACGGTCTCGCCCGGACTGGCGGGATTGGCCGCATTCACCACGCTATAATCCGAGTGCAGAATCGCCCCCGCGCCCGTCCCCGATTGGTTGAGCGAATAAATCCCCGGCGACGTCGCCGCCACCGGCACCGTCACGGTATTCGAGCTCGTGCCCGCGTTCTGCACCACAATCGTAGCCGTTGGCCCTAGCGTCGCGAAGGGCGCCAGGCAGTTGATCTGTCCCGCGCTTACGAAGTACAGAGGCGCCGATTTTCCGTTGATCAGCACCGTCACCCCGTTCAGTCCCCCTACCGGGTAAGGCGGGGCCGCTGTCTGATTGCTCTTCGCCAGCCCCGTTCCGTAAAGGGTCAGAAACTCTCCCGGCGCAATCGGGTTCCCCGCCGGAGCCGAGCTGGCCGCGTTCAGCACTCCCAGCGGGTTGAGAAAAACGCCGCTTCCCGAGAGGGCCGCCGTCTCGACCCCAAAATCCAGTTCGAAGGCCGCCGGATCGCTGGCGTCGATCGCCACGCTCACAAATGCCTTCCCGCCCGCTCCCAGCGCTGCCAGCATCAGCGGCACGGTGCCCGACCCGTCGGCGTTCAAGGTGTACGGGTTCGCCGCCGTGAAATCCAAAACCCCTTCCCCCAGCGCTTTCAGACGCCGGCTCCAGGTGAGATTTCCGGCTCCCCGCGCCGCCGCCGCGCCCGCATACGCCACCGCCGGCGCGGCATCGCTCGCGTCCAGGCGCAGCCCCGCGCTCCAATAGGTCGCGTTCCAGGCCGCCTGCGTCGCCCCGCTCAACGCCTTCACCCCGATCACCATGTCATGCGAGCCGGCCGCCGTCGAGCCGCCCAGGATCACGTTGCCGTCCGCCGAAACGTACAGTGTCTTGGTTCCGCTCAACAGGCTCGCGGTGTTCGCCGCACCGAACGAAAACGTGCCTGTCCCATCGCCAGCCACCGTGTAGGCCGCCCCCGAAACCTGCTGCGTGGCCGGGATTCCGCCATTCAAATCGGCTGCGTGGCCGCTCACCGTCATGCTCGCCAGCGTTCCCCCACTCGCGGTTTTCAGGTTGAACATCGCCGTGCGCGCGTCGGCTGTCGTGCCGCCGGGAAACTCCAGGCTGGCCGCCCAGTAGGATCCGCTAAACGCCGCTCCGCTCGCCGGCGCCGGAATCGCTACCAGCAAATCGAACGTATTGTCCGCCGATTCCGTGCTCGAACCCACCAATCCCTCCGGCCCCCACCGCGCATTCTCCGTGTCGTCGGTCCGCAGCGGGCTGTCCATGGTGACGAACCCCGCCGGGTCCATCGCATACTTCCCCAATCCGCTCTGCGAAGTGGCGGCACTGTCCCCGATCACCACCTGCCCGGTCCAGGTAAACCCGCCGGCGCCATCGAAATTGACGACGCCAAGCACGCTCCGCGCGTCCGTCAGATTGCCGCTGCCATCCATCCCCAGGGACACCTGCCGAAAGAAGTACTTCCCGCCGAGTGATTGATTGGTAAGGGTTTGTCCAGAAGCGACCACCCCCATGCAACACCCCAGAATCACCCCCAAACACCCCGTTTTCCGCATCATGGTAATCCTAAACCCCACTCCCCGCTTTTCTTCCCACCCCCCAGTACGATGTTCGTAAAAAAATTGGAACTCTCCAGGACTGATTGGGTTAAGAATGTCATAATAGCGCTAAGCAGCGCTCGGAGGGTTCATGGTCAGTTTCAGGCGGGTGTCGATTCTCGGTGGTATTTCCCTTCTCGTTACATCCGGTCTCCTGATTACCCGCGCACAGGATAAAGGTGTGCCGGCGGACCCCCAACTCCCCGTCCAACACGCCAATTGCGGGTATTTCGGTCCGGACCGCGACAAGTACGCGCAAGCCGCTTTGCGCGCCACCGGCCATTCTTCCGGCAGTCACGTCCTCAGCGAAACCACGGAACGCGTGGCGCAAGCCCTGGGCTATGTCCCGCCCGGATCCCCCACCTATACCCTCAACCAGTCCCAGGACACCGGCACCATCGATTCCTACATTTTCGCCGACCTGCAGGCCAACGGCATCGCTCCCGCTCCCACCACCACCGATTGGGAATTTGTGCGCCGCATTTATCTCGACCTCACCGGCCGTATTCCCACCACCGCCAACGTCCTCAGCTTCGTCGCCGACACCGACCCGCAGAAGCGCTCCAAGCTGGTCGATCAACTGCTCGCTTCGCCGCAATGGATCGACAAGTGGACGATGTTCTACGGCGACCTCCTGAAGAATACCGAGACCTACAACAGCACCGGCCTGAACCGCTTCGCCCAGGGACGCAACGCCTTCTACAGCTACATTTATAATGCCCTCGCCAGCGGCGAGCCGTATAACCAGATGGTCACGGAGCTGTTGAGCACCACGGCCGCCGACAGCTATGCCAACGGCCCGATCAACTGGCTGGTGGGCGGCTACATCTCGAACGGCCCCGTGCAGGATACCACCGACCAGATGACCGCCAATTGGGCCGAGACCTTCCTCGGCATAACCTACGTCAATTGCCTGCTGTGCCACGATGGCCGCGGCCACCTGGATTCCATCAGCCTGTGGGGCGCCGGCACCGCCCGCTACCAGGCGTGGCAGCTCTCCAGCTTCCTCTCCCACACGCAGCTTGGCCGCACCGTTCCCAACTCCTCCAATACCAACGTCTACTATTGGTCGGTGGCCGATAACACCAAGGGCTACACCACCGATTACACGCTGGATACCACCACCGGCAACCGCCCCGCGCGCGTGGCTCCGGTGGGGTGCAAGTCCGGCCAGCCCTGCTACTACGTTCCGCCGCAGTACATTTTCAATGGCGCCGCCCCCCAGCCCGGCCAGAACTATCGCGTCGCCCTGGCCCAGCAGATCACCGGCGATTTTCAATTCGCCCGCGCCGCCGTCAATTACCTCTGGGCCTATTTCTTCGGCCAGGGAATCGTCGATCCGCCCGATATCTTCGACCCCGCGCGCCTCGATCCCAACAATCCTCCGCCCGCGCCCTGGACCCTGGAGCCCAGCAACGCCCGCCTGCTCAACGCCCTGGCCACCCACTTCATCCAGAACGGCTATAACCTGAAGGCCACCATGCGCGAGATCGTCAACTCGCAGACCTATCAGCTTTCCAGCCGCTATCCGGGCGCCTGGAGCGCCAATTATCAGCAGTACTTCGCGCGCAAATATGTGCGCCGGCTGTGGAGCGAAGAGGTCCACGACGCCATCGTGGTTTCCAGCGGCACCTTGCCGGTGTATAAGGAAACCGGATTTACCGACCAGGGCGCCCCGTATCCCGCCACTCTCAGCTACGCCATGCAGAACCCCGATGTGGTCGGCCCTTTCAGCAGCGACCCCAACGCCACCAACGCCAACAACCTCCTGGATGCGTTCCTGCGCGGCAACCGCGACGACCAGCCGCGCAAACAGGACGGCTCCATTCTGCAGGCCCTCAACGAGATGAACGGATTCCTCGAGTCGCGCCTCGCCACCACCGGCAGCACTCCCAGCCAGCTCATCCTCAACGTCCTCAACCTCAGCAATACGGACGCCGTGAACACCCTCTTCCTGGCCATTCTTTCCCGCTATCCTTCCAGCGACGAGATGACCAAATCGCAGGCGTATCTCACCGCCAGCGGCACCAACCATACCCAGGACCTGCAGGACCTGGTCTGGTCGCTGTACAACAAAGTGGACTTTCTTTTTAATTACTGACGGAGGGCGTCATGCGCAGCCAACCACAATCCAAAGAACAGGAACGTTGCAATTGCGACTGGAAGAAATACGGTTATGACGGCAAGACGTTTTTCAATCGCCCGCACTGGACGCGCCGCCAGTTCTTCCAACTGGCCGGCAGCGGCATCACCGCGTCCTTCCTCGCGCAACGCTACGCCCGCGCTCAGGTGGTCACCACTTCCAATGCCGTGACCAAGAACACCGCCGCCAACTGCATCTTCATCCTGCTGGCCGGCGCTCCCAGCCATACCGATCTGTTCGATCTGAAAGTCGTTCCCGGCACCACCCCCGCCAGCTTCGCGCCGGAAACCGTCAACGGCATTCTGTGGCCCACCGGCATCATGCCCAAACTGGGCGCCATGACCTCGCAGTTCGCCATCGTCCGTTCTATGCAGGCCCACGCGCTGGTCCACTCCCTGGGCCAGACCTGGACGCAGATCGGCCGCAACCCCGCCGCCGCGCTGGGCAACATCGCCCCCAACATCGGCAGCGTGGTGGCCATCGAGAAGGACCCCACGGTGCAGAATGTCTTCCCCACTTTCCTGGCGCTCAACTCGCCCGGCGGCGTCATGCAGGGCTACTTCCCCGCCACATACGCCCCCTTCAAAGTGACGCCCGCCACCACGGGCATCCCCTATACCACCAATCCCGACGATTCCACCGGCGCCGGGCGCTTCCTCAAGCGCTGGAACCTGATGCACTCGCTGGACGACGATCTGCGCATCAATTCGCCCGATGGCCAGCCCATGAGCGACTACAACGATTTCTACACCGCCGCCAACGGCATGATGTACAACCAGGTGGTCAAGACGGCTTTCAGCTTCAGTTCCGCCGACAACGCCCGCTACGGCAATACCAGCACCGGACAGGCCTGCCTGGTGGCCGCCCAGGTTTTGAAGGCCAACCAGGGCACGCGCTTCATCCAGATCACTTCCAACGATGGCTGGGACATGCACGTGAACATCTATTCCCAGGCCAACCTTCCCAGCAAGGCCGTCCTGCTGGATAACGCCGTTTCGGCTTTGTTGGGAGATCTGCAATCCGCCGGCCTGCTGAGCACTACGCTGGTGGTCATGGTGGGCGAATTCGGCCGCACCGTCGGCCCCCTCACCGCGGCGGCCGGGCGCGACCATCTGGCGCAGCAGTTCGCCTTCTTCGCCGGCGGCGGCGTCAAAGGCGGCGCCATCATCGGCGCCACCAACGCCAGCGGTTCCGATACCGCCGATTACGGCTGGTCGCAAAACCGCTACGTCTATCCCGAGGACATCGAAGCCACCATCTACTCCGCGCTGGGCATCGACTGGACCACCGTGCGCCACGACGATCCGCTGGGCCGCGGCTTCTCCTACGTGCCCACCACCGACCCGGTCACGTATTACCCCATCAACGAGCTCTGGGGCTCGTAGGACAGGCCTCCCGGCCTGGCCTTACTTACAGCTCCTTCAGCCGCCAGTTCCGGTATTCGATCTTCATGGGCCCGCCCACGTGCACCTGCACGCCGATTGTGGATTACCGCATTTCCTCCGGCGGAAACAGCGGAATAAACTATCGCAGCGTGGCGGTTCCCGACAGGGTGACGCCCGGCAACCGCTTCGCGCCGACTGGAATTCGATTCACCTGGCGATTCGCTGGGGATCGCCCTCCCAGCCGTACAGGGTCCGGCCGTCGAATGCCGCGGAACCCCGGCTCGTCCCCGCCGAGCGCCTCCGGCCGGTCGTTTTGTTTCGGCACGTAAGGCGGCGTATCCCTCTGCCGACCCGCCAGCCGTGAACTCGAAAGGACACCGATCAGCGAGGCCAGAAATCGTCTGCGTTCGGTCGTGAGCATGCCAGGATGTCAGCATCTCAGCCGCGGTGTGGGACAGGCGCTTCCGCCGGTCACCGCCGATCCGGATTCTGCGCTCCCATGCGCTTCCGCTGTTGCTGTTTCAATTCATTCTGCGCCTGGGCCAGAGATCTCTCCAGCCTCTTGATGTGTTCGCGCTGCGCCACCACGTCGGTCCTCAAACGCGCGTCTTCCGCCGCCAGCGCATCCCGCTCGCGGCGCAGTTGGGAATCGTTCACCACCTGCGGCGCGGGCGTGGGCGCGGGCGTGTCCGGAACCCTGCCCACAAAACCCGTGACATCCTTGGCCTGCGTGCCTCCCGGCTCGTCGATGCTCAACTGCACGTCCACTTCCGTGCCCTCACGCGCGTAAGTGAAGCTCCCCGCAAGCAAATGCGTGCGGTCCAAGCGGATTTCCCGCGGCAGCGCCACGCCGTCGCTGATCACCATCGTGCCTCCCTGCCCCTGCCGCACTGCCGGCGAATGGGTGTCCCAGCGGATCTGCAACTGGCCCCCGGTATCCATCGCACTCAACGCGATGTCCGCCTGCGGAGCCGGCGCCGGTGCTCCATCCAGGACTTCCGCGATCCGCGGGACCCATGCTCTCCTGGTCTGATATCCGCCCACACCCAGCGCCAGCCCGGCGGTTACCGCTACCGTTGTTTTCCACCACACCCCGGAGCGTCTCTCGCCCGCTATTAGAAATGAGGGCGCTTCGATTTCCGGCTCCTGCGCCGGCTCGGGAGTTTCCGCGGCAGCCGCAACCTGCTCCAGTTTCGTCTGCGCAGCCGCGCCATGGCCGTTTTCGCCGTTGGCCGCGATGGCGGGAGCCTGACTCGCGGGGGCGATATCGATGGCCTCCTCCGCTTTGGCGCTTTCCCGCCGCTCCGCGCTCCTGCCCGGCGGCGCGCCCGGCGTGCCCCCCGGCAGCGTGCGCATGGGCTGCGCATCCAGCGTAAACTCCTGCAACGTGGCCGCGCCGTGCATGCTTCCGTCGGCATTGCGGAAAAAGAAACCGCCACGCATCGGTTGGAAGGTGTGCGGCTTCAGCACCAGCGCCACCTGCCAGTCCTCGGGAAAGAAACGCGCGTGAATCGTCTGGTCGGCGTCGGAAAGGAAAATCTCGCTGCGCGTGTGCGAGTGATACCAACCTACCGGCTGCAAGTCCCCGCTGTGTGGCTGCGCCAGCAGTTCGGCCAGCCGCGTTTCGTCGGGCGGCGAAAGCGTGAAGGAAGGGCCAAAGGCGTGTTCGCACTCCAGCGCCAGGTAGTCCCGGATCGCCACCCGCCCCTCGATCCGTTTGCCCAGCAGGACTCCGCCGATCTCCGCGCCGCCCCGCGGCAGCGAAAAGAATGCGTCCATCACCGCCAGCCGGATATCGTCCAGCGCGCGCAGGGAATATTCAATGGTAAATGGACACTCCGCGACGCTCCACGTTCCTGTGGCGCTCTCCGCCTGGCTCTCGATCATCGGGCTACCGCTCTATTGATTGTAGGCGATTCCACCCCGAACCGCCTCCTGGCCGAAAGTTATAATAAAGTCGTGGCCAAAGCCAAAGATCTGGAGTTGCGCCTGGAGCGCACCGAGCAACAATTGCGCCTTTTCCAGAAGATCAGCCGATTCATGGTGCGGGATCTCAGCCTGCCGGAGATCCTCCAGGGAGTCGTTTCCCTGGTGGTCGAATTCACGCAATGCGATTCCTGCCTGGTATACCTTCTGGACGATAAAGAGCTGGTGCTCTGCGCCTCCAATACACCGCATCCTTCCACCATCGGCAAGGTGCGGCTGAAATGGAGCGAAGGACTCACCGGATGGGTGGCGCGCGAACGCAAACTGCTGGCTATCTCGCGCGAGGCCTTCAAGGACCCGCGCTTCAAAACCTTCGGCGAGTTGCCCGAGGATACTTTCGAAGCCTTCCTTTCGGCGCCGCTGATTGCCCGCAACAAGGTGATCGGGGTCATCAATGTCCAGCATCGCCTGCCGCACCAGCACACCGGCAGCGAAATGGAGGTTCTCACCACGGTTGGCGAACAGATCGGCTGCGTGCTGGTGCTGGCCCGCATGTCGGCATCGGCGGTGGAAACCGCCAATCACGTCGAGCTGGTGCTTTCCTCCGGACCGGTTACGATGAAACAATAGAGGCGCTAATGTCCCCCGCTCGTCCGGCCGGCGTTCCGATTCTTTTTGCGGTCGCCCTCTGCGCCATCCCGCTGTACGGCCAGCGCTGGCAGATGCAGTATCTCTACGACGAAAATAAATCGTCGCTCGTCCTGGCGGATTTGAAGTTTCCCTCCGCGCGCCGCGGCATCGCGGTGGGCTACACCGAGAAAGGCTCGCGCCAGGAACCCACCAGCGTGGTCACCAGCGATGGAGGCGCCCACTGGCGTACCGTGCCTCTCAAGGAACTGCCCATTTCCTTGTTCTTCCTCAACGAAAATGTGGGCTGGATGGTCACCGCCAAAGGCATTTGGCAAACCACCGAGACCGGGAGCAATTGGACCAAAATCGGCAAAACCCCGCTTCCGTGCCTGCGCGTCTACTTCATCGACGAAAACAACGGCTGGGCGGTCGGTCCCCAAAAAGCCGTGTTCGAAACGCATAACGGGGGCAAGGAGTGGAGCAAGCTGCCGGCCGCCGCCGAGCCGCCCGGCGACCCTCAGTACAGCGCCTACACCTGGATCGCTTTCGCTACTCCGAAATTGGGATTGATCGCCGGCTACAATCAGCCGCCGCGGCGCTCCTGGATGCCCGAGCGTCCCGAATGGCTCGACCCGGAGGGCGCCGTTGCCCGCCGCGATACTCCCCACCTGAACTACACCCTCACCACACGCGATGGCGGTAAGACGTGGCACGCCAATTCCGCCTCCCTGTTCGGCGAAACCACGCGCGTCTGCTTCTCCCCGGACGGTGCCGGCCTCGGCCTCGTCGAATATGGCCAAAGCGCGGCTTTCCCCGCCGAAATCTACAAGCTCGATTGGCGCACCGGAAAAAGCGTCACCGTCTACAAAGACAAACAATTCTCGATCTCCGATATTGCCCTCGCGCCGGATGGCAAAGCCTACCTGGCCGGGACGGTCTCCGCGGGCCGGATTCGCGACGTCATTCCAGGCAAAGTTCGCGTGCTCGTGAGCGATGATTTCAAGCAATGGTCGGAGATGGTTGTCGATTATCGGGCGGTAGCCAGCCGCGTCACGCTGGCTTCCTCCGGCAGCGAGATCTGGCTGGCCACCGACAATGGCATGATCCTCAAACTGGGGAAATGACAAATCGTCACAATCGCGGTTTATCCACAAACATTTCACTTCGTATTCACTGTAAGTATTTGATTTCAATACAGTAAAAAGCTGAGGAAATCGTGTCTGCAGATCCAGAAAAGCATTGACCGAAAAACCCTTCCGGCGCATAGTGGGGAAGGTTCCAAGAGGTTTGAGGAACAGCAAGCCTCCGGAAACGTAGCGGACCTGGAACGTTGATCCGCAGCCAGAACTAGTAATAGAGACGGCTGGGGGGAGCGAGAGGAGATCGGGCGGATTCGGAAGGCGGGCCGACGGGCGGCAAATCCAGTCGAAGTTTTGATCCCGAGGGAAGTAAGAATCCCAAAGGGGAGCGGAGGCAGGAGGCGCAGTCCGAGGAGTCTGGCGGGGGCTTTGCCACGGGTCGGAAGCGTTGAAACGGCCGGCATCCGGGAAACCGGGAGCCGGTAGTGGAGCAGAAAGACGGACCGGGCAGAGGGAACGTTGGGCAAGGCAGCGAAGTAGCAGGCTGGGAACGTTGACCCTGGA
>Ga0181530_10002508_pt1 | contig 21669 bp, 18 predicted proteins | sample PEATcosm2014_Bin_42_FD_119769 | JGI IMG/M metagenome (GOLD analysis project Ga0181530, IMG submission 119769) | Peatland microbial communities from MTU Mesocosm Facility, Houghton, MI, USA - PEATcosm2014_Bin10_60_metaG | ecosystem: Environmental > Terrestrial > Soil > Wetlands > Peat | place... | reverse complement strand
TTCTTGCTGCGCGGAACCTCGGGCAGCTTGACTTCCACCAGCGACCAAACCCGGCCCGCCTCCGCTTTGGCCGCTCCCAGTTTCATCAGCAATGCCGCGACGCTGGGCCGTTGCTCTTTCAACGTATCCGTGTAGCCAACCCCGTCTAGGCGTCGCGGGCGGGACGCACTAACCCGGATATTTCATAGTTGGATTGAACAAAGAAGCGGCAAGAGCGTCAGATGACTTGGAAAAACGAGTCAAATGAATGCATTACTTGCCGCTTCTTCAACCACAGACTGTAAGGAACCGCTGCTTTTGTTTCAAGACCTGGGTTCGCGCAAAGTCGCCGCCGATTTCTCCGGCGGCACGCTCTCCAGCGATGGCGGCGTGTTGCTCCTGCGCCAGGTGGACGTCAACCTCGGGCTGGCGCAAACTCTGGCGCAATGCTTCTGCGACAGCCGCCAGCAAGTTTATGTGGATCATTCGGTGCGGCAGTTGTTGGCCCAACGGCTTTATGGGCTGGCCCTGGGCTACGAGGACCTGAACGATCACGAGCGTCTGCGGCTGGATCCCTTGCTGGCCGCCGCCTGCGAGAAGATTGATCCCTTGGGCCAGGACCGGTTTAATCCGGCGCATCGGGGCGTGGCGTTGGCGGGAGCCAGCACGCTCAACCGTTTGGAACTGTCCAACAACAAGAGCACTCGCGGCCACAAGCTCTCGCATGATCCGAGCCGCATCGAAGCGGCCCTGTTGCAACTGGGCGTGCGCTGTCTGCCCAAACACACCCGGGAGATCGTGGTGGACTTGGACGCGATGGGGCATCGGCTGCATGGGATGCAGGAGGGCCGGCATTACCGGGCTTACTATGATGAATACTGTTACCTGCCGCTCTATGGGTTTGTCGGCGACATTCCCTTATGGTCGCAATTGCGCACCAGCGACCAGGATGGAGCCGACGGGGTGGTGGCGGCATTGGAAAAGATCGTCGCCGCCATTCGCAAGCGTTGCCGCCGGGCGCGGATCATCGTGCGCGGGGACAGCGGCTTCTGCCGGGAGGAGATCATGGCCTGGTGCGAGAGCCACGACGTTTATTACTGTCTGGGTCTGGGCAAAAACTCCGTCCTGATCGAGCGCCTCCGCCCGGCCCTGGCCAACGCGCAGGCCCGCTGGTGTTTGAGCGGGGCGGCCAGCGTGCGGGAGTTTGCGGAATTTGAATACCGGACCGTCTTGAGTTGGAGCCGGCCCCGCCGCGTCATTGGCAAGGCCGAAGTGACGGCGCAAGGGCCCAACCCGCGCTTTATTGTCACCAACCTGCCGGCCCGGGGTTTCAAAGGCGAGGACGACAAAACTCGGTTCACGCCGGCCCGGCTCTACGAAGAATTTTACTGCGCGCGCGGGGAGATGGAAAACATGCTCAAGCAGCAAACGCTGGATTTGCGGGCCGACCGGATGAGCACCCATTATCTGGCCAGCAACCAACTGCGCCTGTGGCTGGCCACGCTGGCCTGTTTGCTGTTGGAGCGGATGCGCAGCTTGGGGCTGGCGGGCACGGAACTGGCCCATGCGACCGTGGGCAGCGTGCGGCTCAAGCTTTTGAAAGTGGCCGGCCAGGTGCGGGTCAGCGTGCGCCGGGTCTATGTGCAGTTAAGCAGCGCCTATCCGCTCCAGCCGTTGTTCCGGCTGTGTCATCAGCGGTTGAGGGCCTTGGTGCCCGGAACGGGCTGAGGGAACAAACAGGAACGCGAGCTGGGCGGACAGAATGCGGTTCGCCAAAGGACCGTCGCGCCTCCACACCGAAAAAAACCACTTCCGAATTCAATTGGGACGCTTCCAGCCCGTGGGACGGGCCGCCACGCCGCAAATCAGCCCGCTCCTGCAAAGCATCACGAAATTTCCTCCGCAAAAAACCGCTTTTGGAATCAACTATGAAATATCCGGGTTAGATCCAGGCGACTTGGACACATAGCCTTGACTGGATTAAAGAGCGCGCCAGATACCCTCTTTTTCTTTAAGAACGCCCGAGCACTGGCGCAGATGGCCAAGGAACGAACCACGCAGCAATCGCCCGTCGGCGCTGTGCTTTTCCGCGATAGCGATGAGACACGGTCGGTACGCAAGAGTCTGTGGGAGGACAAATGGCGTTCCATAATCCGAGGTTTCGAAGCGGAAGACTTTTCGCTTGGGGTTCCCATGGTTCCGAAGCCAAAGAGCGAAGCATGGCTATTGTGTGCTGTGCAGCATAATCCATACAGTCACTGTGAGCGTTTCGAGAATATTTCTGGAAATGACGCGAGTCCCAACTCTGCAAAAAAGCAGTTGGATGCAGCTCTGGCGGCCATGGGCAAGCAGTATGCCGATACCTGCGCTATGATCCGGGGTGGCGAAGTTCAGGCCGCGCAAATCCTAATGCCGAGTTACAACCGTTTTCGCGAGCGTTTGGAACAAGTTGCCCGCGAGATGATGGGCAGACCGTCAGCCTAAAATGGGAAGATCTGTTCCTGTTGGGAATCAAATCCGGTCCAGCGCGGCTGCCGCCGCCGCGACGGGCTGGGAAGCGTCCTGGACAAATGCGCGGAGTGTTGACAGCGCGTCCTTCCAAGCCGGACCCATCGGCGGCAGCAGCGCGTCCTGCAACGAGCCGGGTTCCGGCAGGCGGTTCTCAACGGCCAGGGCGCAGCCCATCGGAAGCACCGCGTCCAACAAGGCGGCGCGGGCCTCCTCGGTCAATCCGCCCCCGGCCAGGAGCGCGGCCATTTTCAATTTGCGCGCCGCCCGCTGGCGATGCGCGGCGGCTTTCCCCCGTTCCGCCTCCGAGAGCGGCGCGGGCTGTCCCGTGCCCGCTTCCAGCGGCCAAAGCGCGCGGGTGGCGCGGGTGGTCCGGGCGACCAGTCCCGCCTCAATCAACCGTTGCAAGGCCTCATCCGTCGCGCGGTCAACGACTTCCAGGCGCACCGGCGCCAATGGGTCCGATTGTCCGGGGCCGAAATAATCCTGGTGCAACGTGTTGAGGTTTTCGCGCCATTGCGCGGCGTCCCGTTCCACCACGACGTAGAGCACCGAATGCGGACCGTCCAGAGGGTAGCGTTCTTCGCAGCGGCACAGCGCGCCGTTGATCCGCTGTTGGGCGGCTTGGGCGAAGCCGAGCGGGCGGTCGGCGGGAAGCGGCGGTTTGGGCGCCGCCGCCGCCGGACTCCCCGTCATCGGCGTGATCAATTGCTGAAGCTTGGACAGGAAGGCCTGGCCTCCGCTGCGCAGTTTGATCTCGGCCAGGTTGCCCTTGAGGTCCAGAACGCCGTCGGAAAGCGCCTGTTTGTTGGAAAGGGTTTCGAGCATCCGTTGCTCGATGGTCTTTTCGGAAATGAGGTTGATGACGGTGACGGGGCGGGTTTGGTGTTTGCGCCAGGCCCGCGCGATGCGCTGCTCCAGTTTCGCCGGATTCCACGGCAGGTCGCAACTGACCACGACACTGGCGTTTTGCAAATTCAGCCCCGACGCGCCGGAATCGGTGCTCAGGAAAACCCGGCACTGCGGGTCGGACTTAAAAAGATTGATCTCGGCCCGCCGCCGCTTCTGGGGGACGCTGCCCGTGTGCCAGGCGAAGCCCAGTTCGAGCCGCTGGCACAATTCCCGCGCCAGCTCCAGCATCCGCGTCCATTCCGAAAAAATGATGACCTTGACGTCCTGGTTGTCGCGGCATTCTTCGAGGATTTTTTCCAGCTCCTTGATTTTTGGGCAGGCGCGATGCTCAGGATTCAAGATGTAATCGGTATCGCACACCATGCGCATCATGTTCAGATGGCGCATCAATTTGTCCTGCTCCGGTTGCGTCAGGGGCCGGCGCCCGGCGAGGGAAGCCAATTGGGCGACGGTGCCTTCGTGGCCTTCGTATTCGCCCTGCTGCTCGGCGCTCAACGGGACGAAGTAGTTGCGGTCCGTCCGTTCGGGCAACTCGGTTTCCACATCCGCTTTGCGGCGGCGCAGGATGAAGGGCTTGACGCGCAGGCGCAGTTTGTCCAGGTTGCGATAGGCTGTGGGCCGGCCCCGGTCGTCCAGTTCATAATACTCGCGGTTGAAGCGGAAGAGCGGGCCGAGCAGCGTCGGGTTCAGGAAATCCATCAGCGAATATAATTCATCGAGCCGGTTCTCAATCGGCGTGCCGGTGAGAATGAACGCATACCGGCTGCGCAGGCGCTTGATCGCCTGGGTGGTTTTGGCGCTCCAATTCTTGATCCGCTGTGCTTCGTCCAGCACCACGAGGTCCGGCCGCAGCCGGTGGTTCACGTCCAGCGAGTCGGCCCGCATTTGTTCGTAATTGACGATGGTAAAAAACGGCGCGCCGGCGTAAGCCGCCAGCCGCCGCGCCCGGCTGCCATAAACCAATTGATACGGCAGCGGCGTGAACCGCTGGATTTGCTCCTCCCATTCGCTCTTGAGCGAAGCCGGGGTGACGACGAGCGCGCGGCGGACTTTCCCCATCCGGTGCAGCAACGCGCAAGCCGCAATGGCCTGAATGGTCTTGCCCAAACCCATTTCGTCCGCCAGCAAGGCCCGCTCCGTAAAGGCCAGGTGCAGCATCCCTTCGCGCTGATACGGAAAGAGCGGCACCGTGGTTTCCTGCGCCGGCCACTCGCCGCTCTGCACGTTGAGTTCGTACTGGCGGCGCAGCTCCTTGCGTTCGGCCGCCTGCCCGCGCTCTTGCAGCCACGGCTCCAACTCCTGCGAGACGCGCAGTTGCGGCAACGGGCCGGCCGCCAGTTCCCGCAACGCTTCCGCCGAGGCCTCCGGCGGCGACTCCACCAATTGCCCGTCGTCATTGAACCATTCCCGCAAAGCCGGCGGCAACGGGCCGCGGCCGTTGACCAGCCGCAACGTATCATGCACCCGGTCCGGCAGCACCTCCAGGCGCGTGGAACCGTTTCGCGCCGCCGCCTCATAGGCCCTTTGATAACGCGCTTGCAAATGGAGCAGAACCGCCTCGACATGTTTGCAAGTGCCCAGGCCGTTGATGCGAAAATCAACGCATTGGCAGGCGAACTGTCGCCGGCCTAATTCGCGCACCTCGACCGAATAGGTCAGCCCGCTGCCCGACTTGACCTGGAAATTGGAAAAAATGGGATGGGCGGGTGTCGCGTTGGTGATTTTGAAGTCTTCGGATCGCGCGCGCTCCCGGCGGCGGTTGATTTCGTCCTCATCGGTTGTGCGCCAGTTATGGTGCGAGGGCACGACCGGCGCTGATTTCGCTATGTTCGGTTTGATCGGCATATCGCCCAGCATCCCAACTCCGGCGGCGGAGTCAACGCGGAGTTATTCCGCGTTATCCCCCGGTTGTTCACAAGCTGCAACTCTCCTCCTGTAGCGGCGGTTTATGACCGCTGCTAATTACCAATTCCCCTTCTCGCAATGAAGCTGGTCAAACAGATCGGAACCAGTCACAATACCTGCATGACCGACGCCGATTTTCTCCGCGAAGAACCGCCAGGATACGGCGGAGGTGGAACCGCCGCGCCGCTCGCTCAATACCTGCGCAAAATCGAAGGCAACCTCAAACGTGGCGACGCCACCGAACACACCCATCGGCCCGCGCTGAAGGAGCTTGACTTTCTGGCGCAGGAGCCGGTGGACATCGCTTCCGCTGAAGAGTTGGCCAAACGGCTCGCCAATCTCGCGCACATCATTCGCAACATTATCACAGGCGCATTCCTGACCCATCAGGCCTCGCAACAACTGCGCGACTGGCGCGATGCTTTTGCCGCCACGCTTCTGCCCGAACTGGCGCCGCAAGCCGTTGCCGCAAAAGAAGCGGAAGCCGTGAGCCAGTTTGCCGACATGTTTGCGCAGACGCTCGCCTACGGCTTGTTCAGCGCCCGCGCGATGAGCGGAAGCGGCAAATTCAGCCGCGAGACGGCGCGGAAGCTCATTCCGCGCACCAATCCGTTTCTCCGCAATTTTTTCGAGCAGATCACCGGCTCAAAATCAAGCCGGGCAATGGAGCGGTTATGTTCACGAACATTTGCTGCCGCGCCTTTTTGGGTTTGAGCTGCTGATGGCGCCCTCCCATGAAAGCGTAGCGGCGCCCGGCAGAGCGCCGCACTATTCGGGTTCCACGCGCACTGGCAGCGGTGGAAATGACTATGGCGGCTTTCTTCCGAAAGCCGCTACGAGGTCCCTTGGAGGACGGCTCAGCGGGAGCTTCGCCCTACCGAGGCCAACCCTTCGGGAAGGCGCAGGCTGCGCGGGACGGCGGGTCATTCTTCCGCGCCGGCGGCGTCGGCGTCTTTGCCCTTGACGCCGTAATCGGTGAGTTTGTTGCGCAGGGTGCGGATGCTGATGCCCAACACCTTGGCGGCATGGGTGCGGTTCTGGCGGCTCTTTTCCAGCGCGGCCAGGATGTGGCGCTTCTCCACTTCGGCCAGGGAAATCATCGCGCCGGGATCGTCCGGCGCGGCGGCGGGCGCGGAGGAAACGGGGGAGGCGGCGGATGCGGGCTGCGGCGCGCCGCCCGAGGCGGAGAATCCGAGGTGTTCGGGTTCCAGCACGCCGGCGTCGCCGCAGAGGATGACGGCGCGCTCGATGACGTTCTGCAATTCGCGGACGTTGCCGGGCCAGTGGTGGGCTTCCAGGGCGGCCAGGGTCGTGTCGGCAATGCCATGGACGCGGGCGCCGTGTTTGCGTGCGAAGCGGGGCATGAATTGTTGGGCCAGGAATGCGATGTCTTCCTTGTGCTCGCGCAAAGGGGCGACATGGATGGGGACGACGTTGAGGCGGAAGAAGAGGTCCTGCCGGAATTCCTTGCGCTCGACGCTCTCTTCCAGACGCCGGTTGGTGGTGGCGATGACGCGGACGTCCACTTTGATGGTGCGGTTGCCGCCGACCCGTTCGAGTTCGCGTTCCTGGAGGACGCGCAGGAGCTTGGCCTGGACCTGGGGTGAGATTTCGCTGATTTCGTCGAGGAGGATCGTGCCGTTGTGGGCCAGTTCGAAGCGGCCTTCGCGCTTGGAAACCGCGCCGGTGAAGGCGCCGCGCTCGTGGCCGAAGAACTCGCTTTCAATCAAATTCTCCGGCACGGCGGCGCAATTGACGCGGATGAACGGGGCGCTGGCCCGCGGGCTTTGCCGGTAAAGCGCCCGCGCCACCAGTTCCTTGCCCGTCCCGCTCTCGCCGGCGATCAAGACGGTGGCCTGGGTGCGGGCGACCTTGCGGATCAACTGGCGCAATTGTTCCAGCGCCTGGCTTTTGCCGAGCAGCTCGAAACCGGCTTCATCCTCCTCGGCGCGGTTGAAGTACTGGTTGACCTTGAGGAGCTGGCTGAAGCTCTCCGCCTTTTTGAGGGTGACCTGCAACTGGTCGGAGGAGAATGGCTTCAGCATGTAGTCGAAGGCCCCGTTGCGCATGCATTCCACGGCCGATTCGACCGAGCCGAAACCGGTGATGATGACCACGAGCGGCTTTTGGGGATGGGACTGCAGTTCGAGCAGAAGCCCGGTGCCTTCGCCGTCGGGCAGGCGGACATCCAGGAAAATGAGGTCGAAGGTGTCGCGCTCCATCAGTTCGCGGACACCGGCGAGGGTGCCGCTGGAGGCCACTTCGTAACGGTGCTGGCGCAGTTGTTGTTCCAGGTTGCGGCGGACGATCGGGTCGTCCTCCACCACGATAATTTTGTCAATCGGCATGTCGGAGAAAGCTCACGGCGCGCATTGGCGGCGATAGAGTTCTGCGACGAAATGCGGGCGCTGCCGGTTGACCGAGGGCAGTTGGCGCGGCGGGACCAGCCCGCGGCGCAGCAGCCCCTGCTCGTTTTCCCGGTCGAGCAAGATAAACTTCATGGCCAGGTCCTGGTTTCTGCGCAGGAGCGGGCCGATCTCCGGGTGCCGCGCCCGTTCGTCGGAACTTAAGCTTTGCCATTTTACACGGTGCTTTCGGAGACTATCTAGCGTCCGATTGAGGCGCGGAAGCAAGTTCTTTTTTAACTGGCAGAATTCAAAGAGGGACGGCTGGTCGGCGCGGCGCAGGGCCTGGGCCTCCCCTTCGGCGATGGCGAGCAGTTCCCGGCACACGGCCAGATGGGTGTTCAGTTCCTGGATGAGTTCCTCTTTCATGGGAATAGGTGAGTGGGAATGGCGGGAAAAGAATTTAATTTAAGCGCGGCTCCGTTCCGGCCGTGTTGGTGGTTGGATGCGGACGCAGGGCCAGATCGTTGAGGTTGGCTTTCTGCATCCAGGCGATGTAGTCCTTGCGCCACTGGGCCATCTCGAACAGCGCGGCCAGGGCGGGCGTGCTGGCGGCCGGGGTGAGTTCCTTTTGGCGGTCCAGGATGCGCGTGTAAGTGTCGGCGGCCTTCTGCCACTGCTGCAACTGCTCGTACGCCAGGGCCGCCTGATACCAAACAGGCGCCTGCCAGGCCGGCGATGTGTCCAGCTCCGCCAGGCTGAGATAGATTTCCAGGGCGCTGGCGTAGTCGCCTTGCTTGTAGAGCTGGTTGGCGATTTCGTTGCCGGCGCGCCGCTGCCAGTAAGCCCAAGTCTCGGGGTCTTTGCCCGCATTTTCCTGCTGGGACTGGAGGAGCAGGAGAACCTGTTGCAGGGCATCGGAATCGCGCTTCATGTTCTTTAGGGAGCAGGCCAGGAGGAAGCGGACTTCGGGCACGTTGGACGACTTGGGAAACCGGGTCAGGTAGGACTGGGCCTTGCCGATGGTTTCGACGTCGTTGGTGAGATAAGAGAGGGAGCGGATCAGTTTCCATTCCAACTGCTCCCGGCTGTCCTCCGCGTCGCCGCTCTTGAGGATGCGGTTGTAAAAGTCCGAGGCCTCCTCGAACTTGGCGTCCAGAAAATAAGTGTCGGCAATCTCCGTCTGCGCCTGCACAACCAGTTTCTTGTAATACGCCAGGTTGTCCTGTTTCAATTTCAGGGCGCTGGACATCACGGCGTAGAACTTGGAGATGGCGAACGAATCCACCCCCATCTTGCGGAACAGAAGCCCCTGCCGCAGCAGCACGTCCGGCGCGGTGGGATCGTCCGCGTAAAGGTGAAGGTACTGCGCCCAAACCTGCTGCGCTTTGGCCGGTTGCCCGTCATCCTGCATCACGAGCGCCAACTCGAACAAGGCCGCGCGCTGGATGGCGGTCGGGGCGTTGGTCTTGAGGAGGCCTTCCAGACTTTGCGCGGCGGCAACATACAATTGATCGCGCCGCTGCTGCCGGGCCAAATCGAGCGTAATTTCAAATTCCGCGTTTGGCCCGGCCTTATCGGCTTCGGACTCCGGGGTGGAGTTGGCGCCCGCGGGCAACGTCGCGCTGGAATTGGTGTTTGGCGGCGGGGCGGGCGTGGTGTTGGTGTTTGCCGGCGGTGCGCTGGTGGAATTGGTTTCCGCCAGCGCCGCCGGGGTGGAGTTGGTTTCCGTTGGCGCCGGCAGATTGGCTGCGGCGGCCGGAACCGCATTGGCGGACGCGGGCGCGGGCGGGCCGATCACGGCCTCGGGGACGCCGCTTGAATTTGTGTTTGACATTTCGGCCAAACCCGCCGGCGCAAGGCCGGCGATTCCACAGCACAACACGAGATGACAGGCAAGGCGTTTCATGCGGTGGCGGGCCTATTTGGGGTCGGTCGTATAAGTCGCCGTGCTGGATGGGGGTTTGGCCGCCCCCGGCGGCGCGAAGTCCACCGGCGCCATGATCCCGGCCGCCGTGCCGTTGGTTGACCGGTTGAAATAGTGGAGCAGCATTTGCGGGGAAATCGGTGGCACGGAACCGGAGGAGGCGGCGTCCGGCCCGGCCGGGCCGTTCGTCGCTGTCAAGTTCACTGGGACGGAAGATGGGGTGGCGGCGGGCGGGGTCTGTTTGGCCCCCGTGACTGCGGCGGCGGACAGCGGGGTCGGAATGTCGGGCGCGGACGGAGTCACATCCGGCGGCGGAAGGGGCATTTGGACCAGAGCGGCGGCGGGCGGGGCGGCGGGGCGAAAGCGCAAGGGAACCGGGCCGACGGCCGGCAAGTAGCCGGGAGCGGCCGAGACGCCGAGGGCGAGGCCCGCAAAGACGGCCCCCGCTTCGGCCCAATGGCGCAAACGTCCAAACATCGAGAATTGCTCCAACTCAGTTACACAGTTCATCGGCGCCCCCGCCAAAAACTTTAGCCCGGATATTTCCTGGCGCCTGGGCAGCATCCCGATTCCATCGGGACCCGTCCCGCCGGGCCACTGGCCCGGCGCATCCTCTCATGCGACTTTTGCCAGCCGCGCTGCGTGACAACGATAAACCGTTTCTCCAGCTTCCGGCCGGCGAGTCGCCGACCGTCACAGGCGGGTCGCCAGTGCTATCTGAAGGGTTACGCGTGATATCCCGAGGGCTTCCCTCAGCCGGAAAGATATAATGGCATTTATCATATTTATCTCTTGACACAATATGAGTATAGGTATATTCTTGAAAGCATGATTGAACGAATTGTTCAGGAAGACAGGAGGGGGGAGGGGCCTGCCACGCGGAATAGGCGCGGCGCGGCACGGCGGGGCCATTGCGGCCCCGGCGATGATGGAGGGGTCGCAAAGACGGCCGCGAAAAGGCGCAAAAGGCGCATCGCGGCCAGCCGCAACCGAATTCGGTGTTGCCCGCGGAGGCCGCAGATTAAGGCAGATACGGAAAACGCCCTTGAACAGGAGCAAATCCCGATTTATCGGGATTGCCTCCTGTCCAGAAACTCTTCATCTGCGTTCATCTGCGTAATATTCGGCTAAATGCCATTTTTTCTTCCTGCCGTCGGCGCCAAAAGGGCGTGAGAGCCTCAAGAGGCATTTTTGCAAAACGAACCCAAATTGAAAAAGTCAGAAGTCATTCAATACGAGTCACTTATGTTAGTTTTGATGGTTTCAACAGGCGTGAAAACGAACCCATTTTCGTCAGTGTTGTGGCCTTCCTTGTGGCCGGTTCCACCAGTTTGGAAGCCCCATGTTCCTTATTCCACCGAAAACAGCGAAGAACCGTCTGGCGATTCAGGTAGGGACGCCTCGCCGAGGCGTCCGTGGGTGAGCCGCTGCGCCGCTGGACGCACCGGACGCCTCGGCGAGGCGTCCCCACCTAAACAGTCACGACCGATTATGCTAAACTTTTGGCGGGAGCTTCCGATAAGGGAGTGATGATTCTAATGTCAAACCGCCCAAAGTGCGCGTGCGGCCCTCTGGATTACAAGCAGATTGAGTCGCGCCTGAGCAGCGCCCCCTGCCTGCCCTCCTTGAGCAGCATAGAAAGCGCGCTGAAGGAGCTTCTCAGCGCCGACCAGCGGTACACCACGCAGATCGCCGAAATCATCCGCCGCGACCCCAGCCTGACCTCCCGCCTGTTGCACCTGGTCAATTCCGTCTATTACGGCCTGGCCAATCCGATCAAGAACATCGAAGAAGCCGTTTTCTTCCTGGGCGTCCGCCAAATCCGCCAACTGGCCATGGTCACTCCCATCATCGAAGATTTCCAGAAGCTGACCCAGGACCGGCGCTTTCCCTGGCGCCAATTCTGGCGTCATTGCATCGGCACGGCCCTGCTGACACGCGAACTGGTGGAGTTGGTCGAATTGCCCGAAGGGGAGAGCGATTACGTTTCCGGCCTGATCCATGACGTGGGCAAAATTGTCATGTCCTCTGTTTTTCCCGACCACTTCCATGAGATTTACTATGCGCACACGGACTCCGGCGCCGAACTGGCGGACATCGAAAAGGACATCCTCGGCATGGACCACGCCGAACTGGGCGCGCTCTTTCTGCAAAAACAGCGCCTCCCGGACGTTTTTGTCCAAGTCGCTCAATTTCACCATCATCCCGCCGCGGCGCAAAGCCACCGCAGAACCGTGGCGGCGGTGCAAGTGGCCGACATGATGGTCCGCCATACCAAGATTGGCGACAGCGGCAACCACGCCGAAGTGGCCGGGGACAGTTGGATGGCGTCCACGGGATGGGAAATCCTGTTTGCCGGGCAATCGGATGGCGAACAAACCATTGCGCTGGCCAGCTTGAGCCGCAGCCTGGCCCGGATTCCCGCCATCCTGGAAAGTCTATTATAGGGTTTCAACGCGAGGTGCTTACTGTGAGCGCCACTCCTCCTTATCGAACGCTCATCATTGACGACGATGCGCGCGTCCATGAAGTGTTCGCCAGCACGCTGTCCGGCGCTGTCACCCGCCCGGCCCGCTCCCGGCCCGCAGGCCCGGTCTTGCCCGCCGCCCAATTCCCCGTCTTTGAGGTGGATTCCGCTTTCAACGGTCAGCAGGGACTGGAATTGGTGCAAAAGGCGCTGGCCGAACATAGACCCTATACCATGGCTTTCGTGGATATGCGGATGAAATTGGGCTGGGACGGCATCGAGACCATTGACCGCATCTGGCGCGAATGCTCCGATTTGCAGATTATCATCTGCACCGGCCACACCGACTTCACCTGGCATGACATCATCAAGCGCTTCGGGCACACCGACCGTCTGCTCACGCTCAAGAAGCCCTTCAACGTCATGGACGTGCGCCAGATGGCTTATGCCCTTGCCGAAAAATGGAACCTGTTCAACCAGGCCAAAAGCCACCTCGAACGCCTGCAAAAGCTCGTCGCCGAACGCACCGCCAAATTGCAGGAGAGCAACGAATCGTTGCAGCGCAAAATCATGGAACAGAAGCAAGCCGAGCGGGAACGGCGCATGATGGAAATCCAGCTCCGTCACGCCCAAAAACTCGAATCCGTCGGCCGCCTCGCCGCCGGCATCGCCCACGAGATCAACACCCCCACGCAGTACATCGGCGACAACCTGCGTTTCTTGCAACAATCCTGCGCCCAACTCATTCCCCTCCTCCGCCAGCACGAGCGCCTCCTCCGCGCCGTCCAGGAAAACACCGCCACGCCCGAACTGGCCGCCGAACTCCAACAAGCCCTCCGTCAGTGCGATCTGGATTTCCTCATCGCCGAAACGCCCCGCGCCATCGAACAATCCCTCCACGGCGTCCACTGCGTCACCCGCATTGTCCATTCCATGCGGGATTTTTCCCATCCGGGCAGCGGCGAAAAAATCCCGACCGACCTCAACCAGACGGTGGAAAACACGCTCGTCCTCGCCGCCAACGAATGGAAGTACGTCGCCAACATCGTCAAGGACTTCCAGCCCGGCCTCCCGCGCGTTCTCTGCCTGCCCGGCGAACTCAACCAGGTCATTCTGAATCTGGTTGTCAACGCCGCCCACGCCATCGCCGACGCCACGGGCGCGGACGCCCAATGTGGCGCCAACGCCGCGCGCCGGGGCGAACCGCCCCAACCCATTGCCGGCGCGACGGGCGGAGACGCCCCCCAAAAAGGCACCATTACTATTGCCACCCGGCGCGACGGCGACTGGGTGGAAATTCAAGTGGCCGACACCGGCACGGGGATTCCGGAGGCGATTCGCGACAAGATCTTTGATCCATTCTTCACCACCCGGCCGGTGGGCCAGGGAACCGGCCAGGGCCTGGCCATTGCCCGCAACGTCATCGTCGCCCGCCACAATGGCACGCTCACCTTTCAAACCCGCGACGGCGCCGGCACGGTCTTCACCATCCGGCTCCCGATCCATCCCGTCCCGCTCACCCAAATTGAGGAGAAAGCCGCATGAAGAAAATCCTGTTTGTGGACGACGAGCCCAACGTCCTCTCCGCCATCCAGCGCCAACTCCATGACTTGTTTCAAGTCGAAACCGCCGCCGGCCCCATCGCCGGCCTGGCCGCGCTGCAAAATGCCCGCGACTACTCCGTCGTCGTCGCCGACATGGGCATGCCCAAAATGAGCGGCGTCGAATTCCTGGCCAAAGCCAAGGAATTGGCCCCCGACACCGTGCGCGTCATGCTCACCGGCTACCTCAACCAATCCACCGCCGCCGAGGCCATCAATCAAGGGAGCGTTTTCCGTTTCCTCAACAAACCGTGTGCCACCGAAAAACTGGTCCAGACCCTCGAAGCCGCCGTTGCCCACCACCATCACATCATCGCCGAGCGCGATCTTCTCGAAAACACCCTCGGCGGCAGCCTCAAAGTCCTCTCCGAAATCCTGGCCCTGGCCGAGCCGGAGGCCTTTGGCCGCGCCGAGGCCCTCCGCGATGCCATCCGCCTCCTCGCCGCTTCGTTGAAGGTGGCCCCGACCTGGGACTTGGAAGCCGCCGCCCTGCTCTCCCAAATCGGCTCGGTCACCATCCCGCCCGAACTCATTCTCAAATCCCGCCAGGGCCATCCGTTGAGCACCGGGGAAAAAGACATCTTCAACGGCATCCCGGCGGTGGGCAGCAGCCTTCTGGCCCAGATACCGCGCCTGGAAGGCGTGGCCCGCATCGTTCTCTACCAGAACAAAAACTTCGATGGCGGCGGCTTTCCCGAGGACGCCGTGGCGGGCGAAGCCATCCCCCTGGGCGCCCGCATGCTAAGACTTCTTGTTGACCTTGCGCGGCTTGAGGCGGACGGCGCCGCCCGCCCGGCCGCCCTGGAACAACTGCGCGACCGCGCCGGCTTGTATGATCCGCGCCTCCTCCAAGCCCTGGAACAAAGCACCCGCGCCGCCGCGTCCCCGTTGGCGGACATCGGACCCGCCGCCGCCGCCGTTGCCTTTGCCGACCTGCGCGTCGGCCACGTTCTGCGCGGCAATCTGGAAACCAAAGACAACCTGCTCCTGGTGACGGCGGGCAACAAAATCACCCCCATGCTGATGCACCGGTTGCGCAACTTCTCCTCCCTCTACGGCATCCAGGAACCCATCTACATCGAAGAATCCGGCGCCGCCTTCTTCAACCGCCCCGAGCGCAAGCCCGCCTGCTCCGTATCCGCGTCCACTGCCGGTGGGTAGCACAGGCGACTCGCCTGTCCCGGTCGGCGACTCGCCGACCGGAACCGGGAAGGACGGACTCTGTTCATGCCACAACGCTTTTGACCCACGCCGGACGCAACCTCGCGCCGGGCCAGTGGCCCGGCGGGACGGGCGAGTCGCCCGTGCTACCCGTCTCCAAGGGTGTGGCCGTCAACCCTTCAGGACCCTTGTAAATAAGCGCATTTGACTTTCCTTTTCAGGAATGCTAATCTGCTCCCATGAATTTGATTCTATTGCTTTTCGCCGCCGGGCTGGCCGCGCAGGCCGTGTCCGCCGGGAACGTCCCCCCCATCCAAAATATCCCGCTCGATGACATTAATGGCAAGCCGGCCTCGCTCAAAGACTATGCCGGCAAGGTGATCCTGCTGGTCAATGTCGCCTCCTTCTGCGGCAACACGCCTCAATACAAAGGACTGGAGGCCATGTATGAAAAGTACAAGGACAAGGGCTTCGTCATCATTGGCGTGCCGTGCAATGACTTTGCCGGCCAGGAACCGGGAACAGCGGAAGAGATCAAGGCATTTTGCACCGAAAAGTACAGCGTGACCTTTCCGCTGATGGCCAAGATCCACGTCAAAGGCCCCGAACAGCATCCCCTTTACGCGGCGCTGACCAGCAAAGACGCTGCCATCCCCGGGGCTGTCGGCGACATTGACTGGAACTTTGCCAAATTCGTCATAGGCCGGGATGGCCAGCCGGTCAAGCGCTTCGCCAGCAAAGTCCAACCCGACGCCCCCGACCTCGTTCAAACCATCGAAACCGCCCTCGCCGCCAAGTAGGCGGCATCGGGCAGCTTATGTTAAGAAGGCCGCGGAATGGCGGGGCGACGGGCACAAACTGCCCGTGGCTGCCCTCCAGCGCGGTTGGCAGCAGGCGGCTTTGAAATATCCGGGTTTAGCGCCCTCCCCTTGATTCGCGGGTTGGTTTGCCGTTCATCTTCCATCAAGCTGCCCGTGTCTCGCGCGCAAAGTTGGATGAAGGCATCGCGCAATTTTCTTGCAATAGCCTTTGGCGCATGAAGAGTCTTGTCCTGCACGCCGCCTTTCCCTGCGGTTTGCTCTTGGCGCGGGAGCGGCAAGGGCGTAGTTTCACCCCGTTTAAATTGAATCTCAAATTATGAGCGCCACGCCTTTGACAGCCGCCGAAACCACGACCCTCATCGCCGGCTTGAACCGGCTGGCCCGGAATTTGTGGTGGACCTGGAACCAGGGAGCGCAGGAAATCTTCAACGAGCTTTCCCCCCGTTGCTGGCAGAATCTTTACCACAACGCCGTCGCCGTCCTGCGCGAAGTCTCCGATTACGAGCTGCGCATGCGCTTGCAGGAGCCGGATTTCGCGCGCCGCGTGCGGTTTGTGCTGGACGACTTCGAGACCTACATGCAGGACCGCCAAACCTGGGGGCGGCAAAACGCGCCGGAACTGATCCGCAATCCCGTCGCCTACTTCTCCGCCGAATTCGGTTTCCATGAGACCCTGCCCATCGCGGCGGGCGGCCTGGGGATTTTGGCGGGGGACCACGCCAAGTCCGCCAGCGATCTGGACCTGGGTTTTGCCGGGATCAGCCTGTTTTATCGCGAGGGCTATTTCCAGCAGGCCGTCAACCAGGACAACTGGCAGACCGAGCATTACACGCTCCTGAACCCGCGGGATTTGCCGCTGGAACCGGTGCTGGACAGCAAGGGCGAACCGCTGGTCTGCGTGGTGGACATTGACTTGACAGAGGTCTTTTTCCAGGTCTGGAAGGCCAACGTCGGCCGCGCGGCCGTTTATTTGCTGGACTCCAACCGCCCGGAAAACCCGCAGCATCACCGCGACCTGACGCGCCGGGTCTATGGCGGCGACAACGCCATGCGCATAATGCAGGAGGTGCTGCTGGGCGTGGGCGGCGTGCGCCTGCTGCGCGCGCTGGGCGTGCAGCCGCGCGTCTTTCACATGAATGAAGGCCACGCCGCCTTCCTCACCCTCGAATTGATTCGCGAAAAAATGGCCGCCGGCCTCACCTTCGCCCAGGCGGCCGCCAAGACCCGCGAGCAGTGCATCTTCACCACCCACACCCCCGTCGAGGCGGGCCACGACCGCTTCGGCCCGGATTTGGTTTCCTTCTCGCTGATGAAAATCATGGGCCAGTTGAAAATATCCCTGGACGAAATGATGGCGCTGGGACGGGTGGACCCCGCCAACCGCGACGAACTTTTTTGCATGACAGTCCTGGGCTTGAAACATTCCCGCGCGGCCAACGGGGTGAGCGAACTCCACGGCCAGGTCAGCCGCCACATGTGGCAATGCCTCTGGCCGGGCCTGGCCGTGGACCAGGTGCCCATCGGCCACATCACCAACGGCATCCATTTGCTCAGTTGGATGAAAGGGCCGGTGCGGCGCTTCTGGCAGCGCAAACTTTCCGGCGCCGGCGCCACTCCCGCCCCCGGCCCGGGCGCCGGCGAGGCGACGGCGTTCTGGGAGCGCGGGCGGGGCGTTTCGCTGGAAAAGGAAGTCAATTCCGCCGAGTTCTGGAAGAAAATCGCCGATCCGGCTTTCATTTCCGACGAGGAACTCTGGGCCTTGCGCTACAAACTCCGGCGCGAACTGATCGAATTCGCCCGCCGCCGCCTCCTCGAGCAGGGCCAGCGCCTCTGGCAGGCCGATTTCATCGCCTTCGATCAATTGCTCAATCCCGACGCCCTCACCATCGGCTTCGCCCGCCGCTTCGCCACCTACAAGCGCGCGCCGCTGATCTTCGACCAGTTTGACAGCATCGTCAAACTGACGCACGACCGCCAGCGCCCCGTGCAGTTTATTTTTTCCGGCAAAGCCCATCCGCGCGACGACGCCGGCAAACAGTACATCCAGAGGATCATTCACCTGAGCAAGTTCAGCGAACTGAAGGGGAGCCTGGTGTTTGTCGAGAATTACGATGTCCATGTCGCCCGCCAAATGGTGTCCGGCTGCGACGTTTGGCTCAACAATCCCCGCCGTCCCCTCGAAGCCTCCGGCACCAGCGGCCAAAAAGCCGGCTGCAACGGCTGCCTGAACCTGAGCATCATGGACGGCTGGTGGCGGGAAGGCTTCGACGGCGCAAACGGCTTTGCCATCGGCGACGATTCCCATCCCGCCTCCATTGAGGAGCAGGACCGCCTCGACAGCGCCAACCTGTATCAGGCGTTGACCGAGCAAGTGATCCCGGCCTTCTTCAACCGCGACGAGGGTGGCATCCCGCGGCGCTGGGTGGCGATGATACGGCGGGCGATGGTCACGCTCGTCCCCCAATACAACACCTGGCGCATGGTGCAGGAATACACCCGCAAGTACTACCTCCCCCAGCCGCCTGAAGTTCCCCAATCACACTCCTAATCTTAATCTTAATCTTAATCTCCTCCCGGTAGGGCAGAGCTGCCGTTCTGCCCTAAAATATTTTGCTGCATAGCAGCGCCCCTGTTCCCCATGAAATCGAGTTTCCGCTCGACAGAGACGGGCCCTGCACTCCAAGATTGACGCATGACACCGACAACCATGAAAAAGATATTCTTGACACTCAAAAGCTCATCATTGCCCGGTGCGCTCCTCCTCTTCGCCGCCTGCTTCTGCGCCCGCGCCCAGACCTTCGACCAGCTTGCCATGACCCCGCAGATGGGCTGGAACAGTTGGAACAAGTTCCAAGGCCAAGTCAGCGAACAATTGATCCGCGAAACCGCCGACGCCATGGCCACCAACGGCATGAAAGACGCCGGCTACCAATACGTCAACATTGACGACCTCTGGCAGGCAACCTCGCGCGACGCGCAGGGAAATATCGTGCCCGATCCGACGCGATTCCCTTCCGGCATAAGAGCGATGGCCGACTACGTTCACTCCAAGGGCCTCAAACTGGGCATCTATTCCGATGCCGGCGCCAAGACTTGCGGCGGGCGTCCCGGCAGTCTCGGTTACGAAGAGCAGGACGCCAAAGCCTACGCGGCATGGGGAGTGGATTATCTCAAATACGACTGGTGCAACACTTCGGGCCTCCAAGCCCCGGCCGCCTACAAGAAAATGAGCGACGCTTTGCGCGCCACCGGACGCCCCATCCTTTTCAGCCTGTGCGAATGGGGCAACAGCAAGCCGTGGCTTTGGGGCAAGGGCGTCGGGCAGTCCTGGCGCACCACCGGCGACATTTACGCCAGCTTCGACCAGGTGCAGAACCACCCCGGCTACAAGGACTACGGAGTGCTGCCCATTCTTGACATGCAGGAAGGCTTGCGCAAATACGCCGGCCCAGGCCATTGGAACGATCCCGACATGCTCGAAGTCGGCAACGGCATGTCCGTAAATGAAGACCGCGCCCACTTCACGATGTGGTGCATGCTGGCCGCCCCGCTGATTACCGGCAACGACCTCCGCCATACGAACCCGGAGACGCTGAAAATCCTGACCGACAAGGACGTTATTTCCCTGAACCAGGACCCTCTTGGGATTCAAGCCTTGAAGTACTCCGCCAAAGACGGCGTGGAAGTCTGGTTCAAGCCCTTGAACAACGACGCCTGGGCCGCATGTTTTCTAAACCGCAATAAGGACCCGCACAAGATCGCCTTCGATTGGAGCAGCGAAAAAGTGGCAGACAACATTTCCAACCGCGAAACCAAGTTCGACACGACGGCCTACCGCATCCGCGACCTCTGGCAGAAGCAAGACCTCGGCACGACCAAAACGCCCTTGACCGCCGAAGTGCCGGGGCACGACGTGCTGTCCCTCCGCCTGGAAGAAATCTAAACCCGCTTTCAAGAACTAACCGAACCCCCAACACACGGGAAGCGAGAATAAAATGCAAAAACTGCCACCTTTTTAAGTCTGACCCTTTCACTTTCGGGTTTATGAGCAATAGCGATGCTAGAAGATTGCCGGTTGTTTCCCTCGGAGCCGAACATTTGGCCATTGGTCATCTCATGCGACGGAACATTCTCACCTATAAAGCACCTCCGAATAATGAGGGCTACGATCTCGTTTGCATTCATCCCGACCCTCGCCACGTTTCTCGCCAGATTCGTGTTCAGGTCAAGAGCCGGTATCAGACAGATTGTGATCGAGCATTTCCCGTCAACGAGAAGACCTTTGAGGCTTTTGATTATCTGATCATTGCTTTTCTCAACCTTGGCTTTTTTTATCGCCGAAAGCCGGTGCGTGACGGATTCAGAGAGCCAGAGTTTTATACGTTACCAATAGGTTGGATTCGCAGTCACCACAAGGTCATGGCGTCAGGTTGGCAGAAGGTTCACACGCGAGGTGAGTTGCTGGAGGATTTCAAGAACGAGAAGGGTTTCGAGATGATTGCGAGAGATTTGGGTGTTGATTATCCGAAGTAGTATTTATGAGCCTGTCGCTTAACAGCTTGCCGGAGCCAGCCGCCATTGGCGCGTTTGTTTTCCGATTTATCGGGATTCACGTCAGGAGCCGGCCGTGGATCGGCTTTCAGCCTTAGCCCACCCTAGTCGCATGGAATCAGCCGCACGACTCGCAGGATTTTGCGCTGCTCACGCTGTTTGGTGCGTGTCCGAAGGCGAGACGCTCATACCCATGATGGGACTTGAGAGTCCAGAAGGTCATCGGCACATCCGCCGGTTCATGGCTGATAGGATTGAGCAAGGCGTTCAGGAGGGGAAGGACAAGCTCGCACGCAATCCCGATGGTGCTTCACGAGCAGTGCTGGTCTATGACGCGTTCATCACGCTTCCCACTGGCAAGGTCGACGCCTTGATTGTGGACATTCGCGAGTATGATTCGCCGGCGTCGTCACTTCTCATGGCTGTGCCATACCGTGCTGCCAGCAGTCCGCAAGGGTTCGCAGTTCACAGTCCCAAGTTTCTGTCTTTTACAGGAGCAAAGCCGGATTATCAGGTCCTCGGCACAGCATTCTTTCAGGGCGTGGACTCACACGACAAGGCTGCGCCTGTTTGGACTCTCCACTTGGACGAGAGCGTGTAGAATATGAGCGAAACAGGTCAAAGCAGGAGGAAGAGATGAACGGCGAGGTGTCGGGGTCAAACCGTGACTTTGCCTCCTCTTGATGGCGCACATCCAATCGAAAGAAGATCACACTGATGAAGGAGACAGACCAAACTGTGGTTCGAGCAGGATGCCCATTCAGGCGTGGGGGAGGAGCAGTTCACCGGCCTCTTCCAGCAAGGCAACGGCCTGCTTCCGGCTGACGGTCGGAAAATCCTCCAATAAACTTTCCAACGAGTCGCCGCCTTCCAAATAATCAATCAGCGTGCGGGCGGGAACACGCGTGCCGGCAAAGCACGGCGTGCCGCCCATGATTTCCGGGTCAATTTTGACAACGGATTTTGTCTTCATACGATCACTCAAACGCACCTTCGCGCCAATTACAACCTTGAGATTAAGATCAAGGCGCTGTTTTCCTGCGCAGCAGCATCGCGTTTTTCGCGCCGCTGGGAGGCGCGGCTTCGAGCGTGTAGTTCTCCCACAGCCACGGCAGAATCTTTTCCCCCGGATTGCCCGGCGCTCCAAACTGGGTGATGCCGTGCTCGCGCAAGTCCCGCGCGATCAATATCACGTAATCCGGCGGCGTGCCGCTCAACTGCTTGACATACAAATCTTCATCCGGGAAAAAATCCGTCAAGGGCCTTTCCCGGCGCGAGAGGTAGTTGATCATCACCGCGTCCGGCAGCGCAAGCAGCGTGGCCTGCGGCGGAACGTCTCGCAGTTGTTCCACCGCCCAGTTGACCAGGTACCCCGAAGCACGCCCAGGTCCAGCCAACCATCTTGGAAGAGCAGGCGCAACGGGCCGTGGACAAGAACAAATCTTGGCGACGCCGAAATGCCAACATCTTCAAGGCATTGGAGCTTTCCACC
>Ga0181530_10002502_pt1 | contig 21698 bp, 17 predicted proteins | sample PEATcosm2014_Bin_42_FD_119769 | JGI IMG/M metagenome (GOLD analysis project Ga0181530, IMG submission 119769) | Peatland microbial communities from MTU Mesocosm Facility, Houghton, MI, USA - PEATcosm2014_Bin10_60_metaG | ecosystem: Environmental > Terrestrial > Soil > Wetlands > Peat | place... | reverse complement strand
GACCACGAATTCGAGAGGACGCTGATTTCGGGCCGCGTCCTCGGCGCAGGTCTGGAGCAAGACGGAGCCCTTGAACGCCGTGATCGTCCCCAGCACCGCGACCCTCACCCTTTTGTCGGGTTGGTAGGGGGCCGCAACCTGCCCTGGGACCCTCATGACCTCGGGGTGTGCACGAACGACCACCGAAACGCCTGGTACGTAGCGTTCGAGCCGGAGGCGGGCATCGTTGGTAGGGGCAAAGATCCGTCTGGCTCCCCGCAAGTAGGCGGCGTACCGCTCGCGCCAGGCCTCGATCGGTTCGGTGACAACTTGTCCCCGGTAATCACCCCGGAGAGCCAGACAGAAATCACAGGCGGCCGGTTCAGGCTCGCCGCAGTACCTGCCGTTGCCGCGGTCAAGGTGCGCGCGAGGGCAGATCGGGTAGTAGTCGTGCAGGGTCCAGTCGTACGTCACACCTCGCAGCACCAGCAGTTCGAGCAGCATCTCGGGTAGCTTCATCATGCTGTGAATATGAGCATGTACTGGCATCAGCGCTTCGAGCAAGGCCGTCATCGATTCGCGTGTTAAAGCTCCCTGGAACGTCCAGGATCGCTGTCCGGCCGTCCCCGGCTCCTCCCAGGTCAGCATATTCCTGGGCCCGGGGGCAATCATGACCGGGCGGACACCTGCGGTTCGCAGGCCCGTGGTGAGTTCGCGAAGATGTCGATCGGTGCCGCCACCTCCCCGCCGGTGGACAAGGACGAAGACCGGTCTGACGTCGGGTACCCACGGTGTCTGTTGACCAAACCCAAGCCGCGCCATGTCAGTCAAACCACACTTGGCCTTCGACCACAGCCGGCGAGGAATCGCCCTGATCCCCTCGCGATGCGTGATTTCAAGGAGCCTTTCAATCCGCTTCATCGCCCGTCGTCGGCCCGACGCGGGTGGCGCGATCGAGCTTGCCAATCGGGCGACTCGACGGGTTGCTCGCCACGAAACGGACTGCTCGAGCGCCGCTCGTTCCTGCTTGAAGCAGAGAATTGTTCGTTGATTCTCGGACACCTCCGCCAAGAGGGCGTCTCGCTCGCTCAAAAGAGCATCGCGCTGTCCCAAGAGGGCGTCGCGCTGTCCCAAGAAGACGTCTCGCTCTCCCGCGAGCACGTCTCGCTCCATCGCCAGACTGACTCTACGGCCCAACTCATGAAAAAAAGTGCGAATTTGCGCCACTCCCTCGGCGTCAATACTCGTCAATTCCTTGATCTCTCTGGGTAAGTCATGACCGATGGCCAACACGCCCAGTCCGTGCTGATGGTGGAACTCGAAGCTTGGATACTGATTCCTGGTCTCATCCCAGAATCGCCAGACGCCGAAATCTCGCATGTGCTCCACGACATCGTGGAAGATGATCACGCCCCGATCGCTCAGCTTGGGTCGCCATGTCTCGTAATCGTGGCGGACAGCCTCGTAGGTGTGATAGCCATCGATGTGCAGCAGATCGATCTCACCGTTCTCAAACCGCTGTGCGGCCTCGTCAAAGGTCATCTCCAGCAAACTGGAAAAGGTGCCATAGCGAGGGTCGTGGTGTCCCCTCAGTTCCTCAAGGATCTCGGGGCCGTTAACCCCGTTATGCGGGTCCCCTTGCCAGGTGTCGACGGCAAAGGCGCGTGTTGGCAGGCCAAGCCGCTTGATGGACTGGCAGAACCCGCAGTATGACGTTCCCCGGAACGTTCCCAGCTCCACGAACGATCGTGGGCGCAGCACTGAGATGATCCACATGGCAAAGGGGACGTGCTCCACCCAGTGCGATTGGGCCAGCAGTTCGGGAGCCGCAAGGCAAATTGGATGGTCGATGGGATTGATCGCGAATGACATTGTTGTCCTTGCCTTCCTTGGCCTGGCAACACTCACTGGCGCAATTCAGAGCGTCCCCGGGAGGACTCTGCGCAGATTTGATACCCCGCCTCTACTGACCTGTCAACCGGAAACTCAGGCTCCTCTGGAAACTACTGGAAACTCCGGAAAGGAGGCAGACAAAAAGGGATAAGATCAAGGCGTCTCGGCTTGACCCGTCCTGAGTATCAAGGTTTACTTACGATCGGGGTGGAATGAGGAGTGCGGGAATCGGCTCTGCCCAATCAAGGATGGACGAACCCGCCCGTACCTGACATGGAGGTAGGTATGTCCCAGGCACGAACGGCCGATGTGCTCGTCGTTGCTCATGACTGCGCCCCAGTGACCCTACGGTGTCTGGAGAGCGTTCTGCGCAACGGCGGCCCGACCCTCAATCGCCTGATCATCGTCATCTCGTCGCCTTCCGCCGGCGCACTCTCCCGGAAACTCGAGAACGTGGCGCGAGGGGACTCCAGGGTCCTCCTCCTGCGATCTTCGGCCGGCCTTGGAGACGTGGAGGCATACAATCGAGGGCTTGCGGAACGGGTGGCCGATGTCGTCTTGCTTCGAAGCGACATCGAGGTGACTCCGGGCTGGCTGGACGAGCTGGCCGATGTCGTCTATTCGGAACAAAGAACGGCCTGCGTCTCACCACTCATCAATCATGATGGGTATTGCTCGGTCCCGGTTCACGACTCGGGCGATCATTTTGAGGTGCGCGACGAAGCGACAGTCCGCGCCGCCTGTGCGGAGTTGCCACGCTGGAGCGTTGTACCTGTCCTATCGGGTGTTTGCTGCTACCTTCGAGGGGATGTCATCGACGCCGTGGGACGGCTTGACACCAGCTATCCGTCCGTGGACCTTGCAGGCAGCGATTGGGTTATGCGGGCGCAGGCTCTGGGGTTTTCCGCCAAGCGGGCCAATCACTCTTTTGTCCAGCGGATGGCCGCGGATCGGGCCATCGAGGTCAACGAGGACGAGGCCGATCAAAGCCAGTCACTCCTGGCGCTGCGTCATCCCCACCTTCTACCTCAGCTTGACCGGTTCGACACGACCCTTGATCGATCGCTCGCTTCCCACGCGGTCCGCCTCCAGAAGACCGGCAGGCTGCGGGTGGCCTACGACCTCAGGCCGCTCTCTCGTGAACAGGTTGGCACGCGTACTTACGCAGTCAGCCTGGCGAAGGCCCTCGGTAAGATCCCCCAGATCGATCTCACGCTTCTGGTGCGTGATCCGGTCCAGGCCCAGGGACTGGAGGGACGGGTCGTGACCCGGGAGCAATGGAAGGACGACGTCGAGGTGATCCACCGGCCGATGCAGGTGATCGACCCTCGCGATCTGCGGTTGCTCTACGAATCGTCGGCTCACTTGATCCTCACCTATCAGGACTTGATAGGATATCGGATTCCTCAGGTTTTTCCCACCGACGCCGAGTTTCACAGTTACCGGGCCACGAGCTGCTTGAGCTTGCAGGGGAGCCAGCGAATCCTGGCCTACTCCGAGAGTGCTGCCCGGGAGATCGTCGAGGAGTTCGGCGTCCCCCGGGAAGAGGTGGTGGTCGTGCCACTGGGTGTCGACGCTGGCTTGTACTCCCGCCGCGATCCAGGAGATCGGGCGATCATCCGAAAGCTCCGTCTTCCCCAACGCTACTTCTTCAGCGTGGCGACCGACTTCCCGCACAAGAACTTACCTTGCCTCCTGGAAGCCTATGCGCTATTTCGAGAACGCTGGACTCAGGGATCCTGTCCCGGGCTGGTGCTGGCCGGCTACGCAACGGGCTCACGTGGCGGCTTCTATCAACGGCTGGAGTCGCAATCCCAGCGGGATGGTTTGACCTTCCTGGGTCCGGTCTCACCCGATCAGCTCCGGGTTCTCTATCAGCAGTCCGAAGTCTTGATCTTTCCGTCGCTCTATGAAGGATTCGGTCTTCCACCCCTCGAGGCGATGGCCGCGGGCACGGCTGTCATCGCCATGCCCATTTCCTCCGTTCCCGAGGTGGGCGGCGATTGCGTGCTTTACCCTGATGGCTATTCGGCCGAGGCTCTGGCCCGGGTCATGGAGCGGTTGGCAACTGATACTCAGCTTCGCGAGAGGCTGCGCGATCGCGGCCAGGAGAGAGTCGGGCAGTTCTGCTGGGGACGAACAGCGAGCCGGACTGTCGAGGTCTATCGTTCAGCCGTCCTGCAGCCGTCGGCCCGCTCCCTGGCCATGCGCCGGCGGCTCCGCGAGGCGATCTTGTGTTGGTCTGAGCCTCTACCCCAGCACTTGGCAAACATGCCCTCTTTCTCCCACCACCCTGTCGCTGGATCCGCGCCGCTCGGCATCCGAGACTCATGGAGATCGTTGAACTTCGCCGTCCAGCGGCGGGTCAGGCGGGCGATGAAGCGACTCAAACCGGTCAATAGACGAAAGTCAGCCTGACAGGAACCGCCCTATACTGGATCATCCTTGTCGCCTGCCTCGGCACCTTAACCAGATCGCAGAGACCTTGCCCGATCGCTGGCAGGAACGTGAGGCCAGCTTCGCGCTCGGTCCGACAACAGGGCAGCGATTGGGCCCGAAGACCTTGTCAAGTTCGGCGCGGTCGTCTAGACTGCTGCCGCGTATCGAAGGGAGTCGTCCGCCGGGGGTGAGAAGCCTCTCCTCGACGGTCAACCTGAACGCCCGTCGGGTGCTCACGTGCTGGAACCATGATGGCCGGCACGGCTGGTGCAAAGAGTGCCTGCTCTGGGTGAACCCGACCCCCTCATTCCCGCTGAGCGGGTCGCATGAGCTTGGGAAACGAGGTGGATCGGCAGACTCGTATCGCTATGATTGCGAGCCCGTCAACCGTTGCGGCGTGCGCCCGGCGGAGAGAGGATTCCCAGAAAAGCGGCGAACGGCCAAGTTCAATGATACTCAGCCGTCCCCAGGTGGTTACCGCGGATGGCGATCGGGCGATGCTGGAAGGAGCATGATCCGGACGATCGGACTTTCTCAACGGAATGGGTACAGCCAGGTCGGCACATACTGAGTATGGCGCCTGGAGCGGATCTCGGTGAAGGATTTCTGCCAAGGAGTCAACGCGATGCGAAGGCTGGTTCGCAAGCTGTTGGAGCGGACGAGACGATCCCTCGGGATGGAGCAACTTCGAAGCGAGCTGGCTCAGATGCGCGAGAAGCTCGACTACCTGCTTCTATCCAAGGGCGCGTCTCAACACCAGGCAAACGGAACACACGGGGCGACGGAACTGCCGTTGCTGGAGCGCGTCATTCACGCGCCGGAGGGGACCGCATCCAAGGCCTCGCAACTGATTCTCGCCAATCAGTATCGCGCGTTGGCACTTCAGGGAGGACCGTTGCCCGGCTTCCAGGATGTTGAGTTCCGCGCGTTCAGCCAGAACGGCGAGGACGGCATGCTCCTCTACATCTTCAGCTTGATCGGCATGGGTCAGCGGCGTTGCGTGGAAATCTGTGCCGGCGACGGCATTCAGTGCAATACGGCCAACCTGATCATCAATCACGGTTGGCATGGACTGATGTTCGACGGAAACGATCAACTCGTGGAGCGAGGAAGGGTGTTTTACTCCGGGCTGGGCGATACCTTCTGCTTCCCACCCAAGCTCTTGAACGCCTGGATCACCCGCGAGAACATCAATGACCTGATTCGCGAACACGGTTTCGCCGGCCCCATCGACCTTCTCTCACTTGACATTGACGGGAACGATTACTGGATTTGGGAGGCGATCGACGTCGTCCGTCCCAGGGTCGTCATCGCCGAGACCCAGTGCATCTGGGGCTCGGACCGCTCCGTCACAGTGCCCTATTCCAAGGAATTCCGGACCCAGTTCGTCGATCGTTTCGGCATCTACTGTGGGGCGAGCCTCCCTGCATTCGTCAAGCTTGGAAGAAAGAAGGGTTATCGGCTCGTCGGCGTTCAGAACCTTGGTTTCAACGCCGTTTTCCTGGCGGACGAAGTCGGCGAGGAACTGCTCCCCGAAGTCGATGCCGAGTCATGCCTTGATCGCCCCTTCGTACACTGGGCCACACGTGAGTTGCTGCCCAAGGTGCAGCATTACGAATGGGTCGAGATCTGACTTCAGGGCCACCGGAGGAGACTTCTCGAGCTTAAGAGGCCCTAACTTCTTGAGCAAAATGGGAGGCCGAGCCCTCCCGAGGATTTCAATCGGCCAGGACTTCTTGAGACGAGCTGGATCGGGACACTCGTATTCATATGATTGCGAGCCCGTCAACCGTTGCGGCGTGCGCCCTGCACCCCAATGCCCCGGGACCCCCGATGAGCTTGATTCATCTTGTGTTCCAACCCGGGATCGTTAAGACGCTGTTTCAAAACCCTGAGCTGATGAGACCAGGCTGCTCGATGCGGTTGGCGCAGCTCCGGCACGCGGCCCATTCGTGGAAGGCAAGGTCCATCTCCCCATCGGCGAGGCGGTGGACAGCCTCGTTGAAGGTCATCTCGAGCACGGTGGAGAATCCCAGGTATCGGGCGTCGTGTGATGTCGCACGTCGGCCAGGATCTCGAGGCCATTGAATCCGTTGTGCGGATCACCCCGCCACGTGTCGACGGAGAAGGCTCGTGCCGGCAGTCCCAGGGCGGCAATCGCCTGGCAAAAACCCAATAAGAAGTGCCCCGGAAGGTGCCCAGCTCAACCGGCGCCCAGGGTTGGAGCGCGGAGGTCAACCACATCGCGAACGGAACGTGCTCGGCCTAGCGCGAGGCGGCCCGTTGCTCGGGAACCGCCAGGCAAATGGGGTAATCGATCGAGTTGATCTCACTCGGCATCACATGTCTCCAACTTTCATAGTTTGGGGCCGTCCGGACGATCAACGTCACAAGACGCCCTGACTCAAAAGGCGGGTGACTCTATCCCGGCCGCCTTGTGCTGTCAACCTGAGCCGCCGACGTAGTTATCGATCGGGCCGGCGGAAAACCTTGATTGACAGGCAACGGGATTTCCGATAAAAGCCTGTAGCGTTGAGGCAAATACGTTTATTGGATTATGATATAATCGGATCATCCTTCCTTGGGTAGTGAATTGCGCCAAGCGCGTGCCCTCACGCACGTGGTGCAAGGCGAAGGTGTCCTTGCGTCTTCTCAGGAAGGGAGTATCGGCGAGAAAGGAAAGGACGGCGCATGGATACTTTCGAGCAACCGAGGATTGTCCGGGGCTGGCGCAACCTCAGGGCGAACGCCGCCGTGTCCTGGCCTGACGCCGCCTGCCTCGCCCTCTGCACCTCCTTCTTCGCGGGGTGGTGTATCGCTGTCGGCGGCTCGCTGTCGCCGTCCGGCCTGGCCTACCTTCTGGCGCTGCCGTGGGTCCTCGCCCTGATGGGCCGGTTGATCCTGCGGGCGGTCAAGGCGGGGCCTGATCTGGCCCGGGAGACGCCGCTTCTGATCGTGCTGGGCGCGGCCGCCTTTTGCGTCCTGCTGACCCTCGCCAGGCTTGTCCTCGACCTCGATCTGATTTATTTGAATCTCATCCTGTTCACCCTGATCGCCCTGGCCCTGTCCCTGGGGCCGCCCGAGCCAGTGACGCCGCCCGAGCCGGGGCGCGCCGCCGCCCGCCGCCTGTTCGCCACGTTCCTGAGCCTGGCCGCCGCGACCCTCTGGTGTTGGGACCTCCTCCATCCGGTCCATCAGGTTCAGGGCGCGGTAGTGTTCCGGCCATTCCGCGACTACTTCTTCCACGCCAACATGGTCGCCCACTTCACGGGCGACAGGGGTGTACTCGCGCTCGGCAACTACACGATAAGCGGCAACCCTCTGATGTTCTACCACTATTTCAGCTACCTCCTGCCGGCCTCCATCTCCTGCTTCGCGGGCCAATCAGCCTACCAGTCGCTGGCCTCCTCCTGGGTTCCGCTCGGGATCTTCCTGACGGGCCTCGCCGCGTACAGCCTGGCGTCGGCGTGGTGGGGCAGCGGCGCCGGCCTCTGCGCCTGCGCCGGGCTGCTGCTGCTGCCGGACGCCTCGTACTACGGACTCTACAACTACTTCTGGTCCTACCACTGGACCATGCAGATCACCCCGGGGTGCCTTTACGGCGTCGCGGTGGCCGCGCTGGCCGTTCTGTTCGTCGACCGGGGAGCCCAGCGGCGCCGGCCGGCATTGATCGGTCTCGGGATGGCGTGCGGGGTGCTGACCGTCGGGTTCAAGGCCCAAATCTTCGTGGTCCTGATGCCGCTGCTGGTCCTCTGGTTCCTGCTCTGGGACCGGATGCTGCCCTGGAAGGTCCGCACTGGCGTGGTCGCCCTCGTTGCGGCTGTCGGCGCGGTGCTTGCGATCATTGTCGTGCGGCACCGGGCCGGCCCCCCACTCCTGCCCGACGGCTCCGGCGCCTCGGATTATCTCGCGTTAATGTGGGGGATGATGCCGGACAGCTACCTGAAGCGCCAAGCATTTGCCCTCGCGGGCGACCCCACAATGCCCTGGTGCCCTCACACGGCCCCGGGGTTGATCGGGGGTGCCGCACTCCTGCTGGCCTCGACGCTTGGGATCTTGCTGATATTAATTGTAGTCATAAATATAATTGATATAATCAGGAAGAATTTCCGGCTCTTGAACTTATTCCCAGTGGTCCTGCTAGTCATCTACATTGCTGCTGCGCTGTTGGTCCCGGTCGATCATAATCCCTGCATCGGGGTCCCGTATGAGATCAAACACCGGCAGTTCGTGTGGGCGTATTTCGCCTGCTCCGTCTGGTGCTGGGGAAGGGCCGCCACGCTGCTCCGCGGCCTCCGCCCGCTCCGAGCCGTCGTCAATCCGGTCACGGTCGTCGTGCCCTGCCTCCTCCTCCTGGCAGTCCCCTTCTGGCTCGGCCGGGGCCTGCAGAAGGGCCGCTACTACTGGAGTCCCCAGTTTTGCAACATCCGCGTCGACCAGGGGCTCTTCGATTGCGCCGAGTTCCTCCGCACGCGGATTCACCTCGAGGACATCGTCCAGGACTCGGAGGGGGACGAGCGCCTGGTGCTCGGAGGCCTGTCCGAGCGGCGCGAGTTCGTCGCCTACCGCACCCTCGCCACCCGGGAGGCGGACCTCGCCGCCCTGAAGCGGGCGGCGACCGTCCCCGAGTTGAGCGAACAGGCCGCGAAGACGGGGATCCGGTGGTACGTGATGCACCCCCAGGATCGGATCTCCTGGCCGTCAACCGTCCTCGACCGGCCTGTGTTCTCCTCCCACGGGTTCCGGATGTACGACCTGGGATCTCTCGCGGCGTCCGCACGGGTTGCGCGGCGGTGACGCCTCGTGGCACGGACCGCGCCAGTCATATCTTGTCGGTCAGGAAGGAGCATCGTGCATGAAAGGAAGAGCCATCGACTCCCGCGACGCCATCGCGCCGTCTGAGCGCCGCCCCCACGTCGGAGGACTCCACATCAAGTTCGCACGGCGCCTCAAACGAGTCGGAATCCTCCAGTCCAACTACATTTCTTGGAAAAGCTATTTCGAAATCATCAACGGGGAGGCGCCCGGTTCGGCGAGCGTTGCTTTATGCGGGCCCAAACGACGATACGGGACCACGTCACGGTCGCGCCGGAGTGCGTGGTCGGTGCAGGCGCCCCGATCCCGGAGGACACGTGGAAGAGGGGTCTATCCCGCCGGGTTGGTCTCCGGGCCGATGTCGTTGCCGGTCAGCCATCTCCGGTCGCTTCCAGGCCAAGCCTGGAGGACCCCGGCGACGCCAGCCCGTCCGCGAGCGGCTCTGCATCCCATGAAAGGCTGATCCGATGAAGAATGTCGATTTTAACGTGCCCTTCATGTGCGGGAAGGAGCTCCAGTACATTGAGCAGTCGCACCGCGACAAGCACCTATCCGGTAACGGCGCGTTCACCCGGAAGTGCCAATGTTGGCTCGAAAACACTCTCGGCTGTCGCAAGGCGCTGCTGACGCACTCGTGCACCGCGGCCTTGGAGATGGCGGCGATCCTGGCTCGAATCGAGCTCGGCGACGAGGTCATCATGCCCTCGTTCACGTTCGTCTCGACCAGCAACGCCTTCGTCCTCCGGGGAGGCGTGCCGGTCTTCGTGGATGTCCGGCCCGACACTTTCAACCTCGACGAAGAGAAACTTGAGGCGGCTATCACGGATCGGACCCGGGTGATCGTGCCCGTCCATTACGCCGGGGTCCCCTGCGATATGGACCCGATCCTGCGGATCGCCGAGCGGTACGGCCTGATCGTCATCGAGGACGCCGCCCAGGGAATTCTGTCGGCCTACAAGGGGCGGCCGCTCGGGTCGCTGGGCCACCTCGCGGCGCTGAGCTTCCATGAGACCAAGAACGTGACCTCCGGCGAGGGAGGGGCGCTCTTGATCAACGATGAGCGGTTTCTCTCCCGGGCGGAGATCATCTGGGAGAAAGGGACTAACCGCGCCGGCTTCGCCCGCGGCGAGGTCAGCAAGTACACCTGGGTCGACATCGGATCGTCCTTCCTTCCAAGCGAAGTGGTCGCGGCATTTCTCTTCGCCCAACTCGAAGAGGCGGCCGTTCTGATTGAGCGGCGACTGGAGATCTGGCATGCCTACCACCGCGCCTTCGAGGGTCTTGAGCGTGCGGGGGCGCTGGCTCGTCCGGTGGTCCCGGAGGTCTGCACCCACAACGGCCACATCTACTACTTGGTCCTGCCCAACCTGGAGGCGCGGACGGCGCTGATCGCCGACATGCGGGCGCGGGGTATCGCCGCGCTGTTCCACTACGTGCCACTCCACGACTCGCCGGCTGGCCGGCGATACGGCCGCCCGCAGGGCGTCCTAGAGGTGACCCGGGGTGCAGGTGACCGGCTCGTCCGGCTCCCGATTTGGGTCGGGATGGGTGACGAGGTCGGGCGGGTGATCGACGCGGTCCTCGCCCACTTTGCCGCCGGTGGGGGCGGGCGGAAGGTCCCGCGGCCCCACATTCCCCTCGGCCCCCCCACCCCCCTCAGTTCGGCGGCCGATGTCCTGGCCGTGGGCCGGGGCCGCACCCCAGGACCGCAGGAGGCGGGCGAACCATGATCTCACGGGAGCAGGAACAGAGTCACGGGCACTTACGGCGGAGCCGGGACCTCTCCACCGGGATCTACACCCCACGGGCGCCCGTGGCGCATCGCGACGACGAGTACCCCGAGGCCGGATTCGACATCCTGTCGGCGATCCAAGAGAGGCACTTCTGGTATCGGGGCCGTCACCGCTTCCTGCTCTCAGCGGCCCGGACCCTGCTTCGCCAGACCCGGCCCGCGACGGCCCAGCGCCCATCGGCCGTGGACCTCGGCGGCGGGTGCGGCGGCTGGATCGCCTACCTGAGGGCGAAGGCGCCGACGCTCTTCGGCGAACTCGCCCTGGCCGACTCCTCGCTGCGGGCCCTCGAGCTGGCCGCGGCGACCGTCGGCGCCGACGTCCCACGGTATCAGGTCGACCTCCTGCGGCTGGAGTGGGACGAGCGGTGGGACGCCGCCTTCCTGCTCGACGTCATCGAGCACATCCCCGATGACCATCGCGCCGTCACCCAAGCCCGCGACGCCCTCCGTCCCGGCGGCCTTCTGTTCATCACGGCCCCAGCCCTCGACTGTTTCTGGAGCTACAACGACGAGATGGTCGGGCATCGTCGCCGATACTCACGTGGCAAAATCCGGCGGCTGACAGCCGCGGTCGACATGGAATTGTGCATGGTGCGTTACTTCATGTTCTTCCTGAGCCCGCTTTATGCTCTCAGTCGCCTCGCCCGCCAGCCCCGGCTTGACCGGATGACGCCAGCCGAGGTCCGCACGTTCTGCGAGCGGACGCACAGCCCGCCGTCGCCGCCGGTGAACGCGGCCTTAACCCTAGCCTTCAACGCCGAGACCCCGCTGGGGCTTTGGTGTCCGTTCCCGTGGGGGACTTCGATCCTGGTCGTCATGCGGAAGCGCCCTCGTTGAGCGTTGAGCACGACCCTTCAAATGACGTGAACCCGGCTCTCGATAGAGAGAGTGGCGTTACCTCCATCACCTCCACGTGGATGGCCGACCGGCCTTGACACTCCGGGGATCGCGGATATTCTTCGGCCCAGGCGAACAGAGGCGCCTCAAGGGGGAGGACGGGGATGCGAGGGATCTGGTCGGCCAACGTCGCGGAAACTGAAAAGAAAGCTACACAGCGCATGAGACGAGAGTCTCAGAGCCATGTGGACCGAGGGCTGAAGCGAGTGCTCTCGATACCCCGGGCTTACCAGATGCTGGGTCGTCTGCTTCTTCGCAGACAAACCGTGCTCCGACATGTGACCGACTTCATCCGTCCTTTCCCGGGTTGCCGGATCTTGGACATCGGTTGCGGTCCGGCCGACATCCTGGACAGCTTGCCGCCGACGATTGGTGAGTACGTCGGTTTTGATATGAATTTCCGCTACATTGAGGCAGCGAGGCGCAGGTGGGGCGCCCGGGGACGCTTCATTCAACAAGAGGTCCGCGAGGCGACCGTAGTCGAGCGGGACTATTATGACCGGGTTCTGGCAACGTCCATTCTCCACCACCTCGATGACCAGGAATCCTCCCATCTATTCAGACTAGCTCGTGAAGTGCTCAGGCCGGGGGGGACCCTGATCACCTATGACAATGTTCTGCTGGAGCGCCAGCATTGGTTTGCCCGGTTTCTCATTCAGCAAGACCGGGGACGCTGCGTGCGCACAGTGGAGGGGTACCGTCAGTTGGCCCGTTCGTGTTTCCAAGATGTTGAGGGGGCAGTTCTGCACGACACCCTCCGAGTTCCCTACTCCATCTGGGTCATGATTTGCAGGAAGCCCTGAGCTTTCTCGCTGACGACCAGGCCGCCTGTTGCCGGGCTTGGGCGTCGAGTTCCGCCTTTCGGGTGCTCGGTAGAAGGACGAAAGTCCTCTGACACCCCGGCGCACCTTCCGAAGGTCCATTGCGCTGCTCTTGCCTTCGGAAAGGACGTGAATCCCGGGGAAAAGACGAGGAATCAAACCGAATTCGCCGTCGTCGGCTTCCTGCCTTCTGTCGACCGGAAAAAAGAGTCTGTTTACACGGATTGACGGGAGGGGCATGAAGTAAGTGTGATTACATAAACATATCAGTATTTTTGTAGATGCTTCGGACGAGCCCAAACCGTCCAGGAGAGCGACCAGTGCAAGGGCGGTCGGTTTCGCCGTGTGAGTCCGCTAGTGGACTTGACCATGTACTGGAAAAACTGGAGTGGGATTCCGAGTATTTCGGTTTTCCAGTCGCATGTCTAACCGCGTCTGACTTGGACGAGGCGGGAGTGGCCAGGTCGTTAGAGGCGGCCATCGACGCCGGTTTCCGTCTCATTTGCTGGACCACGGGAGCGGACCGCATGCTCCCTGAGCCTCTTTTGGCCACCTACGGAGGCTTGCTGGCGGACCGCCGTGCGGTCTTCGAGTTGAGCGATCTGTCGATGATCCGTCAAATGTCGTCGGAGCGTTCCGTTTCCGGGTGGCGGATTGTGGAGCACGAAAGAGGGCCAGCATCCCCTCGCCTCGTGGAGTTGGCCATCAGCGCGGGTGAGGACTCTCGCTTTAATAGGGACAAGATGATCTCGCGCGACAAATTCGAGGGACTTTATGAAATTTGGATTCAACGAAGCACCAGGGGCGAACTTGCTGATGCCGTGCTGGTAGCGGAGTCCGCCGAGGGAAAGCCCATCGGGCTGATCACAATTGCCATGCCCGACGGATCCGGGAAGATCGGTCTTGTCGCGGTGGCCGAGGAAGCCCGTGGGCGTGGAGTCGGCTCTCGGCTCATGGAATCCGCTCATCGTTGGATGGCAACCAGGTATGCACCCAGGGCCTGGGTTATCACGCAGCTGCGTAATCAGGCGGCATGTCGACTATATTCCCGCATGGGATACAAGCTAGCTGAACTCGCGAACGTCTACCACTTTTGGCCAACGAGCCCAAAGGGCGGGAGCGACAATCCGTGACGCCGTTCGAGATTTCAGTGGTTATCCCTGTCTACCGCTCTGCGAAAACTCTCCACCCGCTCATCGAACGACTGCTTCCCGTTCTGGAGTCGATCACGCCGAACCACGAAGTGGTGTTCGTCGAGGATGGCAGCCCCGACGACTCCTGGCACGTGCTTGGCGAGGTGCGGTCTCTGCACCCAGGCCGAATCGTGGTGGTGCAGTTGATGCGCAATTACGGCCAGCACAACGCCTTGATGTGCGGATTTCGCCACGCGCGGGGAGATCTGATCGTCACCATGGACGACGATCTGCAGAACCCCCCCGAAGAGATCCCCAAGCTGGTCTCCGCGATCCGCGCCGGTGAGTTCGATCTGGTCTACGGCAGCTACGAGTCGAAACAACACGCCGGCTGGCGCAATATCGGCTCTCTCCTGGTGAACACCTTCTTTCGACTGTTCTTCCATACGGAGGTCACGGTCACGTCGTTCCGCGTCATCCGGCGCGAGCTGCTGGAGAGCATCTTTCCATATACATTGAATTACACCTTCATTGATGGCTTGCTGGCCTGGAACACCCAGAGAATCGGACAGGTCGCAGTGGAGCACCACGCCCGCCAGGCCGGCCGTTCCGGCTATTCCCTCAAAAAGCTCCTGATCCTTGCCTTCAATCTCTTCACCAACTTTTCGCTACTCCCCCTGCAACTGGTTTCGGCCATGGGCCTGTTCTCCGCTCTGGGCGGGTTCCTGGTTGCTTTGGTATTCCTAATGCTCTACCTCTTTTCGAATATCACGGTGCCGGGTTACGCATCGATCATCATCTCGATCCTGGTGATGGGGGGGATTCAGCTCATGGCCCTGGGCATCATGGGCGAGTACCTCGGCCGGCTGCATCTGAATGTGAATGGGAAACCCCAGTACGCCGTTCGTCACGTCCTCGGCCTACAGGGGGCGCGTCCAGCAACGGCCGTTGACCACTTCGGGAAAAGGGGCATCAACCAAGACCCAGTCGTTTTCGAGAGCCAGGCCTCGAGTTTGGCCTTGTTACCTCTGGACGGCTTTGACGATCGGAATCGTTGATCAATCGCAGCGCCTCCGTCCTTCGAGATGTTTCATGATCGATCTTAGTACTACTCCGTTAGATCTTCTTGATTATATGTTCCATGAAAACCCCAGAAAACCCAGGAAAAAGTGGTGGGTAAGCCCTGCCCCTACCCTGAGGACCTTGCTGGGGTCGGTCGGCACGCCCCGGCGCCGACCCGTGCGGTGAAGCCGGGGCACGTCCCGACAGGGAATGGAGCCCAAGCAGGAGGCCGACGATGCTACTGGAAGGCGTAGAAACGACCGTGGATCTTCACGACCTGGGCCAGCTCAACGCGAGCTGGTAGGGCATCCTCTCCCCACTGTACGACGACGGCCTCGTCCAAAAATACATCCACGAGCAATTCCTGGAAAACGCGAGCCATTACGTCGACGTCTATCAGAACGTGCCCCACTGGAAGGACCTGCTGGGGACGGCGAACCGTCACCTGGCGCTCGACCCGGCCGGCTCGCCCAGGATCCTCGACATGGGCTCGGGGGGCGGCAACACGGTCTTCGCCCTGCATGAGCTGTACCCCAAGGCCCGCATGATCGCGAGCGACCTGTCCGTCCCCCTGCTCCGGATCCTGAAGGCGAACCTGGAACGGCACCACGAGGCGATGTCCTGCGCGATCGTCCAGATGAACGCTGAGCAGATCGTCCTCCGGAATGACCAGATGGACCTGGTCGTCGGCGGGTCGATCCTGCATCACCTGCTCACGCCCGAGAAAACCCTGCGCGAGTGCTACCGGGTCTTGAAGCCGGGGGGATCGGCCGTCTTCTTCGAGCCGTTCGAGCTGGGCAACCAGATGCTCGCCCTGATCTTCAAGCAGTTGATCCGGATGAACGGGCGGATCTTCCTCCGCCCTCGCCTGGGCGCGACGTGGTCGCGTTCTTCGAGGCCCTGTGCCTGGATTACCGCGTCCGCAAAGGGATCGATAAGAGCGACCCGGTGTACCGGCACATGGACGACAAGTGGCTCTTCACCCGGGGCTACTTCGAGACGACGGCCCGATCGATCGGCTTCCGGAAAGTCACGATCGACTCGCTCCACGACCCGAAGGACATGTTCCTGAACCAGGTCACGACCCTGCTCCGCCTGGGCCTTGGGAAGGACGGCTCCGCGTTGCCGGGGTGGGCCGTCGCGCTGATCCGCGACTCCGACGAGCATTTCTCGGAAGAGATGCGCGCGGAGATCCTCATCGAGGGCTGCATTCTGCTCGAGAAATGAGGTCCGCCCGGAACGCGGCCCGGGGCGAGCGATGCATGACGGTCTAGTTTCTGGCCTCAGGAGATGTGCGGAAAGTCGGCTTCTGATGAGCTTCAACTCAGATGATGTTGGATCAATTCTTTCGGTCCTTCATCGCGAGACAGAGCAATTCTCAAGACCGAAGTAGACTTCATCCGATGGTTCATAACATAGACTCTTCGCCGTGGATGCGGGCGTTTTGCTCTGAATGGACTCAGAATCAATGTCGGCACGGCTGCTACCACCCAATGCTCTCTTCCTCCATATCCCCAAGACCGGTGGTTCCTGGGTAGAGCAAGCGCACCGGGAGATCGGCGTCCAGATCGAGCAACCGGCGACGACCCCCGGAGTGACCTACCGACATTCGCTTCTGTCGATGTTTCAGGAACGTTATCCGTATGTATTCACGCTTGTTCGGCACCCGTTAAGCTGGTACGAGTCATGGTGGAAATACCAGTCGGGGGCCTGGACCGTCTGGGAACCGGGTGTCTGGCATCTCCAGCGCTCTCTCGAAAAATGCCGGTGGGACGATTTCTCGGACTTCATCCTTCTCTGCATCATCCGATTAGCAGTACTTAATCGCTCGAGTGTCCGAAAAGGAGCTGCCATTGAGAGCTTCTCCATCGCTCTTCGGGAATCGTAGAAAGGGATCGCGGGGCAACTGCACTCTCTCTATCCTTTCCAGGTTGTGCATTGATCCCAATCTGAGGTCGTGAGTGGATCCAGGACGGTCCACCCACTTTTCTAGTCGGGTGAACCCTGAGGGCCGTCGGCCAGGCGGTAATACAAAGATGGAGTCCGAGACCTCGACGCTTGCTTTTCTGCTATGCATGCACAGGAGCGGATCGAGCCTCACGGCCAGCATCTTTCAGGAGCTGGGTATGTCGTTGGGGCCGTTCCCGCTTCTGGGTGCGCACTCCAGCAACATCCATGGGCACTACGAGTCGCTGCCGTTCCAGATCCTGAACCGTAAGGTGCAGGAGATCGCACTCGGATTTCCCGACGACGTCCCGAAGTCAGAGGAAGTCCTGACCAGGTTTCTTGATGGGAAAGGGATTTGGCCGGAGGGCGTCAAGATCCCGGATGAACTTTTCGACGAGGGTCGGCGGCTCGTTGCCGGGCTGGTCGGATCGGGCGGAATCTCGGGGTTCAAAGACCCCCGGACCGTGCTCACCTGGCCGTTCTGGCGGCAGGTCCTGCAGGAGTTCCATTCGATTCGGGTCGTCGTCGTCCCCTTGCTCCGCTCGCCGCACGAGATCGCCATGAGTCTGTGCACTCGCAGCGAGGGTGCGCTGGGTTACTGGTCCTCCCTGGATCTGACCGCGGTTCATTTCGGCCGGACGAAGGCCATCTTGGAGAGCGTGAATCAGGCCACGAGAGCCGTCGGGTTCGGCAGCGAGAGCTTCCTCCACGACCTTGCGGAAGCTGCGAGGTTCTGTGGGCTGAGCTGGAACAAAGAAGACGCCCTGCGAGTGTTTGATCGAACGTGTGTTCATCATGAGCCCGCGAGCATCGTTCATGAAGCACAGATGCTTTACGAGGAACTGGGCGGCCAGAGGCCGCCCCATTGTCAAGCGGAGCGAAACGGATGGCTGCTGGCGCGGGACGCTCGAAAGTGCGAGGCCCTGACGCAGCGTCTCGAGTCGAACAGGCGAAGCGAGGCCCAGGCTGCGTTATCCGACATGCGGAATCAACTGACGCTGGCTCGCGATGAGATGAGCCGAGCCGAGGAGAGCGAACGCCGGATGTGGGAGGAGTGCCAGCGCCTCCGTGAGCAGCGCGACCGGTTCGAGTCGCATCCTGTTCTCGGTCAGGTCTTGAGAGCGCGGCGGCGCATGAAAGGTCTCCTGGCCAGGTCGGCCGTTGGTTCCGAAGCAGGATGAAGCCGGATCGACTCACGCGGGCTCCTGCCGTCTCCAAGCAGCCTGTCGAACCTGTTCCATCTTCTAGTCCTCGTGAGAGCGACCGACCGCTTGGCAGATCTTGGTGGGCCCAGACCGGGTCGACTCTCACTGACGCTGGACCCGTTTCGACCAGGAACAAGAACATTCCCCCCTTGCGTGAACCGGGGGAAATTGATAGGAACCAAAGTCCATGGAGATCACCGGCTACCTTCACGCCGGGTATACGGCCTCGCTCGGGGAATTCGGTCGTCCAGTGCAGCTCTCAGGCTCGGGCGGTTAGTTGCTCGAGCGGGTGATCCAGGGGACAGCCCATCAGACGCGGTCGGGCCGTATCCGCCGCATGTACGAACGGTACGTCGGCCCCCTGGGTTTCGAGTTTGCGCAATTTGTGGGGCGGTATGAGGACCGTGTCGACGATCTGATCCATGTCCTGACTGTGCTCGATCAGACTTTCGAGGTCGACATTCTCTACAAGCTTGATCCGGTCAACGTCAGCCGCAAGTCATGTGGAGAGCCGGTCTGGGATCCGGAATTGAAGCTCCAGATGCTTGCACTTGAGGCCCCGGCCATCCGCCGCTTCCACCCCGAATGGATCGATCCATTGCGCACGCTGCGGGAATACCCCACGTCAACGGCCGGTCTGAAGTCGCTCGCAAGACGAGTCCTCGCCAGGAGGAGGGAAAACGCCAGCATCTACTGTTTGCCTCCTTGAGGTCGAATGGCGATTGACCAGGCCGCATCGTCCACGTTTATCCGGGTCTTCCCCTTCTCAGCGTGTCAGAAAGACATCGGGTGGGGCCATCAGCGTTCGCTCCACCATCTCTTGGATGACGACGTCCGGATGCTCCTTCGCCACGAGTTCGCGATCAAAGGTATATTGCCATGAGAAGGTGATCCGCTGGAAATGATCGACAAGGAAGGGGATAAGCGAGGTGGCAAAGGAGTCTCGGAACATGACCGCGCGAGGGAGTTCTTTCCCTGGACTCTCATAAACGATGTCCGCACCACTCGTGGATAGCCGCCCCGGTGACTTCGCAACTTCCTCACTTTGCGGCACCGTCCGCGCGAGTCTGGGCTTGGGTGTTTCCACGTCGAAGTACTCCTCGGCGAAGTACGGTCTCAGTCCGAGCATCATGGCGAGATCCCGGCCCGGCTCAACGTACTTGATCTCTCGGAATTCGGCACGAGGAACGGCCTTGAGCTGTGGAAACCACGCTGAAAGGGCCTCGATCGTTCTCGAATACCCGATGTAGGCGCCGCGCTGATTCCAGTGGGAATCGGTGCGGTAATAGACCTGCTCACGAGTCTTCGCGGCGAAGAGGGGAGCACTTAGATCGATGACGTTAAGATTCGTATGCGACTTGAGGTGATCCATGAGCTGGCCGAGACGTGATTGAGTGTGAACCGGGTTGTAGGACTGCGGCATGTGATCGGCATAGATGGTGCTCTTGTTGGGGGCGAAGACGATGAGATAAGGAACGCCCCGGGCCGCAAGCCAGTCGCGCCGGTCCTCAAACACATGCTGCCATTGTTCGAGTTCCTGGCTTGTTAACTCATTCAGCGCGCGGTAATAGGGCACCTCGATATCGCCATAGAAGAGCCAACGGTCTTGCCCAAGGACGACCCTGGGCGAGGGCGATACGCCCAGGCCAGCCACCTTGACAAAGTTGAGCCACTGAATCAGTCGCTGGCGGAAACCAAACCGATCGTTGAAGTAGCGTTCAAACTTGGCGGGGAGCTTGGCGAGTGTCGCGCGTTTCAGATTGACAGCGGGCATTGACGCCAGCACACGGTTCTCATCGAGCGTGAGCCCCGTGTCAAGCCGCATGACCAGGCCGAAGAGCGGCAGCGTGATCGCTGACAGAAAGACCAGGATCAACACCCGATCCGCCACCGTGGGGAGAGAAGAAGGATCCGTGCGCTGCTTGTGGTAGATCTCCGAAAGTCTCTGGGGCCTGGTTGTCGCGAGATCGTGTGTCCGAAGGACCGCGCTCATCGCCTCTCCTTCCGAACGCGTCTGCTTTCTCATGATCGCGCTCCTTATAACCGTAACCGGCTGCATGGCATGCCAAAAGAGAGGACGCGTGTTCCGGCTCCATTGGACACTTCGCTTCCCGTCCGGCGACGCGCTTTTTCAGAACCGGAAGTAGATAAAGGGATTGTAAGTCCCCGCGGCGAGTAGCATGGCCGAGGAGAGCAGCAGCACCGAGAGGGTGACCACTTCCGCGAACGCAACACCCAGGCGCAAAGTCGATGCGACAAAGCCATCGGACGCAGTCAAAACTCGCCCCCGAACGCGGGCAAGGAGCGGCAGCAGGGGCGCCGACCCGATGACTCCGGCCAGCAGGGCCAGGACGAGCTGCGAATCAAGATAGAGCCCGGTGTGATACACCAACCCCGTGCCCCGGCCCATGCCCGCCATCGCCCGCAGAAAAGTCAATGCGTTCGGCATGGTTTCGGCCCGGAACACGACCCAGCCGACAGCGACCACCACAAGTGTGTAAAGGTGTCTTGCGGGGGCCCAGAGCGACTCGACGAGCCGGCCCATCCTGCTCCGCTCAAGAACCAGGAAAGCACCGTGGAACAGACCCCAGGCGGCGAAGGTCCAGCTCGCTCCGTGCCAGAATCCGCAGAGAAAGAAGACCAGCATCAGGTTCAGGTAGGTCCGGAGCGGTCCCCGACGGCTTCCCCCCAGGGGGATATAGAGATAGTCGCGGAACCAGGTGGAGAGCGAGATGTGCCACCTCCGCCAGAATTCGGTCACCGACCGCGCCGCGTACGGGTAGTTGAAATTCTCCTTGAAGTCGATACCGAACATCTTGGCCAGGCCGATGGCCATGTCGGAATATCCCGAGAAATCGAAGTAGATCTGCAAGGTGTAGCAGGCGATTCCCAGCCAGGACAGTCCCAAGGTCAGGTGCCGGCCGGGCAGAGCGAAGATGGTATCGGCGGTCACGGCCACGGTGTTGGCCACGAGCACCTTCTTGGCCAGCCCGAGGATGAACCGCCTCACGCCCTCGGCGAACCCTGAGGTGGTCACAACCCTCTCTTTGAGCTGCGCGGCGATGTCTCCGTAACGGACGATCGGGCCAGCGATCGCATGCGGGAATAACGTCATGTAGACCGCAAAGTCGAGTGACTTGCCGGCACGCACGTTGCGCCGGGCAATATCGATCACGTACGACAATGCATGAAAAGTAAAGAACGAGATCCCGAGTGGCAGATGAACCGGATGGAGCCTTAGCGTAGGCAGATGTACGATGGCCAACACCACATTGAGCTGACTGACAAGAAAGTTGGAATACTTGAAGACGATCAGAAGGCCGAGGTTGATCGCCACGGCCAGGGCCACGATCAGCCGCGAGGACCGATTCTCGGGTATAAACTGCACCCGGCATCCCAGGCCGTAGTTCACCGCGATGATGCACAACATGACGACGACATAAGTTCCCTCGCCCCAGATGTAAAACAGGATGCTCACGGCCAGGAGAAGTAGGTTGCGGAATCTCGGACCGAGGGCGAAGTAGAGCGCGAGAACGACGGGCAGGTACAGGAAAAGGAAGAGAGGAGAGCTGAACAACATCGACGATCTCCAGGCCAGCGTTCACCAATCTGTCAACCGACGTCCGAAGCAGGTCGCTCGCGGTAAACTCGGGCATCCGGGACAGCATTCGCGCCCTCGTAGGTCCAACACCGGCTCCCGCGCATAACAGCCATG
>Ga0181530_10002497_pt1 | contig 21711 bp, 11 predicted proteins | sample PEATcosm2014_Bin_42_FD_119769 | JGI IMG/M metagenome (GOLD analysis project Ga0181530, IMG submission 119769) | Peatland microbial communities from MTU Mesocosm Facility, Houghton, MI, USA - PEATcosm2014_Bin10_60_metaG | ecosystem: Environmental > Terrestrial > Soil > Wetlands > Peat | place... | reverse complement strand
TGCGCTGGCCCGCAATCTTTGCCGAATTGTTTCCAATTTGTGTTATTCAAATTAGACGAAGAATCCGGGAACTGGTTATCAAGTCCCCGCAGATAGACGCCGCGATTTGTATAATCTTTTTAATAATAGTATCATGCAGAAGAAATAATGGCGGCTCCCGGGGTGTCGAAGCGCATGCGGATGGCCGTTTTGCCTCACTTCTGCGGGAGTCCGGCCATCAAGGGACAACGCCATTCCGGATACTGCGCTGGACAGGATTCTCCGGGGTCCGCATCCTCCGCCCCTCATGTGGGCGGGAGTCCTGACCTGGCTCGATGCATCGCCGGCACGATTCGCAATGGCCGGCTGGGTTGTGTTTGCCGTGGCCGCGGGAGCCGCCCTCCCCCTTGGCGTTCGCCGGTGGTGGCGGAGCCCGGCGATCTTTGCGGCGCTGGCGCTCCTAAGCATCCTGGCGTTTCGCTGGCCGATCCTCTGCGACAACCGGGAACTCATGGACCCCGACGAGAGCCAGATGATGTCGGCCGCGATGACGCTGGACCGGGACCCCCTGTACTGGAAGTCGGTCGACGGACAGACGCGCGGGCCGATGGACGACTGGCCGTTGCTTGCGCTTCTCCGCATCGAGGGCCGCCTGGACTACACGGACGTCCGCCTCGTCAGCGTCGCCCTGGCGTGGGTGTGCGTCCTGTGCGCGTGGCTGGCGCTTGCGCATCTCTTCGGGGACGGATGGGCGCGGCTGCTCGTCCTTCCCCTGCTCGCGGTGCATGCGTTCTCGGACGCCTGGAGCTTCGCGGCGTATGGAAGCGAGCACGTGCCGGACGCCCTGGTTGCGCTCGCCAGCGTGCTTCTGCTGGTTTCCCTGGGCGCGCCAGGGCGCATCCCGAGCACCCTCGGCCTTCTGGTCGCGGGCCTTGCGCTCGGCGCAGTGCCCTTCGCAAAGCTCCAGGGGGCTCCCATCGTCGCGTGGGCGGTCATCTTTGCGGTCTGGCAGGTTGCCCGGCGGGAGGAAGCGGGCCGCAGTGCGCGCGTGAGCTCCCTGGTGGCGCTTCTCGGCGGAGTCCTCGCCGTCCCGGGTATCATCCTTGCCTGGGTCCTCGCCAGCGGGACCTGGCAGGACTTCTACGGGAGTTACATACTGGACAACATCCGGTACACCGAGGCCCGCATGTTCACATGGGCGGAGACGCCCGCCGCGCTCGGCCGGATGTCCGATCTCGGGTGGGGCAGCAAGGCGTTCCTGGAATCGGTATTGGCTTCATCAATCGTCGCGCTACTGGCGTTTCCCCTGTTCAGCCGGCCGCAGCGGCGTTCGGCGGCGTTCGCCGCCGGCCTGGTCGCCGCGTCCGCATTCGCGGTGGTGGCCCCCGGCAGGCTGTTTCCGCACTACCTCCAGCTGGCCTTCTTTCCCGCGGGGCTCCTCTTCGGGGTCTCGGCCGGGGCGGCGATTGATGCGGCACGCAGGATCCCGGCATTCGGTCCCCGATTGAGGGCATTCGCGCCGGCGGCGGTCGCCGCCGCCCTTCTGGCGGGAGCGCTGGTTCCCCAGATCATTTGGCGGATCCAAGAGGTCCAGCCGAGCCTGGGCCGATACACCCGGATCCGCGGGATCCTGCAGCGCTCGGCAGCCGCGGACGAGATCCTCAGGCACGCCCGCGGTGGCGAGCTCCTGGGGATCTGGGGCTGGGAGCCAAAGCTCTGGATCCAGACGGGCCTTGTCCAGGCCACCCGCGACGGGAATTCCAGCCGGCAGATAGACAGGACCGAGAGCAGGGCCCGCTACCAGGAGCGCTATCTGTCGGACCTGATGCAGAGCAGGCCCCCCGTGTTCGCCGATGCGGTCGGCGACGGGAATTTCTCCTTTCATGACAGGTACGCCTCGGGGCACGAGATCTTCACCGAGCTGAACGGCTACATCAGGGCGAACTACCGCCAGGTCGCCGACATTGATGGGACGCGCATCTATGTCCGCAACGACCGCCGATAGGACATCGGGACCGTGTGCGCGCGCCGGCCGCAATGCCCGGCGCGCCGCCCCGGAATTGGGCGTTGAACGGCCGGCCTGCTGCCTGTAACTACCCCCCGCAGGCCGTGGAAACGCCGTTCCGAGAGAAGCCTCAAAACTGCGAGGGCCACCCGTGACCGGATGGTGGGCGAAAAGGCTGGCTCCCCCGGAGCCTTCCGGGAAGGGGGCCCGCGACCTGGCCCTCGAGGGATTGCGCGGGGTCTCCGCATGCCTGGTCCTATACGCGCACATGACCGCGCCCATGCCGCGGCTCGACCCGGCCTATGCGCCCCCGCGCTGCCTCTGGTGGTTCAACCTCGGCTCCGTGGCCGTCCTCTTCTTCTTCGTGCTGAGCGGCTATGTCATAGGCCTGACCGTCCGGGCGCCTTTTTCCGGGGCGCAGGTCCGCGGCTACCTGGGCCGGCGGCTCATCCGGCTCGTGCCCGTCAACACGGCGGCCGTGTTCCTGGGCTGGCTCCTTCTTCCGCAGGTCTCGCCGGGCACCGTCCTGGGAAACCTAGGCTTCCTGCAGAATTTCAAGCCGTACCTGCCCGGGTGGCGCATCGACGTGATGCCGGACAACCAGAACCTCTGGTCGCTCAATTTCGAGGTTTTCTACTACCTCGCCTTCCTCGGGGTCTGGTGGCTGGCCCCGCGGTCCGGCTACGTCGTGTGCGCCATAGCCGCGGTCGCGGTCGCGGCCTCGGCGCTTCCGGGCGAGCACCTGGTTGCGTCCTGCTACGCATACGGGGCGCTTTACTGGGCCGCCGGCCTCCTGGTCGCGTGGCTGGCATCGAAGGACGCAGGCCCGGGGAATTGGCCGAGCGCCCTGCTCGTGCTCGTCACCATGTGGCCGCTGGCTCCCCTCGGGAACCTTCTCGCCCTGGCGCACGTGCCCGACACCGTTGCCCCGCTGCCCCTGCCGTCGCTCCACAGGCTGGACCTGCTCCCCCCGCTCGTGTGGCTTCTCCTCGCCGTCACGGGCCGCGGCGGATCGTGGCGGAGGTGGATTGCCGTGTTCTGCCTGGCATCGGCCTCGGCGGCCCTTGCCCGGGGCATTTGCACGGGCGATGTCGCCGAGGTCGGCGCGATGGCAGTCTATTCGGTTGCGCTCCTTCTCGCCTGGGTTCTCGTCGGCTGGAGGCCCGGGCCGTCGGCGCTGGCGCACCTCGCGCCCCTTGGGGTCGTCTCATACGCGGTATACGCCGTCGGTTTTCCGATACAATTCGGCATCCTCAGGGCCACCTGGCTGCCGGCCGGCGGCGCATCGAGCTATGCTCTCCGCGCGATCCTTCTAGTCACGACGACCTTCGGGCTCGCCTGGATCCTCGAGCTGAAGCTCCAGCCCGCCCTGCGTCGCGCCTTTGGAGGCCGCGGCCCTGCGGCCGCCGCAGCCGCGCCGCGGGCGACCAAGGGCGATTGAGGCTTTGCGGCAGTGCGCATTGCCCCGGACTCGAGCGTCCGGGCCCTTCGGAAGCGGGCAATTGGTCCCGACACTGCCGCCAGCTGAAAGGCGGTCGCCGTCTTGCCGCCGCGGACAACGGCGCCTTCCCAGCCCGGCATCGCAGCCAGGTCACGGAACCTCGTACACCTCGACGAGCGCGATCCCCGTGTCGCCGCTCGATCCCGAGATCTCGGCCGTGTACGCCCCCGGGGGCAGGGTGACCAGCAGCGCGGAGTCGGCCGAGCCAGGGTCGCCCCACGGAAACGCCCCCACGGAGGCGGCCGCCGCCTCAATCTGGGCGTCGCCATTCCAGCCGCCGTTGCCTCCGAGCAGCGTGGATGTCCCGTCGCCGTTGCCGTGGTAGAGCTGGAGCAGGGGATCGGCCAAGGCGCCGGAGACTCCGAACCTGGAAAGCGCCGGGCCCGAGCCCCGGACAAGCACGGTCTCGGACGTTGCGCCCCCGATCACGAAGCCGGCGATCAGCACATTGCCGCCTGTGCCGACCATGGCCCTGCCGGAGATGTTGATTATGCGGGGGGTCGTGTGGAGGCGGGCCATGGCGGGCGTGGCGTCATACACCTCGCCCAGCGCGATCCCGGTGTCCCCGCCCGCCCCGGTAATGACCGCGGTGAAAGTCCCTGAGGCCAGGTTCTGGTAAAGCGCCGAGTCCAGGCTCTGGGTGACGCTCCAGGGAAATGCCCCGACCGACGCCGCCGCCGCCGAGATGGCGGGGCTGCCGGCCCAGCCGCTGTCCGACTCAAGGACGCCGCTCGGACCGTTGAGCCGCAGGCTGGGATCGGGAAGCGTTCCGGCCACGCCCAGCTTCGCAAGCGCCGGCCCAGAGGCCCGGATCAGCACGGGCACGGACCCCGTCGTGCCGCTCCCGCCCACGGCAAAGCCGACGATCAGCGCGCCGTCGCCCGTCCCGACGGCGGATCGGCACGATGTGTTTGCGAGGCGGCCGGCCTCCGCCGACGCGCTGACCGTCAGCGTCGCGCTGTCGCTTGTCGCCGAATTCCCGAAGCTCGTCGCGACGCACGAATAGGAGCCCGCGCTGGCCGCCGTCGCGCCGCTGATGACCAGGGTCGGCCCGGCCGCCCCGGAGACCGTCGCCCCGCCCATGGCGCCGTCCGAAAGCGGGCTTCCGTTGAACAGCCACTGGTATGCCTGCGCCGGGCCCGTCGCCACCGCGCTGAAGACAACCCTGCCGCCGACCGCGGTCGTCCGGGAGGCGGGCTGCGTGGAAAAGACGGCCGCGAACGGGCCCTCGGCCACGGCGCTCGTGCCGATGACCGAGCCCGCCGAGTTCATGGCCACGACCTGGATGTCGTTCAGCGGGCCCGGAACCGTTATCAGCGTGTCCAGCCCGTTCCAGGCCGCCGACCCCACGGAACCGAGGGACTCGGCCGTGGCCCCCCCCAGGACTTCCCAGGAGGCAACTTCCGTCGCCCCGTTCCAGACCGCGTGGACGGCGATCGATCCCTCGCTGTTCTGCAGCGCCACCGCCGACGGGCTGGTCGACGGGTTGCCGACCCAGGGGAAACGATAGGCGCGGTAGGAGCCGTAACCCTGCGGCTCGCTCGCGTCAAAGAGCAGCTGCCCCGCCGGGCTGAACTCGGAGAAACGCCCGGTGATCCCCCAATCCACGAGGGTGTCGCCGTTGTCCAGCGCCTGGGCGCTGCCCTCCGCCCCGGCCGAGAGCCCCGCCGGATGCTCTATCGACTGCACGATGCTCGCCGTCATCGCCGTATCGTCATGGCTGACCCAGATCACTCGGGAGTGCGGCCGCACGGCGGTGCCGTCCGACTCGTTGTCAAAGATGCGGATCGTCCTCGAGTCGACCGCGATCGCGTCGTGTTGGAACGCAAACGGCAGGCCCGGGCCCAGCGCAAAGTCGCTCTTCTTTCCCCCCAGCCGCCACATGATCGCGCCGGTCGTGCGGTTGAGCTTGAAAACCGTGCACGTGAACCGGGACGAGATGAGCAGGTTGCCGTCCGTGTCGGGGTTCACCGCGTTGAGGTGAAAGTAGTCGTAGGGAATGCCCGAGGACGGCGGCGGGACCGCGGCATAGCTCTCGCTGAGCGCTACGTTGGGCAGGCTGTGCCACTCCAGGAGGACCTTGCCGGTGGCGACGTCGATCTCCTGGACCACCCCCTCGGTCACGGTTCCGTTCGCCGCGCCGCCCAGCGAGGAAAGGTCAGCCGGCACGTGGTTGTACACGGTTATCAGCGCCGTGTTCTGGGGCGTGAGCCTGAACTCGTGCAGGTCCCCGTTCAGGCCGTTGCCCGCCTGGACCTTCGCAATGACCCTGTAGGTGCTGTCGGCGATGTAGTCGGTCGCGTCGCCAGCCTTGGTGTCCCCGAAGGTGATCCCCTGCGACCAGGTGAGGACGGGGCTGCCCTGGTAGGTCTGCACCCGGAAATCCATGGCCTCGTTGCCCGGCGTCGGCATAAACCAGACGATGCGGCCCTGGTTGTCGATTATCTCGGCGCCCTGGACGGGGTTCTTCGCGCCGACGGCATGGGGCCCTATGAAAAGGTATCCACCGGCCAGCGATCCGCTGTTCTGGAGAATGGTGACCGGCGGCGGCGACATCGACTGCGCGCCGGCGCGGGGGGCCGGGACCAGCCCGAGCGCCAGGAGCGCGGACGCCGCGGCTGCGTGGCGCGGGGCTTTTTTGAAAGCTGATGCGAGTGATCTGTTCCGGTCTTCTCCCAAGGTGTGGCTCGTCGTCAAAGAATGAGCGCACGGGGCTTTGGACGAGCCACCCTGTCCCGACAATGAAGCGACTGGCACCCCCCAGATACCGTTCATCCGTTTTTCATGCAAGCCCCGGGTGCCGGATTTCACCGGATTGTTTCGCGGCCCCTGCGGGAATGCCTGCCCCCGGGGGAAACTTGCCGTCCTTCCCCGCCCAGGAGCCCCGGGGACGGGGCGCCGGCCAAGGCTCAGTGCTTCAGCACATGCTCGGCCTCCGCAGCCGTCTGGCAGGTCACCACATGCACGCCGCGCCGGTAGTGTACGATGGCCAGAATGTTCAACCCGATGTCCTTGCTCGGATCCGGAATGATCCTGATGACGGTGGCGACGCCCTTAGCCCGGAACGCATCCATCTGCCTCGTGAGGTCGGGCACGCATTCCAAGTCCATCGCCTCCAGTCCGCTGAGGTCGGTCAGCACGGTGAACCCGGGGCGCATCTTGGCGAGCACGGCCTTGACCTCCCCAGCGCCCGCTCTCAACTCGGCCGCCGTCACATGTCCGAGATACCGTATCCGGATTAGATTGAGGGAGTCATCCCCCCGGACTTCAAATGCGGGCTTGGCGGTCATCCTTGGTGGCCTGCTCCTAGGTTATGATGGATTGTGTGGCAGTCATGAACTGAACAAGCAAGATTTGGCGCCCCCCGGACATACACAAACATGGCATTGTCTAAGCGAATCCCTGCAACGATCCTCGTTGGCGTAATCGTGACGCTATGCATGGCCTCGAAATGTACAGCCGCCGCCCCAAGGAATCTCCTCGAGAATGGCGACTTCCAGGAATCGCTTGAACATTGGATCATCATTGGGAACGGCACCAATCCCTACCATCCGGAAGACCCCGGACGGGCTGCGTTTGAAGCGAAAGACGGATATCTTGAAATAAGCATCCGCAATCCCGGGAAGAGCATCTGGTCGGTGATGCTTTGCCAGAGTGTCGTCTTCGAGAAAGGATGCTCCTACAGGGTCTCCTTTACGGCGAAAGCCGAGTCCCGCTTCCGGATTATTTCCAACGTCACACAAGACGTGACCTGGACCAATTTCTCGGGCGACAACGAATTCTCCCTTTCGGCCAAGCCGTCCGACTATTCGTTTGAATTCACAATGAGCGAAGGCGGACCGGCGTTGGTCCAGTTCTGCCTCGGGAGCGCCGGGGTCGGCAAAGTATTCATTCGCAATGTCGCGTTGGCGAAGGTCCCGGCGATTTCCTCTTCCCGGGACACTCCGCCGGCGCGCTGACCGCCAGCGCCCTTGCCTTGGCTGGACGGAATCAGGCCAGCCATTCTCAAGCCCATTTCCTGTTCTGTCGCTGGCCATTTCAAGGCGCCTCTAATGCGCCGGATCAATTCCCATATTGTGATGCTTGCCTGACGCTAAGCCCCGCGTGGTAGCGCACTCCGCGCGGGAATGGCATCGCGATAGTGAGCAGTATCCCGAAGGCGCCCACCGTGCCTTCAGCGGCATCGGGTGGTCAATCGAGGATGGTCATAAACTGATCGCAGGCTGTCTCTAGACGATGCATCGAAAGTCCACCCTTAAGTCGAAGGCGGTTCAAATGTCGCCTTGGCCGGCGGCCCCATAGGGTCGCCCTGCCGACGGACTGCCCTTCTCGCAGGCTGTGCCGCACTTGACGCATACCCAGGTTCCAGTCCTTCCGCTTGGGTAGGCTGGCGATGCGCCGACATCCCCGCCGGGAGATTGGTATCCCCGCCCGGACTCGAACCGGAATACTCAGTTTAGGAAACTGATGCTCTATCCACTTGAGCTACAGGGACATCTATCCAAGAGAAATGCGGGGGCGAGCTTAATCGATAGACACCATCTTGTCCATAGGCTCTCGCCCAAACGCTAGGAACGAATCAAATAATGGATTGGAGCATGCTGTCCACGGCGAATTCGCCTGGGGCCAGAGCGGCCACACCCGCCGAAAGGAATAGCGACCCCGTCCCTGCGGAGTCGACCGTCTCGTTGCCGATGGCAACGCGGTCCATGACTTCGGCATCGAGAACATTGTCGGCAGCACGCATCGGGCCGAGTGGCCCGGAAATCGCTCCCGTAGGGGAATGCGTGATGGGCGAACGGTCGAAGGGCCCCGATCGCGCCGCCCACGGCTCCCAAAATGCGAGGCCTTTGGGGATGTTGGCGGAATTCAATGCCGAGCCCAGTTCAATAAGCCGATCCACCCGGAAAGTGCGGGGCGAATCCGACCCGGCGATGGCGGGATGCATTCCCGAGGAGTGTTCGTTGCGCAGTTCGCTCCGGCGGACGCAAAAGTGACCGGATAGCCTCCCGGACAAATGTACTGGGAGCGGATCAACCGCTTTCCGGGAGGGAAATCCAGATGATCTGCCCCGGGGCGGCGGCGGCTGGACACGGCCATGGGTTTTCCCGCGGCCGGGCACGTTGGTCTATGGGGCCTTGACCGCCTCGGCGGCCACTTTACGTTGGCCGCCGCCATGCCGCCTGCCGACGCCGCGCCTTCAGTCTGCCCGGTCTGCGGAGCCGCTGTGACCGAAGGCGGGGCGGTCGGCATCTGTCCGCGTTGCGCGTTTGCGCGCGTGCTTGCGGACGGAGCAGGTGTTCCAATGAAGACCAGGGCGGGGCCCGACGTCCCCGAAGGGTTCGAGTTGGTCGCCATGCTCGGCCAAGGGGCGCTGGCTACGGTGTGGCTTGCGCGGGAGCGCAAGCTTGACCGGCTGGTTGCCCTCAAACTGATTCCCAAGGATCTCGATTCCCAGCTGACGCGGCGGTTGGTGCGCGAGGGCCACGCGTTGGCCGCGCTGCGCCATCCGCATATTGTCGCGGTGCATTCGCTTGAGACGGACGGGGGCCAGACCTGCCTTGCGATGGATTTCATCGAGGGGGGCGACTTGAGGGCCAAACTCCAGGAACGCCGGTTTCTCCCGCCGAACGAGGCGGCCTCACTGGTGCGAAAACTGGCCGGCGCCCTCGCCTATGCGCACGCCAACGGGATCCTCCACCGGGACGTAAAGCCCTCCAACATCCTGCTCGACGCCGGGGACGACCCTCGCCTGGCGGACTTTGAGCTTGCGAGTCCCCTGGAGCGGGCGGGCGATCTGACCCAGGCCGGCCGCGTAGCCGGGACAGCCGCCTATCTCGCACCCGAGCTGCTCGAGGGAGCGAATCGGGCCTCTGTTCAATCGGACATCTACGGACTCGGAGCCGTGCTTTACGAATGCCTCACCGGGCGCGCCCCTTTCATCGGTGATTCCACGGCGGCCATTCTTGCGCAGCTCGCGAACGAGGATCCGCCGCCCCCCCGCATGCTCAAGTCCGGGCTCCCCAGGGACCTTGAAACAATCTGCCTGAAATGCCTCGAAAAGGACCCGGGCCGCCGCTATTCCTCGGCCGGGGACTTGGAGAGCGACTTGGCGCGGTGGGAGCGCGGCGAGCCGATCGCGGCCCGCCCGGTCGGCGTCACGGGGAGGGCCCTTCGCTGGAGCCGCCGCAATTCCCTGGCCTCCGTCTGCATTGGAGTCTCCGTGGCGGTGATCCTCGTCCTCGCAATTGGAGGGCCCCTGGCGGCGCTGCGGCTTGATCGCGCCAGAGCCCGTGCCGCCGAGGAGACCGCGATCAGCACCGCCGTGACCGACTTCCTGCAAAACGACCTGCTGGCTCAGGCTTCGCCGAACAAACAACCCGATCGGGAGCTGAAACTTAGCGCGCTGCTGGACGCGGCCACAGCGAAGATCGGAGGCCGGTTCGCGAACCAGCCGCTGGTGGAGGCGTCCATTCGGCAGACTCTTGCCAACACCTATAACTCGCTCGGAAGATACGATGTGGCGCAGACCCAGCTGGTGCGCGCGCTGCAGATCCGCCAGCAGCTGCTGGGGCCGGAGGATGCCAGGACGCTGAGCGTGATGAGCGACATGGTGACCAATCTCAGGAGCCAGGCGAAGCTTCCGGAAGCCGAGGCGATGGCAGACAAGACCCTGGCGATTATGAGGCGGGTGCTCGGGCCGGAGCACCCCGATACGCTGCGGGTGATGAACCACTTGGCGGTCATCTACGACTGGGAGGGCCGGTACCCCGAGGCGCAGGCGCTGGCCGCCCGGACGCTCAAGATCCGCGCGCGGGTGCTCGGGCCGGAGCACCCCGACACGCTGATCTCGATGAACAACCTGGCGATTGTCTATGCGGATTGGGGAAAGCCCGCGGAGGCCGAGAAGCTCGATCTGCAGGCCATCGAGATCAAGAGGCGCATTCTGGGGCCCGAAAACCCCAGTACGCTCAATTCCATGCACAACCTGGCTGTGGCGTATGCCAACGAAGGGCGATTTGCCGAGTCGGGGGCGCTGGCCGCCAAACTCGTGGAGATTCGCAAGCGGGTGCTCGGGCCCGAGCATCCCATGACAATTTCGACAAAGATCTCGCTTGGACTGGCGTACGAAGCCCAGGGCAAGTTTGACGAAGCGGCTGCGCTGTTTGATCAAATAGCCGAGGAGGACAAGCGGCTTCTCGGGCCCGAGCACCTCAGTACGCTCCTGGCCACGGCGGACCTGGCGGCGGTCTACCGGGAGGACGGCAGGCTCTCGGAAGCCGAGGCGCTCCAGAGCCGGGTCCTGAACTCGTACGAGAGGGTGTACGGAGCGGAAAGTCCCGAAACCCAGTGGTCCAGGCACAACCTCGCGCTCGTTTACCGCGACGAGGGCCGCCTGGCCGAGGCGACGGCGCTTGCCCAGAGGACACTGGACATCCGAAGGCGGATCCTCGGTCCCGATCACCCCGGAACCCTGCAATCGTCGGACCTGCTCGCCAGCCTGCTTCTGCAGACGGGGGATTTCTCCGGGGCGGAGCGTCTGATTCGCCGATCGCTGCAGGCCCGCATCGAGATCGATCCGCGCGACTGGCGGACGGCGGCAGCCCAGAGCCTGCTCGGCGCCGCCCTTTCTGGACAGAGGCGGTTTGCCGAGGCCGAGCCACTCCTGGTCGCGGGTTACACCGGGCTGAAGGCGCAGGAGGGGAGAATGCCGGCCGCCGACAGGCCGGACGCGGGCAAGGCGGGTCTGCGGCTGATCCGCCTCTACGAAGACTGGGGCCTTGCCGCCAAGGCCGAGGAGTGGAGGAAGAAGCTTTCGTCATCCGGCGGGCCATAGGGGACGCGAACACCTGGAGGGTGGGCCGAGTTGTTTGCCGCGTTGACCGGCCGCCGGCCGATCTTCTCAATCCGGGGACAATGCCATCCGAGCCCCCGACTGGGCATTCCCCGGAAAAGCACCGGTCCAGCAGTTTCGCCGCGACGGATTGGAACCTCATCGTGACCGCCGCTTCGGATTCAAGGGCAGCGCTCGATCGTCTCTGCCGCACCTACTGGCGCCCCGTCTACCTCTTCGTCCGGGCAAGCGGCGTCGACCGCAACGACGCAGAGGACGATACCCAGGAATTCTTCGCCGACATGTTCAAGCAGGATTGGTTGAAGGTCGCGGACAAGGAGCGCGGAAGCTTTCGGGCATTCATGAGAACCCGCCTCCGTCATTTCCTGAGCAACCGCAGGAGGGGCGAGCGCAGGCTCAAACGAGGCGGATCGCTGATTCTGATGTCGGCGGAGACGGAGGGATTGGAGCGCGAACTGGCGGCGCAGCCGGCAGCCTCTTCAGACCCCGCAGTCCTTTACGAAAGGAAATGGGCGGCGACGGTCCTTCAAACCGCCCTCACCAGGCTCGAGGACGAGGAGCGCAAGGCCAGCCGGGCGGAGCGGTTCGATTCGATACGCCCGTTCCTGATCCACCCGCCCTCCGACGGTGACTACGTTCGCATCGGGAAGAAGCTCGATCTGCCGCGCGGCCAAGTTGCAGTCCTGGTTCACCGCCTCTCGCGCCGCTATGCGGGGCTCGTCAGAGCGGAGGTTGGGGCGACCTTGACTGACCCGAGCCAGACACAAGAGGAACTGCGCCATCTGCTTAGAAGCGCCCTGCCTTAAGGCTCCTTGGCGCAGGCTGATTCCGGGCAGGCCCATTTGCTCTCGACTGGAGGTCGTGAGCCCTGGGGTCTCGTCTTTTTTGAGTAATCTTGGCGGCTGCCTGTACCACTACTAGCGGCAAACCATGCGTTGCAGGCCTTCAAGAAAAGAACACGCGCCGATGAGAACCATTCGGGCAACCTGCACAACCCTTTGCAGAGCAACGAACCGCGGCATTGGTCGGGGTACTGGGGCCCGTGGCGAGGACGGCCGCTGCAGGCGGTCCTTGGCCGGCGCATTCGCGGAAAGGTGGAAGAGGCACAGGCGCCCTCGCGACAACTCATTTAATGAACCGGAGTACAACGTTACAAGACGCCTTGCGCGGCGGTTCGCGGGAGATCGGCCGGCAACAGGGCCATTCGACCGGGAACACGGCTTGAAAACCCAAGGCCGCCCATGAACGCAGCGCCCTCACTTTTCCCCACGGCCGCGTCTGGACCGCGCCTTCCGGCCGATTTGGATGAAAGGGCGCGAAACTGCCGCGGGAGGTTCAGGCGCGCGCGGTCGTTTCTGGCGGCGGGCGGATTTGTCCTTGCAGCGATGATTCCGCCATCAATCTGCGCTCAGGTCGTGACCACCACCGTAACCGCCGGGACCAACCCCTTTGCCGCCGCGGTGAATCCGGTCGCCAACATGATCTATGTCGCAAACAAGGGTGACAACACCGTGACGGTGATTGATGGGCTCACGAATGCGACCACCACCGTGGCTGTCGGAATGGCTCCCCTTGCCATCGCGGTCAACCCGGTCACCAACAAGATCTATGTCGCCAACTCCGGCAGCTCCAACGTGACGGTGATCGACGGAGCCACAGGCACGGTGACCGCGACGGTGACCGTTGGATCTGCTCCCGAGGCCGTTGCGGTGAATCCGGTGACCAACCAGATCTATGTCGCCAACTCCGGCAGCTCCAACGTGACGGTGATCGACGGAGCCACAAGCACGGTGCTGGCGACCCCGGCCGCTGGAGGCAATCCCGATGCCATCGCGGTGAACCCGGTGACTAACCAGATCTATGTCGCCAACTCCGGCAGCTCCAACGTGACGGTGATCGACGGAGCCACGTACACGACAGCCGCCACCGTCGCCGTTGGAGTCCAACCCGTTGCCGTGGCGGTGAACCCCGTGACGAACCAGATCTACGTCGTCAACCAAGACAGTGACAGCGTGACGGTGATCGACGGAGCCACGTACAATCCGACCACCGTACCCGTTGGGACCCAACCCGTTGCCGTGGCGGTGAACCCCGTGACGAACCAGATCTACGTCACCAACCACAACACCGCCAACGTCATGGTGATCGATGGAGCCTCGAAAACTGTGACCGCCACCGTCGCCGCTGGGACCCTACCCATTGCCGTGGCGGTGAATCCCGTGACGAACCAGATCTACGTCACCAACCTCACCAGCTCCAACGTGACGGTAATCGACGGGGCCACCGATGCGACCACCACCGTGCCCGTCGGGGCCCTACCCTATGCAGTCGCGGTGAACCCGGTGACCGACAAGATCTACGCCGCCAACGAAGGCAGCGCAAACGTGACGGTGATCGACGGGGCGACGAATGCGCCTGCCACCGTGGCAGTCGGGTCAAGCCCCCAGGCCGTCGCGCTGAATCCGGTGACCAACGAGATCTATGTCGCCAACTCCAACGGCAACAGCGTGACAGTGATCAACGGCGCCACGAACGCCGTGCTGAAGACCGTGCCCGTCGGAGGCCATCCCAATGCCGTCGCGGTGAATCCCGCGACCAACACGATTTACGTCACCAACGAGGGCGACAGCACCGTGACGGTGATAAACGGGGCCACGAATGCCGTGGCCGCGACTGTGCCCGTCGGGACCCTGCCCGTTGCCATCGACGTGAATCCGGTGACCAACCAGATCTACGTCGCCAACGACGAAGGTACTACCACCGTGACGGTGATCGACGGAGCCACGAACAATCCGACCACCGTGCCGACCCCGTTGGCGAGCAACGCCCGGGCCGTCGCCGTGAATCCCGCGACCAACACGATTTACGTAGCCAACGGCGGCACCGGCAACGTGACGGTGATAAACGGGGCCACGAATGCGGTGGCCGCGACCGTGGCCGTCGGGGCCCTGCCCGTAGCCATCGCCGTAAACCCGGCGACGAACATGGTATACGTCGCCAACGAATACAGCTTCACCGTATCGGTCATCAACGGGGCCACGAACACGGTCGCCGCCTCGGTCCCCACGGACGCCAACCCCTTTTCCGTCGCGGTCAACCCGGTGACCAACACGATCTATGTCGCCAACTACGAGGGCGACGCAGGCGCCGGCGACGCCACGGTGATTAACGGGGCGACGAACACCGTGATCGCCACGGTATCCACGGGAGGCAATCCCTATGCCATCGCTGTCGACCCGGCGACCAACAAGATCTACGAGGCCAACGACGGCGGCAACAATGTGACCGTGATCGACGGGTCCACGAACACGGTGATCACCAACGCGGCCGCTGGAAGCTTCCCCTACGCCGTCGCGGTAAACCCGGTGACGAACAGGGTCTACGTGCCAAACCAGGGCAGCAACACCGTGACGGTTATCACGGAGCAGCGGGTGCAGACCATCCCGCTGGGCGTGAGCATCTCGCCCCTGCCCGGGAACATAACATTGGTCGCAACACCCACCTTCACGTTCAACGCCTCGAGCACATTCAGCCCGACGGCGCCCACCCCGCTGAACGTCTTCTTCCAGGCGGACACGTGGCAGGGCCCCTGGGCCCAGGCGACGAACGGCGGCTCGTCCTTCAGCGGCACGGCATCGGCACTGCAGCAGGGATTCCACATCCTCTACGCATACTCCGATGACGGCCAGGATGCCACCTCGGTCCAGCGCGATTCGCCGCTGATAAGCAACATAGCGGCCTACGGGTTCCTGGTGGCGCCACTCGCCACGCAGTTCTCGGTCAGCGCGCCGGCGAATGCGACGCCCGGCTCGGCGTTCAGCGTGACGGTCACTGCCAAAGACGCGTTGAACGACACGGTGTCATCCTATGCCGGGACCGTGCACTTCACGAGCTCGGATCATTCGGCCACCCTGCCTCCGGACTCCACCCTGACCAACGGGACGGGATCGTTCTCAGTAACGCTGAATGCTCTCGGTAGCCAAACGGTCACTGCGACCGACACGGTAACCTCCATCACGGGCACCGCGACGGTCGATGTCGGGGGGACTCCGAGTCCCACGCCGACGCCTTCCCCGACACCGACGCCCACATCCCCCTATCCGACGCCGACTCCGTCGCCAACCCCGACAGCGACCCCCACAGGCACTCCCACCCCATCGCCTGCGCCCTCCCCGACACCGACTATTTCGCCAACCCCGACTCCGTCGCCAACGCCAACCCTTTCGCTAACCCCGACTCCGTCGCCAACGCCAACGCCTACGCCAACGCCAACGCCTACGCTTTCGCCGACGCCAACACCTTCGCCAACGCCGACCCCGCCGCCAGCCCCGCCTCCGGCGATCACCGACCTCTATTCTACGGGGAAAAACGGGCAAGTGACCTTGATCTGGGGCCCCTCGGCGGGCGCGACGGGCTATAACGTCTATCGTTCGGCCACCAGTGGCGGGCCCTACGCGCTCCTCGGCAGTCCAGCGGGCGGGGCAACGTCCTATATCGATCACTACTGGCCTCCCGACGGCACCTTCTACTACGTGGTGACGGCGGTGAACAGCATCGGCGAGAGTGGCTATTCGAACGAGGTGAGCGGGCCTCCTCTGGCCCCGACCGGCCTCATTGCGACGGCGGGAGACGGGCAGGTGGCGTTGTCGTGGAGCCCCTCGGCGGGCGCCACGGGCTATGCCGTCTATCGTTCGACCACCAGTGGCGGGCCCTACGCGTTCATCGATGTTTTTGGCGGCACGACCTACAACGACGGCGCCTTGTCCAGCGAAGTCGCCTATTTTTACGTGGTGACGGCGATGAACGTTAACGGTGAGAGCGTCTATTCGAACGAGGCGAGCGCCACGCTCATCCCGCCTCCGGCGCCGACCGGCCTCGCCGCGACCCCGGGGAATTACCAAGTGGCGTTGTCCTGGAGCCCCTCGGCGGGCGCTACGAGCTATAACGTCTATCGTTCGACCACAAGTGGCGGGCCCTACACGCTCATCGAAGGCATTGGCGGCACGGCCTACACCGATGGCAACGGGCTGCTCGACGGAACCACCTATTACTACGTGGTCACGGCGACGAACCGCAACGGCGAGAGTGCCGATTCGAGCCAGGTGGGCACCATGCTAAGCCCGACTTCGCTGGTTTTTCCCCCAATCATAACTGCGGAGCCGTATCCCCAGACCGCCTTGGTGGGCGGCACCGCGAGCTTTACGGTAAGTGCCATCGGGAATCCGGCGCCCTCATTCCAGTGGCTCAGGAACGGCGCCCCCATTGCCGGCGCCACATCTGCAACGCTGATGCTTTCTGGCATCGGAGACAGCGACGCGGCCGGATACGATGTCACGGTCAGCAACACGGCGGGCAGCGCCACGAGTTCGCTCGCATTTCTGACAGTCACGGCCACGCCCGTCATGCCCTTTATCTCCCTCCAGCCGGCCAACACGGCCGCTCTTATAGGAGACACGGTCACCCTGACCGTAGCCGCCGAGGGCGCCCCTGCGCCGACCTACCAGTGGCTCTTTAATGGCGCTTCCATTCCGGGTGCCACGAGTTCAGTCCTCACGCTGTCAGGCGTCACCAATGCGCAGGCGGGAAGCTACAGTGTGACCGTCAGCAATTCCGCGGGCCACATTACCTCGAATACCGCAACCCTAACGATTGGTAGCAACCCCTTTGTAGGGACTTACTTCGGCAATTTGAGCAATGGAGGGAGCTTCGCCCTTTTTGTCCGGGCCGACAACACGGGCGTGTTTCTGGGCTACGCTCCCGGCTCCGCCACCCCTTACATCAATTTCAATGTCGTCGTCACCCCCGGCGGCGGCTTCATGGTTGCGAGCGTTGGGAGCTCGGCCGGCCGCTCCATCCAGACAGCGGCGGTCGATCGCGTTGCCTCAGCGCGCGTCGTCATCAACGGCACGATCGGCGCCGACGGCACCGTCAGCGGCGCCGTCGACGGAGCCACCTTCTCCGCCTCCCGGGCGGCGTCCGGCGCCACGGCGTCCGTCGCCGGATTCTACGAAGCCGGCGCTTCCGACGGCTCTGCGGAGGCCTACACGATTGCCGGCCCCTCCGGCCAATGTTTCCTGCTCGTGCAGACTTCGAGCGGGGATGACGGCGGCGCCGGAACGGTCACCGCAGGAGGCCTTGTCAGCGTTACGACCGCCGCCGGGCAGACCTTTACCGCAACAATTTCCAGCACTACGTCCCTCATGAACGCCACGCTTACCAGCGCGACGGGTTCTACGACGCCTTTCACCGGGGTGAAGGATGGTTCCACGGCGAGCGCCGGGCAGCGGATGATCAACATCTCGTCCCGGGCCGAGGTTTCCGGCGGCGACCAGGTCGCCATCGCGGGCTTTGTGATCGGTGGCCTTCAGGCGAAACCCGTGCTTATTCGAGCTGTCGGTCCGGCCCTTGCGGGCTTCGGGGTGACAGGCGGCCTCGCCGCACCGACGCTCACCGTCTTCTCGGGCGCAACGGTGGTCGCCGCAAACACCGGCTGGGGCTCGGCGTCCAACGCGTCCGAGCTTGCGGCCGCTGCATCGCTTTCGGGGGCGTTCGCGCTGCCCTTGGGGAGTGCCGACTCGGCCGTCGTGGCGACCCTGGCCCCCGGAGCCTACACAGCCGTTGTCGGCTCCGCGAATGGCGCCCCGGGCGTGGCCCTCGTCGAGGTTTACGATCTTTCAGGCGCTTCCCCGGGCCAGGAGCTCGTTAATCTGTCCACCCGGGCTTTTGCCGGTCCCGGTGAAAATACCCTGATTGCAGGTGTGGTCGTGAACGGCACCGCCCCCAAGCGCCTATTGATCCGCGCCGCGGGCCCCGCCCTGGCGCAATACGGCGTCAGCGGAGTGCTGGCCTCTCCGCAGCTCACCCTCTACTCGGGCTCCACGGCGATCGCGCAAAACGCCGGTTGGTCAGGCTCAGCTGATTCGACCGCGATTGCCCAGGCTGCCGCGTCGGTTGGCGCCTTTGCGTATGCTCCCGGCAGCACCGACGCGGCCATCATCATGAACCTGCCTCCAGGAGCGTACACGGCCCAGGTGACCGGAGTCGGGGGCACCTCGGGAATCTCCCTCGTCGAGGTCTATGAAGTGCCGTGATCTGATCTAGGGTGTTTTCGAGTTGCCTAGAATCAATGCGCTGACTGGCCCGCCGCCGGGGGAGATAAGGGTGGCATGCGACCACTCGGTCAGGATTTGCGCCTCCGTATCGTGGCGGCGCGGGCACGGGGGAGGTATGCCAGCGCTTTTTCGTTTGCCGCAGCACGGCAAAGCGCTTCTGGAACCAGCATCGGAAGCTGGGGCATGTGCGGCCCCCAGGGTCCCGTTCCCTGAGGCCGGGGTTGCGCCGTTCGAGGGGAACGGGCGTTACCTTGCGGCCCCGGCATCGGGTGGGAACAGCCGCGCATACGAAGTCATGGCGGAATTTGTCCTGGCGCCGAATCGGGCGCGGGATTGAGCATGCCTTCGTAAGCGCATCTATGTCCGGGCGAAGGACCGCGTGCCATGCTTGAGCATCGTTGGAGCCCTGGCCATTCGCGGCGGCCCGTTCCTGAATTGAGCACCTGCGAGATTTGCCCACAATCAGCCAATTCATGAATACCCCCGACATGAACCGGCGAACTTTCCTGAAGACCGCCTCGATTGCCACCGCGGCCGTGACGCTGCCCAACATACTGCGCTCCCAAGGCGCCGGCGGACAGTCCCCGAACAACAAGCTCAACATCGCCTGCTGCGGCGTCGGCGGCCGCGGCTACGAAGGCGCAATCCAGAACCTGCGGGAAGAGAACTTCGTGGCGTTTTGCGACGTTGACGACGAGCGGGCGGCCCAAGCCTTCCGGGAATTTCCGGGAGTGCCGCGATTCCGCGACTTCCGGGTGATGCTCGACAAGATGGGCAACAGGATCGACGCCGTGACGGTCGCGGTGCCCGACCACATGCACTTCCCGATCGCCATGGCGGCGCTCGCGCTCGGCAAGCACGTGTTTGTGGAGAAGCCGCTTACGCACACGGTGGCCGAGACCCGCCTGCTGGCCAATGCCGCCCGGGCCAAGGGGGTGGCAACGCAGATGGGCAACCAGGGCCACGCGCATGACGGCGTCCGCATGCTCAAGGAGTGGATAGACGCCGGCGTGCTGGGCGAGGTCCGCGAGTTGCACAGCTGGACGGACCGGCCGATATGGCCCCAGGGCGTCAGGCAGCCCGACCACAGCAGGATGATGCCCGTCGTTCCGGCGACGCTCGGCTGGGATCTCTGGCTCGGCGTCGCCCAGAGCCGCGAGTACGACCCCGCCTACCTTCCTTTTGTCTGGCGCGGATTCTGGGACTTCGGCACCGGCTCCCTCGGCGACATGGGCTGCCATGTCATGGACGGCGGGTATTGGGCGCTCAGCCTGACCGCCCCCACCTCGGTCGAGGCGAGCGGCGCCAACCAGACCGATATCAGCGGCCCGACCTCGACGATTGTCCGCTTTGATTTCCCGGCCCGCGGCAGGATGCCCGCGGTCCGGTGGACGTGGTACGACGGCGGCATGATGCCGCCGTTGCCGCCCGAGCTCGAGGAGGGGCGGAAGCTGCCGGACGACGGCACGCTTCTCATCGGCTCAAAGGCCACCGTTGTCGCCGACGTGTTCAGTGACAGCATCCGGATCATCCCCGAGGCGAGGATGAGGGAACAGGTTGCGGGCCTCCCGCCAAAGACGCTGCCGCGCGTGGCAGGTGGCCATTTCGCCGAGTGGGTCCGGGCCTGCAAGGGCGGCGCGCCCGCCGGTTCGAACTTCGATTATTCCTCCCGCCTCACCGAGAGCGTCCTCCTCGGCAACATCGCGATTCGCGCCAGGCGTCGGATCGAGTGGGACTCAGCCGCTATGAAGGTGACGAACCTGGCGTCTGCGAACCAGTTGGTCGCGACAAGCTACCGCCCGGGCTTCGGAGTTTAACCGCTCGCGTTCCGGAGCCCCGATGAAGGAATGCTCTCAGTCCCCGCGGGTGCTGCCGCGCCATTGGCAGCCATGCAGCCCGTACTCCTGCCAGACGGGAACCGCGGGCCGGAGGGGCAACACCCGCCGGGGACCGACGGAGCTTGACTCCGCCGCCTTCGGGGGTGCCCTCGAAAACAGCATTCATGGTCCCGCTCACCCATCGGAAATCCGGATACGCGCTCCTCTCCGGGAAGGGGCTGGAGATCGGCGCGCTGAACGAGCCGGCGGAAATGCCCGTGGGCGCCACCGTCCAGTACCTCGACGCCATCGACGAGACCCAGGCCGCCGCGCTCTATCGCGAGATTCCCCGCGAGAAGCTCGTCAAGGTCAGCTTCATCGGGGACCTGGACCGTGACGGTCTGGGCCGGTTCGGCGACGGGGCCTTTGACTTCGTCGTGATGAACCACGTGCTCGAGCACGTCGCCAACCCCGTGAAGGCGATCCGGGAGGTCTTTCGGATCTGCCGGGAGGGCGGAATCGTGACCATCGCGGTCCCCGACAAGGACTACACGTTCGACCGGGGCAGGGAGCTCACGCCGTGGGGGCACCTGTGGTCCGACTACGTGAATGACGTGAAGTCGAGCGGCGACGACCATTATGAAAGCTTCCTGCGAAGCGCCGCCCCGCACGTGTTCGACGAACCCCCGGAGAACCTCAGGATCCACATTCAGCTTTCACGGGACCGCCGCGAGCACGCCCACGTCTGGAATTCGGAATCGTTCGAGCAGTTCCTCCAGGGCTGCTTCGCCAACCTGGGGATCGAAGCCTCGCTCCGATACAGGTCGGTCGCCTCCGAGAACGGCATCGAGCATTTCAGCGCGTGGCAGAAAAGCCCGGCCCCGGCCCGACGCTGCGACGCCGCAGCGGATGCCCGCCCGGCATCCCGCCAGGGATCCCCTTGAGCGGCCTCAATCCCCGGGGCCGAGCCGGCGTTTCATCCAGGTGATGTCCCCCCCGACCGTCGCCTTCGCGGCGCCGAATCGGCCCGGGAAGGCCTCTGCGAGCCGCGCATCCAGCTCCTCCATCCGCCGGACAAGATCAGCCGCCGCCGGCCGCGTTCCGGGCGCCGCCTGCAGGGCCGCGAACCTTGCCCGCACGGGATTGGTCCTCGAATCGCCGCCCGTGGCAAGAAAGCCGGGATAGGCCCCGACGAGGTCCCTCAGCACCACCCGCTGCTCCTGCCCGTCCGCGAGGTGGAGGATGGCCTGGCCTATCGAGCGGGCCGGGTCGTAGGCCCAGGGATTGTAGGCATAGTCGGCGCAGGTCGCCAGGGGGATGCGGTTGATCTCGTTCTGGGTCCGCATCGGATTGCTCATGTAGCCGTCGACGACCTCGCATAAGCCGGGCTCGCGCCCGCTCACCGGCCCGAGGTGCAGCGTCGGATTCCCGTCGTTGACGGG